>Ga0247730_1000003_pt1 | contig 357734 bp, 302 predicted proteins | sample UWRJL073202C2_FD_180959 | JGI IMG/M metagenome (GOLD analysis project Ga0247730, IMG submission 180959) | Plant litter microbial communities from Arlington Agricultural Research Station in Wisconsin, United States - UWRJ-L073-202C-2 | ecosystem: Environmental > Terrestrial > Plant litter >... | reverse complement strand
CGTGAACATTAAACCAAGTGTGATTTGATCACTGAGCATCACCAAGATTAGCGATAAATTACACCACCAAAATATATAATTATCATTAAAAAGAAAAATATTGTTAATATTTTGATTTATTTGAATTTATAAGATAATATTTACACTAAAAAATACGATTTAGCAGATAAAATTTTAAATAACTTATCACCGGTTAAATATTTAAAAATACCTGAAAATTGGATAATATTCTTCAAACTTTTGAAGGCATGGGGAGAAAAACCGGGATTATTCTGCGTGAAAATTCAAAATCCTTTTAGAGATTCTACAATTATGTAGATAGATTAATATATAGAATTTACAATACAGCCACTTATCTGTTGATGCAGCAATAAAGCTGAAATATTAATTAATTTACGATTTGATTGATTAGAATGATTAGTCTTTATCCCTAACTGATTAGTTTGTCTGCAAACTATACAATGCATCGCCCAACAGATGTCAATTATCAAGAAAAAAACAATTACTTGATTGCGGAATCGTGATCATCCAGTATCACCAGGATCGTTTTTCCCTTCTCAAAAACCTTTTCATTGTACCGGAATCTAAACCTAAAATCATGACCGCCAAATTGCACTTCTTTTAAAAAATCCAATAGCAACGGGTAAAACTGTTCCATGAACTTTAAGCAGTAACCTTCAAAGTCTTTATCAATAAACTTTGCGCGGTAGCGTTCAGAAAATTCAATGAAATTGAAGACAACCATCGTTTCTGTATTCGCTATAAAACGCCTGCGTGAACGCAGGTTATCCCGAAGTCTCGGGTTAAGCCTGATATAATTCAGCATCTTTTCGTCGAGCAGTTTAAATACATCTGCATAATTCTGCTGGAAATACGGTTTTTCATCAGCAGGTTTGGTTGGATTTCGCAGTGATTCCCGGTACATCAGTAACCGTTCTGATGGTCCTCTTGATGGTCTAGGCATATCAATAGGCTTTTACAATGATTACATCTTCTATTCTTGTGGTATATTTCCTGGACAAAAATTCCTGCCGCATTGCCCATTTCTTTCCATATCCCATTGCGCCATAGCGGACAGTATCTTTTCCATAACTGCTATTGAGCTGATCAATGATTTTCAATGCACTTTGCAGCTTCTGCTGCTTCCCGCTTTCTTCGGGATCAAATAATGAAGCCTGCACCTGGGTATCCGGTTTAAGGTCCCGCAGCTCTACCCCTACTTTTTGATAGCGAAACCCTTTTTTGTAAATTTGGTGTAACCCCTTTAAGGCTTCTTTGATCAGTTTAGCGGTATCACCTGTGGCCACCGGGAGTTTAATATCTATTTCTGCGCAATACTTTTGGTTCACTACAGCAAACAGGCTGGTTTGTACATAGACAAATAACCTGGCGCATACAGAGTTTTGCGCACGCAGTTTTAAGGCGGCATTGGCAACATAAAAGGCGAGAGCTTCTTCAATGGGTGCCAGTTCTGTTTCCATTTTACCGAAAGACCTGCCGGTAGAAATCCCTTCCTTAGCGGGCCGTTCATATTCCATCGGGATACACCGCTCCCCTTTCAGTTCCCTGTATGTTCTGCGCCCCTGTATGGTCATCAGCTTTAATACGTAATCTTCAGGCAACAGTGTAAAATCATGGGCGGTATTTACCCCAGCTTTAATAAGTTTGATCGTATAACGCGGACCGATACCCCACACATCATCTATCTCTGTTATTTTTAATGAGGCGTCAATCTTTTCCTGGGTATCCATAAAAAACACACCGGTATCTTTATGGTGTTTCTTTGCAATTTTATTAGCAATCTTGGAAAGGGTCTTGCTTACTCCGATACCAATGCACACGGGCACACCGGTGTACTGCAGTATTTTTGCACGGAGTTCAATCGCGATCTGTTCCAGGTTGTGGTGTTTAAACGTAGACAGGTCACAATAACATTCGTCAATGGAATAGATTTCCTGATCCGGAAAGGTATCTTTTACGATCCCCGTAATCCTGCGCATCATATCCTGGTACAGGGTATAGTTGGAAGACCGCCACCATATTAATCCCTGCTCCTGCTCTGCCTGCATGGCAAAGTATGGTGTCCCCATTTTAAGCCCCATTTCTTTAGCTTCATTGCTCCTGGAAATTGCGCATCCGTCATTATTGCTCATCACGCAGCCTGCCTTGTTCCGTAGCTTTGGCTGGAATACACGTTCTGCGCTAACGTAGAAATTGTTCGAGTCTATCAAGGCGATCATGTATTCTTCTTTTCTGGTCCAAGATGGTATAAGGTACTACGCCCCATATCTCGAATTGAGTAGAGGAATTGCAGGTGATGGGCTTATAGCTGATATTATCAGGCATCAGGTAAACCCGGTTTCCGCTTTTGAAATAACTGCGCAGGATAAATTCATTATCAAGGATGCCTACTACAATATCACCATTAGTTGGAATGAGCGATTTGTCTACCACCAGCAGGTCTTCAGGAAAGATTCCAGACTCTGTCATGCAGTCGCCAATGACCCTTGCATAAAATGTAGCATGGGGATATTTGGTAACATAAGCATTCAGGTCGATACGCGCCTCTTCATAATCCGCGGCAGGGCTTTCAAAGCCTGCATGGATACGTTCCTGGTAAAGCGGGATCAATATCTCGCTCTCTCCTCTTTGGTATAGCAGTAGTTCCTTCATCATCTTTCCTATTAGACGAACAAAGCTATAACATTTTAGCTAACTTAATTAGTATTACTAATATAAATAGTACTCAAATTTAGAATATTAGTCAATCGATATGCAAATTTATCATTCTGTACTACAAACTTAAGTACATATTATTGGATTTAACTTGGTAGTTGGCAAGACGCTGTTCAATTGTATCTATAATATAAACTATCTTTCTTAAAAACGGTCATACAAACATACTTTGATTGCATATTGAAATCAAAAATAACAGACAACGAAGAAAAGAACATTGTAAAATAGTCATCATATTTCCACTCTTAGGACTGTAATTGTTAATGATTACTTTTTAATACTTACATTTGACACTAATTGATACTATAGCACAGTACGATCTATATTACAATTGTTTTGCAAGTATAATATTCGCATTATGAAAAATGAATTATTCCTTAAAGAGGATTGCCCTATGATCAGGACCATGGGGAAGATCGATTCTAAATGGAAACCAATTATCATTTACACGCTAGATACGAACACGATCAGGTTTGGACATTTAGCTGAACAGTTGAAGATCATTACAAGAAAAGTTCTGAGTGATGAATTAAAAGATTTAGAAAATAGAGGCATAGTGATTCGCACATCTTATAAGGAACTCCCACCCAGAGTTGAGTATTCGCTCACAGATAAGGGATTGGCATTATTGCCTGCTTTAAGGGCAGTAGCGAAGTGGACAACAGAGTTTGAATAATCTACTTCAATAAACTAAAAGTTTTACAAAATAATTCTAACATGAAAAGTGATCTTGCACCAGTAAACAAACGTTCAAATTGCCCAATCAGTTATACAATGGACTTTTTAGGAAACAAATGGACCGTATTGATACTTCGTGACATTATCTTTAATCAAAAAAATTCGTTCAGAGAGTTCCTTGATTCAGATGAAAAAATTGCTTCTAACATACTAAGCAGTAAATTATCATTGCTTGAAGCAAATGGCTTTCTACTTAAAAAGGTATCTGCATTTGACAAAAAGAAATTTTTATACTACCTCACTGAAAAAGCCATAGATATGTTGCCTATCATCATTGAGATTCTGATCTGGGGAACAAAATACAATCCTGACAACTGTCTTGAAAAAGTACAGAAGGAGGTTGCAAAGAATAAAACACTCGTTATTAGAAAATACACAGAAATCCTTCGCTCTCAACTCGCGAAAGCATAATTCAGGAAATCGATCTAAGACTTAAGTTCCACCCAGGCAAACATATAACAGACCGCTGCGTCTGCCTATACTCCGCGCCACACTTCTCATAACACACCAAGAATTAGTATGTAATTAGCAAGCATAATATGCTTTCCATTGATTTAAAGAATAAATAAATATATTAAAAATCAAAGCATACAGCACTATTAATCATCATCTAAACACCTAATATTCAGCGCTATTTATAAATAACTGACAACTCGATTGTCTTTTCTGAAACAGTTGTGACAATTATATGTTTGATTGCATTTTGCAATCTAATATATTTGCGACGTGTTACTATTCAAGGTATAGGTTTAATAAATGAGAATTAAAGAAAGTAGCTATTTCTTTGATCAATGAAGGAGTATCAGACTTACTTAATTTTTTCTTAAACATGCGTTCAAAGGAGTAATAGATATCCTGAAAAATTAAAAACACAACATGATAATATATCTAAAATTAAAAACATCATTTAATTAATGGCTTTGCTATGCCTGTTCACTAACAAATAACCCTAGATAACAATTTAAACATGAACAAATACCCTTACTTAATCCTTGCCTTGATTTCTACCTTTTATGGGTGTTCAAGCAATAATGAAACAACTGCACCACCGCCAGAAATCCCGGTATACCAGGTAACTTCAAAAGCGGTAACTACTTACCAGGAATATCCTGCATCTATTGAAGGAACAGTAAATGTAGAAATCAGGCCACAGGTTGATGGCACGCTCGACCAGGTTTTTGTTGACGAAGGCTCGTTAGTAAAAAAAGGTGATCCGCTTTTTAAGATCAACGATCAGCCTTACAAGGAAAGGCTAAATAATGCACTTGCGGCAAAACAAGCTACTGAAGGAGCTTTAGCTAACGCGAAGCTAGAAGTAGAAAAGTTAAGCCCACTGGTGGAGAACAAGGTAGTATCGGACTATCAGTTAAAGGCAGCCAAAGCTGCATATCAAATTGCCGCCGGGAATGTTGAACAATCTAAAGCAGCCGTATCTTCCGCAAGGATAAATCTTGGATATACGCTAATAAAAGCTCCTGTAGATGGCTACATTGGTCGTTTGTTAAAGAAGCAGGGCAGCCTGGTGGGACCGGCGGATGCACAGTCACTTACCCAGCTTTCGGATGTGCACGAAGTACATGTTTATTTTTCATTAAGTGAAACCGACTTCACAAATTTTAAAGCTCAGTACCCGGGCAACCGTTTGGCAGACAAAATCAAAAGTGTTCCGCCAGTGACGCTAATCTTATCGGACGAGCAGCACTATGGCAGCTCAGGCAGGATTGATATGATTGACGGACAATTTGACAAGGCCACCGGTGCTATAACAGTTAGGGCTACATTTCCAAATGACCAAGGACTACTAAGGGCTGGGAATACTGGCAAGGTTAAATTAGGTGTGCATCATAATAGCCTGATCCAGATCCCTGTTTCTGCTACAATGGAAATGCAGGATAAAATATTTGTATATGAGGTAAACAGTAAAAATAAGGTAAATAAACAAGCCATCACTATTGAAGGCAAACTAGACCTCAATTACTTGGTGGGCACAGGTCTTAAACCTGGTGCCAAAATTGTGTATTCGGGCCTTGACCGGCTACAAGAAGGGCAACTTATTAAACCACAGCCTACCGATATCGATTCACTTACCCGAACAGCCTCCAATTAATTTCAGATCACTTATATTATGTTTAAAAAATTTATTGACAGGCCAGTTCTTGCAACGGTAATTTCCGTTCTTCTGGTGATCGTCGGGGTTCTTGGACTCGCCAAACTTCCACTACAGCAATTCCCCGACATAGCCCCTCCTGCAGTCCAGGTCAGAGCAATTTATCCAGGCGCAAATGCAGAGACTATTCTTCGCTCAGTTGCCCCTTCCCTCGAAGAGTCAATCAACGGAGTTGAAGATATGAGTTACATGAGTTCTGTAGCTAGTAATGACGGAACACTTACGATTACGGTTTTCTTTAAACTGGGTGCAAATGCAGATCAGGCGGCCGTAAACGTACAAAATAGGGTATCACAGGCCACAAGTCAGTTACCGCCAGAAGTAATCCAGCAAGGTATCACTACTGCAAAACAACAGAACAGTTTACTGATGGTCTTGAATGTTTACAGTGATGATGAAAAATTATTCGATCAAACGTTTATTGCAAATTACACTTTCATTAACCTGATTCCCGAACTCAAAAGGATATCAGGGGTGGGACAAGCAGTAATCTGGGGTGGCGATAAAAACTACTCCATGCGCGTATGGCTTAAGCCTGCACAAATGGCTACCTATAGATTAACGCCAAATGAAGTTATGAGTGCTATCCAGGATCAAAATCTGGAGGCAGCACCAGGCCGTTTCGGCGAAGACAGCGACGAATCATTTGAGTATGTAGTTAAGTACAAAGGAAAACTTAACAAACCAGCCGATTATGAAGACATCATAATCAGAGCCAATGAAGATGGTTCTTTCTTGCGCCTTAAGGATGTGGCAAAAGTGGAATTTGGAGCTTATACCTATAATGGGCATACCCTCGTAGACGGCAAACCAGGTATAGATCTGGCAGCATTCCAGCTGGCCGGGTCCAATGCGAATGAAATACAGATCAAAATAGGTCAATTCATGGAGAAAGCTTCCAAAAGTTTCCCCAAAGGATTGAAATATCAGATTATGTACAGCACAAAGGTATCACTGGATCAGTCTATCGAACAGGTGGAACATACACTTATCGAAGCTTTTGTTTTGGTGTTTATCGTGGTGTTTATCTTTCTGCAAGATTTCAGATCTACACTGATACCAGCGATTGCTGTGCCGGTGGCTATTATCGGTACTTTCTTCTTCATGCAGCTTTTCGGTTTTTCAATTAACCTACTCACGCTGTTCGCCCTCGTCCTGGCGATTGGTATTGTGGTGGATGATGCCATTGTTGTTGTAGAGGCCGTCCATGCAAAGATGGAACACCGGCACCTGCCAGCAAAAGCAGCAACGGTTGCTGCTATGCACGAGATAACCGGGGCAATTATATCCATTACACTGGTCATGTCTGCGGTGTTTCTTCCGGTAGGATTTATGGAAGGCTCAACGGGTGTGTTTTATCGCCAATTTGCTTTTACACTGGCAATTGCTATCCTTATATCAGCAGTTAACGCGCTAACCCTCAGCCCTGCGCTTTGCGCCCTTTTTCTAAAAAGCAACCATGAAGTAGGCGAGCCTAAAAAAAAGGAAAGTTTTTCAGCAAAATTCTTTGTTGGTTTTAATACGGGATTTTCAAATCTAACTGACCGGTACACGAATGGATTGAAATACTTAATCCGTTATAAATGGATCACTATCGTTAGTACTGTGCTGATCATTGCCGGCTCTGCAATGATGATCCAAAGAACACCATCTGGTTTTATACCATCAGAAGATCAGGGTTTTATTGCCATCTCTGTTGCATTGCCCGGAGGATCATCTCTTGAAAGAACAAATGCAGAGATGATAAAGGTGCAAAATATCCTGCAACCACAGGCGTATGCAAAAACGATTAATGTGGCCCCTGGATTTAGTGTACTCACGCAGTCTAGCAGTTCATCTGCCGGACTATGTCTGCTGCTGCTAAAACCTACGGATGAGCGTGGAAAAATAAAAGACATCAACGAAATTATCGCCCATGTAAGAACCAAACTGGATGTCTTAAAAAATGCAACTTTCTTCGTATTCACCTTCCCTACCGTTCCGGGATTTAGTAATGTGGATGGTTTGGACATGGTGTTGCAGGACAGAAATGGCGGATCCTTCAGTAAATTTAATGGCGTTGCAAACGAGCTCATTGCTAAACTAATGCAGCGCAAGGAGATAGCAGTTGCCTATACATCTTTTAGATCAGACTATCCGCAGTTCGAGATGGAGGTCGATGCAAAAAAGGCCAGCCAGCTGGGCGTAAAGGTTAAAGATTTATTAGCGACAGTACAAGCGTACCTGGGCAGCGCCCAAGCATCAGACTTTAACAGGTTTGGTAAATATTATCGTGTGATGGTACAGGCAGATGTTCCCTCCAGAACTGAACCAAAGATGATCGACGGAATCATGGTGAAAAATAATAAAGGAGATATGGTTCCGGTAAAGACACTAATTACCATGAAACGTGTTTACGGTACTGAAACCGTGTCACGCTACAATCTGTTCAATTCCATAGCTATCAATGCCATCCCTAAACCTGGTTATACTACTGGAGATGCCATAAAAGCAGTTGAAGAACTGGCGAAGACAGACCTGCCTGCTGGTTATACTTATGAATTTTCGGGCTTAACGAAAGAAGAGATCTCTGCCGGCGGACAATCAGCTGTGGTCTTTGGCCTGTGCCTTATTTTTGTCTACTTTATACTTTCAGCACAGTACGAAAGCTATATCCTTCCGCTGGCAGTAATCTTTTCTATCCCGGCCGGAATTCTTGGGGTTTTCCTTGCGATTGGACTGGCAGGAATTGAGAATAATATTTACGTACAAGTTGCACTAGTCATGTTGATTGGCCTGCTTGCTAAGAATGCGATTCTTATTATTGAGTTTGCGATTCAAAGACGACGGGCAGGACAGGGTTTAATTTCCTCTGCAATTGAAGCTGCCAAACTTAGGCTGCGACCTATTATCATGACTTCCCTTGCATTTGTTGTGGGTTTGCTCCCGATGATGAGGGCTACAGGCCCGTCTGCCCTGGGCAATCATTCAATAAGTGTTGGAGCTGCGGGCGGTATGGTGCTCGGTGTGATTGTCGGTGTTCTTCTGATCCCAATCCTCTTTGTCATCTTCCAGGCACTGCAGGAAAAAATCAGCGGCCCTCCGCATAAAAAAGTTGCCATGGCAGATCATCATGAACATCCGAATAGCAAGTCGATACAGCCGGCCCATGCTCACTAACGCCTATTATTATATTCAACTTATCCATGATCATGACATTTAAAATGAACAAATATCTTCCCATATTTGGCTTGCCAATTTTACTGATTGCTGCAAATTCATGCAAGGTTTCTAAAGATTTGAAACCCGCATCTGCGAAAGATCTTCCTGAAGCATATCTCTATAGCTATTCTGCAGATACAACAACAATAGCTGATATGCCATGGAATAATTTTTTTGAAGAGCCGGCACTTAGAGAACTGATTGACAGTGCTATTCATAAAAACAACGACTTAAAAATAGCTGTCAAAAATATCGAATCTGCCAGGTTAACTTACCGACAGTCAAGGCTTGGAAATCTTCCTGAAGCAAATCTGCTGATTACTGCCAATACTAACCGGCCCTCAGACAACAGTATTAACGGTCTAACCCTTAACCAGTTTTTAGGGGCACCACATGTTGAAGACTATACCGTGGCTGCCGGAATTTCATGGGAGGCAGATATATGGGGTAAGATTCGCAGTCAGAAAGCTGCTGCCCTTGCCACCTACCTGCAGACTGAAGAAGCCAGAAAGGCGGTGTTAACACAGTTGATAGCGGATGTTTCCCAAGGATATTACAACCTGCTAATGCTGGATGCACAGTTAGCTATCGCTAAAAAGAATGTGCTGCTTAATGATAGTACACTCAGGATAGTCCGACTGCAATATAGTGCAGGCCAGGTCACTTCCCTTGCCGTTCAACAGACGGATGCCCAGAGGCTTGCCGCAGCTAAATTAATCCCACAGTTTGAGCAGGATATTGCTGTTCAGCAAAATGCATTGAAATTACTTTCAGGATCACTTCCCGGAGAAATTACAAGATCCGGCCTGATGCAGCTTAGTACGCCTTTTGAAAAATTGTCTGCCGGTGTACCTTCAGCCTTGCTAAGCAGAAGACCTGATGTAAAAAGTTCTGAGATTGCGGTAAACCGCGCAAATGCTAATGTAGGTTATGCAAAGGCGATGATGTACCCATCGCTCACAGTTACCGCTCAAGGAGGTATTGACGCTTTTAAGGCTAATAATTGGTTTAAAATTCCAGCTTCTTTATTTGGCAATGTCCTGGGCAGTGTTGCCCAGCCAATATTCCAGCGCGGGAGATTACGAACGCAATATAACATCCAGCAGATCGAACGGGAGAAAACAATCATTCAGTTCCGCGAAACCCTGCTGACTGCCGTGGGCGAGATATCAAATGCACTCATCAGAATCAAGAAGCTGGAAGAACAAAAGCTAATTGTACAAGACCGTGCAAAAACGCTGCAGATTGCAACTGGAAACGCGAACATGCTCTTTAAGAATGGTTTGGCCAATTACCTTGAAGTAATTACTGCCCAAAGTAACGTCTTGCAAAGTGAGCTGGAACTAGCTTCTGTCAAAAGAGCAGAATTAGGCGCTGTGATTGATCTGTATCGCGCTGCAGGTGGAGGATGGAAATAACTAACAAAATTTACGCGTAATAAATAATCATAAAATCACTATAATAATGGAAGCATCAACAATTAACAACCAGGAATTATCTGGTAAAATCGCGCTGGTTACAGGCGGAACAAAAGGAATGGGAAAAGCAATTGCAGAAAGACTTCTGCAAGCAGGTGCCACAGTGTATGTAACAGCAAGACACCAGCCCGAAGGAGAATTTAAGTACAACTTCATTGCTGCCGATCTTACAAAGGCGGATGAAACAGAAAGAGTTGTAGCAGAGCTAAACAAAGTTGGTACGATTGATATATTAATCAATAATATGGGCGCAACACGCAGCCCTGCAGGAGGTTTTAGTGCATTAAGTGATACCGACTGGGAGGCAGACTTACAGCTTAACCTGCTATCTGCGGTACGACTGGACAGGGCAATTGTTCCGGCAATGCTTGAACAAAAGAGTGGCGTTGTTATCTATATATCTTCAATCAATGGTGTTTTGCCTTTGCATGAATCAATGATGACCTATGGCGTGGCAAAAGCAGCCCTGGATAATTATAGCAAAGCGTTATCAAAAGAAGTATCAGCTAAAGGAGTTCGTGTACTTACGGTTTCCCCAGGGATGACCAATACCAGTTCTATGCAGGATCTTTTAGCGCATGTTTCACAATCACTGAGCATGAGTATTGAAGATACGACCCAGGCATTTATGAATGCCATGGGTGGCATACCAATCGGAAGAATGGCCGAGCCGGAAGATGTTGCAGAATTTGTAGGTTACCTGGTTTCCCCAAAAGCATCTTATCTGACAGGCGCCAACTATATAGTTGACGGCGGTACGGTTCCTGTTGTCTGATAGGTACGGCGTAATTAAAAACCCATGTTAAGCACAGGGCATCATTATAAACGTGTTTAACAAAAAAGCCCGGAGCGTTATTGATTATAGTATAATCAATAACGCTCCGGGCTTTGGTTTGCAATTTACTACCACGGCAGGATTCCCTCTGGCCCAAAAAATCCGCCATTAGGAACATCCAGTTTCATTGTTGCATACCTAAGGGGTACCGCCGCACCTTCATCGGTACTTAATGTGCCGGTATTATTATTCAGATCAGTTTGTATATGCCCAGGCTCAACTGCGTAGACTTTGATTCCCAAAGGTCCGAGTTCTTTTGCTAAAGCTACGGTAACCATATTTAAGGCGGCTTTAGAACTAGAATATCCCATAAAATTTACCTGTCCATAAATTACGCTTGGATCTGAGCTCAATGTTAAAGAGCCAACGATACTGCTTAATATAACTATTCTAGCCTCTTCAGCTGCCTTTAGCAGTGGTAAAAAAGCTTGTGTTACCCGGATTGGCCCGAAAAGATTTACCTCGTACATCGCCCGGATACTAGCTAAGCTTTCGTTGGCTGGTGAAACATTCAGATCCAGTGCAACGCCAGCATTATTAATTAATAGATCTAACTGGGGCGTTTGTGCCGAAACAATATCAACTGCTGCCTGCACACTGCTATCGTCAGAAACATCGAGCAGTAACAACTCAACTACTAACCCTTCGGATTGCAATTGATCAATGGCGCGCTGGCCACGGATTTTATCCCTTGATCCCAGCCATACTTTATACCCTAGCTTTGCCAATCCTCTGGCAGTAGCTAATCCAATACCTTTATTTGCCCCGGTAACAAGAGCTGTTTTAATCTTATCCATTTTATTTGATATTTTTAGTAGCTGGTCCATCCGGATGTGCATGGTGAGAAAGATCTCCTATAAGGCTTAATGACAAATTTCGTTCGGTGAACCACCATTTACCATCAATAAGGGCAAAAGTATCATCGTACCGTCCAACCATAACAGGCTGTAAAGGGAATGACCTTTCTGTATCCTGCTGCAAAATTGTGACATACGACGAAGATGTTGCGTTCATACCATCTTCATTGATCTCAATTGTGATATTTGTTGTTACATGTGCAGTTTGCGGTGTTCCATTTGGATAAAGCTGCAAGTTCGCATATTGAGACTTCTCTATCGCTTCTGGTCCTTCTGCATAATTGCCAAGTGCGCCGATCCTTCCGTATTTGAACAATTGACTTTGTCCGGCGAAATCTCCTTTATCTAAAAGGTAAGTGTACTTTGCGATGAGATTTTCTATCTCTCGTTCGCTGCTGATTTTATAATTCGACTGATTCATCTTATTGATATTACTTGTTTATAGTTTAATTGATTATTGTTGATTAAACCATTGGGTGTGTACCACCATCAATGATATAATTTGCTCCTGTGAGGTATGACCCTCTGGGAGAGACCAGAAAACCAACCAGTTCGGCTACATCCTGTGGCTGGGCTAATCTGCCCATTGGAATACCGCCCTGATCTTTCATCAGGTTTTCTGTCGCTTCTGCCACACTTGTTCCGGCTTCTGCCGCTGCGGCCTGCAGATAAGTATCCGCAGCCCCGGTTTTAACCATTCCTGGTGATATCGTAAGTACGCGCACACCTTTTGGGCTTACTTCCTTAGATAGACTTTTGCTGTAATTATTTAGTGCAGCTTTAGCTACGCCATATGCCCCTAGTGCATTGTAGATAGGAATAAGTCCGCTTACTGATGAAATATGGATGATAACGCCGTCTTTCTGTTCGAGCATCTTAGGTAGTACTGCCCTGTCGATACGCACAGGAGCAAGCAAATTTAGCTGAAGAGCATTTTCCCAATGATCATCAGTGAGTGCACCGAAGCCGCCTCCGGGACTGTCAGACCCGCCCATATTGTTCACCAGGATATCTACAGTTCCAAATTTTTCGTTAATTTCCTTTACTACCCTATCTGCTTCGGCAGGTTGAGTTAAGTCTGTAGCAATAAAATGATGCTTCAAGTCAGCCTCATCGGGCGTATTTCTTGCCGTTACGATTACGGTAGCTCCGGCCTCATGCAGGCGGTCGGCAATTGCCCGGCCAATCCCTTTGGTACCACCGGTTACCAGGGCAATTTTACCCTGCAGTTCTGTATGGTAATTCTGATTACTTTCCATTGTATATTGTTTTATAAAGTGTTCGTTTTAAAGTTTAAGCCAGCTTGTTGTTTACTCTTTTTGCCGGGTATGGTCAACAAAGTGAACACGGCTGCCAAAGCACAAATAATAGCGGCAGAAATGAACGCAGCGAAAAGTCCTGATGAGAATGAACCGGATTCTGTATTTGCAGTATAAATAGTTACAATGGCCGCAATACCTATCGCTCCCCCAATTTGTTGATCCATCTGCAGTACACCAGATGCAATACCGGCATCCTGATCTGCAACACCATCCATGATCACAATGCTCGCCGGTGTAAATACCAGTGCAATACCGATGCTATGCACTAATAAAGGCAATAAGACATCTTGCAGGTACTTACTGTCGGCTTGCAGCCTCGAAAAACCAAGCAGGCTAACTGCAACCAATAGGCTTCCTGCAGCCAACAACGTACGTAAGCCAAACCTTTCTACCAGCCATGGCACAAATTGAGTAATCACAAAAACTGTCGCTGTAAGTGGTAAATAAGCTATCCCAGCCATTAAAGGGCTAAGTCCCAACACCTGCTGAAAATATTGAAGCAAGATAAATAGCGCTGCCAGGTGCATGCCTACGATCAGCGCCATGATAAATAGCCCACCTTTACGGGGTACAGGGCGAAAAATACCTAACCTTAATAGTGGCTCTGGAACGCTGGATTCTACCTTAAAAAATGATCCCAGCAAGATTGCTGCAATAACAAAACTCCCTATAGTGGTTACCGACGACCAGCCATTTTCAGCAGAGCTGATGAATCCAAAAACCAGTGCTGCACAGCCAAAAGTTCCGGTAAAAGCACCAAGGAAGTCAATTTTTCCTTTTGCTTTACTTGTCTCAGGCACTAAAAAAGCTATCGCAACAAGCGCTGCTACGCCGATCGGTACGTTAATTAGTAAAGACCAGCGCCAGGAAAAGAATTCGGTGAGTGCACCGCCTAAAATCAGCCCTGCAGAAGCGCCCATTGAAGAAACTGCAATAAAAAGCGACAGTCCCCGATTCTTTTCTGCTTCATTCCGGGCAAGTATAGAGACAAGCGCCAATACACTTGGAGCGGCTAATGCAGAACCTACCCCCTGGAAGATCCGTGAGACAATAAGGATGAGTGGAGAAGGCGAAATCCCACCTGCCAGGGAAGCAATTACAAAAATAGCAACGCCAATTTGGAACGCCTTTACCTGTCCTATCATGTCTCCCAGCCTTCCGCCTAATAACAATAGCCCGCCAAATGCAAGTGCAAATGCATTTGGAACCCAGGATAAACCAGCCGCAGTAAAGCCCAAATCCGTCTGAATATGTTTAAGGGAGACAATTACGATTAAGAAGTCCATCTGCAGCATCAGCTGAACAGTTAGTATAACGGCAAGTGCTGCCTTCCTGTGAATCAATGTTGTTGGCATGAGTGATAAGTTTGCTTATTGTTAATAATATGTGAGGTCTTCTTTTTTAATAATGAGTCGATCGTTTTATTTAAGACCAACAGATAAGCAATGGAACAACTTATAAATGCATATTCCCTGCCTTACAGATTTCAAATGTAGAGCAATTATGAAACAGTTGTTTTAATCAAATGTCATTTTTTTATTTCATAGATGTGACTTTCGAAAAGCACTGGCAAGCCCACGTGGGAGCCGAAATTCTTTGTTAGTCACTTTCAGACATAAATTGGGCGTTATCTGCAATTAATCCTCCTCCTCAAAAAAAGAACTTTGGTGGAAACAATTAAAAGATATGGGAAGAATTAAAGTTCAAAAGAAAAGCTTATCTGTTGATATGACTGCTATGTGTGACGTGACCTTTTTACTGTTAACGTTTTTTATCATGACGTCTACATTTACACCTCCTGAACCAGTACCTATACAGGTTCCTTCATCTACATACAAACTACCTGTTCCAGAAAAGGATCTGATGATGTTAACCATAGGTGCAAAGGGAAAGGTATTTATAGAAAGCCTGGGCGCAGATGTGAAGATTGCCACGCTACAAAAAATGGCGGATCAGTATCAAATATCCTTCACTGCTGAAGAGATAAAGAAATTTTCTCTGATGGCTGCATTTGGAGTTCCGATGTCCAATCTCAAACAATATATAGCGATGGATGACAGACAGCGACAAACTTCAGGACTAAACCAGGGGATCCCAGCAGATTCAGCTAATAACCAGTTATCAGACTGGATACTGCAGTCGCGTACAGCAGTTGCAGAATTACACACCGCTCCGATGCGAGTAAGCATTAAGGCAGACCAAAATGAAGAATATCCTTCCATTAGAAAGATAGTCGACATCTTACAGAAGCAGAAAATCAATAAGTTCAGTTTGGTAACTGTTCAGGAAGGGGGTTAATGATTCAAATATCCTCCGTTCCTATTTTAAAAAGCGATAGTCCTATTGAGAGGAACTATACAATCATCTGCTGCAAGTAATATTTCATGATAACAGTACAGCATTGTAGCGGGAATTTCAATATATACCGTATTTTTGAAACAGTCGATACAAATAAAGGAGGAGAACATGAGTTATCAGTTGACAACATCCGCACAGCATAAATTAGATAGTAGGAAATCGGTAGACTGGAATGGGCAGTTAGAAGCTGATTTTAAGGTTATTTATATCCCATCGGATAATCAACAATTTATTTGTAAGCCCTACAATAAGAAGGGGCTTTTTAAAATCAGTATTATCCATGGCAGGAATCGTGTATATTATGAAGACAAAGTGGTTGAAATTGAAAAGCATGCAATCCTATTTTCCCGTCCAAATATGGTTTATAGGTTTGAGCACTTAGGCAACCAGCACGATGGCTATTTATGCGTATTTACCCAAGATTTTTTCGACAAGTTCGCTAATATTATTAATTATCCACTTTTTGATCCTGAAATTTCTCCGATAACAGAAATCACTGAAGAGCATATGGAAGCTTTTACTAAGATATTCCGTCGTATGGAACAGGAAGTAGCGATTGATTTTGACTACAAATATGATTTGTTAAGGACTATGATTCTTCAGTTGATCTTTGATACCCTTAAGCAACAGCCCTCCCCTATTTTATCTGTCAGGGAATCCAACGGCGCGTTACGCATTGCTAATCAGTTTAAAGAAATACTTGAAGAACAATTCCCCATCCTCTCTCCTGATTATCGAATGTCTCTGAGACATCCAGTTGATTTTGCTGATGCGCTTTCTATGCATGTTAATCACCTTAATCGCTCATTAAAACAGGTTACCGACCGAACAACGAGCGAGTTGATTGCCGAGCGTGTAGTTAAAGAAGCAAAAACCCTGCTGCAGGAAACAGAATGGAATGTCGCTGAAATTGCCTGGTGCCTGGGATTTGAAGACATTGCGCATTTCCTTAAATATTTTAAAAAAATAACAAAACAGACACCAACAAGCTTCAGAAAATCTCTCGTTGTTCGATTTTACCATATTCCTGTTTGAATCTGACAGTATTTCCACCTTTAGCATATATACATTTATGCTGTAAAAAATGGCTATAGAATAGAATCGCCAGGCACAAAGAAGATATGCTAAGAGAACTTGCAAAGCAGGGTTTTGTAATCCTGCTCAAAAAACAAAAAGAAGCAAAAATCAGCTCAACCGATCCCAGGGCACAATTGGAGGCAATGATGATCGCTTACTGGGATTTTGCTCTTGCTGAAGGTAAATTTTATCAGCTCATGTTTGGAATCGACTTTACCTTTAGTGATCTCAAAAATTCATTACCTGAAGCAGAAGCTACAACTATATTATTTATGGAGGTTATCGGTGATATCCTGGAGGTAGATCCGTCTATTGAACTAGTGCAAAAACTGTATTATTCTTTTTCGTCAATCTTGCACGGCTTGATTTCTATGCATTTTATCCGTCAGGGTATGCTGAAAAGGCATAGTGAGCTGGTTCTAAAAGAGGCAATTGCAATAATGATTGAGATGCTCGATAGTGCAGATGTACAGGTTAATAATTCCGAAATGATAAATCCTGCCGCTACATTAACAAAAGCATTTATTCTATGAAAAATCTATTATATGTCTTGATATGCTTATGCATTCTGCAAACCTCCTGCAATAAAAGTTCTGATGGCTCCTTAGCTCCTGGAGAACCAATTGGACAGGTAAATAAGATCGTTGTTCTAGGTGCATCTACGGCGGCAGGCACAGGGGCTCTCCCAATAGATTCTGCCTGGGTTAACCGCTTGCGCTCGATTGTGAGCACCTATCCGGAATCTATTGAGGTGACCAATCTTGCTAATGGGGGCTATACCACCTTTCAAGCAATGCCCAATGGATTTCACCAGCCACAGCGCCCTGCTGTGGATACTGCAAGAAACATCACCAAAACTCTGACATTGCGTCCACGGCTGGTGCTGATCACTTTTCCCAGTAATGATGTTGCAAACGGTTATTCGAATGAGGAAATTCTAGCGAACTATTCCAGAATCTCCGGCATCCTGGATTCGGCCAGGATCAGTTACATCATTTTTGGGAGCCAACCAAGAAACCTCAGCGACCCCACTGAACGCCAACGGCTGAAAACGCTGAATACACAGATGAAACTTAAATTCGGAACCCGCATCAATAATTACTATGATCAGCTGAGCACTTCCTCAAATACAATCAAAGCAGAATATGCTTTCGGAGATGGCATTCATTTAAATAATAGCGGACATTTCCTGATTCTGAATACCCTGCTTCAGCACCCGGTATTTCAACAAATCTTTTCCCTAAAGCGCTGAGATTGCGTCTAGAGCTGATCCTGCCTTCCCCGATAGTTACCTGCCTAATTATTTGAATTTGCTATATTTCCGTTTGATTCTGCCAAAATTATAGTGAGGATACAGACTAATTTTATACATGAAAACTTATTTCGGTTTTTGATCTGGGTCTAGAAATCCAGTAAACCGGAGCACGTTTAGTGTGCCTTAATCGGACCGAAAGAGTTTGTAAATCATTTATATAATAATTATGAGCACATTTAAGGAAAGAACAGTGATCATCACGGGAGCAGCAATGGGACTGGGACTGGCAGCAGCGCAGGAACTGGCATCAAAAGGTGCTAACCTGACATTGGTAGATTTTAATGCAGCTGCACTGGAAGAAGCAAAGGCAAGCCTGCTTATCTCCTTCCCTGGAGTTAAACTAATCACAGTTGTTGCAGACGTTTCAGACGAAACAGCAGTAAAAAAATATGTAGAACAAACGATAGAGGCCTTTGACCAGATCGATGGCTTTTACAACAATGCAGGGATCGAAGGCAGCCAGACTGCTTTAACGGAATACGACCTGGGCCTATTCAAAAAAGTTATTGATATTAATTTGCTTAGTGTACAATATGGGTTGCGCCACGTGATCCCGGTGATGAAGAAACAGGGCTACGGAAGAATTGTCAATGTAGCTTCGGTCGCAGGCATCAGAGGCCTGCCTAACCTTGCCGCCTATGTAGCGACAAAACATGCCGTTGCGGGGCTGACGAAAGTTGCTGCGATAGAATATGCAAAAGATGGGGTGATCACCAATGCGATTGCTCCAGGCTACATTCTCACGCCAATGGTTGAAGCCGTTTTTCAACATATAAATCCTGACGATCCTAAAGTCCCGGAACTCGCATCTGCCCAAAATAATCCTACAAGACGTATAGGGTTGCCTAAGGAAGTAGCCAAAGTCGTCGCCTTTCTGTTAAGTGAAGACTGCTCGTATGTAAACGGACAGGTACTTGCCGTTGACGGGGGGCAGTCAAATGAATACTAATCTGCTTTAAAACACTATCCAGTCCATCCAATGTGCCCCCCTTTGTCCCAATGATTTGGGTACAAAGGGGGCTTTGCTACTGGAGAACAAACAACCTGTTGTTTGTCTAACACACAATGCCTGTAAGTTTTCAATTACAGGCATTGTTTCGAAAAGATTTACTTTCTACTTAGTTGCTTTCGCCGGTCTGTGCTTCAGAACTCCCCGCTTTTGCATGATTTGAAATATCACCAACTAGACCCACCACGAGTTCGCGGCTTACAAAATACCAGGCTCCGTCAGCTAATGCGAACTGGTCATGGTAGGTTCCTGTAAGGATAGCCTGAAGGGGAAAGCCTTTATCAGGGTTAGCTTGAAACAGGGTTAAGTAAGATTGAGCTGTCGCCGTTTCTGTGGCCTCGTCTATGTTTAATACAATGTTGGTAGTTACATGTGAGGTACGCAGCGTGCCATCAGCATAGACCTGTAAATTATTTTCCATGTGTTTAGACACCTGTTCTTTTCCTTCAGGGGAATTAAAAGATGTGATCAGTTTGCCTTTGGCAAATAATTGGCCAACATTGTCAAACTGTGCCTGGTCTACGTAGTGAGTATACTGCGCTATTAAATTTAAAATTGCTCTTTCGTTGTTCATGATCTTAAGTGGTATATATTTATTATTATCAATTTTAGACTGCTATGCTCTCCACTGCTTTTTCAAAAGCGGTTTCCCTAATCCCTGGGATATTCAAACCTTCTGCACGATAGACGGTAACATCACTTATCCCAATAAGAGCAAATACTGCGCGCAGATATGGTTCAATAAAATCAAATGGCTTATAGTATCCTTCGGTAAAAACTGCGCCGGTAGTAATGGCCAGGTATATTTTTTTTCCTGTCACTAACCCCTGGGAACCGCTTGCGCTGAAAGAAACAGTCTTCTGAACCCGTACAACCTGGTCGATCCAGGACTTTAGCGATGTATGTATTCCATAGTTATACATTGGGGCACCAATTACAATTACATCCGTATCCAAAAGCTGTGCAATAGCCTCATCAGAGTGCCTCGCTCCTTCTTCGTGCTCCGGCCCAAAGAATTCTGCCGGGGTAAAGAATGAACTGATATGCGATGCATCAAGGTGTGGATAAGCTTGTTCGGTCAGGTTCCGCACAGTAACCTGGCTACCGGGATTGGCTTGTACTAGTTTTTCAACTATAGCATTACCCAGCTTAATACTGACTGACGCTTCGCCCTGCGGGCTGGAAATTAGATGTAATATTTTCATTATCTTATTTGATTGTTTTATTGCTGCTTTATTCCTACTGACGGGGTAAATCAATACAGGCTCCGCGATGCTGGTCTCGGAGCCTGTAATACTACGACAGGAATTAAGATATATTAGGTGGTAGGAAGTGTTCCCCCATCCACTACCAGTTCAGTTCCTGTGATGTAACTTGCACGTGGTGAAACCAGGTAACCCACTGCTTCTGCAATTTCTTCCGGATTCGCCATTCTCCCAAGTGGAATGCCGCCCATTCCCTGCATTAGCGACTTGGTGATCTCATCGACCGATACTCCGTTCTGCTCGGCCAGTTCTTTTAAAAACACTTCCATCGCGCCTGTTTTGGTCATCCCTGGTAAAACGGTAACCACCCGCACACCCTGTCCTGAAACTTCTTTGGCAAGTGCTTTACTGTAGTTATTTAGTCCTGCTTTAGCAGTTCCATAAGCAAGATTGGAAAGTGGCAATGGATATCTTGCAACTGTAGAAGAAATATGGATAATCACTCCAGATTTATTAGCAAGCATTCCTGGAAGAATTGCTTTATCTAATCTAACAGGTGCCAGTAAATTTGTTTGAATGGTGCGCTCCCAATCGTCCTCACCCTGTGCCGCAAAGCCTCCAACCGGGGTATCGCTACCGCCCAGGTTATTCACAAGGATATCGATTTGGCCGTATTTTTCAGCTATCCAGTCGGCAACAGTTTTAGTTCCGTCGGCGTTGGATAAATCCGCTGCAATAAATTGAAATTTCTCATCTTTTTCTTCAGGAGCGTTACGGGCAGTAACAATTACCTCTGCACCAGCTTCTGCCAGCCTGTTGGCTATAGCTTTCCCTATCCCTTTAGTTCCGCCTGTTACCAAGGCAACTTTTCCCTGTAACTCTGTCTGATAATTTTGATTGTTCATGATCTTTATTATTATAAATTATATTAATGTATTGTTCATTATTTTTCCTTACTGCCAGCCGCCACCCATTGAGCGGTAGAGTTCTACGGTAGCATCCAACTGGGCACGTTTGGTTTGAGCGAGTTCCAGTTCGCTTTGAAGCACATTGGATTGTGCTGTGATCACTTCCAGGTAATTGGCCATACCACCCGCAAAGAGCATCTCTGCCTTACGGGTAGTCTGTTTGAGTATTGTTGTCCGCTTATCTTCAGCAGATCTCTGCTGACCCAGTTTCTCGATTTTCACCAGAGCGTCAGAAACATCCGTTACAGCGACAAGTACCTGCTGTTTAAAACCGATAATTGCCTTTTCACGCTCAATTTGCGCAAGCTCATATCTGGTTCTCAATTTTCGACCATTGAAAATAGGTTGAGCAATCCCTCCCACAACATTGCCAAACAGTGATGAAGGCAAAGAGAACCAATCACTTGCCCTAAAAGCATTTAACCCGCCTTGAGCAGTAATGGTTAGCGCTGGGTACATATTAGCCTTTTCTATCCCTACCCTTGCATTAGCCCTGTTTACCTGCAGCTGGGCACTTTTTACATCCGGCCTCATCTGAAGCAGGATTGAAGGCACGCCAAGGAAAAGGCCTGGCTGGGTAAATACCTGATCAAGAGAGGTAGACCTGGAAATTGTTTGTGGGGTTTTCCCCAGCAAAAGTGAGATCGCATTCTCCTGTATGGAGGTTTCCTGTTCAAACTGAGAAATAAGCTTTTCGGCCAGAAGTTGTTGTGCTTCAGCCTGTCCGACAGCAAGGAAGGTAACCTGACCAGCGTCATACTGTAACTTGATAATGTTTAGGGTACGCTTGTTTAGTTCCAGGTTTTCCTTTGCAATCTTAATCTGGGCATCAAGCATAATCAGGTTGTAATATCCCTTAGAAATATCGCTCACCAAACGGGTCTGAATTGCTTTTCTTGCTTCCAGGGTTTGCAGATAGCCCGAGAATGTATCTTTTTTCTCATTCTTCACCTTCCCCCAAATATCCGCTTCCCACGAGAGCATCACAGCAGCGGTGTAGTCTTCCACATGGCTTGAACCAAGAAACTGGCTCAATGTCAACCCATTTAGACTGTTGTCGGATGGACGGGTGGTAGTCCCGGCAACATTGAGGTTTATTTTGGGTAAATAACCGAGTTTGGATTGGACGAACGTTTTTTGCGCAGCATTGATGTTCTGAATAGCCGTTAGCATATCATTGTTCCGAGCTAGCGCACTATCAATAAGCCCTTTTAGCAAAGGTTCGGAAAAAAAAGTTTTCCATGGAATGATCGAGTCTGTAAGCGCAAAGCTTTCGTTAGAGCCCCGAAAAACTTCTGGAAGATCAACCTGCGGATTTTTGACATCCCTGGACACATTGCAAGAGGCGAACCAGATGCTTGCGGTCAAAATGAATCCTATTGATTTATATTTATTATTTAAAAACATGATTTTAGCTTAAATTTTAGTTGTTACCTTAAGTAAGTCCAGTTCGTGTTCTTCCTCCTCGTCATAACCGATTGCATGGTTTCCGGATACCTTTTCATGAAGGGCCTGAAAAACGACGAATAGTACAGGGATAATCAGTAAACCAAAAACAACCCCTGCCAGCATACCGCCAGCGGCACCAATGCTGATCGAGTGGTTACCCTGCGCCGATGGTCCTGTAGCAAACATCATTGGGATCAGTCCTACAATGAAAGCAAGCGAGGTCATGATAATCGGTCTTATCCTTGCTTTAGCGGCATGAATTGCAGCCTCGACCAGATCCTCGCCATTATGCCTGCGCTGTAAAGCAAACTCAACAATCAGGATCGCATTTTTTGCTAGTAGCCCTATAAGCATAATCAGCGCTACCTGAACATATATATTGTTATCAATCTTTGCTAGACCTATGGTAGCAAACACGCCGAATATTCCTGTAGGAATAGAGAGCATCACTGCAAGCGGAAGAATATAGCTTTCATACTGGGCGGCGAGCAGAAAGTATACGAAAACAAGGCATAATAAAAACACGATAATTGATTGCCCCCCTGAAGAAATTTCTTCACGGGTGATCCCTGAAAATTCATATGCATATCCTGTAGGTAAATGGGTAGCGGAAACTTCTTTAACTGCATTAATGGCATCACCGGTACTGTAACCCGGTTTAGGGATAGCATTTACCTGCATCGAGTTAAAGAGGTTATATCTTGATGCCGTTTCCGGTCCGTAAACTCTTTTGAGCTTTACAAGAGTTGTAATGGGTACGCGATCACCAAACTTGTTTTTAAGAAAAACGCCGTCCATCGCACTGATGTTGGTTCGGCTCATTTTATCTGCCTGGACCATTACCCGGTAATATTTTCCAAACCTATTAAAATCAGATGCCTGTGCAGAGCCGAAATAAGCCTGCATGGTTTGCAGGATATCCGATGTGCTCACTCCAAGCTGGTCAGCTTTTACATCATCCACCTCGAGTTCGTACTGCGGATAATCTGCCTTGAAGCTACTGAAAGCCAGTAGGATCTCGGGACGTTTCATCAATTGCCCAATAAAGTTATTACCTACTTTTCCAAATTTAGAAAGATCGCCAGTACCAGTTTTATCCTGAAGCACAAAATCTAAACCATCAACGTTACTAAACCCTGGTACGGTAGGAAAAGTAAATACAAAGAACGTCGCGGTCTTTATTGCCGCTAGCTTACCTTGTATGATTGCCACAATTTCGTTGATGTCTTTAATCGGACCACGCTGATCCCTCGGTTTCAATAGTACGAAGGTGATATTTGAGGAAGGGTTTCCCGAAGATGTCAAAAGATTAAATCCAGTCGTAATACTAAGTGTTTCAATGTAGGGCTCATGGAGCAATAACTTTTCGGTTTCTTTTAAGACCAGTTGATTCCGGCTTAAAGATGAACCCGCTGGTAGTGACACTGAAACCGCAATAAACCCCTGATCTTCTGATGGAATAAATCCCGTTTTACTATGTCGCATCAAAAAGAAAGTGATAACCACCATTATTGCCAAACCAAAAATGCTTAGATACTTATGTTTGATCAAAGACCCTAGTACAGTTCCGTACCTCTGGGTCATCCGGTCGAACGAGCCGTTAAAGCCAGCAAAGAATCTTCCCGCAAAACCTTTCCGGTGATCTCCCTCATTTTCAAGGTGGATGTTTTTTAGAAACAGCGCAGCAAGGGCCGGACTTAGCGTAAGTGCATTGACTGCAGAAATAACAATGGCAATGGCCATCGTAAAAGCGAATTGCCGATAAAAAATACCTGTTGATCCTTTTAGGAATCCTATGGGCAGGAACACCGCTGCCATAATCAGGGTGATGGTAATAATTGCACCGCTAATCTCGCTCATCGCCTTAATTGTCGCTTTTCTTGCCCCGAGATGCTCATGCTCCATTTTTGCATGGACGGCCTCAACGACGACGATAGCATCATCCACAACGATCCCAATGGCCAGCACCAGCGCAAAGAGGGTGAGCAGGTTGATGGTAAACCCAAAAATGTTCATGAAGAAAAATGTTCCCAATAATGCTACAGGAACAGCTATTGCGGGAATTAGTGTAGAACGAAAATCCTGGAGGAAAAGGAATACCACGATAAATACAAGAATAAATGCCTCTACCAGGGTATGCTCTACCTGGGTGATGGATTCATCAAGTGCAACTTTTGTAGAATATAGTGTAATCCATCGGATACCCTTTGGAAATTCCTTTTCATACTTTTTCATTACCTTGATAATTTCGATCTGCAGTTCATTGGCATTAGCACCCGAAGTCTGGAAAATGCCAAGCATAAAACCGGGCTTACCGTTTACCGAGGTATTGCTATTAAAGCTTGTCTGGGTAAACTCTATCCGGGCTACATCTTTAAGGCGCAGGATTGAACCATCTGAATTCGCCCTGATTACCATATTTTCATAATCTGCCGGCTTATTCAGTTTACCTTTGTATTTGATGATGTATTCAAAGGCTTCGTCACTGCTTTCCCCAAATTTTCCAGGCGCAGATTCTACGTTTTTATCCTGGATTACTGCCATCACCTCCTTTGGTGTAAGGTTGTAGCTGGCCATCTGTTTAGGATTTAGCCATACGCGCATGGAGTAATCTTTCTTACCTCCGATAATGTTTGTTGAGCCCACTCCGGGGATCCGTTTAATTTCTGGAATGAGGTTGATCTGAGCATAATTTACCAGGAAGGCTTCATTATAAGTTTCCGGATCATCGGAAATTAGATCAATTGACATAATCAAGCCGTTCTGCTGTTTAGCGGTTATGATCCCCTGCTGGATTACTTCCTGTGGAAGTTGACTCTGGGCCTGGGACACGCGGTTTTGTACGTTTACCGCGGCTTTATCAGGATCACTCCCCAATTTAAAATAAACCGTGATCGCCAGCGTACCATCATTACTTGCAGTTGAACTCATATAGGCCATGTCTTCCACACCATTGATGGCTTCTTCCAGTGAAGGGGCAACTGATCTTAATATAGTCTCTGCGTTTGCCCCTGGATAGGTGGCTGAAACTAAAACTGCTGGTGGTGCAATCTCCGGAAATTGCTGCGAAGGCAGCTGGGTGAGCCCAAGGACTCCTAGTATGACTAGTATGATGGAGATCACTGTCGCAAGGACAGGTCGTTGTATAAATTTCTTTATCATCGCAATTAGTTGTCTTTAAGGGTGTTATTTACTATAGCTTTAGCACTAACTAGCTGAGGAGTAATTTTATCACCCTCATGCAGGTTGTCTATGCCTGAACGAACAATACGTGTTCCGCCAGAAACCCCATTGGTTACTAAATAGCTGGTACCGGTTGTTCCTGAAATGGTGATAGGTTTACGGCTGACTTTATTGCTGTCTCCAAGGATGTAGATAAAGGTTTTATCTTGAAATTCCAGAGTTGCCTCCTGGGGAACAATAAATGATTTTTCATGAAACAGTCCCAGTCGTATAGCGCCTGTATTGCCAGAGCGGAGGGTCTTTTCGGGATTTGCAAAGGTTGCCCTTAGCATAACCGATCCCGTATTTTTATCAAACTGACCATCCACCATATCAATCCGCCCCGAGGTGTTATACACGCTGTTATCTGCCAGGACCAGGTTGACATTTTTAATCTTTTTAAGTTTATCTTCAATGCTCTGCCCTGTATACAGGGTTTTAAAATTGATGAAATCTCCTTCACTCATAGAAAAATATACATGTACCTCGCGGATATCAGAAAGCATTACCAGGGGTTCAGCATCACCTGGAGAAACCAGGCTCCCCTGCTTTTTATTAAGCCTTCCCACATAGCCAGTTACTGGTGCTTTTACATGCGTATAATCCAAATCAATCTGAGCAGAGCTGACACCTGCACGCGCCTGTTCCAGCGCTCCTTCTGCGGCTTCTTTTACAGCCTCTGCCGTTTTAAGTTGATATGCAGATACAACATTGTTTTTGACCAGTGGCGTTAGCTTTTCAATTTCTAGTTTTGCTCTTGTTAACTCGCCCTGTGCAGAACGCAACATCGCTTTTGCATTGTTAATCCGTTCCTGAAAAGGCCGGCTATCTATGGAAAATAGCAATTGTCCTTTTTCTACATAGGCACCTTCATCTACATGCAAAACCTGAAGTTTACCGCTGACCTGAGGCCGTATTTCTACATTAATTGCACCCTCGATTGATGCGGGATAATCACGAAATGTCGTTATTGTATCTGCTGTGACGGTCATAACAGGCAATGTTTGAGCGGCTGGCGGAGTTACTGCCTGCTGCTCACCGCATCCATATAATACTGCTGTTAAAAGAAGCAGGAGATTTAACTTATTCCTTTCCAAATGAGCAAGGATATTGATGTAGTGATTGAGCTTTAACATGGTTGTTTTTATTTAGCATTAAGTGTTTGTAATGAAATAATCCAGCATACTTTATGGATTGTCAGAGGAAGAGGCAGTAATTGCCAGCATATCATCCAAAATACTTTCCATGGCTGCCGAGAGCACCTGTGTATTGATTTCCTCAGGTACATCCGAACGGATAAGATTGATTGAGATGAGCCCATGGATTGTAGACCAAAAAGTATAGTAGTACTGCTGTACGGTGGCTTCACGGGCATCATTTTGGTGCAGAATTTCTGCGATCACTCCCTGAAACAGGGATACAGCACGTTCTGATTCTGCCAGCGTTTTTTTAAAATCGCAGCAGGTGAACTCTATTCCAAACATGATCTGATAGCGCTTTTGTTCTGAAAGTGAAAAATTCCAATAAGCTTTCCACATTGCACGGAGCTGTTCAAGCGGATTGTTAAATTTGGATTTGGCTTCCTGCAGTTGTTTGGTAAGTAATATGAACCCATTGCGGGTCAGCTCTCTTAGAATCTCTTCTTTACTACCAAAATATTCATAGATTGCCGGAGCAGAATACTCGATAACTTCGGCTATCTTACGCATGCTTAAAGCATGCCAGCCACTTTTAATGCCGATATTAAGAGCAGCATTTAATATTTGTTCCCGGATAAATTCTTTGTGCCTTTCAATCCTTTGTTTACTTCCCATTGTTCAGGGTTGTTAAAAACAAGCACACTGAATTGTGGTTGCTGTTTTAACGTTGTAAAATTAGCTTGATGGTATTAGGGAAATTAGGCAGAATCAAACGCAAATGTTGCAAAATCAAACAACGAGGAGTTTCCGCAGCCCGCTGGGAGTGTTACTTGCGTTTTTCTTGAAGAATTTGATAAAATGGGCAAGATCCTCAAAACCAAGGCACCAGGCGATTTCAGTGATGTTCCATTCTGTATCTTGCAACAGCATACGCGCTTCACGGGTAATGCGGTCAGCAATAAGCTGGGATGTAGTTTTATTGGTAGTCTGCTTGAGTGACCGGTTAAGATGGTTGACATGAATGTTAAGGGCATCTGCAAATTCAACGGGATGTCTTAGTTTCATTTTCCTGGTTGGATCAATTATTGGAAATTGCTTCTCAAGGAGCACATTAAAATCACCAGTGATGCGTAAAGCACTATTTGATTCCCTTACCTGGAATGCAGGCGCAGGCTGTAGCTTTAGAGCATCAAAGATCAAATGAAGTACCATGGTACGGACCACATCATATTTATAGCTGAAATCTAAAGCAACTTCATATTCCATCTGTAAAAAGGTATTCATGAAAGTTTCCATCTGGGCTTCAGAGATCTCCATGATGGGCGAAGCCCCTTGCCGGAACATTGGATAATCATCAATATTGACAAACTGATTAAAGAATTTTTCAGTAAAAACACATAGGTAACCCGGACTTTGAATTCCGAAAGTCTCAAAGCGATAAACCATATTCGGCCGGGAAAACAGGATTGCATGATTTTTAAATTCAACCATCTGATCCCCGAAATAGACCCGGTTGTGCCCATGCATGATTGTAATTTTATATAATCCCTTGATATTATAAGGAGCACAATCGAAATCGGTTCCGAGCTGGGGCACTCTGATAACTTTAAAGTCAGCATCCCGACTGGTATTTTTAGGCCTCCATTGTTTCCCAAAATCAACGTGGTGTTGCGGTACCGAGCTATGTAAATTCATCTTTTGTACTTTTATCTTTGTAAGAATCCAGACTACCCTATCATGATCAGCCTGCAGCGCATAACTGACTATCCTGATGAAGTTATGCAAAAATAATTTCTGAAACGTATGTTTTAGATTAATCAGTCACAAATTACTTTTGAAGGACAATTTGTAAGTCAAAATTCACAGCATTAAGATTTGCGTACAAAACTTGTTTATATTTGTAATATATGGCTAGAACGATTGAATTTAACGAAGAAGATGCTATCAAAAAAGCAATGGATGTGTTCTGGAAAAAGGGATATAACGGGGCATCGATGCGTGATCTTACCAGTGCTATGCAAATCAACAGCAGCAGCCTGTACAATACCATAGGTGATAAACGTCAGCTCTTTGTTAAATGTATCCGCAATTACACTGAAGGGCGAATGGCTGATGCCAGAGCTTTTGCTGCAAAATCGAAATCCCCGCTCAAAACAATCATCACTTTCATCAACGATTCAGTAAATGTCATTCTTTACAGCAATAATAGCTGTCTTGCGATAAAAACCACTTTCGAACTTGCAGCAGATGACAAAGATGTGCAGGCGGTATTAAAGGCAGACCATGATTTCACTTATGGTTTCATTTTCGATCTGGTAAGCAGGGCGATGGAAAAAGGAGAGATCAATGCTGAAGCGGATGCCGACATGATCACAGAATCCATTGTTAATGCTTTTACAGGCTGGCATGAATCTTATATCATCAACCGTAATGCAGCCAAAATAAAAAAGATGGCCAAATACCTCATCGAGCAGATCACCAAATAATATTCATTATAATAATATTCATTATTGCAATAGTGGTGGCTTTTAATTCCGCACTGGACAACTATGCCTAAAAATTAGGAAAAATTGGTTCTATCTGGCGAAGAATTGGGATTGACCGAAGCTTTCTGCTCCAGTATCTTTGGGGTATTAAAATTAAAATATTACCGTATAAAAATGGATATTTTAAAAATCGCGTTTTTCAGGGCATACAAAGTTGCCCTTGATCTATTTGTTATTTTCATTAAATAAAGCAAAAAAGTAAAATGAAAAAGTCAATTAAAATTAGTGCCATTACACTAGCAATCTTATCAATTTTCACTGTTTCTACTAGAGCACAAGAAGGCACACCGAGCGGAGATCCAGTTAAAAGTGGCTTTAGACTGAGCGTGGGACCGGAAGTTGCCCTGCCAATCGGTGATTTCAGCGATCGTTACAATTGGGCCATTGGAGGTTCTGTACAGGGAGAATTGCCGATCCTGAAAGATCAGCTTTTCGTCACCCTGAATGCTGCCTATTTAAGTTTTATAAAAAACGACGACTATACGGGCACTTACCAATCCAACCTGCAGCTGATCCCAGTGAAAGCGGGACTGAAATATTTCCCGGTTAAAAATTTCTTCGTACAGGGCGAGGCTGGTGTATCCTTCTTAACCAACAAAGATGATGTAGGGGCTACAAAATCGGCAACATTTGCCTACGCTCCCCAGATCGGATACCAGTTTAACCTGGGTAACAGCAGTGCACTAGATTTGGGCGTACGCTTCCAGGGTAATTCAAAATTTACAGACAATGGAAGTTCAAACAATTTCTTTGGTCTTAGGGTGGCTTATTCTTTCGGCTTATAGCGCAAAAAATAAATCGGCGAAAAAGGATTCTGACTTAGCTCAGGATCTTTTTTTTTGGCTAATCCTCAAAAGAACATTTGGATTGAGGCTGTTGTAATCATCCACAGACTAGTATAAATAATATTGACAAATTTTGGACCGTATTATGATTTTTGTTTAACGCTTCTGATTTTAATGTTGCTTTCATTTGTAAAAAAATAAAACAAATGAAATTAATTTCATCCCAGGTTTCGGACAATTTATCAATGAATTCGCAGCAAACTGTAAATGATAGTTCTGGTAGATCTTATACATTTCCCGGTTCGTCTTTGGTTCAATCAGATGAAGATTTCTCCATCAGGTTGATTAACAGTACAACAGAACAACATTACAAGCACCCTGACAGATACCATCTGGTGATGTGTTTAGATGGGTCTTTGCAGTACAGTTCGGGTTCGGGTAATTTTTCGCTTTTGGCGGGAGGAGCTTATTTTTCGGGGCCCCGAAGTAATACTTATATCGAAAATCAGTCGGTGGACGTAAAGTATTATGAGGTTAGTTTCAAAGAAAACTTTATTTCCAGGGCCATCCTCCGGGAAACAATGCTCGATAAATTACTAGATACATGTGGAGAAGTTCCTGCGATATGCTACCCAGGGGAAAATGAACTTGATTACATCATACAGCTGTTCGGGAAGTTATTTAAGGAAGTAAATACCAGGCAGGTGCTGCATAAGCAGATGGTAAAACTGCTTTTCATTGAGACTATGATTGAACTGGCGAGAGGCGATGAACGTTGTGCAAGTAAGATTTATGGAAATGTGCTTTATCACCGTTCCGGACAATTACATAATCAATTTACACAGCTAGTGGAAAAGCATTACATAAAATTAAGATTGGTGCAGGATTATGCAGACCTTCTGTCTGTTACTGGCAAACATTTGAGCGAGGTGATCAAAAAAGAGACCGGCCAGACCGCGCTTAGCTTGATACATAGCAGACTTTTTTCTGAGGCTAAATTCCTGTTATGCCGGACTGAAATGTCTGTGAAGGAAATATCAGACACACTCAACTTCGATACCAGTTCGCACTTTGGAAGGTTTATCAAACAGTTTTCTGGATACAACCCTTCTGATTTTCGTAACATACAATGTGCCATGCTTTAGATTTAACACCGCTGATTTACTGATAATTCTTAGCGCGTATGCCGTATAACGATGCGCTCGTTTTTCCTGGCAGATCAGCGGTGTGCAATCACATTGATTTATTTACTGATAAAATTTACGGACTATTTCTGCACGGCCTTTCACCAGTTTTGACTTCATCGGTTCGTACCTGAAGATTTCTTTACCCTTTTTATATACCAGGATTTGAAAAGGTTGCTTTTGGATCTGCGTCAGATGATAAACAGCGAGGTATTCTGCCAGGTCTTCATTCCAGCTGGAGGTACTGTATAAGGATACAAAAGGTGAGGTTGATAGAGATTTATATACACTTATAGCCATTGCTGCCGGCAAGACCTTTCCACCAATGTGGAAACGGTTTTTAAGAAGAAGGGTATCATTCAATAGCGGATCAGTTTGGCGATGGCTAATCCACGCCCCCTGAACAAAGTTATTTCCAAGAAATGCTGAACTGGCCCTGCTATCAGGCTTATCAGTACGCAATATTCCCAGCGCAAGATCAAGTATATGTGTTGCCTCGTGCATCAATACATAGGTTAAAGCACCTACGTTACCGCTTTTAACCGAAATGCTTAGGTCGGAATCTGTAGTATTAAAACAGGTACGTTCTTTCCAAGTTAGCCATTCCGTAACAGTTTCGTGGAGAATTCCTGCACGAAATGTAATATTGTAGAGGCGAAAGCTATCATTTATGTTCAAGGGAGACGTCAGTGCGGTATTTGGCATATCATCCATAAAACTGATACTGTGCAGGTGATCTTTTAAGACTACCTGATAAAGGTGGGGAAGACCTGCAAAGGCATCAGCTACCACCTGCTGCTCTGCAGCTGTCAAAATGTGTTCGCGAGGATTCATACCGGCAGCACGAAAACTCTCAAATGTTTCAGGCAGCGCACGTTTTACCCTACGAGCAAGGCCTTTTTGACGATCAAGATCGTAAAGCCGCTGGATGCGGACCCTTTCGCCAGATGTATCCGGCAGCAGCACATCCTGTGCCCTGGAAAATTTACTATTGCCAAATAACCCAGCCAGCAATAACATAAAGATCAATTTTAAATTCATACAGCTATTTTTTAGATTAGAGCGTCCGCCCCAGGTTCGGGATCAGATTAAAATGAAATTTTGTATCAGCAGTTATCCAGCATTAAAAGTAATGCCAGTTAACCCTTCCGTTATAGTCCACAGTTGTTTGGCATTATCCTTATTTACCGAATATGGTTTTATACCATGTGACATTGATGAATCTACAGCTAATTCGGCAATGTTGACATCCTCCAGATATACTCCGCCTATTTGGTTTAATAACGGGCTTGTAGCTGCCCAAATAGTAGTGGCCGCACCCTGAGAAATAGTTTTAAGTGAATCAATAACCTCCTTCACAGCATTCCCCTTTTCATCAACGAAACCAAACTGCTGTAAAGTTTCAAGCGGTGCTTCCCGTATTAATTCTGTTCCCCAAATATTACCTGGATGCAAAGAATAAGCCCTGATCGATGATGATTTTGCCCTGTAATCTAACTCCATCGAAAACAGGTTGAGAGCGGTTTTTGATTGCCCGTAAGCCTGAAAGGTATCATAGCCACGATCTTTAAAATTAGGGTCGTCAAAGCTGAATGGCGCAAAGTGGTGCCCCAAAGATGAAACATTGATCACTCTTGCGCTGTTGGCTTTCAAAAGCGCTGGCCATAGCCTGGCTGTTAGCCGAAACGCTGCAAGATAATTTGTGGCCAACTGTGACTCATTTCCGTTTGCATCACGGCGTAGTGGCACAAACATGATCCCTGCATTGTTAATGAGCAGATGTAGTGGTTTGCCGCTGGCCAGAAATTTATCGGTAAAGGTGTCGATAGAATTGGCTGAAATCAAATCCACCTCTTCTATTTCTACATTTGCTATTCCTTGCAGGTTTTCTTTTGCTTTATTTACATCTCTAGCAAGCACAATAACTGTTGCACCCGCTTTAGACAGAGTTTTTACCGTTTCCAAACCGATACCGGTACTACCACCGGTAACTACAGCAATTTTTCCGGCAAGGTTAATTCCACTAATAACCTCGTCTGCAGTTGTTTTTGCACTAAACCCTGAACTAATTGGCTGCTGTAATGCACCATTATAATTACTCTTTTCCATCTTAACGATTGTGTTTTATGTGATTACAAAGCAGGTGTGTCAATGGGAACCCAGAAGGGATTTGACACACCTTTGCTATTGGTTAACGCTCGCCTTCTTGAATGTACAGTCGTTCGAACTAAAGCCCGAATATGCCTCCTGAAACAAAAATCTTTTCTCCTGTAACCCATCCTGAATCATCAGAAGCTAAGAAAACAGCCACCTTTGCTATATCATCTGGTTGACCGGTACGGCCTAGCGGAGTATTTGATACAACTTTTGCTTCAAATTCACTGCCGATAAAACCATTACTGTGTGTTCCTTCTGTCTCGATAGCACCTGGTAAAAGAGAATTAATCCGGATATTCTTTCCAGAAAACTCTTTAGACAGCGAAACCGTAATCGCATCCAACGCTGCTTTAGTTGCAGAATAAACAGATCCTGTTGCAACCGGAGTTCTGCTTGCCCCTGAACTAATGTTGATGATATTGCCGCCCTTATCGCTAAACAGTTTCAAGGATTCCTGAATAGCCAATAGAGATCCAAGAACATTAACATTAAACTGCCTATGGAATGACTCTACTGTGGCATCTTCAATTGGTGAATATTCAAAAATCCCGGCATTGTTTACTAAAATATCCAGCGTGCCAAATGCGCGTTTAGTTTCTTCAAAAAGTCTGGTCACCTCAACTTCTTTAGCTACGTCTGCCTGCACAGCGATGGCTGTGCCTCCATAATCACTTATAGTTTTAACTACATTTTCTGCACCTTCTCTACTTGATGCATAATTCACAACAACTTTGGCACCCTCAGCTGCAAAATATATTGCAATTGCTGCACCTATTCCTTTGGACGCTCCTGTTACTATTGCGACTTTGTTTTCTAATTTTTTCATTATTATTTATTTAAAATTTCCGACAGTACCTGATATATACAACACAATCCTTCCTGTAGCAACTTATACATCTAATTGTTAATCCCACTGACTATGGTGTGTCCCCTCGCGGTCTGTTCTTTCGTATAGGTGAGCACCAAAAAAGTCGCGCTGTGCCTGGATCAGATTTGTAGGAAGCGCTGCGCTTCTATAAGCATCAAAGTAAGAAAGGGAGGCCATATAGGCAGGCACTGGCAGCCCAAGATCAATAGCCATTTTTATCGTGTCGCGGATAGCAGCCTGTTTTGCTGACAGATCATTACCAATCACAGTATCAAGCAATAAATTAGGCAATTTTGGATCCCTTTGATATGCCTTACGGAAATCTTCGAGGCTAACAGAACGGATGATACAACCACCGCGCCAGATCCTGGTAATATCCTCTAGATTTAAACCATAATTGTAAGTATCTGAGGCTACCTGCAATTGTGCCAATCCCTGAGCATATGTATTTACGATAGCAAAATACAGCGCGTCCTGAAGTCGGTTTACTAATACACTTTCTTCTTCAAAGATATCTGCATTGCCAGCCCAGATCAACTGCTTAGAAGCAAGAACGCGTTGAGATTTATATTTTGAAAGATCACGCATGTTCACGGCAGCATCAATGGTTGGAACAGGAACCTGTAAGTTCATTGCATCCTGAGAAGTCCATTTCCCTGTACCTTTAGAACGTGCAACATCAGATACCATGTTAACCAGTCTTTCCGGCGAATCCTCGTCAAATTTATTAAGCACTTTCCCAGTGATCTCAATCAAAAAAGATTGCAGATTGGTATGGTTCCAATTGCTGAAGACTTCTTGTACTGCAGCATCGCCCAGCTTAAAGCCCTTTTTAAGGATATCGTATGTCTCAGCGATCAACTGCATGATGCCATACTCGATGCCGTTATGAACCATTTTCACATAGTTCCCGGCGGAACCATTTCCAAGGTAAGTGACGCATGGCTCCCCGTTTACTTTTGCTGAAACAGCCTCGAAAATTGGCCTTAACCGCTCATAAGCTTTTTTATCTCCACCTGGCATCATGCTTGGGCCAAACCTGGCACCGTTTTCTCCTCCGGATACTCCCATACCAAAAAAGTGAATGCCCTTGGCTTCTAATTCAAGAAACCTGCGGTCGGTATCGGGAAAATACGAGTTACCACCATCTACTATAATGTCCCCTTTGCCTAGGAAAGGCAATAGCGTAGCAATGGTTTCATCCACAGGATCTCCGGCGGGAACCATTAACATAATAGCCCTTGGAGTTTTTAAAAGGCCAACAAATGTTGCAGGGTCGGTGGTGGAACTTACCTGCATATGATCTTCCGCTTCCGTTAAAAGCGCTGCAGCTTTTTTAGGGTCTCTTGCCATTCCGACAACAGAAAAACTATGGTCTGCTATGTTCAAGCCGAGATTTCTCCCCATGACACCAAGACCGACAATACCAAAATCGTGATTGTTCATTTCCTTAATTGTTAAATTTTTACTTTTACATTTTATTATCAGGCAGTGATGCCTAAAGTTTAGAGAGCCACTTTCATCATTCAAAGGTATCCCCAGCTCAAAGTCGTATCAAGCCCAAAACTTCGGTAGTTAAAACCAATTTATTCCATTTCACCATCAAAATAATAAAACGAATGATTTAAATAAAAATAAAATAACACAGGATTGTTGTAAGCTATATATCAGACTTGTCAGCTAACACAAAAACAAACGATTTATTCTTCTACAAAAGACTGTATACAAAGGCAATAACGGACAGATGGTAACCTTAAATTACATCCATATTTTTTTCTAAAGGCTAAAACAAATCTTATGTTTTACATTAATAAAACAATTGTTACAGTAATAGATCTACCTTTGCCTACGTATTTCAACCATTTAGTTGACTGTTTAAGGAATTATTGGAAGCTGATAAAAGGAGTTATAAGCAGCAAGGCTCCTTCGAAAGCCACTATAGTGTAAATTAAAACGCAAACCGGGGGAATTTCTTAAATAGAATTAACCTAAGTGAATTTGTTCCATCTTCCAACCAGCGAATTTTGCAATGTATTTAAAAAAAATATTATGATAATTTTCAAAAAACACATTAAGCATTCATTGGTAATGATTTCAGTTTTTTTTACACTGATCTTAGCTTTACTCACAGGCTGTTCAAAGGACCATGAATTTAACACTACTACGCCAAAAACATTTGTACTGGTACATGGGGCATTTCAGGCTGCCTATGCCTGGGATGGGGTAAAAGATGAACTGATAAGGCAGGGCCATAATGTGATCGTGATTGAGCTTGCAGGCCATGGAAAAGATAACACAGCCCCTTCTGCGATCACTATGGATACCTATCGCGATGCTGTTCTGGCTTCAATTGCAAAAACAGATGGTAAGATTATCCTGGTAGGACACAGCTTGGGTGGAATGGTTATTTCTGCAGTGGCAGAATCGGCACCAACAAAAATTGAAAGGCTGATTTATCTGGCCGCCTTTGTTCCAAAAAACGGGCAACAGCTCCTGGAAATTGCCAAGGAAGATAAACAGGGTGAACTTGCCCCATTATTGGTACCCTCTGCAGATCAGCTTACTCTGAGCATTGCTGATATCAGCAAAATACCTGATATTTTTTGCGCAGAAGGAACTGCAGAGATCAAGAAAAAACTCATTGATAACTATCGTCCGGATCCCGCAATTCCATTTATCAATCCACTTACCCTTACGGCAGCAAACTTTGGCAATGCAACAAAAAGCTACATCCGAACAGCCAATGACAGGGCCCTTGGAATAAACCTTCAGGATTCGATGATTGCCGATAGTGATATTAAGGATGTTTATACCATTGCAAGCGGCCATTGCCCACACCTGTCAAAACCTCAGGAATTAACCGCATTACTATTGAAGATTGCCAATAAATAATAAGATTGCCGCCCCGCGCCATTTGGGCAAGCGAGCGACAAGTTAAAAGTTAACACAGACATTTCTGTAATGAAGGACGAAAAGGAACTAATATTAAAGGAAGTCATCCACAGCGTTGTACCGCTCTCTGATAAAATTATATCAGAGAGCGGGCAATACTGGAGATCCCGAAAAGTTAAAAAAGGTGATTTCTTTAACCGACAGAATGTTGTATGTAAAGATCTAGGTATCGTGCTTAATGGTATCTTCAGGGTCTATTATATCGATCCCAACTCAAATCAAGAAAAAAACGTGTTCTTTTTTTCGGAAAAACAGTTTATTGTGTCTTTCCGCAGTTTCATTTATCAATATCCCTGTAACTATTTCATTGAAGCTTTGGAAGACTCCGAAATTATCTATATCCAATATGCAGATCTCCAGTTACTTTACGACAGATCTAAAGAGTGGGAAAGGTTCGGACGATTGCTGGCTGAGCGTTTCTTCAATTACTCACAATCCAGGGCCGAGGAGTTATTATTCCTAACTCACGAAGAGCGTTATCTCCTCTTGCAGCGGGAACACGCCAACATTTTTAAGCGTATCCATTCTTACCACCTTGCCTCTTATCTGGGCATCAAAATGCCTTCACTAAGCAGGATCCGGAAACGCTTGTCAAACTAGAAATTCGCATGGCCTACAAACAAAAACATCCCTGACCGAAAAAACGGTAGGGATGTGTATTCGCATTGGCTTGTCTCCGTATTACCAGGGTAAGTACCATCCAACATCAAGTACTTCATCACGTAACTTTACAACCGCCTGTGCTCCAAAAGCCTGGCTTTATTCCACCTCTTACCAGTGCAGTTTTTCGATTACTCATTACCTGAAAGATTAGCAGTAGAACTGTATTCTGGTCTGGCATGGTGTGAGAGATCGCCAATAAGGGATAAAGACAAGATGCGTTCTTTAAAGAACCATTCTCCATCAATTTTCGTGAATTGATCATCGTAAGTGCCGATCAATACCGGCTGAAGTGGAAAAGCTGTTTCTGAATCGGCCTGAAAGATCGTTAAGTACGATTTAGCACTTCCAGACTGCTCATCTTCATCAATGTGAAGAACAATGTTAGTTGTTACATGGGCAGTTTTTGGTGTTCCGTCAGGATATAGCTGAACGTTGAAGTTTAACATCTTTTCTATGCCTTCACTGTCCACTGGTTTACCATCAACAACAATCTGTCCGTGTTTAAACATTCCTGCTACAGCTTTAAAATTACCCTTGTCCAAAAAGTGGGTATACTGTGCAATTACATTTTCAATGGCGCGTTCATTACTGATATTACTTTTTTTGTATTCCATGATTATATTTATTAAAATTGATTTTCTATTAATTGTATTTTTAATATTAAACACCTGGCTAATACCTTCCCTGATATGTTGATTTCGGAATTTAAACAAGTATACTGTCTATAGCTTTTTGAAGACCAGCTTCCATAATGCCCGGCATACTTGTACCTTCTGAACGATAAACGGTAATATCTGTTAAGCCCACCAAACCTAAAGCGGCACGCAAATACGGCTCAACAAAATCAAAAGGTTTATAATATCCTTCGGAAAAAACAGCACCTGACGATACCGCGAGGTAAACCTTTTTGTCTTTAATCAAACCTCTTGGCGTACCGTCCGCAAAAGAAACCGTTTTGCGTACTCTTACAAGATGATCTATCCAAACTTTTAGTGGTGAAGGTATCCCGTAGTTATATATTGGAGCACCGATGACGATTATATCTGCATTTCTAACCTGTGCAACAACCTGATCTGATTGTTTAGCATTTTCGATATGCACCGAAGTAATCAGCTCATCAGGAGTATAGAATGAAGAAATAATCGATTCATCCAAATGTGGTAATGAGTTTTCATTTAGGTTGCGTACAGTTACTTCGCTATCGGGATGAACCTGTACTAATTTATCAACTATGGCTTCGCCTAGTTTTATACTATTCGATGCCTCGCCCTGGGGACTTGATATCACATGTAATATTTTCATAGTTTTAACCTCCTATTTAGTATACAAACTACTATTGTCAACGACTATATCTTTGTTAACGGTGTAAAATTAGTGGGATTATAGGCGGGAAACAGGGCAGATTCAAGCAGAAATATTGCAAAATCAATCAACCATTTCTTTCGGTATTAGTGGATTGGTGCCTCCTATCGGTTGTATTGAATATTTAGCTATTAATTTGAATTTTTAATTGCCAAACGAATACCGATTTTCTCCTTCAATTATAGCACTGGTTTTTGATCTCCAAGGTGAACTATGTTATTATTCTTCAAATACCTTATTTCTGATCAATGTGCACATTTAGACATAATTTAGACTGTTTGTGCTATTCTACAGCCACTTTTAATTTTGAACTTTATACTTATTATGTAAATAAGGCAGGTACAAAGATGGTGAATATTAAAAAATAGAATCAATGAATTTAAGGCTGATGAAAACAAGGTAATTAATTACTGAGGCACAAAATTTCGTAATGCAAACACCTAAAAACCAACTTACTAAAGAACTAACCTTTCATAATTGGGTACATAGTTTAGTGGTACGGGGCGTTAACAAAATTGGACTGCCAACTAACTTATCATCTGGTGAATTCGATTCAGTTATCATAGCTGCAATATTTCATGACATAGGTTATATAGAAAAATACAGCTAAAACCTTTGCAAGATTTATGCAGGCAAGATCTATTAACGCTCATTAATAAAAAATGAAAAAATAACATGAGTACACTTAAAGAAAAATCAATAATCATCACGGGTGCCGCGATGGGACTTGGCCTCGCAGCAGCAAAAGAGTTTGCATCACAAGGAGCAAAACTGATACTGGTAGATTACAATGCACCATCATTAGATGAGGCAAAAAGAGAAATCATAGAGTTGTTCCCTCTGGTAAAGCTAACCACCTTTGTTGCGGATGTTGCTGATGATAGCGCTGTAAAAGGATATGTTGAACATGCAATTCAAACTTACACACGTATCGATGGATTTTACAACAATGCTGGAATTGAAGGTGGCCAGACATTACTTACTGACTATGATGTCGATTTATTTAAAAAAGTAATTGATATTAACTTACTTGGGGTATTTTATGGATTACGCCATGTTATTCCTATAATGCAAGGTCAGGGTTATGGTAGAATTGTAAATGTTTCATCTGTAGCTGGGATTCATGGTGTGTTAAACAGAACTGGTTATGTAACTACTAAACACGCTGTTACAGGATTAACAAAAAATGCCGCACTGGAATATGCAAAATACGGAGTGATCACTAACGCGATCGCACCAGGTTTTATTCTTACGCCTATGGTGGCCGAGGCATTTCGTGCCATGCACCCGGAAGATCCGAAAATTGCAGAAACCGAGTCTTCGCAACGCAATCCGACCAGACGTGTTGGCCTGCCAGAGGAAGTAGCGAAAGTTGTTGCCTTTCTTTTAAGCGATGATTGTTCCTATGTAAATGGACAGGTTATTGCAATTGACGGTGGACAATCAAACACTTACGGGGTGATCTAGAGATAATCACTCGAAATTTAGCTGAATAAGGCAGATGATAAATGCCTGCCTTGTTCAGCTAAATTTAATTCAATTGATTTTATCTATTACTTTGTAAAAATCAATCTGTTCAAAATTTGGTACTCATATAAAAAGGTATATTGCTTCTCAATTCTAAATCTTCCATATACTAGTTGTTAGATTGGTAAATCTGTAGAAATAGTTATTACAAGAATTGCTGAAAAAGGTTAGTAATCAAGCGCGGTTTGCAGAAATATAGCTAAGACTTATTAAATGATGAATTATTATCGTTCCACCCCAGTGCTAAAATCCAGCGTATTAGATATATCTCTCTTTTAACACAACCTTTTATTTTCAAATAAATAATAAACTGAAATTATAGTAATGGCAGCGTTCAAAGAAAAGATGAAAAAATTAACTCTTGGTGACATCCTGACCTTTTTTGGACAAGAGTTGACTGATGAGAATTTGAATATTAATTTACAGAAAAGCTCGTTAGCCTATTTCCCTGTTGAGCACCCGTTTCGGCTAGATCATTTCACTATCATGATAGTTGACCAGGGTGAATGTAAAATCAAATTAAATTTAATTGAATATACGCTTGTAAAAGATGATCTCATAATAGTGCTGCCGAATACTGTAGGACAATTCATATATCTAAGCGGTGATTTGCTTTTTAATGTAGTTAGTTTTACTGCAAAATTATTGATGACAGTCGAAATGGAACATCAGCACATCGATTCATTTACCTTCTTATCTTCACAATATCCCGGTAACCTAAGTATATCAAAAAAAGAAAGTGCAAATCTTAAAGATCTAATGCGGCTTTTAGGGCAAAAAAATAAATTAACGGAGGACTATCCATTTAGGGAGGAGATCATTTTGAATTGTTTCAGATTACTACTTTACGAAGTTTCAGCAACATTTAAAACTAACTCTCTCACTGTGCATCATTATAGCAGAAGAGAAATGATATTCCACGAGTTCACTAAACTTCTCATACAATATCTTCCAGAAAATAAGACTTTACAATTTTATGCAGATCACCTTGCTGTGACACCAAATTATCTTACGAAATTAACCAAAACCTCTACGGGAAAGACTGCAGGAGTTTTAATTGATGAAATGCTGATATTACAATCAAAACTTCTTCTTCACCAAATGACCTTATCAATAGCAGAGGTTTCGTCTTTATTATTTTTTACAGATCAGTTTATATTCAGCAGGTTCTTCAGAAAAATCACAGGAGTAAGTCCCTCGGCTTACAGAAAGCATAGAATGTAAGGTTAATGCTAACATGCTGTTGCATAAACAGCGTAAGGATACTTAAAAATCTCTGCACCGGGTGATACAAATAAAGGGCCTATCCAAGATCAGTTCATTGTAACTGGAACCATAAACATATTGTTTGGTATTTATCAGGCACTGATTATACCTTAAGAAATTGAGTGATAAAAAGCAAATAAACACTGATGTAGACACTTGTTTAAGTTGTTTTTCAAGTTCGCGCTTTATTTCTTTGTAAAAATTGTCAATTTGTCTGAAAATTTCTATAATTTAACATATTGAGAATATGGTCTTAAGTGTACTTAAAAAAATCATTCACACCTATTTATAACTAACAAAAACAGGACTATCCTTCTTATTTTTATCAATTTCTCGTCCAGATTTCACGTTAATTATATGAAGTATTTAATAGTATTACTTATATTTTTCGCTGCACGAGCAACAGCCCAGATACCGAAGTTATATAATCATACTTCCAATGATGTGCACTTAATACATTCCCGCCTGCTAAATCAAGACCGCCGGATATATATTCATGTTCCAAAACTTGATTCTACGGATATAAACACGGCTTTGCCTGTGTTGTATCTCTTAGATGGGGAGAATCATTTCCACATCCTTTCCGCATATATAGATTATTTAAGACACTGGCATGTTATCCCTCCAATGATAGTAGTTGGCATTGTTAGCGTGGATCGTGTAAAAGACCTCACGCCTACTAATAGCTTAACCAACTTCGTCAGCAAAGTTGATTCCAACTATAAGGCAACTGGCGGGAATGAGCAGTTTCTTAACTTTATTCAACAGGAATTGATGCCTTACATGGACGCTAATTATAGAACCAGTCCTTTCAAAATATTTGCCGGGCATTCTTTTGGGGGCCTTACTGTTATTAATTGTATGCTGATGCGCCCAGATATGTTTGATACCTATATCGCAATAAGTCCTTCACTATGGTTTGGCAATAAATATGTTTTGCGACTGGCAGAACAAAAACTACTTAATTTACCAATGAAGGATAAAAAATTCTTTTACAGTGCGGGGAACGAAGATGGCACGTTTCGAGATGATTTGTTGGACTTTGATAAACTAGTTAAAAAGCATAGTTCGAAAACATTTGAACACAAGTATACCTATTATCAATATGAAGACCACATGACAGAACCAATTCCTGCATACTATGATGCACTACGTTTTGTTTACAAAAATTGGAAACCTGACACTACAAAGTGATATAATAAAGGCTTTTAATGTCCCCTACTGCATACCTTTTTATTATAAGTGATTATGGATCAACACCAAAACGTGCGCGGAAACCGCTACAGTTTACAAATTGATCTAGTACCCCTGGACTTCAATTAATTAGTATGTTCTAAAATCTTAGTTCTGTTATTTCTTTCAATTCAGTATAACCGATGTAACGATCTATATAACCAATCATTTTGAAGATAGAACTACTAACGCTTCTTTACGCGTCAAAAAACCACCATGGATCCCAAATTTAGAAATAGCCCGAAGTAAATCGTTTTTACCGAGTTTTAAAAGGTTTTTTCAGTTGATAAGCTGGCCTGACTGATGAAGTTATTTCAGATCGCAGATGATTTTAGCTTTGTGCTATACGAAATCAACCTTCTATAATTCCGCTAATGCCCGACGACAAAACGGCTAACCTATTAACATAGAAAATTTTTACACATATTTACATAAATAAGGCATTAAAATTATGTAATTTTAAATTCACATGAAAGAGTGGTCTTATTATAATTGTATGTGAATTAATTATTTACACTACGCATAAATTAAAAAGTGTGTTTCATTACAACAGCTCGTTAAGAAACACACTTTTTAACCATTAAGATAGGTTCAATAGGGTAGAAATTTAAGGGCGGGTTTGGTTCACGGTGGTAATTAATGTTGCAGTTGGGTCACCTGTAAAAGTGATAGTTTCCGTCAGGCTTAATGATTTGCTGCGAAAGGAGAATAATGTTTTTTTAGTAATTTTGAGATTTTTTTTCGATAGTTTCATAACAATTGGTTTTTGATGAGAGCCAATGTTACTACCGCAAAAAAATAAATACATTTTTATTATATCACCTATCTAGTTTATTATATAAAGTGGCTTTAAACCGTAAAAACGCACTAATTCATTTAGCATGCTGGTTAATATTTTGCATCTACGAGATACTTTTAGCAGGGTCGATATCGGGGGAGTTTTTGCCGTTTATTCATTACTTACTTTTCTACTCAATTAATATTGCACTTTTTTATTTTCACGCATACTTCCTTCTTAACTATACAACTACTTTTAAAATTAATTTGTGGAGGGTGCCACTAGTTGTTATTTTAGAGTTTGCAGTTTATGTATTGGCAAACCTGACCATAAGCTTTCTGGTAAATAAATACCTATACAACATTGCAGATGGAACCATCATTAATTATAAATATTTACCAGGAGCAGCACACAGGGGTGTATACTTTATTTTATACAGTACGCTATACTATCTGATCATAATATATATTAGAAAAAGAGAAAATGAGTTACAAAAACGGATTGAAATTGAGAAGTTAAATAATCAGGTCCTGGTAGCAGAACAAGCATTTCTTAGAGCAAAGATAAATCCGCACCTACTTTTTAATACCTTAAGTTTTATTAAGTATGCAGCTAAAAAAAAGCCGATAGGTGTGGCAGATGAGGCAATTATAAGACTGTCAGGAATAATGAACTTTGCACTTGAAAATAACTCGGATACCCAACTGCTCACCCATGAATTGGAGCAAGTAGAAAATATCATTGCGTTAAATCAGCTACGTTTTGATCACACACTCAATATCAGTTTGATAAAAAATATAGAGAATAAAAATGTATCATTAATTCCTCTGGTTTTACTCACCATAGTGGAAAATGTATTTAAACATGGCAACCTGATGGATGCAGAACATCCTGCAGTGATTAAAGTTGAATCTACATCAGCATACTTGAAAATTGAAACCAGTAATTTGGTTAATGAAACGCCTGTTTCTGCAAGCCATAATATTGGGATTGAAAACATCCAGTCACGACTAGAACAATTTTATAAAGATAGATATGAGTTTGACTTACGAAAAGAAGATAACATCTTTTTAGTTAGCTTGAGAATAGACTTATTATAGCAAATAATCAATTTATTTATACTGTAGTCATCTTATATAGGTTTTATTAGTTATTTTCTCATGGCTTGCAGACGGCTTACAAATATTTTGCTGATCAGTCTCGCTTTGTTTTTGGCCTCATTTGCAACAGGCCCATAAAACAGACTATCTATGGTTTCATCAAAAAGTATGATCCATTGGTCAAAATGTTCCTGTCCGATCGCTAATGGGGCATGCTTGGCAAAAGGGTTACCGCTATAGCCGGGTACACTAAATAGGACTGAATCCCAAAAAGAATACATTTTATCCAGGTGCATTTGCCAGTCTCCGGCTATTGCGCCGAAAAAGACCGGACCTAATTTCTGGTCAAGCTTCACTTTATCATAAAACATATCAACAAATACGCTGATATCATTTCTGTTTTTAATGTCATCCATCATTTACAATATGATTAATACCTTTTGAATTTTATTATTTAATCCAGAATTCATCCCCATAATTATCTTCAAATTGCACTTTCCTTTCCAAATCCAGTTGCTGCCCAATTTCAATCAACTGTATTTCGCTAAGATGCCTTTCTAAAAAAGGGAATAAAAGACGTTCTTCAAACCTAATATGGGCCTTTAGCTGTCCTACGATATTTTCAAGGGCCTCCCTGGCATTTACGGCCCTGCCGTCTAAAACAGAATTAATGATTTCGGTGAGTTCAACGTGTTCGCTATTGGCCTGGTCACAGATACTATGATCTGCTTTATTAAACAATAACTTTTCTTCTTCACTAAAGTGCTCTTTTAAATGCCCCTTCCAGAAATAGTCTAGATAGCTGATCATTCTGCCTGTCTCCATCCGGGCATTTAGCCCAATGCGGATTTTCCAGCAGAACAATAATCCAAAATGATGGTCTCTGGACAAAGGCTGTATATTTTCATTTCTTTTTAATGGTTTATCACCTATCATATCATTAAGTTTAGAATTAAAGTTATGAACCGGGCAACCAGGTAGTGATTGAATAATAGATTGCCCATCCAACAAATAGTAATTGGATAATCCATACCCATCCAGGAATACTCCTTGGCGTTTCGCTGCCCTCTATCAAAAATATTTTGTGGTCACCTTTGCCATATGCGCTGATCATCAATGGGATAATACCATCAACAATCTCATCTTTTTGAATACCTTCTACTGAGATATCTGGCCCATTCCTAACTTTGAATGGTATTTTTCGCAAGCCTAGTTTACCCGAGGGATCTTTACTTACAATCCGCAAAACGTGTTCACCATCAATAAGTTTGGTGGTGTCCAAATTAAAATTAACCGGTGAGCTGAATTTTCCTATGGGTTGGTCTTCGTCATCTATGAAGATCACAACAGAACTTTTATCTTCCATCAGATTTAATCAATAATAAATGTTTTGATATGACCGGCCCCATCTTCCCTCGGTCTCACCAGGTATTTAATGGAATAAAAGAGCGTAACGACCACGATCAGGATAGTTGCCCAAACAATTACATAATCAAAATTTCCTTCGGGACCCCCACCATGCGTAATTCCCCTTAAAAACTTGGGTTGCCTTTTTTCACATACATCACAAGCGAAGGACGTAGCGCTGAGTAGCATTGCTGCTAAAACTGTTAATATTGCTTTCATCAGATTGTTATTTAAATTGTTACTTACCTGCTTTAATAAAATCCATGATTTTTTGAACTTCTGTCACTGGTATTTTTCTAGCTTTATTGCCCCAACTAGATCTTTCATGGGCAATAATATCGGTTACCTGCTCAGCAGTTAAATTAGCATTGTTACCTACAGCAGGCATTGCGCCATATTCTTCCCTTGCATCATAACCTTTCATAATAATAGTGATATACAGTTCAGGATTATCATTCATTACTATTGGACTTCCTTTTAATGGTGGAAATGCGCCTTTTAATCCTTCTCCGTTAGATTGGTGACAGCTCTGGCAGTTGGTAGCATAGAGTGCCTTCCCTTTATCCATACCGCCTGACCCTTTTGTAAGTTTCCCGTTTTTCTTATATAGAAAATCAACATTAACTGTATTGTCGTAAATCTTGATTTGCCGCAAACTTTTCAAATAAGCCACCAGCTGCAAAGCTTCTTTTGTTGCAATGATTTTTCCCGTTACCCTATTTTTAAATTCATCGGGTACCTGAACCTCGGTATCACCGCGTTCCGGCTTAGTTTTTTCGGTAAAGAGCCAGGAATAAGCAGGCATAATTGATTCTTTTACTACTGCCCTTGGCTGGTAAAGATGTAATAATTGCCAGTCACTGCTTGGCTGGCGGTTCCCAATATCCGTAAGATCAGGACCTGTGCGTTCTGTACCCATTAAAGTAGCAGTATTTCTCCAAAAATCCTGTCTGTGCATACCTGCATAATCTGCCGGAAGGCCGGGACGTGATCCCCATTTTTCATCCATAGCTACATTTCTAACTTGCTGGGTATGACAGGCCATACATCCATTTGATATATATAATGCTTTTCCAGCTATTTCATCTTCGGAGGGCAATTCATACCCGGGCAACAGGCCATTATTTTTTTGATTGGTCAGTGCCGGAAGAATTGCAACCATGAATGTAAGCGATACGAACAGCCCCAGTGCAGTTAAATACAACCGTTTATAATTATTGAAATATTCCATTGTTTGCTGTTTAATGAGTATGAAAATCAGGGCTTTGCACAGCTGTGTCCTCCAGCTTTCTGTTTACAATCATTTTGTATAGATTAAAGGCAAAAACCAAATGGGAAATCCACATCATTGTTCCCCCTATAGCACGCCACAACCAGTACGGTGCCATCATTACTACACTATCAATAAATGGTTTTGCGCCCATCCACATGTATCCTCTAAGCGTGCCCCCAATCATCAGCGGAATAGAATATATCAACAGCCCGATAAACGCAGCCCAAAAATGTAAGCCAACGGTAGATTGAGGAGGCTCCACTCTGGTTAAACGCGGAACCAAAGCATAGATACAGCCCCACAATATAAAAGCAATAATGCCATACATTGTTAAATGAGAGTGTGCTACGGTAAAATCTGTAAAATGCCACATGAGGTTAGTATAGCGGAAAGCTTCGGCTGTGCCTTGCATAGAACCAGTAAAATAAAATAGGATGCCAACAATGAAGAATGGCAAAGTATAACTGTTGCTAACTTTGTTCCATGCCCCTTTAAAAGTCATTAAAAAATTTGTAGTACCGGATATCACAGGAATTACCATGCCTACACTGCCAATAATGGCGACGGTCTGCAAAGACCAGGGAATAGCACTAAATACAAAGTGATGGGTACCAATTAAAGTGTAAAAAAATATCTGCGCCCAGAAAGCAAGTACACCTAAACTATAAGAATAAATAGGCCTGTTTAATTGCTGAGGTAGAAAATAATAGATCAGCCCCAGGCAAAAAAGCATAAACCACATTCCCACCCCCTGGTGCATATAATAGCCCTGAATAATCGTTTCTCCTAGTCCATTTTGCCATGTTGGAATATATCCCACAATGGTTAGAACAATAGCAAACATAACTGCCGATATTATATACCAATTGGATACATAAATCTCCCTTGTTTTACGCTGCGCAACTGTACCCAAAAAATTAAATAAAGTAATCAACAAACCTATGGCAAACAGCAGCTGCACCGGCCATATATACTCTCTGAATTCGCCACTACCGTTATTTACTCCTGCCATCAATAAAATACTGCCGATTAAAACCGCACTATTGATTAGCCATAAGCTCCACCAACCTGCTTTCAGACTTGTAATTTCAATGTTACTTACTCTTGGTACTACATAATATCCGACACCAAGCATTGCGAGTGAAGACCAACCCCAGAATACAGCATTGGTGTGAACAGGACGGATTCTACCAAAGCTTAGCCAGGAATAATGGTCTATGTCGGGCGAAACGAATTTTATACCCAGATATTCCCCAATGGTTGTCCCAAATACGAGCCAAATGGTGGCGCTGCAAATGAACCAAAGAATCAAAGTGGTTAACTCCGGATCGGTGTATGGCCTGACTTCAGCTTTCCTTTTCGAGGCAATGAAGTGGACATTTGGTTGCTGGCTGACGTGACTCAGCAACGCATTATCAACTTTAATAAAGTTGTCACTAACCTCCTTGTGTGGAAGGTTCCGCAGCTTAGTAAACAGTTTTTTAGTTTTGAGCAGCATTAGTGCTGTTAATACCAACATTGGAATAAACAACAAAATAATGGTGATTACAATTCCAGGAGCTGCGAATAGAGAGGTTGGTGCTTCTGCAACTGCAATAATTACTGAGGGCAGATGATTGAGATTCAACATAGCATAAAATTTAAGGCTTAGCTGCGGATTAAAAAGCAAACAGAATCTTCAATGGCCTGTACAGCATGAATAAGGTTAACCGGAATAGCCAATTGATCAAATTGGTGCAGTATCGTTTTCTCCCCATCTTGTAAATAACAGACGGTTCCTTTGATAACAACAAGTGTCGTTTTGACATTGGTTTTATGATCTGCAAGTGTCATCCCCTCTTTAAAACCTAATACAATTACTTTGGAGTGCTCACTTTGGTGAATAACTTTTGCAACAGGATTGGTTGCATTTTCTAAAGATGTTAGTGTCTGATGAATGGTCATTTGATGTGATTTATAATTTTTGACATGCATTTATTAAAAAATAGGTGATATAAGTATATAATACCTTTTTATCCTTTATTTATAACTATGATCATATTTGATTTAAGTTACTACTAGTTGAGAGGACAAATATATAAACAAATACTTAATAAAGGATAAAAACATCTTTTATTTAAAATTATGTTTTTTCTCACTTATAATTCAGTATTTCAATAGGTTGATAAAAACATTACCAGGATTTAAGCAATCAATTATTGATATACTGAAACAAAAATTTTGCGACTAAAGTATTGGAGGATATTGGCCAGATGAACAAACTCAGGGAGAGGATTTCTTTCCCTGAGTTATCAGCCTGCTATTGCCCGCCTCCCCCCAGCGATCTGTATAAATTTGATACTGCATTAAGTTCAGCTCTTTTCAAAGTAGCCAGTTCCAGTTCGCCCTGTAATACATTGCCTTGGGCAGTGATAACTTCCAGGTAATTAGCTAACCCATTTTTAAACAACAGAGTTGCGTTAGCAGTTGCCTTTTTAAGCGTAGTAACACGTTCTGTAGCAATGTCACTTTGAAGCTTTAATTTTTCAATACTCACCAGCACATCAGAGATCTCTCCCACTGCATTCAATACCGATTGTCTGAATATTAGGATAGACCGTGCTCTTTCGAGTTGAGCAAGCTCATATTGTGATCTAAGACGTTTTTGATTTAATATCGGCTGTGCAATACTGCCCGAAACTATGCCAAATAATGATGCCGGAATAGTAAACCAGTTACTTGCTTTAAAAGCATTGATTCCTCCAGATGCACTGATCCTCAAAGCGGGATATAAATTAGCCTTAGTTACCCCTACATTGGCATTGGAAATGGTCAATGTCAGTTCTGCTGCTCTGACATCAGGCCTGCGACCCACAATTACCGAAGGTATACCGGTCGACAAATTGGTAACTGTATTGATTTGGAAAAGTGTTGCAGTTCTTTGCACCTTATCAGGCAGCCGCCCGGCAAGAACTTTTAATGCATTTTCCTGTATGGTAATGCGCTGTTCAAACTGTGGCACCAGCTGTGCTGCTGCCATACGTTGTGCCTCTGTTTGCTGAACAGCCAGAGAGGTTACCTGCCCGGCCTGGTACTGTAGCTCAACAATATGCAATGTGCTGTCATTTAATTTGACATTTCTCCGGGCAATGTCCAGCTGGGCATCCAGCATCAGCAAATTGTAATAACCTTGTGAAATCCCGGCAACAAGATTACTCTGTATCAGCTTTTTTGCCTCCCCTGTTTGTAAATAAGCAGCCAATGCACCGTTTTTCTGGTTCCGGATTTTTCCCCAAATATCTGCTTCCCAAGAAAGTGAAAGATTTGCAGAATAGTCCTCAATGTGACGACTGCCGATCCCAAATTGCTTAATACTTAACCCGGTGATACTGTTGTCTGAAGGACGACTTGAACTGGCTATACCGTTGAAGGTGATTTCGGGAACATTGTTCCATTTCGCCTGACTTAGTAAAACTTGGGCGGATTCTATTTTATTTAACGCAACCTGCATATCATAGTTATTTATCAAGGCCGTGTCAATCAAATCCCGGAGTATTTCATCGGTATAAAAATCCTTCCATTTCATCTCACCGATGCTGGCAGAATCACTTTGTAATGTGGCACTCCTAAACTGATCCGGAACTATAAGCGGGGTTCTTTGCAGGTCACTGGAAACCCTGCACCCACTTAATAAAATCAGCAGCAGCACACTAAATCTTAGCATATTATTATTCATATTTCTATAGTTAGTGGAGCTGCATGTGGCAGCTCCAATTAGAACAGTTATCTATCTTTTACTCAGAGCAGACTAAGAGCCTTTTCCTCATGCCTTATTGTGATTATCACTATCTATGTGAACTGTGGCCGTGCCTGCAATTTTCTCATGCAGGTTCTGAAAGATGACAAACAGCACCGGAATGATAAAAAGACCAAGTAATACGCCTGAGATCATTCCCCCAGCCGCCGAAATGCTAATGGAATGATTTCCCTGGGCAGAAGGGCCTGTTGCAATACTCATTGGAATTAAGCCGACAACAAAAGCCAGCGAGGTCATCAGTATTGGCCGCAAACGTAGCTTTGAAGCCTCGAGTGCTGCTGCAAGAATAGAATGTCCCCTTTTTCTACGCTGGAGCGCGAACTCAATAATCAGGATGGCATTTTTGGCCAGCAATCCTATCAGCATGATGAGTGAGACCTGAACATATATATTGTTTTCAATACCGGCTATCCCGAGCACCAAGAACACCCCGAACACCCCTACAGGAATGGAAAGCAGTACCGCTAAAGGCAGGATGTAGCTTTCGTACTGGGCAGAGAGGATAAAATACACAAATATCAGGCTCATAATGAAGATAATGGTAGACTGTCCACCAGAGGAAAGCTCTTCTCTGGTTTGCCCTGAAAATTCAAAAGAATAACCCTGGGGTAATTCCTCGGCGGCCAGTGTTTGAATTGCCTTTATCGCATCGCCCGTGCTAAATCCCGGCTTAGGAATCACATTAAGACCAATCGAGCTGAACAAGTTATAGCGGGAAACCGTTTCGGAACCGTAAACCCGTGTTAATTTGGCTAAAGTATTTACAGGCACCATTTCACCACTTTTATTTTTAACATAAATCCTATCCATAGCGGAAGGGTCTGCCCTGTCGGCAGTATCTGCCTGGACCAGCACCCGGTAATACTTTCCGAATCTGTTAAAGTCGGAAGCCTGTGCAGTACCAAAATATGCCTGCATAGTTTGCAACACGTCCTTTACGTTCACACCAAGCTGGGATGCTTTATCGTGGTCAATTTCCAATTCCAGTTGCGGATAGTCGGCTTTAAATGAGGTGAAGGCAAATGCAATTTCTTTTTGTTGCATCAACTTGCCGATGAAGTCTTTTGAAATGCCACTGAATTTATCAAGCGTACCTCCGGTTTTATCCTGTAAAACAACATCCAGCGCCTCAACGTTACTAAAACCAGGAACAGTCGGGAAGGTAAAAACAAAAAAGCTGCCTCCTTTTATTTCATCCAGTGTTCCCCGGATGATATCCATGACCCCGTTCAGGTCTTTTGTTTTACCTCTTTCTGCAGTCGGCTTCAAAATCACAAAACATACCGCCTGGGAGGGGCTGTTAGAGGATGTTAAAATACTGTAGCCAGAGATGGCATCGGTAAATGCCACTGCCTGAAGTTGACGCAGTTTTTTATCTGCTACCTGCATCAGATTAATGGTCTTGTCTAAAGAAGTACCTGATGGTGTATTTATCGCAATGGCAATAAAGCCTTGATCTTCAGCAGGAATAAAGCCGCTTGGAGTCTTGTTGACCATCCAAACCGTACTTAACACCACAAGCAGCAGACCAGCCATACTTATCCATTTATGACGTATCAAAAATTGTAATGCCCTAACGTACCGCTGGGTCATGGCATTAAAGCTATGGTTAAAACCAGTGTAGAACCGCTTGGCGAAACCTTTTTTCGGCTCTTCATTTTCGATATGATTGCTTTTTAGGAACAGCGCGGCCAGTGCCGGGCTTAAGGTTAGTGCGTTGATGGCCGATATGATAATCGCTGTTGCCATAGTAAATGCGAACTGGCGGTAGAAAACCCCTGTCGAGCCTTCCAAAAAGCCGACGGGCAGGAATACCGCCGACATGACTAGCGTTATAGAAATTATAGCACCTGTGATTTCATGCATTGCTTCTGTCGTAGCTTGTTTTGCATTGAGTTTTTTATGTTCCATTTTTGCATGAACAGCCTCGACTACTACAATGGCATCATCGACTACAATTCCAATAGCCAGGATCATAGCAAATAAGGTTAGCAAATTGATTGAAAACCCAAATAAGTGCATGAAAAAGAATGTACCAATAATCGCCACTGGCACCGCAATAGCAGGAATTAGTGTAGATCTTAAATCCTGTAAGAATATAAAGACGACAATGAATACCAATAGGAATGCCTCGATCAGGGTATGTATAACCTGTTCTATGGATTGGTCCAGCGAATCTTTGGTATTGTAAAAGATAGAATATTTCACCCCTGCCGGAAAGTCTTTAGCTGCTTTTTCCATGAGCTCAGCTATCGCAATCTGGATGTCGTTGGCATTAGATCCTGCAAGCTGGATCACACCTATGGCCACCCCTTTTTTTCCACTCAACTGAGTTAAACTGTTATAAGTATAGGCGCCAAACTCGACCCTTGCCACATCTCTTATACGTAATACAGAACCATCAGCTTTTGATCGGATGGCGATATTTTCATAATCCTCTGCCTTCGTAAATTTACCCTTGTATTTGATTACGTATTCAAATACTACTTTATTCCCTTCGCCAAAACGTCCCGGAGCCGATTCCAGACTTTTATCCTGGATGGCGGCCATCACTTCGTCTGGCGTAACCTTATAATTCTCCATCTGTGAAGGATTAAGCCACACACGCATTGAATAATCTTTATTTCCTCCAAAAATCATTGCAGAACCAACTCCCGGAATCCTTTTGATTTCTGGGAGGATATTGATCTTGGCATAATTGGCTATAAATACCGGATCATACTTTTTTTCGTCCTCAGTGTATAAGCCAAGTACCATAATCAGACTATTTTGCTGCTTTACGGTCGTTATACCTTGTTGTACAACTTCTTCCGGTAACTGACTGGTAGCCTGGGCAACCCTGTTCTGTACGTTTACTGCAGCCTGGTCTGGGCTGGTCCCCAATTTAAAATAAATAGTGATCGCAAGCGACCCATCATTACTTGCCGTGGAAGTCATATATGTCATGTCCTCGACACCATTTATAGATTCTTCGAGCGACGGCGCGACCGATCTTAGTACCGTTTCTGCATTCGCTCCCGGATAATTTGCTGTTACAAGTACTGCAGGTGGGGCAATGTCAGGAAATTGTTGAAGCGGCAATTTGAACAGTCCTATCAAACCCAGGGCCACCAACATAATGGAGATGACGGTGGCAAGGACTGGTCTTTCTATGAATTTCTTTAACATAATTTTTTAGATGATTTTGTAATTATTTTTTGGCAACTGTGGTATTTACGGCTACAGGCTGTGGATTGATTATAGCCCCTTCCTTCAGATTGCTGAATCCACTTATTATTATTCTTTCACCACGTTCCAAGCCTTCTTTAACCAAATAATTGGATCCACTTTTACCCACAATAGTGATGGATTTCATTTTTACTTTATTGCTGTCAGCAACCGAATACACAAATACTTTGTCTTGCATCTCGACCGTAGCTTCTTGCGGAACGATCATGACATCCTGGTGTTGAAGGCTTAATCTGATTTTGCCAGTATTACCCGAACGCAGCAAACCCTCCGCATTGGGGAAAATTGCGCGTAAGGTGATTGCGCCCGTCGAATTATCAAACTGACCATCGATCATATCAATTTTTCCTTTTCTCGGATATTCCGAATTGTCGGGTAATAAAAGGGAAACCGGAGGAAGTTTTGATAATTTCTCTGTAAGTGTCTTACCAGGATATTGGTTTTTGAAATTCACAAAATCCCTTTCCGCCAGAGCGAAATAAACATAGACTTCCTGTACATCAGACAATTCTGTAAGCGGTTCCTGATCATTTGGCCCAACCAAACTTCCCTGTTTTTTTCTTAGCCGGCTGATATACCCAGATGTGGGTGCCTTAATCTGTGTATAAGCAAGGTTGATCTGCGCTGCAGCAACAGTAGCCTTAGCCTGATCGACATTTGCTTTTGCTACTTCATAGGCAGCATTTGCAGATTTTAGCTGATAGTCTGACACTACATTATTCTGCACCAGCGGAGTTAGCTTTTCCACCTCCAAACGCGCACTGATCATAGAACTTTCTGTTGCATGCTGGCTCGCTAGTGCATTATTCAGTGCAGCACGGAATGGTTGCTCATTAATTTTATAAATGACTTGTCCGGCTTTCACCAAGGTCCCCTCATCCACGAATATCCTGTCGAGTGTTCCGCTTACTTGTGGCCGGAGCTCAATATTTACCTTGCCTTGTATGGACGCGGGATAGTCTTGATAGGTGGTTTGGGTTTCCGAAATAAGGCTAATAATGGGTAAGTTGGGGGCTGGAGCAGTCACCGCTAGTTTTGGCTTGGATGAGCAGCCTGCAACAACAACTGTAATAACAGCATAAAAGAGTGATTTCATTGAATTGTATTTGAGATTTAAATTGTTCGATTCTTTTTTGAAAGGTTTCATTTATGCCACTATAGCGCATGAAGCGTACGAAAACATAGCAGACATAACTGTCCTGCTAGTCCACAAAAAGCATTACCAAAAGGCAGGTAATGACAAAAAACGAAAACAGTATTAATTAAAAAATATGACAGTTATTTGCTGCCATTTTTAGCAGTGTTAACCTTCCTTTCAGTAAGGTTGACGTAAAAAATTACTACGATGCAGAACATGCGGATCGTTAACGAAACGTAGAATAGTGTTTCCATAATTTTAATTTTACAGGATTGCTTGCAAAAACATAGGATCAAGATCCGCCGTTGACCGCCATCATAAGCGTAATATATTTATTTACAACTACTTGACATCAGCCGTGTTATTTACCTGCTTATGCTTAAACAACATTCGCAAGGCCTGGTCTTTGGTTAGATACGCAATGATCCATCCATATAAGGTTTTAATTTTATTGTCATAATTGACCAGGGAAATCAAGTGAATAAACAACCAACCCAGCAACCCAAGGAACCCGCTCAAATGCACTTTATGTTTAAACAAATCTGCAACTGCATGATGCCGGCCCACTATGGCCATATCGCCCCTGTCAAAATATTTAAATGGCGTTGGAATCTTACCTTTCGCAAGAGTGAGAAGATTCTTGGCCAAAGTACGGCCTTGCTGAATAGCTGGCTGCGCCAATTGCGGGTGACCAGCAGGGTAAAGGTCATCGGTTTGCTGGATACTGATATCCCCTATGGCATACACATTAACAAGTCCCTGTACCCTGTTAAAACCATCGGTTTTCATTCTATTTCCAATACCAAGACTGTTTACAGGGATTCCATCAAAAGTATGTGCGATGATACCGGCACACCAGATCAAGGTTTTTGTTTCCACAGCTTCTCCATCAGAAAAGCTAACCCGATCATCCGTAAAACTTAGTACACGGGTGTTTAATTTGATTTTTACACCCAGATTGATTAACGCATCATAAGTTTCTTTATGTGTTTTTTTACTCATCGGTGCCAGCAGCACAGGATTACCATCCACAACCAGTATCTGGCCATTGGCCCCTTTCAGCTCAGGGTAGTCTTTTTCGATGATGTGATTCTTCATCTCTGCCAGCATACCAGCTACTTCGACCCCAGTTGGCCCTCCACCGGCAACTACAACAGTCAGGAGTTTTCTCCTCTCGGCAGGATCACTCTCAATAGCCGCTCTTTCTACTGTCCTGATCAGCTCATTCCTCATAAAAAGTGCATCTTCTATTCCTTTAAGTGGGATAGCATTTTCCCTGACACTTTCGTTTCCGAAAAAATTGGCTCTTGCGCCCGCAGCGAAAACCAGGTGATCATATTTTATCTCCCCCTGATCCAAATAAACAACCTGATGCACTGTGTCTACTCTAACTAATTCTGCTAACCTGAAGTGGATACCTTTGTCCCTGAACAGTTTTCTAAAAGGATAGCTAATGCTGGAAGCATCAAGGAACCCAGTGGCAACCTGGTAAAGCAAGGGCGTGAAGGAGTTGTAATTGTTTTTGTCGACAAGCGTCACATCGTAATACTTGTTATTGAACATTTGCTGCACAAACTTTAACCCGGCGAAACCTCCGCCCACAACTACTATATTTTTTTTTGATTCTTTTACTTTGCTATGCATGATTATTAAAATTAATCCTGACAATTATAAATTTTGAAATCTTGTACAACTTTGTGAATTACAGATTTCAAAACAATTCTTAACGCACCGGCAACCAGTAGGTTAAAAGTGCCACGCTTAAAATAACCTATAAGCGGGTCCGGGGATTCTTACCCTCTTGTTTTAAGCACTTGTAAATGGTATTGATGTAAATGAGATCCAGAACAAAAGTGAACCCAACAATGATATTCATCAAATAGGCCCTACCTTAATGAAGTACAAAAAGGTAATAGATACCAACAGTTAGTCCTGTACCTATACATTTAAAAACTCCGATTGTGAGTGATTGCCCTTCGCTGCATTTCCGTTCTCAGATCATCAAAAGAAAACAAACTGAAATGACCAGATTTTGCAGGTAAGCAATAAAAATGGCACCCTAGAAAATGTCTGCCTGGAAATAACCGTTAAACTGCCCGAAGAAAGGGCAATATACACCACCATCCAGGCCAGTCCGCTGGCAGAGGTTGCCATCATTTCTGCATTCATGATTTTTATTCCTTAGTTCCTTATATTTTGTACGCCTCAGGTTTATTGGCCTGCCAGCACTGTATTCTTCCCAAAATGATTACAGGCCAGGACATATCCTTTGTTTAGGTAAAGCCTGTGCGCATCGTGCAGCATATATCCGCTATCAAGGTGAACTGATGGGATACCTTCCTCTACTGCCTCGCGATCAACATAGTCTAGCAAAGCACCAGCGTATCCCCTGCCCCTGTATTTCGGATCAGTATATAAATCGTCAATATAGATCATCCAGCTTGTTCTGAGTGTATGCATAATCCGGTAACCGATAAATGCCGCGGCTTTGGAATTGTCATCAGCAGGAATATAAACCAGTTTAAACCTTTCGTTTTCGATCATTTTCATGACCACATCAATATAGGTTGCCTCGTACAGGTTGGTCCGGAATGCAAAGAGTACCTCTTTACAATACGCTATCTGGGCCCTTGTGTTTACTACTATAAATTTCATAGGATTTGTTATTTAATTTAAAAGTTGTTCAACTTTCTCTCTCGCTAATGCCAAAGAGTCATCTCCAAGACCAACGCCGTTCAGCGCAACGTGCTGTACATCATCGATTCCCATGATCCCAAATACTGTTTTGAGGTATTTTGTCTGGAAGTCCATGTGTTCATAAAAATCACCTGGGTCATAACCCAGATTTCCACGGACCATCAATAGGAAGACATTTTTATCTTTCAGCAGTCCTGTGTATGGGTTTTTAATGTCGTCTTTTCTAATCAGTACCGTTTCATTTATACGCAGCACCTGGTCGATATAGGCCTTCAATGCACTGGGGATTGACCAATTATACATTGGGGTGCCAATAACAATGACATCAGCATCTTTAAGCTCAGCAACTAACTGATCGCTTAATGTTAAGGCCTCGAGATCTTCTGCATTACGTAGCTCAGATGGTTTGAAAGCCCCTGCAATCCATTTATCAGTAACATGGGGAATATTCTCTTGTCCCACTTCCCGGTAATTGATCGTATCACCGGGGTGCCTTTGCTCCCATAGCTCAGCAAAAACATTGGTCATATACCTACTGATTGAACGTTCTTTACGGGCGCTTGCATTTATAATTAATACTTTACTCATGATATGAATTTGGTTTAATGGTTAAGCTAAAGGATGCAATTTCTGGGACACGCCCATGCGGTTCAGTGCATTTATGCTGATTACCGCCACGATTAATTTAGCTGTCATTTTCTCCCCGAAAAGTGCTACTGATTCATTATAAGTTTCATCACTCAGCCCATGATCTGCAATCAGGGTAATTTCTTCGGTAAGCTTTAAAATAACCTGATCTTCAGTACTGAACCAATTTTTCGCTTCCCGCCAGGCACTTAAAACGTATAGTCTTTTAGGGTCTTCGCCATGTTTAATGGCTTCCTTAATGTGAATATCCATGCAAAACGCACAGCCATTGATCTGGGAGGCCCGAATCTTGATAAGCTCATGTTGCTGATTATCTATTCCGGCATCTGCCAAAAACTGCGACAACTGCATCAATATTTGATAAGACTCAGGAATCAATTCTTTAATAATTAATCTTGATGGCATAACTATGGTATTTTAATGTATAATAAGTTTGATGGGAAATTTAAAGCCGCATGAGCATTGCTTAATTTAGTCTGGCCGCGCATTCAAATAGGCATCCAGGCTCCAGGGAAATTTAGAAAATGAAGCCAGCAGTAAACTTGAAAAACTCAGGGTAAATACTGAAAAATTGAAAGGTGCCCGGACGTGAATGAAAAGCATCATACTAAGGGCAAAGATCAGCGTCAAAGCGAAACTTCCCATAGCCGCATACCTTGTCTTATAACCAGCGATAAGCATCAAGGCAAACACAATTTCCAAAACGGTAGCTGCAAAACCAAAATAAGAAGCTATGCCCAGGCTGAGGTAGGGCATAAGCTGTTGTGTATAACCAGCAAAGCTGGTCCAGTCGCCCCAGATTACATTGGGAGCTCCGGGGATGCCGAAATATCCGGTACGGTCTAACACAGGCAACAAAAAACCAATCCCTAAGGAAAAACGCAAAAACAACTGGGCTATAGAAAACGGGCACTTCATATGTTCTTCTTTTAACTCCTCAAAGGTATTCTCCATAAAAGCGCATTTGAGGTACCAGATAAAGATATCTCGGTAGTCCAATTGTTTTTGTGCTATATTTGCTATTTAATTAGCCATTTCTTAAGATGTTACCGTATAAAAACCTACTCATCATCGATAAGAGCAGCCATGTGGCCGTTTTCAGGCAAATAGCAACCCAAATTATCCGGCTTATCCAGGAAGGAAAGCTTTCACCGGGAACAGAACTGCCCAGCACCCGCTCACTGGCTTTTGATCTGGAATTACACCGGAAAACTGCAATCGCTGCCTATGAACTTTTGGCTTCAGAAGACTGGATTATCAGCATCCAGCGCAAAGGTTATATGGTATCTACCCATTTACCCGTAGTAAAACCAAGATCTTATAATAGCAACCGGCTGGCTGCCTATGAAACCGGTCCGGGATTTGAGTACGATAGCCTTCCCGAAATCTTTTATTCTTCCTCCTCACCAACCAGGTCTGATCTGGTGATAGATGATGGTTTTCCTGATATTACCCTGCTCCCGACAGCTTCGTTATACAATCAATACAAAAGAGCACTGGAATATACCGCTTTAAAAAAAATGAGTTTAAGCTGGGATTTGGAAGGTTCACCAGATTTTAGAAATGCACTTTGCGGCTTTTTGAATCAAACGCGGGGACTTGATATCCGGACAGAGAACTTGCTGACCACCAGAGGTGCGCAAATGGCGATCTATGTCGCAGCCGGTCTGATCATCCAGCCGGGCGACAAGGTAATGGTAAGTGAGCCAAGCTATTTTTTTGCAAATATGATTTTTGAACGTCTGGGGGCCGAGTTGATTCGTGTTCCTATGGATGAAAATGGTATGCGCACAGATTTGATTGCAGATCTGATCAAAAAGCATGACGTTAAATTACTTTATGTCATACCCCATCACCATCATCCTACCACAGTCACTTTGAGCAAGGAAAGGAGGAACGATTTATTGCAAATCATTAGGGATTATAAAATTGCCGTCATAGAAGATGACTACGATTATGATTTTCAGTTTCAATATGATCCTTACCTGCCGCTGGCAAGTGGCGATCATGAAGGAAACATCATTTACATTGGATCATTGACAAAAGTGCTAGGCACACCTTTTAGACTGGGCTACCTTGTAGCCGCGGAAAAATTCATACATGCCGCAGCTAAAAAAAGAATGCTTATTGATTTAAGAGGTGATGTTTTCACAGAACAGGTTGTCACAGGAATCATCGAAAACGGAGACCTGACCAGATTGATTCAAAAGGCAAACAAAATTTATCGCGGACGCTGCAACTTTCTGGCAGATCTGCTGAGTGCAGAACTTGGCGGGGCAATACAATTTACTAAGCCCAGCGGAGGTATGGCCTTATGGCTTCAATTCCGTGCAGACCTGCCCCTTAAGAAGATCATTGATAATGCTGCTGGCAAAGGACTGAAGATCATTGGAAGCGTATACAGTCAGGAAAGCAATGCGAAATACAATGCATTCAGGTTTGGATTCGCCTCTCTTACTGAACCACAATTGGGAAAAGCTGTGGATATCTTAAAAGCTTCGATCAATAAACTAAGATAGCCGCTATCAATCTGGTACCCGTATAATTTTAGCAACTGGACGATAAAACTGATGGATAAGGAGATTACTTTTGCGTTTCTTCCTATCAGGGGTTCTGGTGCGTACCGGATTTTTTATCAATTTACACTAACTTATGCTTACACAATGACAACTAAAGAAATCACATATAATCAATCTAACCAAAGAAGAACATTTTTAAAAGCAGCAACATTATTTGGAGCCGCATCTTTGTGTCCAATCCTTTCAATTGCAAGTACTTCCCCTATTGTAAATGCTGCGCCGCAAGCTGATGGCAGATTAATCCTGGGTATGGTTGTGTTTGAAGGATTCCAGTTACTTGATGTTTTTGGACCGCTGGACATCTTCGGCTCATTACGTGATAAAGTGTCCATCATTATTATCGGAGAAAAAGGAGAATCCGTCAAAAGCAGCGCAGGGCCTGTATTGAAACTTGATTACACCTTTTCTAATGTTCCGAAGATTGATATTTTGATGATTCCGGGAGGAGCAGGCACGCGCCGGGAAGTAAAGAATGAGGCATTCTTAAATGCCTTTAGGAAGCTTGCAGAAGCGGCACCAAAAGTTGCCACTATTTGTACCGGATCAGCAGTTCTGGCAAAAACCGGTCTTTTAGATGGTCATAAAGCCACAACAAACAAACGGGCATACGCCTGGGCTACCAGCCAGAGTGATAAGGTCATTTGGGTACCGGAAGCCAGATGGGTCGAAGATGGCAAGTTCTTCACCTCATCGGGAATATCAGCAGGCATAGATATGGCGCTAGGGCTTATTGCAAATATGTTCGGCAAACAGACCGCTATAAGAATTGCAAATGGTGCAGAATATCAATGGATTGATGATCCGCATCACGATCCTTTTGCTAAAATGAACGGCCTTATTAAATAAGCCTGAGCATACCCTCAGGATGTTTAAGTCGATACCACATCCTGTCATCCCTAGTTAACAGATGTCAAAATCTCACAAAAACCACCGGCCTGCTAAGGCTGCCCTAAAGATTCATGGTCAACAGATCAGTAACAACCTATGCTCTCCAGGTTTTTCCTTTGGTGCACGGTGAAGGCATGGAAGAACCTGACTCTCAGGATGATCAACCGCCAATCTCCATAGGTGACCAAGACCACAGCTTATGAGGTTTGCATTAGGTTTAGCCTGGTAGTGCAGATCAAAGAAATGTTCACTTAAGAATGATTCAAAATCTTCATCTGCTCCATCATATAGTTTTTTGAGTTCAGCGCGTATTTCTGGAATAAGCACTTTCTTTGTGCCTTGAGAATTTGGCAATATTTCACTCGACGCGCCATAGTAAGTGCATAAAAAAGTATCGGTTGGTATAGGAGAGCGATCTACATGAAAAGAATAAACATCTGTAGGAAAAAACGGGTACGTATCATCCCGATCATAATAGCTGATCACATTAAGAATTGGCGATGCACCATGATCTTTCAATATTTTCAAATCATTTAAGAGAATTTCTCGTGCAAGTTTTCCTTGTTCACTCAATTGAAGCTCACGAAGTTCCTCCTCTTCAATTTCCGTTATATTTTCGCTTACTTCTACCTTTGCAACAATTTCAGAAAAATCACCTTGCAATTCGCGGTTCCAGCACATCGCATTAATTTCTCCGCTAAATGACGTAGAAATAAGATCCTGAAAATTTGTAACACAATGAATTTGATTCTCAGCGTAAAATAAATCTATCATAGTTAAATGCCTTTATGGTTTCAAACCAACTTTTTTTTCTATACCTAATCGTTTCATTTTGGCAAATAGGGTTTTATCTTTCATCTTTAAGATTGCGGCTGCCCCACTGGGCCCACTAACACGCCAATTAGTCTGATCAAGCACCTCTACAATATAATCTCTCTGTTTTGCTTCGAAAGATTTGAAATCATTTGCAGGAGCTATATTTTCTTTTTCGGGTATCCAGTTCCCAGGCCTTAAAGTTGGGCCATTCTCAATGATTACAGCACGTTCAATTAGATTTTGCAGTTCCCTGATATTACCTGGAAAATTATAATTCATTAAACTATCAATAGTTTTTGCAGATAAACGTTTAAAAGATTTCCCTGCTTTGGCAGAATATTTTTCTAAGAAGAACTGTGCTAATAAAGGTATATCGTCCTTTCGGTCCCGTAAGGGAATATTGTAAATTGGAAATACATTTAAACGATAATAAAGATCTTCCCTAAACTGGCCTTCCCGTATCATTTCCTTCAGATCTCTATTTGTTGCTGCAATAATCCGGACATTGATTTTAATGGTTTTTGTGCCGCCTAGCTCATCATATTCACCTTCTTGTAGTACTCTTAAGAGCTTGGGCTGAAGTTCTAATGGTAGTTCCCCAATCTCATCAAGAAAAATTGTTCCGCCATCGGCAAGTGTGAATTTCCCTACTTTATAGGCTACAGCACCTGTAAAAGCCCCTTTTTTGTGACCGAACAATTCACTTTCTATAAGATCTTTAGGCAATGTAGCACAGTTAATTTTAATTAGGGGACGGTTTTTTCTTCCGCTATTACTATGTACAGCACTAGCTAACAATTCCTTTCCGGTACCAGATTCTCCTGTAATCAATACTGTGGTTTCTGTTGGGGCCACTTGATCTACCTGTTTAAGTACACTTTTATAGGCCTCGCTTTTACATATAATATTATTAAAGTTAATTTTACTACTTATCTCTTCCTGTAAATAATCATTCTCATTTTGAAGGCGTTCTTTTAGTGATCTGATTTCTTGTAAAGCCTCGTACAATTCTAAATCACGCATCTTTTTTGCAGTTGTATCCCGTACTACAGCGCAGTTATAATCTTCATTGTCGTAGCGCAGATGATTAGCAGTTACGTCTACCGGAAATTTTGTACCATCTTTCCTAGTCGCCATTCGCTCAAACCTCAGTAAGCCCTTTTCCGCAATTTCATTGAAATGATTGGTCCACCACTCACGATTTAAGCCAAGATCCAGGTCAAAATTACTATACGCATCCAATTGTTGTTTATTAAGGCCCAGGTTTTTGATTACTGATTTACTATAATACACCAAATCTCCACTTTTATTGTAGACGTAAATTAAATCTTCAGCGTTATCAATGATTTCCTTAAAAAATTGCAGATCATTTTCCCGAACCTGCTGTTCGGTAATATCTTGATAAACTCCTATTATTTTATAGATTTTATCACCTTTAAGTACGGGTTTTGCAACGGCTCTGATAAATCGTGAGTCTGTAGTTTCTAATATCTCATCATAAGAAGAGGCATCTCTCATTACACCAAGTAAAAGCTTTTTTAGTTTTTTAGGATCCTTAAAATTATGTACTACGCGTGCAGGTGTTAAGTCTTCAAAAGCGTTTACACTAAAAATCCGTAATGCTTCGGTAGTTGCATTTAAAGAGCTATCCTGTAAATTCAATGCCCATCCTCCTACTGCAGCAATGGTTTCGGTATTATCCATCAACTGTTTGTAAAAATTGAGCTCAGTGACATCATTTATAACCCCACATATTAGATATTTTCCATTATTTGAGAAAAGTTGAGCATATACTTCAACTTGATAGAATTTCCCGTGCTTGCTTTTGTGAGTTGCTTTAAAGCGGTGTATTTTCTCTTTTTTTAAAACTTCCCAATGTTCCTCCCAACTCTCCGGGGTAACCAAAGGATTGATATTTATTATTGAAAGGTCCTGGATTTCAGACTTTTTGTAACCTAACCAGCTACAAAATTTCGCATTGGCATAAACAAGATTGCCATTTTCATCCAGCCAGATAACTTCATATGGCAAAGTCTCTATTAACCATTCCTTTACTTCAATTTCTGAAATTCCAGTATTCATACGACAAGATTTAAGATCAAAAATAGGCTAATATTTCTCATATATAATAAATTTCTATTTAATACGAATAAAATATCATCGCCATTTATAGATAATATGCTTTATATCAGCACTTTAATCAGTTGGCACGGAATTAGTCTAAAGCGTATCAACAGATTGATATTGAACCAAAGTATTTGTATCTAAAACTTTTGTGAAATCTTTAACCGTCAGAAATGACACTAATAATGTAATATGAAAAAAACAGTTTTACTTATCGCAGTAGTATTTTTATCGTTAGCAGGGTTTGCCCAAAAACCAAGTCCTGAATTATTGAATCCAACCAATCATACTTTATTAATGATTGACCATGAGGGCCAAATGGCATTTGCAACAAAAAATATTGCAATGGAACTTTTGAGAAATAATGTAGGTTTAGTTGTTGGTGCCTCCAAAATATTTAAAATACCTACAGTAATCACAACTGTTGCTGAGAAATCTTTTAGCGGGCCAGTGTTTCCAGAGATTTTAGAGGCGTATCCTGATAAAACCTCCTATATAGATCGTACTTCTATGAACACCTGGGAAGATGTTAATGCGTATAAAGCTATAACGGGTAAAGGGAAAAAGAAGATTGTTGTTGGTGGTTTATGGACTAGTGTGTGTATTGTTTTTCCTGTATTATCTGCGTTAAACGAGGGTTATGATGTATATGTGATCACGGACGCTTCGGGGGATATTTCTAAAGAGGTTCATGATCAATCTATTGCCCGTATGGTGCAGGCAGGTGCAAAACCTATTACTTCAATGCAATACCTTTTAGAGTTACAAAGGGATTGGGCAAGACAAGAGACATATAAACCTGTAAATGATTTGGTGGTAAAATATGGTGGAGCATATGGAATAGGTGTGCAATATGCTAGAGAGATGCTTAAAAACTAATAAAAATTGATACTTATGGCAATCTGCTTTCTTAGGTAGGTTGCCTTTAAATAAACCTTACTTATGAAGAATCTTATCGTATTATTACTAATTTCAATTGCATTGGTTTCCTGTAAAAATGGGAATAAAACGAATGAAGAATTTGCCGACCTAATTGTTATCAATGCTAAGGTGTCAGTTATGGATAGCAGCAAAACTGTTAAGGAAGCAATTGCTGTTAAAGACGGGAAAATTTTGGCTTCGGGGACTACTGAAGAAATTACGAAGTTTAAAAATGAAAGCACAAAAATTATTGATGCCAAAGGCAAAACGTTGATACCGGGTTTAAACGATTCTCATTTACACTTAACCCGGGCCGCACGTTTTTATAATGCTGAATTACGGTGGGATGGTGTAAAATCATTGAAAACAGCTTTAAAAATGCTCAAAGAGCAGGCGGCAAACACACCCAAAGGACAATGGGTTAGAGTGATTGGCGGTTGGAGCCCTTATCAGTTTGATGAAAAACGGTTTCCTACATCTAAAGAAATTAATGACGCGACGGGGGATGTGCCTGCTTTTGTGCTGTTTTTATATAGCAGAGGTTGGTTAAATTCTGCTGGTTTAAAGGCCATGAAATTGGATGAAAATTCAAAAGCTCCAGAAGGCAGCAGTTTTGAAAAAGGTGCTAATGGAAAGCTAACCGGCGTACTTTTGGCAGAACCAAGCCCAACGCTTTTATACCAAACGATTGACGGTTTGCCACCATTATCTGCAGATGAAATGATAAATTCTACCAGGCAGTTTTACAGTGAGTTAAACAGGTTTGGAATTACCAGCGGTATTGATGCAGGTGGCGGAGGTCATAAATTTCCAGAAGATTTTAGCAGTACAAAAAAGCTAGCTGATGCTGGTGAAATGCCAATTCGTGTATCGTACTATTTATTTCCACAAAACAAAGGTGCCGAATATGCCGAATTTGAAAAATGGATTGCAACCAATAAAGTTGGACACAACGGTGAGATACATTTAGAACACGGTTATGAACTTGAAGGTGGTGGTGAATTTCTGGCTTGGAGTGCTGGTGATTTTGAAAACTTTTTGGCACCACAGCCAATGTTGAAAGATAGACCAACATGGAGAGCAGATTTGAAGAAAATAATCCGTCTTCATGTAGATAGTGGATGGCCCTTTAGAATACACGCTACATATGGCGAAACTATAGCCAGTATGCTTGATGTGATCGAAGAAGTGAATAAGGAAACGAATGGAAAGTTGGCTTCTAAAAGGTGGTTGTTTGACCACGCTGAAACGGTTAAGGAAAAGGAGTTGAAACGTATAAAGGCTTTAAATGGCGGAATAGCTATCCAAGCGCGCATGGCGTTTGCGGGTGAGTTTTTCGTAGAACGTTATGGTGCAGAAAAAGCCAAACAAGTGCCGCCAGTACGCAAAATGATAGATTTAGGACTTCCCGTGGGAGCAGGAACTGATGGTACCCGGGTAGCAAGTTATAATCCCTGGCCAGCGCTATATTGGTTGGTATCTGGTAAAACTGTTGGCGGTTTCCAGTTGGCTGAAAAATCAAACCGATTATCAAGAGCAGAAGCTTTGCACTTGTACACACAAGGAAGTGCCTGGATTTCTAATGAGGAAAAGGTGAAAGGAACATTAGAAAATGGTATGTATGCCGACTTTGCTATCTTATCTGATGATTATTTTACCATTCCGGAGGAGCAGATCAGCAATTTAAAATCAGTTCTCACCGTAATGGGGGGCAAAGTGGTATTTGCTTCGGGAGAGTATGAAAAATTGAACCCAGAACTTCCTGAAATAACACCAAATTGGTCACCCGTAAAATATTTTGGAGGTTATCAAAGCAAATAAATTACTATTAATTTTTAGCCAATACAATACTCATTACATTCAGCACAAGTTAAAATATGGACAAGGCACATTCTGTATGGGTTTTAATTTAAGGATGGAGTGATTTTCACAAGGACAGGGTATTTTAAATATCAGAATTGTTATAAGAACCTTTAGTATGAAATTTAAAATTTGCTTTGTTTTTCTTATCAATTTTCACTTTTATGTATTTGGTCAGAAATTTAGCGTTTTGCGCCAAGATGATGATTTAACAAAATTCGATTCCATTGAGAATAAAAATAGATATCAAGAGCTAAAGAGAATTAATCTGTTTCAAAATACGGTACTTTCGCTTGGAGGAAGTTGGCGGTTTCAGGCAGAATCATTTGTTAATGATGCTTTTGACCGCACTGTAAGGCAGGATAATTTCTGGTCTTTAAATAGATTTCTAGCACACGCTCATTTAAAAACAGGTGATAATTTTGAGCTATTTGCAGAACTGGGGAGTAGTTTGGCGACTGGCAAAAACAGTATTAGTCCGGTGGATAAAGACAGGCTTTATGTAAATCAGTTATTTGCCAGGTATAAACTCAACTCAAACCTGGATATTGCAGCGGGCAGACGTAACATGCGATTTGGATCCGGGAGGTTGGCAGACATGCGTGAAGGACCCAATGTGAGAAGATCGTTTGATTTTGTGGGAGTAAATTATCAGACAAAAAATTTTAATGCAGAAACATTTTTCTCTGTCCCGGTACAACCACAACCTGAAGTATTCGATAATATTTTCTTAAAGTTTGGTGAAACTTTTTCGGGGGTTTACACTACGACAAAACTCTCCGGTACCGGGAATGCTGACCTCTATTTGTTATATCAGAAAGATAATGGCGCGATTTATAATAGTGGACTGGATAATGAGCGCAGGGCTTCGGTTGGTGTAAGGCATTTTGGTAAATACAAAAAACTAACGTATGATAATGAAATGGTTTACCAATTTGGAAAGTTTGGAGATCAGTCTATTTCGGCCTGGACGCTTTCATTTAATATTGAAAGAGAAACAAATCTATTTGGGAAAAATGTTAATTTGGGTTTAAAAACGGAAGCGATAAGTGGGGATAAAGATGCAGCTGACAAAAAAATGAATACTTTTGATGCTCTTTATCCCCGAGGGGCTTACTTTGGCAGGGTTGCAAGGTTCGGACCAGCTAACTTAATCGATTTTCATCCTTTTATAAATACATCATTTAACAAGTGGCAGGTGACTTTTGATTATGTCGCTTTTTGGCGTTATTCGTTACAAGATGGGGTCTATGGTGCGGCAATGACTTTAGATTATCCAAATCTTAACGACAAAAGATTTATTGCCCATCAAATAGGGACAATTTTGGGTTACCAGCCTAATAACTTTGTTTCCTTCGAGTTGGAATCAAATGTAATTTTCCCTGGTAACTTTTTAAAATTCAGCAATAAAGGCGATACATTATATCATTTTGTATTCACATCTGAAATAAAATTTTAAAATGAAACTATGGATGCTAAGGTTCAATAGGCATAAGTGTGGTTTATGAATATCTTGCCGAATTAAAAATAAACAAGTAGATTAATAGCGATGGAAGACGAAAAGAATTATTGTGAACATTTGAATAGGAAGAAATTCAAGACCACCAGCATAAAGGTGTGTGAAGAATGTGTGAAGATAGGTGGCAAATGGATTCATTTGCGGCTCTGCCAGACTTGCGGCACGGTATTATGTTGTGATTCATCCCCTAATCAGCATGCACAAAAACATTTCGAAGCCACTGGCCACCCTGTAGTTACTTCGATCCTTCCCAAGCCCTGGTCAAAATTTGCCTGGTGTTATAAAGACAAAATCAAAATGGTCTTAAACTAAAATAGTCTCTCCCTGACTATGGTCGCAGAAATCTATTTCATCCCCTGTCGGCGCCTCAATTTTATAGATTAACAAAATAAAGCCGACATTTACCATATGATGAACACTTCAGCTAGACAAACCTTCATTACCACCTTCCAAGATAAGTTTAAAGAGTCTTTAGATAGTGTTATAGAAAAATATGACGAGAAAGCAGACTTTTGGTTTTATTACGTACAACTGAAAGAGGGTATTGATAAAGATGAATTTCTACAATCCAATTTCCAATACATAGTCGATAACACTGATTTTGAAGATTCTTTTGACTTGTGGTTTAATCAATTTGGTGATGACATAGAAATCGAGGCTAGCATATTATCAGTTAACACAGAATTTAATGACGATGATGAATTTGAAGATGAGAATTAATCACAGATCCAAACAAGGCAGGCCAGCAACTCTAACTATCATATATGCTATACTTTAATCAGCTTTCTGTCGTATAATAGATATCATTGTAAATACTACAGTTTAGTCTAATTGTACAGCCCAGCGCAATTTCTGACACTGTTAATTTAAAAAGATCTTTATCATGGCCGATCCTAAATCACTCGTAAAAATAGAAGCATTCGTCAGGATGTTCATTCAACCTAATAATGAAGAATGGCAAGCATTCGCAGACATACTAAAGGATAAAACACTCAAAAAGAAAGATATGCTGCTGGAGGCCGGACAGATCTGTAATTTTATCGGTTTTTTAAATTCTGGCGTAATCCGTGAATACGCTTTCGAGAACGGAAAGGAATCTACAGTTGATTTTGTGACAGAGAACCAGTTCATCGTCGACTTTCAAAGTTTCATCAAGGGCACACCCTCCACACAGTATCTGGAAGAATTAACAGATACCAGCATGGTGGTGTTTAAAAAGAAGGATATTGATGCGCTTTTTGATAAATACAAGATCTGGGAACGGTTTGGCAGACTGATCGTGGAGGAGTTATTTTGCAGTATGGAGCAAAAGCGTAAGAAAATCATTGCAACAACCCACGAAGAGCAGTATCATAATTTCGCATCTGCTTATCCACAGGTAGTGCAGCAGGTACCCCAGTATTATATTGCATCTTATCTTGGCCTGACACCAGAACATCTGAGCAGGATCAGAAAGCGGATATAACCTAGCCTAGCCTTACCACTCCTATCCTTACCAAAGATATGCTGTTAGCGTTACCAAGTTTTATCATAGCTGAGTCTCGCAGTTAGGGAATTAGCAGCGATAGCCCGCTGGTCACACAATGATCTACTAAATCTGCAGATTTCATTATAAAATACAATTAGCAGTACGTTATTGATATTCATCAATGAGATCTGAGCGTTTAGATTACAACTTTGTCATTATGCCTCTTTTACCATTCCCGCTTTTGCACAAATGTTATTCATCCAAAATAAGAGTTTACAACTATTGAAGTTTAAAATATGATCACCCAAAATTTGTTATCACAGGTTGCCTGCTATGTAACTAATATCTTTAACAGTAACCTACCTGATACATTTTATTTCCATAATTTGGCCCACACCCTCGATGTAGTTAATGCCGTGAAGGAAATTGGAATGAACTGCGGACTTGATGAACATGAGCTGGGAATTGTTGAGATGGCAGCGTGGTTTCACGACACGGGTTATTCCAAAATTTACTGTGGCCATGAAGATTGCAGTATTACAATCTGTTTTAATTACCTGCTTGAACAGGGTTTGGACCAATTAACAATTATAAAGATTATAGCATGTATTGCGTCTACCAAATACCCGCAAAAGCCGCAGAATTTATTTGAGAAAATTATTTGTGATGCAGATATGTACCACCTGTCAAGCGATGATTACACACGTTATTCATCCAAATTAAAACAGGAATGGGAAGAACATCTTGGTTTACATTTTTCAGATGAAGAGTGGAATGAAAAGAATAAAAACTTCTTATTGAATCATGAATATTTTACTGCATATGGTAAGGCATTTTTCGAATCCGGTAAGAAACAGAATTTAATGCATATCATGGATAGGTGCGAAATTCCACTATAGCTCAATTATTGTGTATTACAATTTTCGGTTTATGTTCAGAAATAACGTGCACTATGAGCTTTCAATTTAACCAACATCACTACAACTACTACCAATCAGGCTACTTTTACCATTCAAGTAATTAAGAACTTTGAAGAGAACTAAAAGAGAAAAATCATGCAGGATCTTAAAGGAAAAGTAATCGCTGTTACGGGAGCGAGCGAAGGTATTGGTAAAGCCATTGCATTAAAATTGGCGCAAAATGGGGTGAAAGTTGTATTAGGAGCAAGAAATGCTGAACAATTGGAAAAGGTAGTGGAGGAAATTAAAGATAGTGGTGGTGAAGCAGTATATGTAAAAATAGACGTGAGCAAAAAAGCTGATTTAGTTAAGTTTGTAAATGTGGCTGTTGAGCAGTACGGTAAATTGGACGTTATTGTTAGCAATGCCGGTGTTGCCCGGATCAGCCAAATTGATGAATTGGATACCGATGGCTGGGATGAGATGATAGACATTAACATCAAAGGTGTTTTATATGGAATGGCAGCTGCAATCCCAGTTTTTAAACAACAACAATCGGGGCATATCGTTAATATTATTTCTACGTCAGGATTAAAGATTGTGCCAACCCAGGCTGTTTATGCAGGAACAAAAAATGCGGTAAGGACTATTGCGGAAGCTTTTCGGCAAGAATCAGATGGTACGATACGCATCACTGGTATTTCGCCAGGATACGTAAAAACTGATTTTGCGACTAAAAGCGTCACGACTGAAACCCATAAAGCCGCAGCTCACAAAGCTGTAGAAGAATTGGGGATCAGTCCCGGTGCCATAGCAGATGCAGTAATTTATGCAATCAGCCAACCTAAAGACGTTGAAATAGGCGATATTGTAATTCGCCCAGCAAAGCAAAATTAATTATAGCCTGGCCCCTTAAAATCATGCAACGGAAATCAGAAACACATACGATTAAAAGCATATCGCAACTGCTACGTGAACTCGGGCTGCCCGCGCCATTGCGCCCGTTAATTGCATTGGTAGATTACAATGCTATTCCAGTTGAAATACCCGAAAAAGGAAAAAAAATCAGTCTTGATTTTTATAAAATATCATTTAAACCTATGTTTAAGGGGCAAACAAAATACGGGCAAGGTTATTATGACTTTGAAGAAGGCGGACTAGCTTTTTTAAAACCTGGTCAGGTGGTTTTTACTCCGCACGATATTGATAGTTATGCGGGTTTTGCACTGTACTTCCATCCCGACTTTATCCGGAGTTACCCTTTGGGAAATCTGATCAACCAGTATGGTTTCTTTTCCTACGATGTTTCTGAAGCGTTATACTTATCTGCAAAAGAAAAAGAGATCGTCAACAATATATTTGCTTTGATATCCAATGAACTGGATACTAATATTGACCAGTTTAGCCAAACTGTTTTAGTATCTCAAATCGAGCTGCTATTGAATTTTAGCAATCGGTATTATAATCGCCAATTTATCACGCGCAAAGCGGTTAACAACAATATTATTGATGCACTGGACCAAATTCTGCATGCTTATTTTGATACAGGCCATGCAATAAAAAAGGGTGGGCCAATGGTACAAAACATATGTGAGGAACTAAAGTTGTCTCAACGTTATTTAAGTGATATGCTGCGTTCATTAACAGGGCTCAATACGCAGCAATATATTCAAAATGAAATGATTGAAGCAGCTAAACAAAAACTTTCTACCACCGATTTATCGGTCAGTGAAATTGCATATGAATTAGGCTTCGAACATCCGCAGTCTTTCAGTAAACTGTTTAAAACAAGAACAAACCAGTCGCCTTTAGAATTTAGAAGGGCATTTAATTAACAGCTCTGGTTTAAATCCATTTGCCATAATTACTGTTTCACAGCTAATGAGCAATAGCTATAAGCTTTTAAAATGCCTGATAGCAGACTAATACCAATCAAAAGAATTATACTTTATAATTAAATTGTAATTTTTTAGAAATAATATTTTCAACAAACATTTCTTTCAACATATAATCATAGTTTTGCTAAATCGATATATGTCGATAACACAGGAAGTGTATGATAATTCGATATGAACAGATTACAGCCGATCCCTCAATGATTTTAGACAACTTACGATAGTTAATAACGAATATACACACCAATTAAACAAGGCCCTTCTATGTAATAGTTGGGCCTTGTTTGTGTATAAACTATACCCTTATTGTCCTTCATTAAATACTCTTCAACAATGTTGCAAACTTAAGGGGATGCAGTATGCCGGGATTGGACGTAAATGAGCAAACAATTGAAGTTAATTACAGCTTAATTATAGATCTTTTGTCATCTATCTTAAAGATATCATTCCCTTCCATCATTATTCCTTTAGTTGAGCCAGAATTCATTTTATGACCATGCTTGATGTCAATCTTTATTACTTTTCCCTGGTAGTCTGCTGTAATGTCGCTTACTACGGAATGCCCAATAACTATATGTGAAGCTTCATAATAGGCTAATATAGTATTAAGCTCTTCTTGTGTAGTTGCTTTAACTGGTATACGGTTTATAAAAAACATGGTTTTATTCTTGAAGTCCATGGCCAGCCTCCTGTCCCAGTATGGACTAGTGATGGAGTTTAAAGTAAGCTGTTCTTTTGCATCTGCATATGTTTTTGAAGGATAGCTGCCGTAGTATTTCCTGGCTATCCGGTTAAATGTCTCTATATCGATCTTTTCAGCAGCGTGTTTACTATTCAATCCCGCGTGGACAAATATTGCTGGTCCAATACGCTCAATAATATTCTTGGTTCTCATCCATCTCCCAAGTTCGCTTTGTGGTGAATACAGAAACCTCATTGCATTATCCCAGTCAGATTTTTTACTGATTTGTTTAGCAGCTTCGATATATTTAAAGTCGGCATAAGAAACGTTCCCATGCATCATCATGATATCATGATTGCCTAGTATATAATGCACTTTGCCTCCAGCTTGTTCTGCCTGCTGATCTAGTTTATAGATTAACCATAACACCTGGGTAACCTGATCACCTCTGTCTACAAAGTCGCCATTTAAAACAAGATGCCCGTCGCCAAATATCCAGTTGCAATCTTTGTCTATAATCTTATTGGCTTTTAAGAAGCTGTAAAAACCTACAAAATTCCCTTCAATGTCAGAAATTGCAATTAGCTTTTTTGGCATTTCATAATTATCGTCTTGATTACGATGAGAAGGGTTTAGAGTTACTACAAAACTTTTGATATCATCATGATTTACCAACACCGGGAATGTGCTTCCAGGGGCTATGTTACTTTCTATTAACCGGTTTTGTTGATCAATACGGTACGTTTTATTACCGATGATATATGGGCCATCAATTCCTTCGAGCTCCGTTGTTACCATCTTGTTTTTGTGTATACCAAATTCTTTATTTTTAATAAATAAGGCATCGAGACCCGACCAGTAAAAGCTATATACGCCCTTTTTCTCATCTACATCAGTATAACCAAAATACAATGTGGTGAATACAAAATAACCTGCTGATAAGATGATTATCCCGCGTAAGATTTTCCAGAATTTATTTTTCATTAAGCGCTAAAGAATTTTAAACATGCCACTTTTGGAGGCGTTACGATTATTTATAATTATTTATTTTATTGTGAATTAGCCTTTCATTTATTCCTATAACCGATGAAGAACAATGCCATTACATTTTTAATATGCAGCAGCTGTATTTTGACTTTATTGAAGAGCCTTTGTTACAGGTATTGTATCAATTTGCGCACTAATTTAACAGGATTATTTCTGGATTCCCAAGAGCTTCTCCCATAGCCGCGGCAGGAATACTTTGAATACTTAGAATGATTTTGTAAGTTGCTATAGTCGTAAAATTAATAGACCTATCGCTGTATGAAAATAAAATATCTCCTGCTTTTTTTGTTCTCAGCTCCATTATTTGCTTATACACAAGACAATAAATTAAATCAGCCTCTTGTAGATAGCTTAGCAAAATGGGTTATCCTTGATCAAACTGCGGCCGGCCCGCCCAAAGGAAGGTTTAAAGAAATGGCCCGGGAAGATAAACAACGTTACAGCGACAGTATATTTATTACCAATGAGCGGCGATTGATAGCCGTGTTCAACAAGTATGGCTATCCCGGATATGACTTAGTAGGAAAAACAGGGAGCAACAATTTTTGGCTCATGGTGCAACATTGTGATAAAAACGTCAGCTTTCAGCAAACGGTATTAAAAAAAATGAAGGCAGAAGTGGCAAAGCGAAATGCAGATCCTAAAAATTTTGCTTACTTAACTGATCGGGTTTTATTAAACACGAGTCAAAAGCAATTTTACGGTACACAAGTAACATACAATACTGATAGTTGCCAAGCCATACCAAAGCCGTTAAAAGACAGTATAAGTGTTAATAAGCGGAGGACTGAAATAGGTTTAGAAACAATTGAAAATTATCTCAATTTAATGTCCCAATGGCATTTTGATATGAATAAGGAAGTTTATGAACGTAAAGGTATCCATCAACCCAAGCTATTGACTGAACCAAAGCAATAGTCAACTTGTTTTATAGCTAAACTTACGCAAAGAGCTACTGTAACCGATTTCAATTATATGTTGTCTTAGAGTTTTTAAACAAATCAAGATGACTATAAAAAATCAATTCTATTTCGTACTAATCTTATCTATCATAACCTGCAATCCGTTTAAGATTGCTGTTGCTCAAAGCATGGAGAACAGGATAGACAGTGTAATCCTGACTGAATTTAATGATAAAAATGGACCCGGCGGCGTGTTCATGGTTGCCCAAAAGGGAAAGATAAAGTATCAAAAAGCTTTTGGCAAAGCTAATTTGGAACTGGATGTCGATTTGAGTCCGGAAAATGTATTCCAATTAGGTTCTATGACAAAGCAATTTACTGCAGTAGCGGTGCTGATGTTGGAAGAGAAAGGGAAATTAGACGTTAATGATCCCGTTTCCAAGTACATCCCTGATTATCCGCTTGGAAATAAAATCACTATACATCATTTACTAACGCATACATCTGGCATTAAGGATTTTACAAAAATGAAATCCCTTTCCAGTATTTCCCAAAAAGACATGACGCCTAAAATGATGGTCGACTTTTTTAAGGATGAACCAGTTGATTTTGCGCCTGGTGAGCGGTTCGATTATAACAATTCGGGGTATGTTGTATTAGGATATATTATAGAATTAGTATCTGGAGAGAAATATGAAGATTTTATCAAAAAACATATTTTTGAAATAGCAGGAATGAGTAGTTCTTACTATGCCAGTAATAGGGAAGTCATCAATAAAAGGGCATATGGATATCAAAAGAAGGACAATAAATTTGTGAATAAAACGATGATCAGTTTTAGTATTCCATTCTCCTCAGGTTCATTAATGTCTACTGCAGGCGATATGCTCAAATGGCAGAATGCCATAAACCAAAACACGTTATTGGGTGTGAAAGAGACAAAAAAAGCATTTAGTAAATATCAATTAAATACTGGGGAAGAGTTTACTTACGGATATGGGTGGCATATAACAGCATTAAATGGTACACCGGTTAGAGCGCATGGTGGCAGTATATTCGGATTTAAGACAATGGGGGTTTATGTTCCAGGAGAGGATATTTATGTAATAGGACTAAGCAATTGTGACTGTCATTCCCCAACAGAAATAACTAAAAGCATTGCCGCTATAGCTTTAGAGGTTTTAAGGTAGCGGTAGCACTAAATCAAAATATAATTTGATCCAATGCCCCCCGGAAAGCGTCAAAATTTTCCTTTCCCATTATTTTTTTAAAGGATGCCCCAGGTAAATAATGAGCAGTGGTATAAGCAGAAATGGAATTTCTATCAATGCTGTTTTATAATTGCCAGCTTTTAAAGAAAAGGCCATAATCAAGACTATGGTAACAGCGTTAACCACACAGGCTATAAAGTAAGAACGGGGAAATAAAACTGCAATACCAACAGCGATGCCAACCAGGCTCATGATGGTGATGACCGATTTCCCGAAGCCCAGTTCAGTGGCCATTTTTGCCTGTTCCGGATGAGATCCGATATCAAAGCCCTCCCAACCGTGCTTGATGCTAAGGAAGGCCGTGATAAGAATAAATAAGGTACTAATAATTTTTTTCACAAAACTATAGTGAATAAAAGATCATTAAAATCTTATTATACAGACGGCCAAATAGTTGATGCAGTAAGTATTATTTCTTATGCAGGAAGCTATAATACCATCTTATTTAAGGTCGTATTAAAACATTCCCTATAAGTTTTGGCCACTGTAATTTTCAAATCTTTTAAGATGACTTGGTTGTTTTCAAAATATTCGACATTCGTCAGGTTAATTATGTAGGAGTTATGAATACGCATAAATTGATTAGGCAGATTTTCTATTAAGTCTTTCAGTGCTTTATAGTATATATATTTCCTGTCTGATGCAGTATAAATTTCTACATAGTTCCCTAAAGCTTTTATCACAGTGATCTCATCATAAAAAAGTTTAATCATTTTCTTATCTGTTTTGATAAAAGCAAAGGTTTTATTTTCCATTTAAATGCTGGTTAGTATAATGTTAAATAGGTATCTTATTATTTTAGCTTCTTCGTTTTGATGTATTTATTGGCAACCATAAGCAAACAATCTTTTCTTGCCTTTCCCATAAAGTCTTGTACAACCGTTTTACCACTGTCTGTTAATCCAGTTGGAAACCTGGCGGTAACTTTAAAAGTCACACAATCAACATACTCTGTCCTAAACCCCTTCGGCAGCGATTTAGACTCTTCCATAGAATACAACTGCAGCTGCAACTGTTTTTTATTTTCAGGAGTCCAGACATTGATGTGTCTCTCTAAGTTTTTTGCACACTCTACACCCATTTTCATGATTGACAATTTAACACTATCAGTAAGGTCGTCAGATACATTGCTTATCCCCTTTGGAAATAACTCTTTGAATTTTGAAACACAGCAATCCGCATATTCTTGTTTTGCTCTTTCGTTTGTTGTAAGGTTAGCCGATTGCGAATAAAAAAGATCATGTACCTGGCTTTCGAACTGTGGTGTCCATTCCTGTTTTTGTTCCCTTTTCTGGCACTTATTACAGGATACAATAATAGAGATAAGACTAACGGAAAAGATAAGGATCTGTCTGTAAATACGGTGCATGAGAGAACTTTTTAAGTTATTTCATAAACATACTATAACTATTTCATATAAATACAATTTTTAATCAAGAGTATAATCCAGATTAATTTAAGTAATTAGTATACTTAACTCCATTGTACGTTAGTTTTTTTTATAAATCAATTAGGTTAATTGGAGAAACGAATTAAGCATTAACCAAACCAGAAATGACGTTGCAGGTTTTAGAAATAAAAGGGCAATACTTCTTGCAACGTATAGTTTCAAGTGGTGTCTTTTAAAGAAAACCCTTATGAAAGCCTTAATTTCACCAATTCAAAATCGGCGCTGCCAGAAGTAGTTTTGCAAGATGGTTCTGCATTTTATTATAGTACGTTTAATACGTTTTCGCTAAGCAAAACTTTCAGTTTATATGTTAACTATTGGCAGTCACTCCCCTCCACGCAAGGAAATATTTATAGCCGAAGCAGAAGTGCGCTCGCTTCAGGATTCAGGATAGCGTTAATAGATAGTAAATTACAGGTCAGTGTTTCGGCAGATGGCTTATTGAAAGATAGCAGATCCGAAGGCAATATATACTATCATGATTTTACACAAACCTGTAACAATTATTATGATACAAGAATATTAAGTGTAACTGCAACTTACACGTTTGGTAAGGCAAAAGTGAAGGGAAATAAAAAACAGCTAAATTTTAAGGAAGCCGAACGGGCGAATTAAGAAGTGTAAAAAAAGTGTATAAAAACATTAAGCGGTGCCGCATCCACGCACACCGCTTAACTCTTATTAACTATTAATTTACCTAAACTTGCTTATGTCCAGCGGGAGCTGTATTTCAGCAAAATCTTTATTCAATGTTTATTTGATAGTAATACGCTGCGATTGCAATTTTCCTCTGCTCTGTTTTCAATTTTTTTTAAATTATTTTTTCGAGCAGCTCTTTTATGCTGATAAACAGGTAAGGAACGAACAAAATGCAGGCAGAACGATTAACATGTAGCAACTGTTTTTTTAATGATTTGGTTGCTTTTACAATATGATCACTAATCGTAGAGGTAGATACCCCCATTAGGCCGCCTACTTCTTCGTAAGATTTACCTTCTAATTTACAGAGTATAAAAATCCTTTTTCGCTGCGGGGGCAGCTGTTCGATAGCTTGCACTAAAAATTCGCCTTCATTTTTTGAAAGGTTACTTTCCATCGGTTCCTCACTAATTTCGGTACCGATCCGCTGCAGGTTATCCATCATCTGTTTGTCGCGGCTAGCCCTGCGGCAAAAATCAATGATCTTACTATTGGCAATACAGAATAGATAAGCTATAAATGATTTCGTTAAATCAATTTCTGCCCTTTTTTCCCATATCTTGATAAACACATCCTGCATCAGCTCTTCTGCAATTGCGGCGTCATCAATCTTACTCTTTATCCGCCAGTAAACTTTTGATTTATACTCCCGGTATAAAACGTCGAATGCAATTTTAGACCCCTCTTTTACCCATTGCAGGAGTTCGGCTTCGCTAAATTTTTTCTTTTCTGAATCTTTCATTTTTTAAACCACACAATATCAAGCATGACCACTGTAACTAATTAATTGTCAATGATAAATAGTTTAATTGAGTTCAACAATACTGTAGAATTTCAAAAAAATTCAGCGCTGCTGAAAAAACGTTTTTTCAACAGCGATTTACACGATATTTTTTTTCAAATAATTTTTCAAAATTGGTAGGAGCAAGAAAAAGAGGCTTAAACTTCGAATGCTAAACGTTTAGCGACAGATCACACGGGTAAAAATTTACGCCGATGAGCAAATTAAAAATTACTAGCTTTGCCTTTAACCAAATTTAATAGACACAAATGAAAGAAGTAGTTATTGTATCAGCACTTAGGACACCGATTGGTAGTTTCGGCGGTTCCCTATCGGGGTTTTCTGCTACCCAGCTAGGTGGTATAGCCATTAAAGCTGCTGTTGCTAAATCAGGCATTAACCCCGCAGATGTACAAGAAGTATATATGGGCAATGTATTATCTGCCAGCCTTGGTCAGGCTCCGGCAACACAAGCCGCCAAATTTGCGGGCTTACCGGATGTCCCTGCTACCACCATTAATAAAGTATGTGCTTCTGGAACAAAAGCGATCATCCTGGCGGCACAAAGCATTGCCTTAGGAGAGAATGATATTGTTGTGGCCGGGGGTATGGAAAGCATGAGCAATGTTCCCTATTACCTGGATAAAGCACGTACAGGCTACCGTTTAGGCCATGGACAGATGACCGACGGGTTGTTAAAAGATGGCTTATGGGATGTGTATAACGATTACCATATGGGTGCTGCTGCAGAATTATGTGCATCCACTTGTAATATTACCCGGGAAGCGCAGGATAAATATGCTATTAGTTCTTACCAGCGTGCACAAGCTGCACAAACCACAGGCAAGTTTGATCACGAGATTACCGCTGTAGAATCTACAGACCGTAAAGGGGCAGTTACTGTAATTGATAAAGATGATGAGCCTTTTGCCGTGAATTTTGATAAGATACCGGGATTAAAACCTGTATTTAAAAAAGAAGGTACCGTCACCGCAGCAAATGCTTCTACTTTAAATGATGGTGCAGCAGCACTGGTATTAATGAGTGCGGATAAGGCTAAAGAGCTGGGATTGAAACCGCTTGCCCGTATTATAGGCTATGCGGATGCACAGCAAGCACCCGAATGGTTTACTACTGCGCCTGCCAAGGCTATACCCCTGGCATTACAAAGAGCAGGTAAAAGTCTTTCTGATGTAGATTTCTTTGAAATCAACGAAGCTTTTTCTGTAGTTTCACTGGCTAATAACCAGGAATTGGGATTATCAGAAGAACAAGTGAATGTTAACGGTGGCGCTGTGGCAATGGGGCACCCGTTAGGGGCTTCGGGAGCACGTATCGTAGTTACGTTACTTTCCGTTCTTATACAAAACAAGGGAAAGATCGGCGTTGCAGGAATCTGTAATGGCGGCGGTGGTGCAAGTGCACTGGTTATTGAAACTATAGATTAATGAATAACATCGTCAGATCCTTTTTAATTGCATTTATATTTAGCTGTGTAATCACGCCTGTGTTTGCCCAGCTAACGCTTTCTCCGGCAAATACGGCTGTCTTAAATAAGTACCAGGATTCTTTAGCAAATGCGACTACGGTAATTTTTGAGGGGGCAACAAATGCGCAGCGCTATGAGCAAAATGCTAAGTTTATCAAATTGCTGGTCACTGCGCTTAAAACAACGGGGTCTTTCCATTTCGGCTTCGATTCTCTAAAAACAATATCAATCGTAACTTCTCCTGACCGCCAGTTCAGGATTTTTTCGTGGTATGTGCCGACTGAAGAAGGTACTTACCGCTTTTTTGGAACGGTACAGATGGCAACAGCGGATGGTAAATTAAAGTTATATCCGCTGCTGGATGATACAGAGCATATTACTGATGATAACCAGGTGACCACTAATAAACAATGGTATGGTGCGCGATATTATGAGATTGTACCGCTAAAGGTTGCAGGTAAAAAAACCAGCTATGTACTGCTTGGCTGGAAGGGTAATAATAAAAAGACTACTAAAAAGGTGATTGACGTGCTTTCTTTTGAGGGGGACCTGCTCCGTTTTGGTAAGCCTGTTTTTGAAGGGCCAAAGAATACGCCGGTAAGGAATAGGATTGTGTTTGAGTATAATAAGTTAAACTCGATGACGCTGAAGCTGGATAAAAATGAGAAGATGATCGTTTTTGATCATCTCGCTCCTTTTGATCCGAAGATGACTGGAAATTTTGAATACTATGCTTCAGACTCCAGTTTTGACGGGTATAAACAAGCGGGCGACAAAATGAAACTTGCCGAGAACATCGAGTTAAAGAATGATCCAAACACGCTGGACGAGCTCTATATCGACCCTAAACAAAAAGATATTCCTGTAGTAAAGAAGTTCTAACGCCAAAAAAACTGCTTTTGCACAAAATTTGCGAGTTTCAACACATGTCCCTATATTGCGCGATTTAGTCCGCATTTCCATTAACTACCCTATTAATATAACACAAAATAACATTATGGATCAATCTGAAATCCTTAAGCCAGAGCAAATACACGATGCTCCAAAGGGCCATCCAAAAGGATTATATGTACTGTTCGCCACCGAGATGTGGGAACGTTTCAATTACTACGGTATGCGTGCAATTCTAGTGCTTTTCATGACAAAAGCATTATTATTTGATAAAGCATTCGCTTCAAATTTATACGGGAGTTACACCGGTCTGGTTTTTCTTACCCCGCTGATTGGCGGTTTTGTTGCTGATAAGTATTGGGGGAACCGGCGGTCTATTATTACAGGCGGACTACTCATGGCACTTGGTGAACTGCTTATGTTCGCTTGTGCGTCTTTATATGCGAGCAATGCGGACGTGTCTACTTTCCTTTTCTTTTCGGGTTTAGGTTTTATGATTGCCGGAAATGGGTTCTTTAAACCAAACATCTCCTCCATGGTTGGTCAGCTTTACCCCCCTGCCGATAAAAGGCTCGATGCCGCGTATACCATATTTTACATGGGTATTAACGTTGGCGGTGCTTTAGGTCCGTTTATCTGCGGATATTTTGGAGATACAGGTAACCCGGCAGATTTTAAATGGGCTTTCCTTGCTGCTGCAGTAGCAATGGTATTGGGTGTAGTCGTATTTATCAATCTAAAAGATAAATATGTACGCGGTCCGGAAGGTGCACCATTAGGTATGGCACCTAAAAGTGAGACTGCAAAAGCGGTTTCGCCAGTTTTGGTTTACCTGGCCTTGCTGGTATTTTCGGGAATTTGTGTAGCACTGCTTTATATCGATGCAAAGGTATACAGTTATCTGAGTTACCTGATGCTGTTTGCCGTATTGGGCATTGCATATATGATCTTCACCGATAAAACGCTGATCTTAATAGAAAAAAAGAAAATCTTAGTGATTTTTATCGTTGCTTTCTTTGTGGTATTCTTCTGGAGTGCATTTGAGCAGGCCGGTGCTTCACTAACATTCTTCGCGGAAGAATCTACACAGCGTGACCTTGGCTTCTTTACGGTACCGGCAAGCTGGTTTTCGTCACTGAACTCGGTCTTTGTAGTTACCTTCGCTCCTGTATTTGCCTGGATCTGGGTTAAAATGGGCAAGAAAGAACCATCTGCACCTACTAAAATGGCATTAGGTTTAATGCTGCTTGCAATTGGCTATTATGTAATTGCTGTTGGGGTTAAAGATGTTGGTGCAGGAGTAAAAGTAAGTATGATGTGGCTGGTAGGAATGTACGCTTTCCATACCTGGGGAGAACTTTGCTTATCGCCAATTGGCCTTTCGTTAGTAAACAAACTATCTCCGCTAAAATTCGCTTCTTTACTGATGGCAGTATGGTTTCTGGCTAATGCAGTAGCAAACGTATTAGGTGGAAAGCTAAGCTCATTATATCCTGATGGCGGAAAAGTAACCAGCTTTATGGGTTATGAAATGCATAACCTGAACCAGTTTTTTATGCTGTTCGTGGTAATGGCCGGTGTAGCGTCTGCCCTCTTGTTTATATTAACCAAGTGGCTGCAAAAAACAATGACCGCAACTACGTAAGATTTAGCTGCCAAAATAGTTAAGCAGGGGCTGTTCATGATTCATGATGCAGCCCTTGCTATTTAAGGGAATTGCTTGTGCCTGCTGATGGTTAAATTTTGTTAATCCTGACAAGTTTTCATTTTTAATCAATACTTTCGCACAAGTTTTACAAGATTACAACGTTTACTACAATTTACTACCAACGTGTCAGACAGCTTAGTCATCATTCCTACTTACAACGAAAAAGAAAACATTGAGAAGATAATCCGTAAGGTATTCAACTTGAATTTTCCTTTTGAGATCTTAATTATAGATGACGGATCACCTGATGGCACAGCAGACATTGTTAAAAAGCTGCAGTTGGAGTATTCTGGTTTACATTTAGAAGAGCGTAAAGGCAAATTGGGTTTAGGGACTGCCTATATCCACGGTTTTAAATGGGCGCTAAATCACGATTATAGTTATATTTTTGAGATGGATGCCGATTTCTCGCACAATCCCGAAGATCTTTTCAAATTACGTACGGCTTGTATCAGCGGTGCTGATGTAGCGATAGGTTCACGTTATGTAAAAGGCGTCAATGTAGTGAACTGGCCAATGAGCCGTGTGCTGATGTCTTATTTTGCCTCGATGTACGTGCGTTTAGTGACACGTATCAATATACAGGATGCCACTGCAGGATTTAAGTGTTACAAAAGGATTGTACTGGAAACCATCCCTATGGAAAAGATCCGTTTTGTAGGTTATGCGTTCCAGATCGAGATGAAATTTACTGCGATAAAATATGGTTTTAATGTAGTGGAAGTACCTATCATTTTTACCGATCGTACGGAAGGGGTTTCTAAAATGAGTACAAAGATTTTTAGAGAGGCTTTTTTAGGGGTTATCCAAATGAAAATCAGCAGCTGGTTCAGGGATTACCGCAAATAGCTGAAGTTTACTGACTTTTCATGGTGTTGATTACCTGTTAACCTTCTCCTCTTAACATCTGACCGAAATCTAGTTTTTTATCCATTGCGACAATGATCTGGGTTAAACGTTTGGTCCGGGTAACTTCTGTTTTAGCGGTATTAAGCCAATTGATATAATAATTCTGATGTGATTTTGGCATCTTCACAAAGTTCTCCATCAAGTGTTTTTCTTCTAATAAACACAGCTCCAGGTCGGCTGGCATTTCTATTTTAAAAGTTTTGTCTTCTTCCAGTTCAAGCCGCAGCATGGCTCCTTCCTCTTTCTTCAGCTCCTTACGTAAACTGGCTTTTAGCGCGATGATAAAATTACCTTCGCCCATCGGCACCATAGACAGACCCGCGATTTCTACCGCATCCATCCTGCCTTTTATGCGGTAACTCTTTTTATATCCCGGTTTAATTTTCCCGGCAATAATAGCAGGGACGAACACAAATGTCCACCCCGTTTTTTCGCCCATTTTGGCAAACTTCTCTATTTCAGCTTCGAAAAACACCATACACTATTAAAGATAGAAAAGAATTTTAGATCGGAACGAATTTTAGAACTTCTCTTCTACTCCTAATCCGAACAAAGCAAAATCATACTTGACTGGATCTACAGGATCAAAACGCCGCAGCTCTTCTGTGAGTTCCACCGCTGTCCTCCAATCTGTTTGCTTACGTGTAATCATGTTTAGCCGGCGCGCAACCCGGTCTACATGTACGTCGCACGGACAAATCAGATCTGCAGGTAAGATGGAGTTCCACACGCCAAAATCTACCTCCCTATTGTCTTTCCTGACCATCCAGCGTAAAAACATGTTTAACCGTTTACAGGTGGATTTCTGTAATGGAGAAGAGATGTGTTTCACCGTTCTGCGCGGAGAATCTGGCAGGCTGAAAAAGTAGGCCCTGAAATGGTTCAGCGCGTGTTCTGCAGTAAAATTAGTATGGTTTGCAAAGTCATCTGGCAGAAATGCAGTTTCCAGGCTATCTGAAAGGGCATAGTGATGCTTAAAAAAAGAAACGAAATACAGCAGATCGGTATCGTTGAAGGTCCGGTGTTTAAAATTCAGCAACCTGCGCAGGTCATCGTCGCCATGACCAACCATAAAATTATACGGGTCATTATCCATTCTCTCGAATAGATCGGTACATTTATTTATTATCGTTTTCCTTTGGCCCCAAGCCAAAATTGCCGCAAAAAATGCGGCAATTTCGATATCCTGTTTTTTAGCAAAACGGTGGGGAATACATATCGGATCGTTAGTGATAAAGTTAGGCTGGTTATACTGCACAACTTTTGTATCTAAAAAATCCTTTAGTTCTAAAAATTCCAATAGTAGTTAGTTAAGTGCTTGTTCTAAATCTGCCAGCAGGTCGTCGATATCTTCTACCCCAACGCTTAAACGCAATAGATTGTCAGTTACCCCAACTTTTTCACGTTCTTCTTTTGGAATAGAACCGTGCGTCATTGTTGTAGGATGGTTAATTAACGATTCTACGCCTCCAAGTGATTCTGCCAGGGTAAAAACTTTAAAAGAAGAAGCGATCCGGAAAGTTTCTGCCAGATCGGCACCTTTTAAAGTGATAGAAACCATACCACCAAAACCACGCATTTGTTTTTTAGCGATATCATGGTTAGGATGATCTTCAAAACCCGGCCAGTAGATTTTATCAATTTTTGGGTGGTTTTTTAAATATCTCGCTACTTTTTCCCCGTTTTCGCAATGTGCTTTCATGCGCAGGTGTAAAGTTTTGATACCTCTAAGTACTAAAAATGCATCTTGCGGACCAGGAGTGGCACCACATGCGTTATAGATAAACCAAAGGTCTTTATAAAGCTGGTCATCGTTGAGCAACAATGCACCCATCACCACGTCGGAGTGACCGCCGATGTATTTAGTTACCGAGTGCATTACGATATCAGCGCCCAAATCGATTGGGTTTTGCAGGTAAGGCGACGCAAAAGTATTGTCGACTGTTAAGATCAATCCTTTTTCTTTAGTGATTTTTGCTACCCCCGCGATGTCAATAATCTGCATCGTAGGATTGGTAGGTGTTTCTATCCAAACCAGCTTAGTCTTATCATTGATGTAAGGCAGCATGTTCTCAGGTTTCGATAAATCGAGGAAATGGAATTTAATACCATATTTAGCATAAACCTTAGTAAAAATACGGTACGAACCACCGTAAAGGTCATTTCCGGTAATTACTTCATCGCCTGGTTGCAACAAACGCAGAACTGCATCTGTAGCGCCCATTCCCGAAGAAAAAGCAAGACCATATTTGGCATTTTCCAGTGCTGCAAGACAGTTTTCCAGAGCCTGACGGGTAGGGTTTGTACCTCTGGAATATTCAAAGCCCTGGTTGTCGCCCGGTGCTTTTTGTGCATAGGTAGATGTCTGGTAAATTGGGGTCATCACTGCTCCTGTAGAAGGATCAGGTTCCTGACCTGCATGTATAGCTTTAGTTGCAAATTTCATCAGTATATATGTTTTTATAGGTTATGAAGCTTATATGAGCTGCATATAGTTTTCATCTTGCTTTTTAATAATAGTTAGGCCTGCTGTTTAGTAAGCGCGGGCAAATAAAACACGTTGTACAGATGGCTTACCAGAATAGATACAAACACCATCTTCTAATGGGTTATCTAATGGAATACATCTGATCGTAGCCTTTGTTTCTTCTTTTATTTTTAATTCAGTTTCTGAAGTACCGTCCCAGTGCGCACTAATGAAACCAGCTTTACCATCAAGCAAGCGTTTAAACTCTTCGTAGGTATCAGCTTTAGTGATGTGTTCGGCTCTATAATCAGCAGCTTTTTTATAAATATTTGCCTGTATTTCTTGCAACAAGCTGGCGATGTAGTTTTCAAGCCCTTCCTGACTAACCGTACTTTTCTCTCTTGTGTCTCTTCTTGCCAGTTCTACAGTTTTATTTTCCATATCCCTGCCGCCAATTGCTAAACGGATTGGTACACCTTTAAGTTCATATTCTGCGAATTTAAACCCTGGGCGCTGAGAATCCCTGTTATCATATTTGAAAGAGATACCTAAAGATTTCAGTTTCGGCGTTAATTGGTTAACGAAAGAAGAGATGTTTGCCAGGTCTTCATCGTTTTTGTAAATTGGAACAATAACCACCTGGATAGGTGCTAAGTTTGGTGGAAGGACCAATCCCTGGTCGTCACTATGCGCCATGATCAAAGCACCAATCATACGTGTAGATACCCCCCATGAACTTGCCCATACATGTTCTTGCTTTCCTTCTTTACTGGTAAACTTCACGTCAAATGCTTTGGCAAAGTTTTGCCCTAAAAAGTGCGAAGTACCTGCTTGTAAGGCTTTACCATCTTGCATCAGTGCTTCAATACAATAAGTATCTAATGCCCCTGCGAAACGTTCGTTTGCCGTTTTTTTACCTTTAACTACTGGCAATGCCATCCAGTTTTCTGCAAAATCTGCATATACATCTAGCATTCTTTCCGTTTCTTCTATTGCTTCCTGAGATGTTGCATGGGCGGTATGGCCTTCCTGCCACAGAAATTCTGCCGTGCGAAGAAAAAGACGCGTACGCATTTCCCATCTCACTACGTTTGCCCATTGATTAATTAGCAATGGCAGATCACGGTAAGACTGCACCCAGCCTCTGAAAGTGTTCCAGATAATGGTTTCTGATGTAGGTCTTACGATCAGTTCTTCTTCCAGTTTTGCGTCGGGATCGACTATGATGTTGCCTTCGCCATCATTTTTGAGACGGTAATGTGTCACAACTGCACATTCTGTCGCAAATCCTTCTACGTGTGCCGCTTCCTTAGAAAAAAATGACTTAGGAATGAATAATGGAAAATAGGCATTACTGTGCCCTGTATCTTTAAATTTCTGGTCTAAAACCGCCTGCATCTTCTCCCAAATCGAATATCCATAGGGTTTTATAACCATACATCCTTTAACAGCTGAATGTTCTGCCAGATCGGCTTTTATAACAATGTCGTTATACCACTGGGAATAATCCTCGTTCTTACTTGTAATACCTTTGCTCATAACTGTTTGGAATGCTTTTTGTGCTATTGTGTTAAATGTTAAATAACTTGCATGATAGGTTGCAAATCTATAAATTTATGCCTACGAATAAAAATGTTAACACACACAAAGAATTCACATATTATGAAACCTAACTATTTACTATCCAGTATGGTGGTCATTGCGGCTTTGGCCGTGTCGTCCTGCTCTGTGCCACAGATGGCCCAGCAGGCGCGAAATGACGACGATGTTTATGGCTCAACAGCCAAGGCAGTAGAGTATACTCAACCCCCATTACAGTCTACCCAGTACGTTGATAACGGAAATGCCGACCAGGATGAGGAGTATTACGGCAGCAACGATGAGTATGCTGACATGAGCTATTCTTCTAGAATTAACAGATTTTATTATGGTAGTCCTTTCAGAGGATACTATGATCCCTTTTATTACGATTCTTTCTACGGAGGTCCATATGGCTACGGCGGCGGACTTGGTTTTGGCTGGGGCGGTGGCTTCGGCTGGGGAGGCGGATTTGGATGGGGTAATAACTTTGGCTGGGGAGGCTGGGGTGGTTATGGCTACGGCGGTTTGGGCTGGGGCGGACTATACTCTCCTTTCTATTCTCCATGGGGATGGGGCGGCGGCTTTTACGGAGGCGGCTTCTATGGCGGAGGTTATTATGGTGGTGGCTACTGGGGTGGCGGCTACGCAAGACGCTCAAACAGTGTTTACAGCCCTAGAACAGGTAGAGGCGGTGAAAACTCCATCTACGGAAGAGGAAACTACAACGGTAGCGGATCAAGATCTTACAATGCAAATGGCCAGGCTGTAGGTGGCAGAAGATCTGGTTACAGCAATGGAAGTTCTTACGGTTCATCAAGATCTACTTATCAAAACAGACAAGGTCAGTCTTCTTCCAGACCAACCCGATCTGAAAGTTACACTCCTCAGAGAAATACTGAAACAAGATCTTACACCCCTCCTGCCAGTTCTTCTGGCGGTGGCTTTGGTGGCGGAAGAAGTTCAGGTGGTGGCGGCGGTGGCGGTGGTGGCCGCGGAGGTAGAGGTAATTAATTAGCTAAATTCTAAATGAAAAAATTCATACAAGTCCTGGTAGTAGCTATAGTAGCTACTACAGGTAATATTTACGCCCAAAGCGGAATCTACGCTGGCGATGCACTAAGGTTCTCACGCACAGACTATGGAAGTTCTGCACGTTTTAAAGGTTTAGGAAACGCACAGATCAGTTTAGGTGGAGACATTAGTTCTATCGGTGGTAACCCTGCAGGTTTGGGTATGTTTACACGATCAGAATTTAGTTTAACACCTGAATGGAACAATACCCAATCTAATGCAAGCTTTTTAGGGCAGAATACAAAATCTACTAAAAACCAGCTTAACCTTAACCAGGCAGCAGCAGTATGGTACAACCCAGTTGTAAAACCTAAAGGTGCAGATTTAAATCGCGGGTTATTAAGTGTTGTATTCGGTATCGGATACAATAGAAACAATGATTTTAGTGCTGAACACAATTATCAGGGAAGAAACACAAACAGTTCTATCACTGATGCTTTTGCAGAACAAGCTAACGGTTACACCGTAAATAACTTAGGCGGGGCAGCAGGAATGGCATATGACAGTTACCTGATCGACAGGGCGCTGGGTACAACCAGCCAGTATTTTGCAGCAGGAAGTTTAACTAACGACCAGTCTTCTAGTGAAGTTAGAGAGGGTTCTACTTCAGAGCTTAACTTTGCAGCGGGACTAAACTTTTCCAATAAATTGTATTTAGGTGCGAGTATCGGATTTGTGAATGTTCGTTATTTAAGTGATAAACTATATAATGAAACAGGTACAATTGTAAGCAACCCTTCTAACCCTGGTTCATCTGACGAAAATGATCTTCCTAACCCGCATGTAGGCAAAGGTTACACGATGGCGTACCAAACTAATCAAAATACAAGTGGTGCTGGTGTTAATGCAAGATTAGGTTTGATTTACAAACCTGTTAATGAGGTAAGGTTAGGCGCAACTTTCCAGGCACCAACATGGATGCACATGGAAGAAGATTTCGGTGAGGTGATCAATGTGAATTATTCTGATGGTTCTACTGTACGTAACGATTGGTTGAATTCTAACTTTAATTATAACCTGCGTACACCTTATAAAGGTTCATTAGGTGCTAGTGTAATTCTTGCCCAAAGCTTCTTGCTTTCTGCAGATGTTGATTATGTTGATTATGGAACTACCAAACTTTCGGTAAGCGATGGTTACAGGGATATTATCAACCAAAACAATCAATATATTAAAGACAATTATACCAACGCGGTCAACTATAGGGTTGGTGGTGAATATAAAATTGAAAACTTTAGCCTAAGAGCTGGTTACGGTGTAAATGGTACACCTTATAAAGGTGATGACGACAATACTTTTAATGTTAAATATTATTCAGGTGGTCTTGGTTACAGGGTTAACCAGTACTATGTAGATTTAGCTTATCAGCGTGTTGAAACTAAAAACACTTTCAGTCCTTATGAGTTAAGTGATTTTACTGAACCAATTGCAACTTCTAAAGTAGCTAAGAATAATGTTTTCTTAACGCTTGGTGTAAGGTTCTAATAAAGATTATTAATGAAAAAGGCCCGTATCATGATGAATGATACGGGCCTTTTCTGTTAATTTATATACTGATCAATTGTTATGTATTGATAAAACCAGAGTTTGACTGGTGATGTTTTGCGTGTGCCGGCTTACAATTTAAACCTGTTAATTGCTTGCTCTACTGCAGGATCTTTAATGAGCTCCGGTGCATGGTGCGGCTTTTTCCTGGCATCAATAATTAGCGGTCCGGTACACCCCCAGTGCTTGTCTTTGGTAAATGCACCTATTCCGTAGATATCTGATGCAGGGTTACTCCTCGTAAAAGTTACCCATACAAAGTTATTTATGGTAGCTGCAGTAAAAATGGCGTCATCACATAAGATCATTAACATGATCCCTTCCAGCTGAAGGTCTTTCAAATGCAGGTTTAATTCTTCTACTTCTTGTGCAGAAACAGCAGCACTGAGATATGGTGCTGCTTTAATTGCAAGTACGCCCGGCATTACCAAATGATAATCACCGAAGGTTACGGGCAGATCAAATCCCGCTGGCAGGGAACCGGTCAATATCCGCTTTTGCTCGCCCGCTGCCGCAACAACGACTTTTGACCCGCTGTTTAAGCCCTCTCCGCTATAGTCTAGCGTATCTATAGTTGTTTGGGTATGAAAATGAAGATCCCTTGTCAAATCTATCCTGGACAAGATATGCTTTAAGAATTTTTCTATATCATGTGTATCCAATTGCTGATCATCCTCGCGGGCAGCAATGAATAAATATTTGGCTAAGCTCAGCTGGTTTTTACCTAAAATATGATTGGCGATCGTCAGGATTTCTTGCGGCCGCCGTTCATTCAGAAATGGGGTATAACGCTCACTTCCAATAGCAAACAATAGCGGGTGTACACCTGCGGCATCTACTGCATTTACTTCTTTTAGGCCGTGTATCTCCTGTGGTAAAGCCGATCCGGTAATTTCATGGATCAATGCGCCAAAACTGGTATCTTCCTGGGGCGGGCGGCCAACAACGGTAAATGACCAGATTGCGTCTTGCTTATGGTATACGTTGTGCACTTTTAGTAAAGGAAAAGGATGGGTAAGGCTATAATAACCCAGATGGTCCCCAAATGGCCCTTCGGGTTTATTGTCTTGGGGATAAACTGTTCCAGTGATCACAAAGTCTGCATCTGCGGAAATACAAAAGCCCTCGTCGTCATAAAAATAACGAAAGCGGCGGTTTCCAAGTGCACCGGCAAAGGTCATTTCAGATAACCCCTCTGGCAGGGGCATTACCGCAGCAAGGGGATGTGAAGGCGGGCCGCCGACAAAGATGCTTACTTTTAATGGCAGGCCTTTGGCGTTGGCTTTAGATTGATGTACACCAATACCGCGGTGGATCTGATAATGCAACCCGATTTCCTGATCTTTTATGTAATCGTTGCCTGCGAGCTGGATACGGTACATACCTAAATTAGCATTCAGTATCCCTGGCTTATCCGGATCTTCTGTATAAACCTGGGGCATGGTTACGAAAGGCCCGCCATCCATTGGCCAGTTTACAATCTGGGGAAGCTGGCTAATAGTAGTTTTCTTAAAGGTTGATTTAAAGAGGCGCTGTTGCATTGGCAATGCAGAAAAAGCGGTTAAGCCTGCACCTGCAAATTTTAAAGGGTTTTTAATCGCTTTTATTGGGTCCGATCGTAAGTCTACCAACTGGCCAACCCGCTCCAGGCTATCCCGAAACATAAACTTAGCTCTTTCGAGCGTACCAAAAAGGTTGGATATTGCAGGGAAAGGGCTACCTTTAATTTTCTCAAAAAACAATGCAGGCCCATTCTGCTCATATACACGCAGGTGAATGGCCGCCATCTCCAGGTAAGGATCTACCTCTTCTTTGATCCGAAGTAAATGACCATGTTTCTCTAAATCTTCAACGCACTCGGCTAAGCTTTTATATCCCATCAGGTTCAAAGATATTAAGAATTTTGTGTTGTAGAATGTGCTAAAACACAAAAAACCATGCTTTGAGCATGGTTTTTTATATTGACATGATGAATGGATTATTTTTTACCTGCAAAAGAGCGCAGCATCCATGTTGTTTTTTCTTTGAATTGCATGAAACGGTTTACCATATCATTAGTTCCATCGTCTCCAGCTTTATCAGAAGCTTCGAGCAGGTCGCGTTCCAATTGGATCAAGTGTGCCATATCTTCTAAAATAGCATCAACCATAGCTAAATCCTGCAACCCGATGGTATTGATTTCTTTAATGCTCGATTCTTTGATATAATCTTCAAAACGGCTATGTGGTGGTTTGCCTAAAGTAAGTACACGCTCCGCAATTTCATCTATGGTTAGCTGTGCGTTTGTGTATAATTCTTCAAATTTAACATGTAAAGTAAAGAAGTTCTGTCCTTTGATATTCCAGTGGCAGCCTCTTAATTTTTGGTAGTGGATGTGGTAATTTGCAAGATAGTCGTTTAACAAGTCTACTACTGGTTTCACTTCTACCTCATTCAAACTTATTTCTTTTGCGTTCATAATATATATTGTTTTTTCGTAGCGTTTATTAATAAACATAGACGGGTTACAAATGGTTTTAAAAAATCATTTGTTCATACAATAGCATGACAGAATTATCGTTTATTATTCAAAATTGAGGCTCTTATATTATTATTCGTATAATTGTCCCACTAAACATTCATCAGAACTTTAATGCAAAAATATTATATAGCGTTTGCCCTCTTCCTGAACCTGTCAGCAGCCAAAGCTGTTACCCTGAGAGATTCAATTGGCGTAGAGAATTTAAACGGCAAAAAACTCATTTTACACCAAATTGTACCTAAAGACACCTATTATTCTATCGCCCGCCGTTACAATGTGAGCTATAAGGAAATCATGACTTATAATGAGAGTAAATACTTGTCATTAGGGGTGATTATTAAGGTACCTACAAATATTCCATTCGGACAGGCTGTTGCTGCGAAAAATACTGGTAACGCGGTTAATCCGGTTGTACCAGTTGCGGGCGGACAAGATGATGCTGTGCTAATTGAACATGCGGTGCAGCGGAAGGAAAACCTGAATATGCTGGCCGAGAAATACGGTACCACGGTAAATGAAATTAAACGGGTAAACAATCTGCGGTCTATCAATCTCCAGATCGGGCAAGTGTTAAAGATCCCTGCCAAAGCGGGAACAGAAACGGAAGGTTCGCCGGAACCGGTTACACAAACGGCTTCGGTACCTAACCCTACCCCGGCACCTGCGCCTGTAAAGGAAACCCCGCAGGTACAAACACCAATACAGACACAAGTCCAAAATCAGTATAAAAAACAAAACCAGCCTGCACCGGCAAAACAGGATACCACACCGAAAGAGGATCCTTTTGTAGCGCATACAGTGGCTTCAAATGAGACGATGTATTCGATTGCGAGCAAGTATAACCTAACGATGGACCAGTTAAAGGCTAAGAATAACCTGAGTGGTAATTCTTTATACGTGGGACAAAAATTGTTGATCAGCGGGCAGTTTCCTGTTAGAAGTGAGGAGAGAAATGCAGGTGGTACCGCAGAGAGCGACACGACAGATTCGACCATTAAAAATCCTTCTTTAAGATTGCCTCCCAGCCGGTACGGACTGAGCCAGGTAGATGAGAAAGGAATGGCGATTTGGATTTTAGATCAGGATCTTGATCCTTCAAAAATGCTGGTTTTACACCGTACTGCTCCTGTAGGAACGATCATGCAGATCACTAACCCGATGAGCAAAAGAGTGACCTACGCAAAAGTTGTTGGTAAATTTACAGAGAATGAGTCCACAAAAGATGTTATCATTGTAATGACAAAGGCTGTTGCCGATGCATTAGGTGCGTTGGATAAAAGGTTTTTGTGCAATTTAACGTACAGTGGACAAGCGAATGAACAATAATAAGCCTTACATTATAGGTGTTGCAGGAGGAAGTGGATCTGGTAAAACATTTTTCTTAAAATGCTTTTTACACCACTTTAGTAGTGAAGAAGTATGCCTGATCTCTCAGGATGATTATTACAAACCAAAAAGTTCTCAACAGATAGATGAGAACGGATGGATTAATTTTGACCTTCCTGAAGGAATTGACGACGGAAAACTATTAGCTGATATTAAATTGCTGATTGATGGCAAGTCTATCGAGAAGAAAGAATATACTTTTAATGTGCACGAAGAAAATGCACGTTTATTAAACATCACTACTGCGCCTATCATTATCGTAGAAGGTTTGTTTGTTTTCCATTATCCGGAGATCGCTGCCCTTTTCGATTTAAAGATATTTATGGATGCCGATGAAGAAATCACACTGAACAGAAGAATATCCCGTGATGAGATGGAACGCGGTTATTCTCGTGATATGGTTATGTATCAATGGGTAAACCACGTGATGCCGGCTTATAAACAATTCCTGCTGCCTTATAAAGAATCTTGTCAGAAAGTGATCATGAACAACAAACATGTAGCTGATGATATTATAACGATCTCTAAGGAGATATCCGACGAATTAAAAGAGACTGTACTGATGCCCTAAGGCATCAGTTTAAGTCCATTTCTTTTACATCTGCCTCAGCAAACAATTTGCCTGAGGTAGCTTGTTTAATAAAATCTACGCTTACTCCCGGTGCTCTTTCAATTAACCGGAAGCCCCCCTCTGGTAAAATATCGAGTACGGCCAGCTCCGTAACAATCTTTCTGATACAGTTTACCCCTGTTAAGGGCAGCGTACATTTTGGCAGTAATTTACTTTCACCGGCTTTGTTGATATGCTGCATGGCAACAATAATATTTTTTGCCGATGCAACCAGGTCCATTGCCCCTCCCATTCCTTTGACCATTTTGCCGGGGATTTTCCAGTTAGCGATATCACCATTTTCAGACACCTCCATCGCCCCAAGGATAGTAAGATCAATCTTCTGGCTCCTGATCATACCAAAGCTCATGGCAGAATCAAAAATAGAAGAGCCTGGCAGGGTAGTGATGGTTTGCTTACCCGCATTGATCATATCTGCATCTTCTTCTCCTTCAAAAGGAAAAGGGCCCATACCTAAAAGGCCGTTCTCTGATTGCAGTACAACATTTATTCCTTCGGGAATATAATTGGCAACTAGTGTAGGGATCCCTATCCCAAGGTTCACATAGTACCCGTCTTTTATTTCTTTAGCGATACGTTTCGCTATTCCATTCTTGTCTAACATATAATAGGATTGGTTTAGCTGCGCGGTCTGACAGTACGCTGTTCTATTCTTTTTTCATAATCCGATCCCTGGAAGATATGGTGTACGTAAACACCCGGAGTGTGGATATGGTCGGGATCAAGCTCCCCTGCCTCTACGAGCTCTTCAACTTCGGCAATAGTAATTTTGCCGGCCATAGCCATTACAGGGTTAAAGTTGCGGCTGGTAGAACGGAAGATCAGGTTACCAGCAGTATCGCCTTTCCATGCTTTTACGATGGCAAAATCTGCTTCAAAAGCATACTCCATCAGGTAGTCTTTCCCATTAAAATTTCTTGTTTCTTTGCCTTCTGCGACTTCTGTACCTACACCTGCAGGGGTAAATATAGCAGGCATGCCGTAACCTGCGGCCATGCATCGCGTTGCCAGGGTACCCTGGGGGATAAGCTCTACTTCCAGTTCACCGCTTAGGAGCTGACGTTCAAATTCGGCATTTTCACCTACGTAAGAAGAGATCATTTTTTTTACCTGACGGGTTTTTAATAGCAGACCGATCCCAAAATCGTCTACGCCTGCGTTGTTGGAAATGCAGGTCAGTTCTTTAACTCCCTTTTTCACTAATGCGGTAATGCAGTTTTCGGGTATACCGCAGAGTCCAAAACCACCCAGCATGAGGGTATGGCCATCTGTAATATCCCGGATCGCGTCATCGGCCCCCGTTACTTTCTTATTGATCATTATATTTGGTTTGCCTGCTAAATTATAGATAATAATAAAGCCGACCAAATATTGGGGATGATTAAAGATTAACGGCGGGAGATTTCTATGATTTGATCTATCCCTGCTCTATTACTGGTAGAAAGGTAGACTTTACCTTCGGGCGACTGGCAAATGGCGCGCAGCCGGCCAAATTCTTTAAGAAAGAAGTCTGTAGTTGCGGTAATTTTATCACCTGTCTGATTGAGCTGGAGCTGCATTAGTTTTTCTCCTTTTAAGTTAACACTTAGTAAGGAGTTTTTCCATTGCGGGATATAGTCCGAATTATAATAGGTAAGCCCGGAAGGTGCAATAGTTGGCGTCCATGCAATCATGGGTTCCACTACTTCATTTAATGCGCAAAAGGCTTGTTCTGCGGTGGTATTACATAATCCTTCTACATTTGGCCATCCGTAGTTTTTACCTTTCTGGATCAGATTGATTTCATCATCATTATTTGGTCCGTGTTCCGAAGCATACAGCTTATCCCCTACCATCACTAAACCCTGGGGGTTACGGTGACCGAAAGTCCAGTATGGATTGTTTGCCACAGGGTTATCTGCGGGAATAGAACCATCAAGATTGATGCGTAAGATTTTACCAGACAGACTGTTTTTATTTTGTGCTTCGGTGCCAACGTTAGCGTCGCCTGTAGTGATCAGCAGTTTCTGATCTGCAGTAATCAATAAACGTGAACCATTATGAGTTGCAGCTGCAGGAATTTTGTCTAAAAGCACCAGCGGTGATTCCAGCTTTCCATTATTAAAAGTGAAACGGACAACTTTACCTTTATAAGTAGCATAGTCGCCATAATTATAAAAAACATACAGATAAGGATTTGCACTAAACTGCGGATGGAGCGCCATGCCAAGCAAGCCTCCTTCAATAATACTGTTTGCTTCTGTTATCGTATGTACCAAGGTAACTACGCCATTTAAAGGATTTAAACGGCTGATTTTTCCAGGCCGCTCTGTAAACCAGATAAAATTATCGGGCCCATAAATCATTTCCCACGGGAAACTAAGCGACGATGCAAGAACTTCTATTTTTAAATCAGCATTTGTTAGTTTATCATCCTCGTTATCCTTACTTTTCTCACATGCTGACAGGATAAACAGCAAAATAATTAGCGTAAATAATTTTTTCATAGGATCATATTTGGTTTTTATACTATGATGAAAAATAGGCGGATTACAAAAAAAACAATCCGCTGATGAATAGGTTTGTAACTAATTAGTTGAAGTACACGTAAGTTATTCCATCACCGCCACGGTCGGCATGTTCATCCTCTACACGGTTCACCTGGCTATATTTACGAAGATACTCCCTGATCAGCTTTCTTAAAATCCCGTCCCCTTTACCGTGGATGATTTTAATGAACGGAAAACCAAGCATGATCGACTTATCCATGTATTTCTCCACTTCCTGTATGGCATTTTCTCCACGCATCCCCCTTAAATCGAGCTCTGCTTTAAAGCTGCCGATTGCATCGGAAATCCTTCCAGAGAAAGAATTGCTTTGCACTACCTTTTTTGCCTGTTTATTACTGATCTTTTGTACCCGGTCTTTTTTAACCACTGATCGCAGATCGCCCAGCGCCAATACCAAATTGCCGCGGTTAACTTCCAGCACTTGCCCCATTGTTTCGCTATTGAGCAATTGTACCCAATCGCCCACCTCTATTGGAGTGCTCAATGGAATTGGTTTTTCTGGCTTTTTCTCTTCCTTTACCTGGTGTTGCACCAAAACGTGCTGCAGGTTTTGCCGCAATTGCTTTGTGGCTTCCTTATCGGCCTGGTTTTCTTTAATACCTGCAATGGTATTTTCCACCAGCTTATTTGCATTTTTAATAATCGCCTGCGCTTCCAGCTTCGCCTCTTTGATCAGTGTCTTTCTATTTTCATCAAGAAACAACTGCAGCTTTTCATTTTCAGCAACCAGGTTTTTCACCTTGTTCTGCTGATTGGCCAAATGTACCCTGGTATCATAAATTTGCTTTTTCTCCCTTTCCAGATCAACCAGCAAACTATCTATTCTATTTTGATTTGTCCCAATTTTAGTCCGTGCAAGAGCCAACACATCTTTCTGCAAACCAATATTCTGTGCAATCTCAAACGCATAAGAACTGCCCGGCTTACCAATTTCCAAAACATACATCGGCTTCATCTTGTCATTATCGAACAGCATCGAAGCATTTTCGAGTCCGTCGGTATTACCAGCAAACAACTTCAAATTAGAATAATGCGTAGTGATTACCCCGCGTACCTTTTTATTATTAAGCACCTCCAGCACCGCCTCTGCCATTGGGCCGCCAAACTGCGGATCTGTACCTGTACCAAACTCATCGATCATCACCAGCGTTTTTGGCGTGGCATGTGCCACAAAGTAGCGCATCTTGATTAAATGGGCACTATAGGTACTCAGGTCACTTTCGATACTTTGATCATCACCGATATCGGCAAAAATATTATCGAATATCCCCAGTTCACTTGATTCGTGCACAGGGATGAGCAAACCGGACTGTAGCATCAATTGCAATAATCCTACTGTTTTCATACAAACAGATTTACCACCTGCATTTGGGCCAGATACCAATACGATCCTCATGTTTTCGTTCATATGGATATTTAGCGGCACAACTGTTTTTTTATCCTCCTTGAAAGACAAATAAAGCAGCGGGTTCCTTGCATTAATCAATTTTACCCTTGGCTCCGCAACCAGCACCGGCATATCTGCCTCTACCTCTATCGCAAACAAAGCCTTTGCCCGCACAAAATCGAGCTTGGTCAGGAAACCATGATAAGACAGCAATAATGGATTATACGGGCGCAATTCATCCGTAAGCGCAATTAATATCCTGATAATCTCCCTGCGCTTATCAAATTCCAGATCGCGGATTTTGTTATTTAACGTAAACACCTCTTCCGGCTCCATATAAACCGTTTGTCCGCTCGCCGACTCGTCGTGGATAAATCCTTTAAGCTTACGTTTGTTCTCTGCAAGGATCGGGATACACATTCTTCCATCACGGATAGTCAGGCTCCCGTCGCCCACCCAATTACTGGAAACTGCATGGCGATAAATCACATCCATCCGTTTACGCACTTCCTGTTCACCTTTAGCAATATCCCCGATCAGCTCCTGCAATTTGGAAGAAGCATTTGGTTTTATCTTGCCCTTAGGATCCAGCACCATTTCTATTTTCTTCAGGATATTCTTTTCTACTGGCAAGTGCTCAAATAAAGCTTCCAGGTTAGGATAAACATCCTTGCGCTCATCAAAAAAGCGAAGTACCGAAAAAACGGTCTGCAACGAAAGATAGATCTGGAAAAGTTCGTCCTCTACGAGGTAGCTCCCCTCCACGCGGATTTTATCTGCCAGCGATTTAATATCAAAAAAAGTACTGATCTGCAACGGTTCCTGGTTTTCAAGGATATTTTTAAACTCCTTGGTCTGCCTTAAAAACTTGTTGATCTGATCGTATTTATTCATCACCTGCATTTTACCAACCATATATTGTCCCATCGGACTCAGGCAGTGTTTGTAGATGAGTTGCTTAACTTCATTAAAGCCAAGTCTGTCTAAACAATTATCGGGGTATATCATGATTAATTAACCTTTTCAACGGGAAGTGTTTTGAACTTTCTCTGTAGGCGGCGTACCCTGTTCAAACTGTCCTTCCTTAATTTTGCCGGATTTATTTTAGGCTGCAGTGCATTTGCCCGTACAGCTTTATCCAGGCTATCTTTTGATTTTTTTGTACTATCGGCTTTCCGTTTATCGTCTGCCGCCTTTATAGCTTTCTTTTGCGCTGCTGTCATTTTCGCAAGCCTTTTCGTTTCAATCTTATCTAAACTATCTTTGGATTTCTTTAGCGTGGCATTCACCTGATCGTACATCCCTGTCAGTATCTCGGGATGATCATAATAAAAGGCCATGCTTTTAGTATATAAAACTGAATCAATAGCAAACTTAGTATAAACACCTTTATAATATGCCGCCGCTATCCGCTTCGCAGAATCCTGATCGGCCCCTAGAGTTGAAACATATCCATCTACGATATGTATATCATATAAAATCACTTGCATCTTTTCTGGCTGGATGATATCTGCCGGGATCTTGGATTTGCATCCCGATAAGAGGATCAGCACCAGTCCGACGCACAAAAAGTTTCTCATTGTGTGTAAAACATTATTTTTTCTTAGCTATTTGAACTAAGGTTGTTAATTTTACCAAAAATACTGATAAATGAGCATAGCAGACAACTTATTAAAATATAAAAAGGAATTAGAACCGGAGAATGTAGAATTAATTGCAGTATCAAAATTCAATACTACCGATGCAATTTTAGAGGCTTATGAAGCAGGACAGCGCGTTTTCGGAGAGAATATAGTGCAGGAACTTGTTGAAAAGCAAGAAGCACTTCCAAAAGATATCGAATGGCATTTAATTGGTCATCTACAAACTAATAAAGTTAAATATATTGCCCCTTTTATTCAGCTGATCCAATCGGTAGATAGTCTTAAATTATTGTCAGAAATCAATAAACAGGCAGAAAAAAACAGCCGGGTAATTGATTGCCTGCTGCAGATTTATATCGCTGATGAGGATACCAAATTTGGCTTAGACCATGCAGAAGCTATCGAACTGTTACGATCTGAAGAATACCTTGCGATGAAAAACATTCGTATTACCGGTTTAATGGGCATAGCAAGCAATAACGCTGAAGAAAAACAAACAAAAGACGAGTTTCAAGAACTCAAAGTACTATTTGACGGTATAAAAATGAGCTTCTTCAGAAAAGAAGAGTCGTTTAAGGAGCTATCTATGGGCATGTCTGGAGATTATAAATTGGCTATAGAAGAAGGCACTACGATGGTGAGGATTGGAAGCAGTATTTTTGGCGCAAGAAAGATTAAACACTACAAAGCTTAATGGATACCCAACTTAGATTTGCTGTAAAAGAAGATTGTCCGCGTTTACTGGAGCTGATCCATGAACTGGCTGTTTATGAGAAAATGCCTGAAGAAGTAACCGTTACACTGGCAGAATTTGAAAGTGCCGGCTTTGGTGAAAACCCCGTTTGGAAAGCGTTTGTAGCAGAAAGCGATCAGGGCATACAAGGCTTTGCTTTATATTACACAAGATATTCGACCTGGAAAGGCTGTCGCTTATACCTTGAAGATTTTATCGTCACTGAAAGTATGCGCGGTAAAGGGCTGGGCAAACTCCTTTTTGAAAGGGTAATGCAGGAAGCCAAAGATGGAAATTATAACGGTATGAGCTGGCAAGTGCTCGACTGGAATAAGCCTGCAATTCATTTCTATAATAAATATGCCGCACAAATTGAATCCGGATGGTTAAACGCATCTTTTAGTAAAGAACAACTATAGATTATGAAAAAAAGTCTGTCAGCCCTAATTTTACTTACAGGATTTTATGCCTGTACAAATGAAAAAAAAACAGAGCAGGTGACCGATACCACTGTTAGGAGTGAAGTTAGCGAGACTAAAGCAGATACCCTTACTTACTCTTACGATTCTATTAAGGTATATAGTAAAACTAAGGTATCGAAAAATATACAGGTAACCGATACTGCAAAAGCAGTAATTGTGTATCCGGTATTTAACGATGCGGCAACAAATCAATTTATCCGCGAACGGGTGATTGGCCAGACGGGTAAACAAGACAGTTATAAAACTTATAAAGAGGTTGCTGCAGGGTTTATTAAAGAGTTTGATACCTACCAGGCAAGCAATCCAAATTCTACAGAGAGCTGGTTTGAGCAGCTTAAGTTGAAGGTTGTAGCGAATTACCCAAATTACTTATCCGTATTGCATACTTATGCGGACTACAAGGGGGGCGCACATCCTAATGTACTGTTAACCTATTTAAATTACAACCCTAAAACCTACCAGACTATCACTTTGGATTCGCTGATTACAGCAGATGGAATGCCTAAATTGAGAGCGGTAGCAGAAAACATATTCAGGAAAAATGAGCAGCTGGCACCGAATGCGAGTCTTTCTGAAGGTTACTTTTTCACAGATGGTGTTTTTGCACTGGCAGAAACGTTTACGGTAACTAAAGAAGGCATCAAGTTCTTGTACAATCCATACGAGATTAAAGCTTATGCTGCAGGAACAACAGAATTGATTGTCCCTTTTTCCAAGATTAAAGATATCATGAAAGAAAGCTCTATTTTAAAAAATTTCAATTAATATGGAAGTATACAAATTTGGTGGTGCTTCTGTGATGAATGCCGATGCAGTAAAAAACCTGGCAGGCATCATTAAAAAGTCGGGTCACCAAAGCCTGCTGATCGTGGTATCGGCAATGGGAAAAATGACCAATAAACTCGAAGAGCTTTCCAACGCTTATAACTTCGGTGAGGATAACACGCACGAACTGCTGGAAGAAATTAAGGCTTATCATTTTAATATATTAAATGATCTTTTCCCAAATCATCAGCATCCGGTTTACAATGATGTAGCGAACACGTTTGTAGAGATTGAGTGGCTGCTGGAAGAAGAGGCCAACGATGCGCCAGACTATATTTATGATCAGATTGTTTCTATAGGCGAAGTGATTTCTACAAAAATCGTAGCGGCCTACCTGAACGAAGATGGCACCACTGCTACCTGGGTAGATGCCAGAAATTTTATTCATACCGACAATACTTACCGTGAGGGTAAGGTGGATTGGGAAAAAACAGAAGCAGATATCCAAAGGAATTTACTGCCTTTAGTGGAAAAAACCATTGCGGTAACACAAGGTTTTATTGGGAATACGAGTGAGAATTTTACCACTACACTGGGACGGGAAGGATCGGATTATTCTGCGGCTATATTTACTTCTTGTCTGAATGCTACTGCGCTGACGATATGGAAAGATGTGCCTGGTGTGTTAAATGCGGATCCGAAATGGTTCGACCAGACAGAGCGCATCCCGCAGTTATCATATCATGATGCGATTGAGCTGACTTACTACGGGGCAACAGTTATCCATCCAAAGACAATCAAACCGCTGCAAAACAAAAATATCCCGCTATATGTAAAGTCGTTCATCATTCCTGAAGGGGAAGGGACGCAGATCAATAGTGTAATCAGTAAACTACCTGTTCCTTCTTTTATTTTTAAAGTAAACCAGGTGTTGATTTCTATTTTGCCTAAAGATTTTTCTTTTATTATTGAAGAGAACCTGAGTGATATATTCAGTTTATTCCATCAGCATAAAATAAAAGTAAACACCATGCTAAATTCTGCTATTAGTTTCTCGGTTAGCGTAGATGACGATGCAGAGAAGATTAGTAAGCTTATCGCCGACCTTTCGGTTAGGTATAAGGTGAAGTACAACAAAAAATTGGAACTGGTTACAATCCGCTATTACAATCAGGATACGATCAATCGGGTAACAGTTAATAAAGACATCCTGCTGGAAGTAAAGAGCCGTCATACCTGCCAGATTGTGATGAAAGATAAATCAGCTGTTGAATAAGGGGGTCTTAGCTAGCGCAGTGCAAACTTATATACAGGAGCACCTGCATGCTGATGTGCATAAAATTGCTATGGCGAAAAGTCCGTTCCCCGAAGTTACCGGGAAAGAACTGGCTAACCAAATTGCCGCCAGGAGAAAGTCGGCACGCAAACTCCCAACCTGGTTTACTGCCGGGCTGATCTATTATCCTGCACTGCTGTCTATTGAGCAATGTTCTTCGGAAGTTACCGCAACATACAAGGCGGGGCTAACTAATGGAAAGTCGCTGATTGATCTCACAGGAGGGTTTGGGGTAGACAGTTATTACTTCTCAAAAGTAAACCAGTTGGTCCTCCACTGTGAAATCAATGACGGGCTCAGTGAAATAGCCAGCTATAACGGTAAAGTATTAGGTCAGGATAATACAGAATTTATGAGCGGTGATGGGATTTCCTTTTTGGAAAGTACGGATAGGGAATTTGATTTTGTCTACATTGACCCAGCCAGAAGGAGCAGTTCTGGTAAAGTCTTTATGTTAAAAGATTGTACACCTAATGTGGTCGCCCATCTGGATCTTTTATTGCGAAAAGCAAAAAGGGTATTAATTAAGACTGCACCTTTGCTGGATTTGAGCGCCGGACTAAAAGAGTTGAGCAATGTGGCAGAAATTCATATTGTTAGTGTTAAAAACGAATGTAAAGAGCTGATTTGGGTAGTCGAAAGAGGCTTTGAAGGAAGGCCGAAAATAGTATGCACCACGTTAAACGCGGCACAAAAACAATTCAGCTTTATCATGGGGGAAGAGACTGCGGTGCCAGTTATGGAAAGAGCAGTAGAACCCGGTCAGTATTTATATGAACCCGATGTGGCTTTACTTAAAAGCGGGGCCTTTAACCTGATTGCAGACCACTATCAGTTGCATAAATTTCATGCACAGACGCAGCTTTACCTGTCTTCGGAAATACATGCAAACTTTCCCGGAAGGATATTTAAGATAGACCAGGTTTTATCTGCCGGGGCCGTTAAAAAAGAGAAGAACCTGGTGGGCAGTGTCATTGTTAGAAATTACCCGGATAAAGCGGCGGCACTGGTAGACAAATATCAGATTAAGCCAGATGACATACAGTTTGTCATCTTCACACAAAGCAAAACAGCAGGAAAAATCATTGTTAAAAGCAGCATTATACAGCATTACTAAATAGCAAAGCCCCCCGCTCTTGCAGGAGGCTTTGTTGCAACAGTTCGTATGTGGCAGGCTATACTTTGCGGACTTTAACCGCCTGTAAACCTTTCTTGCCTTCAGCTATTTCAAATTCAACTTCATCATTTTCTTGTATACTGTCTATGCCACCCAGTACATCTTTGAAATGGACGAAAATATCCTTATTGCCTTCATAAACAATAAAACCATAACCCTTCTGTGTATTAAACCACTTTACTTTTCCGGTACTCATAATATTCTAATCTATAAATTAATATTTCTTTAAAGTTCTCAATTATATCAAACTTAATAATAATCCATATGTTTTAAAAATTATTTGTTAGGTTGGGGCGTAGTCCTCAAATATGGCTTAATTACCGTATGTCCCTTAGGGAATTTTGAGTCAATATCCTCTGTTTTTATGCTGTTCATTACTACTACATCATCCCCATCTTTCCAGTCTGCTGGCGTTGCAACGCTATATTTAGCCGTTAATTGCAACGAATCGATCACGCGCAGTACTTCCGTAAAATTACGTCCGGTAGAAGCTGGATAAGTAAGCATCAGCTTGATCTTTTTATCAGGGGAAATGATAAATAAAGAGCGTACCGTTAAAGTTTCTGAAGCATTTGGATGGATCATATCATATAAATCGGCAACCTTTTTATCTTCATCAGCAATAATTGGAAATTCTACAGTAGTATCCTGTGTTTCATTAATATCATTGATCCAGCTTTTATGCGATTCTACAGAATCTACACTTAAGGCAATAACTTTAACATCTCTTTTTTCGAACTCTGCTTTTAAAGATGCTGTACGGCCAAGTTCTGTAGTACAAACCGGGGTATAATCTGCAGGGTGAGAAAAGATCACTCCCCAGCTATCCCCAAGAAATTCATAAAAATCAATATCGCCTATTGAAGTTTTAGCTTTAAAATTCGGAGCAATATCTCCTATTCTGATACTCATATTATTAATTTTTAGTTTTTATAATCAACGTTTATTAATCACTACTAATATAGTAGATATTTTATTGCGATCAAATAAACAATGTCGGTTGCAAGGTTATTTCAGGAATTTTACTGCCTAGTGTTTTATTAAAGGCTTTAATCGCATACATAGCTAAACGTACAGTTTCTCTTTCATCGTGCTGATGCAAAAAGAAGAATACTTTTTTGAGCCCTTTGGCCTGCCACAACCTGATCCGCTCTACCCATTCATCAATCCTGGCCAGATCACTCTCCCTGTGATTGGTGCCATTTCCAACAAACCGGATAAAAACTTCGGGGATAGTAACTTCCATATGCAGCACATCCCTCCTTCCGCTTACATCAGTAATTACTGCACCTTTATTTAACTGTCTAAGCAACTCAAAAGCTTTTGTGCGAAATACCGGATCTGCAAACCATTCTTTATTACGCAGTTCTACAAACATACTAAGATCTTGCGGCAAAGATTTTAAATAGGCTGCCAGGTCAGAAAGACTATCTATCCCGAAGCTATCACTTAACTGTAAAAAGCATGGCCCAAGGTTATCCCCTAATTCTATTATTGAAGTAAGAAATTCATCAGTTGGTTTTTCTACTCCTTTAAGCCTTTTATAATGGCTGATTGATTCTGGAAACTTAGGGCAAAAAAGAAATTCTTTCCCAGGAATTGTTGTCGCCTGTTTTTTCCATTTACGCGCAGTTTCTATTGTCGGCGTCCGGTAATGCGCGGCATTGAGCTCTATAGAATTAAACTGTTTCGCATATTCTGTAAGGAAGTCCGCGGCTTTGGTTTTTGGCGGAAAAAGAAAATTTACCCACTCTGGGAGGCCCCATTTTGCACAGCCAACGTAAATATCAGGTAGTACAATTTCGTTGCCATTTAACACTTCTTTTGTTTGCAACCCATCTTGCGGCAACGTAAAATCTATTGCTTTTACCGCTTCTGAAGGTACTTTTCCAAATTCCATAGTAGAGTATATACAAGAGAAAACAAGTTTTATAAAGCATTGTTTTGTGCTGCATCAAAGTAATCTGCACAGTTAAACTCCCAATAAAATATTTATAAGATTGATGTATTTAGGATAAGTAAAGTTTTTAAGATCAGTGGAGGCCAAAAGCATCATTAAGCCTCCAATAAGATAGCTTTATAGTAAACAAGAAACCCCAGAACATTTGCATGTTTTGGGGTTTCTTGTTTACTATAAAGAGGGTAATTCTTAGTTATATACCTTGATCATATAAACATATTTCTCAATTTTTTCAATTTGTTTTGTCCTGCTTAAGCCTTGCATTGGGCTCTTTTTAGAAAAAGCCACTTTTTTACCCAATGAATCTTCAGGAATAGCATTTAAAGCTTGTTGAATATATTTGGCCTTGATAGCAAATGTAGCCCCGTCAATATTGTTTTCTTTCGCAGTGATCACACCAATAACATTACCGTAGTTATCCAGTAACGGCCCGCCGCTATTTCCAGGGTTAATCTGAATAGAAACCTGGTATTGGGTAGTATCGCCGCTATGTCCTGTTCTTGAGCTTACATAACCTTCGCCTAACACCGCATCATCTTTAGGAAAACCGAGTGTATAGACGTTTTCTCCCATACCTGTGGTATTCTTTTTCAACTTATAAGGCAAGCTGGACAATGGTAAGAAAGAATTGTCAGTAATCTTAAGGATAGCAATATCATGCTCAGGATCACGGTGAACAACCGACGCTTTATAAGAACCATTAATATTTTGTACATAGATAGAATCTGCATCCTTAATCACATGGAGATTGGTACAGATATATCCGTTAGAGGTTAAAGCAAAACCTGTTCCACCGAACTTAGCGGCCCTAACTGGTCCTTTATCTATTTTCGAACTTGAAATAATTGTCCGCACTAATTTATTCTGGTTGCTCTTGATATTGGCCATTTCTCTTCTCATTACCTCATATGTACCATTTTGCTTGGTATTATGCTGTATAGAATAAATAGAGAAGATGGTGAGCAATAGGAAAGATGCGGCAACTGCTACGGCCGATTTATTATTGCGCCATAGGTTAACAATATAAGAAGGATGAGGCCTTAACTGTTCTGTTAATGATACTACATCTATTTTCTTATGTGCATTGTCCATCTGCTGTTTTAGAGAAAGTACGCTGCCGTACTGTTTCATCTCTTCCAGAAAAACTTTGTGTGTAACCACTTTGTGGTCAATTGCGGGATCGTTTGCACGCAGCTCTTCAAAAGCAGCTGCTTCTGTCGCGCTAAGTTTACCTTGCAGGTAATCTTCAATAATGCCTTCTAATTCTATATCGTTCCTCATGACGTACTAAGATTGAAAAAATAATTTCTTTAACCTCTGCAAGCATTTATACTTCTGAGTTTTGGCGTTATCCGTATTGGTGTAACCAAACTTCTCACAAATATCCTGCATGGAGAGATTATTAATATAAAAATCCTGAATAATAGTTTTACATGGTTCCCCCAGATGCAGCAGTGCTGACCCCATCTTCTCAAACTGAAGATCTTTCTCTTCATGTTGTTCTATATCTACCTCCACAGCAATGACATCTTCAAAATCGGAAACGTTATTAGTTTTTTTACTCTCCTGGGAAAGTTTCTTTAACCAAATGCGCCTGCATACCGAGTATATATATGTCTTTAATTTACTGCTTAGCTCAAAATCACCGCCCTTAATTTTATTATATAAAATAATAATTGCCTCCTGATACACGTCTTTTGCATCATCTTCATCACCATTATTATTTAAAATAAACTGTAAAACCATCGGATAATAGCCAATGTACAGCCTATTAAGGGCATCTTCTGAGTTATTTAGTATCCCTAAAACTACCTCTCTATCTGTTGGAACTGAACTGCTTAACTTGTTACTCACTAATTAATACATTTATACGTGAATGGTAACCCAATATTAGACAAAAAAAATATTCTTTAATCTTTTTTTAAATCGATGGGTTACCTTTTAAAGATTGCGGTATTAATCTGTAAAATTAATTAATTATTTAAAATCGAATTCAAATGAAAAACATGTTCAAATTTGGCTTTTTAGCTTTAGCAATCTCTTTATCAGTAGCAGCTTGTAACTCAGAAAAAAAAGCTGAAGGTACTGATACAACTGTAACTGATTCTTCTACAATCGTTACTGATGTTGATACTTCAGTTAAAGATTCAACTGTGAAAGATACTACTGTAACTGCAACTACTACAACTGTTGATTCAGTAAAAAAATAAGCTTTACTAGCTTTTTAAAAAAGGCTTTGGATATTCCAAAGCCTTTTTTTTGTACCTATATTTCGGTACATTTGCATTTTGCAAACCTATTCTAATACATGAATTTATCTCCATTACAAGCTATATCACCGGTTGACGGCCGTTATAGAAGCACTACACAAAACCTTGCCCTGTATTTTTCTGAATCAGCACTGATCAAATACAGAGTTTACGTTGAAATTGAATATTTCATCGCCTTATGTGAAACCGGCTTAACGGGCCTTGCCTCTTTTGATAAAGCAAACTACGGTAAGCTGCGTGCTATATTCGAACAATTTAGTGATAGCGATGCACAAGAGGTAAAAGACACAGAAAAGGTAACTAACCATGATGTTAAGGCTGTTGAATATTTTATCAAGAAAAAGTTCGACAATTTAGGCTTGCAGGAATTTAAAGAATTTATCCACTTCGGATTAACTTCACAGGATATTAACAATACAGCGATCCCTTATACGTTCAAGTTATCTTTAGAAGAGGTTTATTACCCTCAGATTGGTGAGCTGATCAATAAGTTGCAAGCATTAGCAACAGAATGGAAAGATATTCCATTACTGGCCCATACGCACGGGCAGCCAGCTTCGCCAACAAAATTGGGCAAGGAGTTTCTTGTATTTGCAGAAAGATTGGAAATACAGTTAAACAATCTTAAAAACATCCCGAACAGTGCAAAATTCGGTGGCGCCACAGGAAATTTTAATGCACACCATATCGCCTATCCAGGGATCAACTGGGTAGATTTTTCAAATAATTTTGTCAACACTATATTAGGATTAAGCCGTGCACAGCATACTACCCAAATTGAACATTACGATCAATTTGCTGCGCAGTGTGATGCATTAAAAAGAATTAATAATATAATTATTGATCTGGACAGGGATATATGGGCTTATATCTCTAAAAACTATTTCAAGCAAAAAATTAAAGAAGGTGAAGTTGGTTCATCAGCCATGCCACACAAGGTAAATCCTATTGATTTCGAAAATGCGGAAGGTAATGCCGGTATCGCTAATGCCTTGTTTGAGTTTTTTGCAGCCAAATTACCTATTTCACGCCTGCAAAGGGACCTTACGGATTCTACTGTATTAAGAAATGTTGGTGTACCCATGGCACATACGGTAATTTCTATTGCTTCTACGCTGAAAGGATTAAATAAGTTATTGCTGAATAATGATGCGATTGCGGCCGACCTGGAAAATAACTGGGCAGTAGTTGCAGAGGCAATCCAAACGGTATTAAGAAGAGAAGCTTATCCAAATCCTTATGAGGCTTTGAAAGACTTAACCCGTACTAATCAAAAGATCACTGCGCTTACGATGTCAGAATTTATTGACGGACTGCAGATTAACGAAGATTTGAAACAAGAACTGAAACAAATCACACCATTTAATTATACAGGTGTGTTTTAGCATATAATGACCTAAAACAGACATCGATAGATGAATTTGAAAGGCGAATTATTTATTTTTGTAAGAAAAAAGAGAGCATGAATATTAACGTATATACAGAAGAAACCCCAAATCCTGCCACAATGAAGTTTATGGTAAATAAACTTCTGATAAACGGCAGTGAAGATTTCGCCACTAAAGAAAGCGCGGAACACTCTCCTTTTGCAAAAGAATTATTCAAGTTTAATTTTGTTAGCGGTGTGTTTTTTGCAAGTAATTTTGTTACTGTAACTAAAACTGAAGATGCAGAATGGCCGGATATTGAACCTATTTTAAAGGAATTCGTTAAGGGTGCTGTAGAATCAGAATATAAGATTAAAGAAGCTACTGCAGAAGAGGCTCCTAGTTTTGAAGGATCTGATCTTGAAGTAAAGATCCAGCAGATATTACACGATTACGTCCGCCCCGCTGTAGAGCAGGATGGTGGCGCAATCAGTTACAAATCTTTTGAGGAAGGTGTAGTTACTGTAGAACTTCGCGGTTCGTGCAGCGGATGCCCTTCATCTACCATCACTTTAAAATCTGGTATCCAGAATTTATTACAACGAATGGTTCCTGAAGTAAAAGAAGTTGTTTCTAACGCTTTATAAGCAGCTATCCTTTTAGTAAAGGGGGTAAAAAAGACAATAGCCCGTACCATTTAATTGTGGTACGGGCTATTGTCTTTTTTGAACTTAGTTCGGGATGAACTATTTATTCCTCAATATATTTCATTTAGCTATTGAAATGCCGCTGTATCGCTTCCAGTATCTCCTGATCCAACAATCCATTGGTCGCCAGAATTTCCCTTTGCTCAATAAACTCATTTCCTCCGCCGAAGTTCATCACCTGCCCCCCCGCCTGCTGTACAAGGTAAGCACCGCCAGCTACGTCATAGGAATTAAGGTTGTATTCGAAAAAAGCATCAAACCTTCCACAAGCTACATAAGCAAGATCTACAGCTGCAGAGCCGATCCTTCTTAAGCCGTGCGTTTTCTGCATCAATTCTGCCAGCAGCTGCATATATTGGGGCTGTTTATCAAATTGATAATAGGGGAAGCCAGTTGCTAATAATGAATCAGCAAGACTATTTCTTTTAGAAACCCTGATCTGTTCATTATTCAAAAAAGCTGGCGCATCTTTATAGGTGTGGAACATCTCGCCCCTATTAATCTCGTATACGATCCCTAAAACAGGTTTATCTTCTTCGTATAATGCAATGCTGATAGAATATGTGGGGACGCCATGTATAAAATTAGTTGTCCCGTCTAATGGGTCTATAATCCAGTTATAGGTTTTCCCTTTGGTATTGACGGTATCTTCTTCTGTGGTAAAACCGGCATCAGGAATCAATTTAGATAAGTTGTTTACCAGCTGTTCTTCTGCAGTTTTATCAACATAAGAAACCAAATCGTTCAACCCCTTCAGTTCAATTGCGTCCGAATTGAAGTTCATCGATTCTTTTCTGATAAAATTCCCCGTCATCCGCGTTATAGCAATGACTTGTGTACTCAGTAGTTCGTAATTCAAATCTTAAAATTTAATATTTCCGTAATTCTTCTTTGTTTCTTACGGAATACACCACAAGTAGCAAGCCACAAATAAATAAAATAGAAGATATCAGCTCAGCCTGGGTAAAAGAAATACCAGAAACATGATACTTGGTATTTACGCGGATCAATTCGATAAAAAAGCGCTCCATACCGTTCATCATTAAATAAATCCCGAACATCATTCCCGGAAGCTTAATATGGTGACGGATGCGCCATAAGATAAGAAACAGGATAAAACATACTATGACTTCATAAAGTGGTGTAGGATATACAGGCAATGGTAAAACACTGCAAAAGCGACCTGGACAACCGGGAATGGGATCACCTGCCATGGCTACATTGTTTGGATAGGTGTAAGCCCAGGCCCAATCTGGCAGCCATGAAAATGGTTTAGGATTTAAATTTACAATTCCCCAATCGCCATCGCCCGAAAGCTGGCAGCCAATCCTGCCTACACTATAAGCAAGCATCATTCCTGGTCCGCCGACATCCAGCATATGCAGCGGTTTAATCCCGTTCTTTTTAGCAATATATAATACCGCAGCACCCCCGCAGATCAGTCCTCCGTAAAATGTAAGTCCGCTGAAAGAAAGCAACCCGCCAATAGGGTCTTTAACAAAACTATCCCAATGTTCCAGGTTATCGAATATCTTAGCTCCTAAAAAGCCCCACACTGCCGCCCATACAATCATATTACCCATTAACTCGTAAGGGTGCTCCAGGACTTCGACTGTTTTAGGCTGTGGTAATACCGCCTTCTTTTTCTCTGTATAATCCCAATAGGCGAACAATGCACCAAAGATCAATCCGCCAAAAATATTACCCTTTAAAGAAAGCAATACGGTCTGCGCATCATATACAAACAAACTATAATTTAGAAAAGCATAAACCAATTTATAGCCGAACAGGAATCCAAGGATCCCGCTATATAACAATTCATTTGTTGATACCGGCTTACCAACTACCAGCGTCCTTTTTACAGGGTGAAGCAAGCCAAGTTCTTCTTTTCTTTTCAGCTCCTTCGTAAAAGCCCAATAGCCAGCGATAAAAGCACACGCTACTAATAAGCCAAACGTATTTATAGGCATAGGGATATGCACACCAAAAGCGTATTCTATAAAATGGGAAATGGTAGGGAACATACACGTAATTTTTTACGCGAATATAGGATTAATGTGCCAGAACTTGTGCTGTTTCCATAACTTCAACTTCACCATCAGCGGTCAGTTCTACTAACGTAACCATTTTAATTTCGTTGACCATTACCGGATCGTACTTAGCTTTTACCTTTACATAATTTTTGGTAAAACCATGCATAAAGCCATTTTTCTGATCATCCTCAAATAAAACCTCTCCAACAGATCCAATTTGTGACTGATAAAATGCCCTGCGTTTTTTATCTGATAAAATATGCAGCATCTTACTTCTGTCTGCACGCTGACTGCCAGCAACTACGCCGCTCATCTCTGCAGCTTCAGTCTGCTCGCGTTCAGAATAAGTAAACACGTGCAGGTATGAAATATCAAGTTCATTTAAGAACTGGTAGGTATCTAAAAAGTCTTCCTTAGTTTCTCCCGGAAAACCAACAATAACATCTACCCCAATACAGCAATCAGGGATCAGCGCTTTAATCGTTGCTACTCTTTCGGTATATAAATCACGACGGTAACGTCTTTTCATTAAGCCGAGTATTTTATCTGACCCGGATTGGAGCGGAATGTGAAAATGCGGAACGAAACGTTTTGAATTGGCTACGAAGCTGATGATTTCATTGCTCAGTAAATTAGGTTCAATGGAAGAAATACGTATCCGTTCAATTCCTTCTACTTCATCCAGTGCCTTTACCAGGTCAAAGAATTTATCTTCGCGGTTACCATTCCTGATTCCGAAATCACCCAGGTTTACACCGGTAAGCACGATTTCTTTTACGCCGCTTGCAGCGATCTGTTTTGCACGGTTGACTACATTTTCTATCGTATCGCTCCTGCTGCCACCTCTGGCAAGCGGAATTGTACAATACGTACAAGGATAATCACAGCCATCCTGAACCTTTAAGAAAGTCCGTGTCCGATCGCCAATAGAATAGGCAGCAATAAAATTATGATTTACTTTTTCTATATCCTGCTGATGGATAATTGTTTTTGGTTCTTTAGTAAGATCTGAAATAAACTCTACAATACGGAATTTTTCTGCCGCACCCAATACCATATCCACACCTTCTATTTCGGCAATTTCTGTTGGTTTTAACTGTGCATAACAGCCCACGATGGTGATATATGCATTTGGAGAATATTTTAGCGCTTCCTTCACTACCTTACGGCATTTTTTATCCGCATGTTCTGTTACAGAACAGGTATTGATGACATATACATCGGCACCTTCCGTAAATTCTACTACAGCATAACCTGCATCAGTAAAAAGACGGCCAATGGTTGAAGTTTCCGAAAAATTCAACTTACAACCTAATGTATAAAATGCTACTTTCTTCATTGATCTTATTGATATGCAATCTGAAGTTATTTGTCAGCTGTGAGCCGGCAGATAATAAGACAGATTTTATTTGACCGCAAAGATAACTTTTTAGATTAGCTTATGGAATACAAACCATTTGTTCATTGTCAAATTATCAGGAATTGTCGTCGTTCCAGCGAAAACTTTCCTGTTCCAGCCCTGCAAGATCAATCACACGGCTAACTACGGTTTGCGCAACTTCTTCTATAGTTTTGGGAATATTATAAAAAGAAGGGTTGGCCGGACAAATAATCCCGCCAGCTTCGGTCAATGTTTTCATATTATTAATATGTATCAGGCTAAAAGGGGTATCCCTGACTACAGCGATGAGCTTTCGGCGTTCCTTTAATACTACATCTGCAGCACGTGAAATCAAGTCGTTGGATATCCCATGGGCTATTCTCCCCAGCGTGCCCATTGAACATGGAATAATAATCATGGTATCAAACTTTGCAGAACCAGAGGCAAAAGGTGCATTAAAATCCATTTTCTGGTAAAAATCAAATGAATAATTATCGTAATCACTGTTTCCTAATTCAAAGCGCCATACTTCTTTCGCATTATCAGACATCACCACACCTACCTTTTCAATCTGACCAGTTAGTTTTAACAAGTTCTCTAACAAAAGCTTAGCATAAATAGAACCGCTGGCCCCCGTGATTGCAACAATGATTTTTTTCTTTTTCATAGACCGGATAAAGATACAGAACAGGATGAAACAAAAAAGGGCCGAAAAATAAATTCCGGCCCTACATCTACCTATGAAAAACATACCCTTGGGAGGGTAAGCCCAAATGTAATATTCTTTTGTAACAAAAAAAAGCTTTGAAAGCTCTTTTTTCATAAAATGTTAAACAATTAACATTTCTTAACTCTTTTTTGTGGAAGTTTCACTTCTTGGGCCATTTTAGGCTGATTGATACCAAAAAGTGATTTTTAGAAAAAAAATATTCAACTACAAGCTCCTGTCTATGAATTATTTAAAAAATAATTGAAAATCTTCCTTAAAAATATTTGATTAAATCCTTTAAAGTCGTACTTTTGTCAGACTGAAAAACACGGTGGTTTTAGCTCAGTTGGTTAGAGCATCGGTTTGTGGTACCGAGGGTCGTGGGTTCGAGCCCCATATTCCACCCAATCAGTAGAAAGCAGCCAGAAACGGCTGCTTTCTTTGTTTTAAGCCAAAAAAACAGGCGACGGACACACCACGGACACAAAATTTGTTGATTAAAAACTGGTTTTATGATTGAGATTTATACCGACGGTGCAGCAAGTGGCAATCCAGGCCCTGGAGGTTACGGGGTGATCCTTCGTTCAGGAAGTCATTATAAAGAACTAAGCGGGGGCTTTCGGCTAACTACGAATAACAGGATGGAGTTACTAGCTGTTATTGAAGGGTTAAACTCTATAAAAAAACCCGGCGCACAGGTTACTATCTATTCGGATTCGAAATATGTAGTTGATTCAGTAGAGAAAAAGTGGGTGTTTGGCTGGGTAAAAAAAGGATTTAAGGACAAGAAAAACAAAGACCTATGGATCCGGTTTCTCGCAGTATATAAACTGCATGAAGTAAAATTCATTTGGATAAAAGGCCATAACAGTCACCCTGAAAACGAAAGATGCGACGTATTGGCCGTTGCGGCTTCTAAACAAAAAGGGCCTCTTCCTATTGATTTTGAGTTTGAAGCAGAAAAAAACAGGGGTACTTTATTATAAAAAAGGGGTTATTCTACCCCTTCTATCATATTTAACTGTATTACATCTTCTTTACTATCGCCTTCAGCAGAGTACTTAACCATCATCTGCTCGGCCATCTTCACCATTTTTTCTGATCCTATAAAAATAGATGACCTTTGGTGCAGTTCTGTAGGCTCGATATCGAGTATCCTTCTAAAGCCATCTGATGCAACGCCGCCGGCCTGCTCCACAATAAACGCCATAGGATTACATTCATACAATAACCTTAATTTACCATTTGGAGAACTGGCAGTAGTTGGATAGATATAAATACCGCCTTTGATCAAATTACGGTGTATATCAGCAACCATAGAACCAATATACCGTGATGTATAAGGCCTATTGGTATCTGCATCATGTACTTGTGCATATTTAATATATTTTTTTACGCCCATTGGAAAATGAACATAGTTACCTTCATTGATAGAATAAATACTGCCATCGTCGGGCATTTTCATATCCGGGTGCGACAAGCAAAATTCACCAATAGATGGGTCGAGCGTAAAACCGTTTACTCCTTTACCTGTAGTATAAACCAGCATGGTAGACGAGCCAAAGATCACATAACCAGCCGCTACCTGCTCTGTGCCTTTTTGCAGCACATCGGCTAAAGTAGCCATACCATCAGTAGATTTTCTGCGGTAGATGGAAAATATGGTGCCGACAGCAACATTTACATCAATATTAGAAGACCCGTCCAGCGGATCAATACAAACAATATATTTCGCATTTTTTGATACCGGAGAATCGATAGGAACAAACTCATCCTCCTCTTCTGTAGCTACAATGCAGCATTCCCCACCGCTTGTCAGCGCAGAAATAAACTGTGTATTTGCAAAAATATCAAGCTTCTTTTGTCCTTCACCCTGTATATTCACTGTTCCGGCATCACCCAGAATATCGGCTAAACCCGCCTTATTTACCTCACGGTTAACTATTTTTGATGCAATACCTATATCTCTCAACAACCTTGAAAGCTCGCCTTTAGCGTAGGAGAAGTCGGCCTGTTTCTCGATAATGAACTGGCCCAGTGTTTTTATACCTGACATATTTTACTTAGTGTATTAATTACGTTATCTATTACCCATTTCTATTACCTCTAAGGTATGTATTTTTTCTTCTGAAATAACAAAACGCACTAAAGTTTTTATTTTATGCCAACCTGATTTCCCTGCTGCACCGGGATTTATGTGGAGGCATTGAATCTTAGGATCGAACATTACTTTGAGTATATGGGAGTGTCCTGTAATAAAAAGCTGAGGTGGGTTAGTGTATATCCCGGTCTTTATGTTTGCAGCATACCGACCTGGGTATCCGCCAATGTGTGTCATCCAAACATCAACGCTTTCGCAATTAAACCGCAGGTGCTCCGGGAACTCTGCACGGATAGCAGCCTCATCTATATTGCCGTAAACACCCTTTAGAGGCTTAAAAGCAGCAAGTTTATCAGCAACGTCAGGTCCGAAGTCTCCCGCATGCCAGATTTCATCACAGGCATCAAAGTGTTTAAATACCGCATCGTCCAGATACCCATGTGTATCGGAAATCAATCCTATTTTTTTCATATAGATATTTTATTTTAGCTAAAATGCAAGGAAGAAATCTTTAAGTAATTGTTTGTACTGATCTGTATATACACCTTGTGCGGCATAAATATAGACCTGCTCATAAATCACTTGCGGGCTCCCAAAACCTAAACATATTATCTGCCTGAATGGTTCTTTTGTTTCATCAGAATAAATATCGATGATTTTTACAGGAAAAAGCTTTTGCAAAACCGCATTTATCACCACCTTTTCTGCTTGTTTAACAGGTAGGATGAGCCATAACAACCCATCTTCATTTAAGATGGAAGCCGATTTTTTCAGGAGCATATCAAAAAAATATGCATCCGCATGGCGGGCAATTTCTTTTCTCTTTTCCGAATTTTTAAGATCATTCACAAAATAAGGCGGATTAGAAACAATCAGCTCATATTTTACCGTAGGCGCATAATCTTCAATTGAATGCGAAAACAGCGCTGAACGTTCAGCAAAAGGAGAATGCCTGAAATTTTTATCTGCAGCTTTGGCAGCAGATTCGTCAATTTCTACAGCATCAACCTTCGCCGATAGGAAACGCTGTGCCAGCATCATTGCAATTACACCAGTACCTGTGCCTATATCTAATATATTTAAAGGGAAAGGGTGTACAGCAATGGCACCTAAAAGAACACCATCCGTATTTATCCTCATCGCGCAGCCCGTCTGATCTACTTCAAAATACTTAAACCTGAAAACACTTCCCATAGGTTAGTGCTGATAAAGCTCAAGAGGGAGCCCGTCCGGATCACTAAAAAAAGTAAACTCCTTTCCTGTATGCTCATCGATACGGATTTCTTCTGTTTTAACACCTCTGCTATTTAGCACTGCAGCAACACTTGCTACATCATCAACTTCAAATGCTAAATGACGTAACCCTGCGGCTTCCGGTCTGGAAGGCCTTTCAGGTGGATTTTCGAAGGAGAATAACTCAATCTGGTAGAGCCCACCCACTGAAAGGTCCAATTTATAGGATTTCCTTTCTGCCCGGTACACTTCCTGCACAACTGATAAACCTAATATATTTACATAAAAATCTTTACTCTTTTCATAATCAGTGCAAATTATTGCAACATGGTGAATCCTATTTAACATCATATATTAACTGCGTTTAAAGGCGCAAAGTAAGGAAAACCTGCATGAGATCACAACTTACAAAAAGTTAAAATAACTGTCCCAACGCATACAGGTTCAACAAAAAAGGGCAGGTAATAAAATCACCAGCCCTCCCGATTATCAATCACACCTCACTATTGGCTCAACTGGAAAGACAAAGGCATCGTATAACGTACCCTAACTTTCCTGTTTTGCTGTTGCCCAGGTTTCCATTTTGGGGATTTTTTAATCACCCGCACCGCTTCCTCATCACACCCTGCCCCTATTCCTTTAATTAATGTAACATCTGTAATTGATCCATCTATCTCTACTACAAAACTTAAAAATACTTTACCCTGCACTTCTTTTTCTTGCGCCGCATATGGATAGCGAAGATTACGCTGAATAAATTTTGCCCAGGCTGCCATCCCGCCTTCAAATTCAGGATAAGCATCTATCCCACTTGCATCATATATATGTGTATCTTCAACAGGTGCTGCCAGCCCATTACCACCCCCAGTAGAAACTACCGGTGCAGCAGAAGCCTGTGTAGACTCCCCGGCCTGGGTAACCTGCCCAATTACCGCATCTTTAAGCTCATCGATCATTACAGGTTTTTCATCATTAACCGGATCTTTAACAACTGCAATATTAGCTGTGAGCTTAACCATCTTTACTTTTTCTGGCAATGGCTCTGATTTTGGCTGTATAATCTTTTTCTCTTCTGGTTTAATCGCCAATGGCGGCTCCGCCACATCAATTACGCGATAAGTTTCCATAGGCACTACAGCATCCGGCCATAAACGTTTATAAATATTTGGTCCGGCAACTATTAAAATAAATACGGGCACAGTTAGCAATAATGCCTTTAAGGTAATGCCGGAAGATGCGGCACGCAGTGAATAAGCGCCATAAGATTGATTCCTGTTTTTGAATACAAGATCGATCCATTCTGATTTGTAAAGATTTGATGCGAAGTTTGACATGATTCAAGGATTAAGTTCATGTACATGATGTCAATAACTATTAAATTCCATAACACTTGTTGCTATAAACAACAAAAAATAATCCATAGCTACTTGTGAACAGCACTCTTGCTCCATAAACCCTTATCCACCAGGAATAGATGATAGCAGACCGAATTAAAAAACACAAAATAATTTAACATTATTTTATTTTTCCGTTGGATTGTTGAAGACTTAATTATAAATATTCTATTTTTGAACAAATTTTAAAGAAACTAATGAAAAGCTTAAGGACTATCGCATTAAAAGAAGCACAAACCAGAGTTTCACCAGAAGTTAAGTCACCTTCGACTAAAATTTCTGAGTTTTTTGGCTCGAATGTGTTTGATAAGAAAAAAATGAAAGATTTCTTATCAAAAGAAGTTTATGAAAAATTGATCTCGGCAATTGACCAGGGTGAATTGATCAATCAGGATGATGCTAACCAAATCGCTACAGCTATGAAACACTGGGCTATGTCGAAAGGTGCAACACACTATACACACTGGTTTCAACCACTAACAGGCTCTACTGCAGAAAAACATGATTCTTTCTTTGAACCAAGCAATGATGGCGCGATTGAGAAATTTGCTGGTAGTGCATTAGTACAACAAGAACCGGATGCATCGAGTTTCCCTAACGGTGGTATCAGAAATACATTTGAAGCCAGAGGTTATACTGCATGGGACCCTTCTTCTCCTGCATTTATAATGGAAAGCGCAGCAGGAAATACATTGTGTATCCCTACTGTGTTTGTAGCTTATACTGGTGAGGCTTTAGATTACAAAGCACCATTATTAAAAGCATTAAACGCTTTAGATAAAGCAGCTGTTGATGTTTGCCAGTACTTCGATAAAGGAATTAATAAAGTTACTGCCTCTTTAGGTATTGAACAGGAATATTTCCTGGTAGACCTTGCCTTATACAATGCACGTCCTGATTTAATGTTAACAGGCCGTACACTCTTCGGACACATGTCTGCAAAAGGACAGCAATTGGATGATCATTATTTCGGATCTATCCCTGAGCGTGTATTTACCTTCATGGTAGATTTCGAAAACGAAGCCCTTAAATTAGGTATTCCATTAAAAACCCGTCACAATGAGGTTGCACCTTTACAATTTGAATGTGCACCGATATATGAAGAAATCAACCTGGCAATTGACCACAATCAATTGTTAATGGATGTGATGGAAAAAGTAGCACGCAGACATAACTTCAAAGTGTTATTACATGAGAAACCATATGCAGGAATCAATGGTTCGGGTAAACACAATAACTGGTCGTTAATCACTGATACTGGTAAAAACTTATTAGCACCAGGAAAAACGCCTAAAAACAACTTGATGTTCCTTGCTTTCTTTGTAAATACAATCAAAGCAGTACATGAACACGCAGATCTTTTAAGAGCAAGTATCGCTTCGGTAAGCAACGATCACCGTTTGGGTGCCAACGAAGCTCCGCCAGCAATTATCTCCATCTTCTTAGGTCAGCAATTAAACGAAGTACTTGACGAAATCGAGCACTCGCGTATCAGCAAAAAAATCAAAGAAGATAATGCTTTGTGGTTAGGTATCCCTAAAATCCCGCAAATCTTATTAGACAATACAGACCGTAACCGTACTTCACCTTTTGCCTTTACTGGTAACAAATTTGAATTGCGTGCTGTAGGTTCTTCAGCTAATTCTTCTGCACCGATGACTGTTTTAAATACAATCATGGCAGATCAATTGGTTAAATTTAAAGTTGACGTTGATAAATTGATCAAAAAAGGCGAGAAAAAAGATATCGCTTTATTAACAGTGATCAAAAAATACATTAAAGAATCTAAAGACATCCGTTTTGAAGGAAATGGTTACAGCCAGGAGTGGGAAGATGAAGCTGCCAGACGTGGTTTAGCTAACATCAAAACTACACCAGTTGCGATTGATGCTTATGTATCGGCTAAATCTTTAGAGCTGTTCGAGAAAAACAGCATCTTCTCTAAACGTGAATTATATGCACGTCATGAGATCTTATTGGAAAGCTATTACAAAAAACTTCAAATCGAAGCCAGGGTAATGGGCGAAGTAGCCAATACAATGATTATCCCTGCGGTGATTGATTATCAAAACACTTTATTGGAAAATGCAAAAAGCCTTAAAGAAGTTGGATTGGGCAAAGATGCACTGGCAACTCCGTTAGCGATCATCGGCAAGATTTCTGAGCACCTTTCAGTAATGAAAGCAAGTGTAGATTCTATGTTAGAAGAACGTAAAATAGCTAACGGTGTGGAAGATCACAGAGAGAAAGCGATCTCATACGATGAGAAAGTTAAATCTCAATTTGATAACATCCGTTACCATGCTGACAAATTAGAGCAGATTGTGGACGATAACGTTTGGCCTTTACCAAAATTCAGAGAATTATTGTTTTTAAAATAAAAAATCCTTCTTTAAATTGATATAACCTCTGCCCTTAACAGGCAGAGGTTATTTTTTTTTATAGTCAATCGTCTACATTCGGGCGTTTCCCTATCTTTGCAGCAATATGAGTGATAACAGGTACAACCAGCGTGGCGTTTCTGCCTCGAAAGAAGATGTGCACCAAGCCATCAAAAACATAGATAAAGGCATTTTTCCGCAGGCTTTCTGCAAAATCATCCCGGATATTCTGGGAAACGACGACGCCTTTTGTAATATCATGCACGCAGATGGTGCAGGAACAAAATCTTCTTTAGCATACGTTTACTGGAAAGAGACCGGCGATATTTCGGTGTGGAAAGGCATTGCACAAGATGCGATCATTATGAACCTTGATGATTTAATCTGTGTAGGTGCAACAGATCATATCCTTTTATCTTCCACTATAGGAAGAAATAAAAACCTGATTACCGGAGAAGTTATCGCAGCCGTAATCAATGGTACTGAAGAAATCCTTGCCGAATTAAGAGAAATGGGCATCTCTATTTTTTCTACTGGTGGAGAAACTGCAGATGTGGGCGACCTTGTCCGGACTATCATTGTAGATTCTACAGTTACCTGCCGTATTAAACGGGAAGATATCATCAGCAACCATACCATCCAGCCAGGAGACGTTATTGTTGGCCTTTCTTCATCAGGCCAGGCAACTTATGAGCAGGAATACAATGGTGGTATGGGCTCTAACGGTTTAACCTCTGCCCGTCATGATGTTTTTGATAAATCTGTTGCCAATAAATATCCTGAAAGTTTTGATCCCGCAGTTCCATTTGACCTTGTATTTTCTGGCGGAAAGAAACTGACAGATACAATTAAGATTGATGAAAACACGGAAATGACAATTGGTAAATTAGTACTTTCCCCTACCCGTACTTATGCACCGGTGATCAAGAAAGTATTAGAACAGCATAGGTTACAGATCCACGGACTGGTACATTGCAGTGGTGGTGCACAAACTAAAGTGCTTCATTTTATCAATAATGATATCCATGTTATTAAAGATAATTTATTCCCTGTTCCGCCCCTGTTTGAGCTGATCCAGGAGCAATCTGGTACTGCATGGGAAGAAATGTACAAGGTATTTAACATGGGCCACAGAATGGAGCTATATGTGCCTCAGGAAATAGCTGAAGATATCATTGCTATTTCTAAAAGTTTTAATATTGATGCACAGGTTATTGGAAGAGTGGAACGTTCTGATAAAAAACAAGTAACTATTATCAGCGAAAAAGGAAGCTTTAATTACGAATAAGCCATCCCAGTTTTCGTTTAGAAATAACAGACATAAAAAAACAGCGCAACTTTTGGTTGCGCTGTTTTTTTATGTCTGTTTATTAGGTTGTACATACGTACAACCTAATAAATTATTTACTCATCTGCATGCAAAGTATCCGCATGGTCTTCTGGTTTATAATTAGCTTCTAATTCAGCTAATTTTTTACTGCCATAAGCAAGCTTAGTGATCAGTACATATAACACCGGAACGATAAACAAGGCAAAGATAGTTGCCGAGAGCATCCCCGCAGCTACAGTCCACCCAATGGTCATCCTTGATACTGCACCAGCACCATGGGAGATAATCAATGGAATAACCCCTAAAATAAATGCCAGGGAAGTCATGATAATTGGTCTTAACCTTAGCTTAACAGCTTCGATCGTAGAAGGAATCAATCCCATACCCCAATCTACACGTTCTTTGGCAAACTCTACAATCAGGATCGCATTTTTGGCCGATAAACCGATCAGTGTGATCAGACCTACCTGTGCATAAATGTTGTTATCCAGTTTTGGAAGGAAGGTAAGTGCTAAAATCGCACCGAACAATCCAAGAGGTACTGCAAGTAAGATGGAGAAGGGTACCGACCAGCTTTCATATAATGCTGCAAGCAGTAAGAATACGAATACCACAATTAAACCAAAGATCAGCGTAGTACTGTTACCAGCCTCTGTTTCCTCTAAACTTAGTCCGGAGAAATCGAAACTATATCCAGGAGGCAAAGTCTGTGCAGCTACTTCTCTCAATGCTTGTAGTGCATCACCAGAACTTTTTCCTGGTTTTGCCGATCCATTGATCTCAATAGACCTGAACAAGTTATAGTGATTAATAATAGACGCATTTTCCGTCATTTTGTAAGACACAAAAGAGCTTAAAGGAACTGGTGTGCCAGTGCTATTGTTCACATAAATCTGGTCAAGGTTCGTAATACTGCTACGGAAATTTGTATCTGCCTGAGTTACTACCCTGAAACTTCTTCCATATTTAGTAAAGTCATTCACATAACTACTACCCAAATAAGTAGAGATCGTACTGTAAACAGCACCGATAGAAACACCCATTTTCTTTACTTTATCACGATCTACGTGTAACTGGTAATTTGGTGTTCTCGCATTAAATAAGGTATAGGCCATTGCAATCTCGGGGCGTTGATTGGCTGCTGCAAGGAATTTACCTACAACGCCTTCAAACTTCTTGATATCACCTGCTTGTTTTTCCTGTATTTGCAAAGCAAATCCACCACTGATACCTAAACCTGGAATTGGAGGAGGCGTAACCGCAATTACACTACCATCTTTATCACCCGCAAAGGTTTGGGAAACCCTTGCCAGTACCGTTGCAACATCCGCTTCACGCTCATCCCAGTTCTTCAGCTGCACAAAGAAAGTGGCAGCATTAGATTTAAATGATCTGTTCAGGATGTTAATCCCCGAAATCGATGTAATATTTAAGATCTCAGGATTCTGTTTCTGTAAAGTTTCAGTTATCTTTTTAACAAATGCATCTGTACGTGCACCAGAAGCACCTTCTGGTAGCGTAGCACCCATAATAAAGATACCTGCATCCTCATTAGGAATAAATCCTGAAGGTTTTTTGATAAACAAGCCGACAGTACCTACATAAATACAGGCAAGTATGATCATTACCAATGGCGCTTTTTTCAGTGCCCATCTTACGCCATTAGAATATTTATGGGTTACTTTCGCAAACCAGGTATTGAATTTAAAGAAGAACTTGTTTAAACCTCTTGAATCTTCGTTCAGGTTCATTGGGGTTAACAATAATGAACATAACGCTGGTGTTAGAGATAGGGCAATAAATGCAGAGATCAATACAGAAACAGCAATTGTAATTGCAAACTGCTGATACAGCTGACCAACCATACCTGGTATAAAACCTACCGGGATAAATACTGCAGCAAGAATTAATGCAATCGCAATAACTGGTGCCGTAATATCTTTCATCGCTTTTTGTGTGGCATCGGGAGCAGACAGACCTTCGTGGTCCATGTAATGCTGCACCGCCTCTACCACCACAATCGCATCATCCACCACAATACCGATGGCGAGTACAAATCCAAACATCGTTAATACGTTGATGGAAAATCCTAATATGGTAAATAAGATAAATGTACCAATAATCGAAACCGGGATAGCCAGAACGGGAATCAAAGTTGCCCTCCAGCTTTGCAGGAAGAAGAATACCACAATTGTCACCAGGATCAACGCTTCTACTAACGTATGGATAACTTCGTTGATGGATACTTTTACTATGGAAACGGTTTCATAACCTACTTTAAAATCAAGATCCTTAGGGAATGATTTTTTAAGTTCTGCCATTGCTTCGTCAATACCAGCGGCAGTTTCTACTGCGTTACCACCAGGAGTCTGGTTAATTGCCATTAATGAAGCAACTTTACCATTTACTTTTGATCTTGTAGCGTAAGAAAATTCACCTAACCCGACTCTTGCAATGTCTTTCAGATAAACAGGAGATCCGTCTTTACCAGTTTTAACTACAATATTTCTGAATTGCTCTTCGGTGTTTAAATCACCATCCATTACCACAGAGAATTCAAATGTTTGTGAATCCTGTTGTGGCGGACCGCCCACACTACCGCCTGGGATACGTGAATTTTGTTCTGCAATTGCTGTAGAAACATCTGTTGGAGTGATACCTAACCTGGCAAGTTTGCCAGCATCCAACCAGATCCGCATACTGAAGGGCTGACCAAATGCTTGTACATCACCTACACCTTTGATACGTAATAATGCATCTTTCACGTAAAGGTTGATATAGTTAGAGATAAATTTCTGGTCGTATGTTCCGTTCGGAGAATACAAACCAATAACCATCAAAATATCGTTATTTGCTTTTTTAGTAGTAATACCTAAACGCCTTACAGCCTCTGGTAAACCTGGTTCAGCAATACCTACCCTATTCTGTACATCTAATGCAGCGATATCAATATTGGTACCTACATCAAATGTTACCGTAATTGCAGAACGTCCATCGGAGGTACTATTGGATTGCAGGTACTTCATACCTGGTGTACCATTAATCTGACTTTCTACCTGGGTGGTTACCGTCTGTTCTACTGTTTGTGCATCCGCACCTGTATAAGTACCCGTTACTGTAACCGTTGGAGGAGCGATACTTGGGTACTGACTGATTGGCAATGTGGTTATCACAATAGCCCCGATCAGCACGATTAATATGGAAATAACGATCGCCGTGACTGGTCGTTTTATAAATACATCTGAAATCATAAGTCTGAAATTCTTTTATAAACTATTTCTTTGCTCCAGCAGCTGCAGGCTGCTGTCCGTTTGCTGCTTCTACAGATCCAGCTTGTACTTTAGCACCAGGCCTTACATTTTGTACACCTTCTACTACAATAACTTCACCCTTTTTAAGTCCGTTTGTTACCACGATCTGCTGATCAACTTGCTTGCCGACCTTAATTACCCTTGGTTCTGCTTTGCTGCTGTCGCCAACAACAAAGACGTTAAATTCGCCCAATTGCTCAGTAACCGCTTTGTAAGGGATCACCAATTGATTACCAATTTCTTTGTTCAAGACTTTCAGGTTAACATTCATACCGGCGATTAGCTTACCACCTTCATTAGGATAGCTGATCCTGATTTTGATTGTTCCTGTTTGTGCATCAACGGCACGGTCTATCGCTACGATCTGACCCTGACGTTTATAAATAGACCCGTCCTGCAATTGAACACTGAAAAGGGAATCTTTAACTGCACCAGGATTGTTTTTCATCGTAATGAAACGAGGAATATCGGTCTGGCTAACAGGGATATCAACGGCAATAGGATTACTAGTAGAAACTGTATTCAAAATAGTTGTACCAGGAGAGGCAAAAGCACCTAATTTAACCTGAGAAATACCAATTGTACCTGTTAAAGGAGATGTGATAATTGAACGCTGTAAATCTGAAGCAGCAGAAGCTAATGAAGCCTGCGCGGCAGCAATCTGTGATTCTGCATTTGCTAAATCAGTAAGTGCATAATCAACACGTTGTTTAGCCACAGCATCCTGCTCTGCTAATTTTGTGTAACGGTCTGCATCTTTTTTAGTTTTATCACGGTTAGCTTTTGCTACGGCAACATCTGCCTTTGCAGCATTATAAGCAGCCTGATATTTTGTACGGTCTATTTCATATAACTTCTGACCTTTAGTAACGGTCTGACCGTCTTTAACATATATAGCGGTAATATAACCGCCAACCTGTGCACGCAGTTCAACTTCGTTTAATGCAACAACAACACCAGGATAACTATCCACTGTAGTTACTGGCTGCTCATCTACTGTATAAGTAGTTACCGCAGTTGCCGGAGGAGGACCTTGCTGCTGCGGAGCGTTACCACCACAAGACGCTAATGCTGATGAGCCAAGGATTAAGATGCCTAATTTTATGTATTTAATGTTCATGTCTGTTATGGGTTTACTGTTATTGTTCCTAATGCTTGTTTAACGTCTAGTTTTGATGAAAGAAGGCTATATAATGAATTGAGGTAATTGATTTGTGCAGTACGAAGATCAGTTTCTGCCGTCATTAAGTCCAGATAAGTCTTAATTCCTTCATCATACTGAAGCTTCATGGTATTGTAAACTGAACGTGAAAGCTCCACATTCGCCTTATTGGTATTCAAATCATTTAAGTTCGCTTTATAAGTAGCCATAGCCTGCTCATATTGCGAATTAATTTGATTTTTAGTGTTTACCAAATCAAGCTCGATTCTGGCTTCCTGCAACTTTGATTTCCTGATATCTTGTGTACGTTTACCACCAAGGAAAATAGGCACACTTAATTTCAGGCCAACAATAGAACTTGGATAGTTTACATCGTATAAACCACCGATCGTAGAATTTTGGTAGTTAAAACCGTAATTATAGAAACCTGATAACGTTGGCATGTAAGCCAGTTTATTATAGCTTGTAGTAATCTTTTGTAATTGTCTTTGTGTCTCTATTAAACGGTATTCGATACGGTCCTGATAATTTACCATTGAACTGGTATCTACAAGGATATCTTTTTCCATATCTGTACTTGAAGCAACAGCTAAAGCAAAAGGCTTCTCTGCACCATAACCGATCAATTCTTTCAGATAAGCATATTTATACTTCAGTAATTCTTCTGTCCGTTTTCTATCAGCTTTTGAATTGCTCAAACTAATCTGTGCCCTTTGAAAATCTGTTTTATCTACTAAACCAGATTCATACTGTGCATTGGCATCTTTCAATTGCTTTTCCAAACGTGCAATGTTTTCCGAAATAATATTCAGCTGCTCTTTACTGGTCAGTACATCATAGTAGGCTTTACTCACATCAACTACAGTATTGATTTGTGTATTTTCTGTACTCTGTTTGTACTGCTGTCTGTAGTATTTTGCCGACTTGGAAGCCTGGATTAAACCAGCGTTTAAAAACTGTTGATCTGCCTGCAAAATAAAAGACGAAGTATTCTTGGCACCCACAGTAATCAGGGAAGTCTGCCCGTTGTTAGTTAACTGGGAAGACTGCTGCTTAAAGTTGTGGTTTGCCGTTCCGGTACCGTTTATTTGCGGCAACCATCCTGATAAAGCAGATTTAATCTCTGTTTCACCAATTTCCTGGTCTAGCACTGCCTGTTTTACACCCGGCCTGTTACTTAGCGCATAATCAATACATTCCTGAAGTGTCGCATTGCTCAGTGTCGGCTGCTCTCTTGCCGTCGTCTGTGCATACGAAGATCCTGGCAGGAAGATCGGAATGCAGAAGAGCATAATTAAAATTAAATTGAGTGGTTTCATATATATATTAAGGGTATTGAGTTTGCTCTTCATGTTATTGTCTTTTTATTCCATCCCATATGATGTTCACTACCTCTCTGATATCATCTTTGGAGAAAACGATATGTTCAGAAAGCTGGAACTTTGCAGCGGCTGCAAGTGTACCTTTTATAGTAGGTGCTAACAGGCGTGGGTCAATGTTTTTGAAGTAAGCATTTTCTATGCCATAATTAAAAAACGTATGTACCTTATCTACAAATAATTGACTATCCTTTTCGGGGTAATTTTTTGCAAAAGGAGAATTGACATATAACTCCAGAAAAGTTAATGCGGCTTCATTCTCTACATAAAAATTATAATGATTAATCATGGAAATGAAAAACCTGTCCTTATAGGACTTATCTTCATCATCGCCCGCTATAATTGCAGCTGCAAGCTTATTCTTTACATGGACATAGAGCTCCACGATCAGTGTTTCTTTGGAATCAAAATAATGATAGATCGTTCCCGCTGCGACGCCAGCATGTTTTGCAATCTGGCTCATAGGCGTACCATGGAAACCATGCTCTTTGATAAGTGCCAGTGTGCTGTTTAGGACAGCTTCCCGCTTTCCAAAAGTATCTTCTAATTGAACGTTCATTCGGTTGCAAATAAACAAAAAATTAACTTACGAAAATATTGTTAAACCCAATATGACAAAAAAGTGATAAGCGTCATCTATTTTCAAAGACAGACCAGCAGATTTAATCCATAAAAAAAAGTATACCGCAAGAAAAAGCCCTGTTCCGATTGCTCAGAACAGGGCTTCAAAAATTTAAACTCTATTGCTTATTGGAAGTTATAGCGAACTCCGAATTGCATGTAATAAGTAGAAATGATCGATTGGTTAGTTGTAAATGATTTTGTAATCACATCTCCATTTGTTGTAAACAACTTATAAGTAGGTTTCACAGTAGGGCTGATTGCAGCCGTGTTCTGAGGAACCAATATAGATGCACTATTAGTTAAATCATAAGTACCCCATTTTCTGTTCAATAAGTTACCGAAGTTCCAAATATCTACAGTAAACTGGAATGAGTTTTTAGTATTACCAATATTCCTGAAAATTTCTTGAGTTAATTTCAAGTCAACCTGGTTTCTCCATGGTAATAAAGCACCATTACGCTGAGCAGTTTTACCTTTGTTTTTGCTGAGGTATTTATCCTGGTTGATGTAATCCATCAATATCTGGCTTTGTTGCGCAATAGTATAAGTTTTAGCTGGTACACTACCACTTGCAGGAATTACCAAGTCACCACTGAAAGTAACTTCTGAAGCATCTTTAGGAATGTACATCAAATCATTTCCAGAGATACCATCACGGTTAAAGTCACCATTATAAACATATGAGAACCTACCCTGGTTTGCACCTTCGTAGAATACTGATATCGAAGTAGCCAGGTTTTTCAGGTATTCTTTTCTGTAAGACACCGAAGCGATGATACGGCTAGGATTCATGTTACTTGAATAACTCAAAGTAGGCGTGTTTGGATTTCCAGCTGTTGCAGGAAGAGACCATAAGTTTAACAACTGGTCACCACTTTGGTCACCAAAGTTACGTTGGTCTGAACGTGTATAAGCAGCCATTACTGACAGGCCTTGGTTAAACTGTTTTGTCAACTGCACAGTACCTGACCAATTGTAGCCACCTTTTGAATTGATCATTTTAATCGCATTGATACCTTGCGTACCAGTTGCAGAGATTACACCTGCGGAAGTAGTGTTAACAACCTGCCTAGCATTATTAGTTGCGCCAAAGAAAGCCCTGTTATCAGGATATCCTTCGATACTAGTGAATAATGGGTTTTTCAAGTTTACGTTGATTGCAGTTGCTGCATATAAATCTTTACCATAAATACCTTCTAATGTACCTACGATACCCCATGGCAATTTAACATCTAAAGCTAAACTTGATTTCCATGTTTGCGGGAACCTTAAGTCTTTAGAAAGTGAACTAATTGTACTTGGAATAGTTGTTCCAACTGCACCGGCTGGCGTAGTTAAGTTCGGTGCAATACTTGGATTAAAGAATGGAGTTTCTGCACCAGAGTATGTTTGCGTGTATTGTAGTAAACCTGCATCACCAGACTGACTAACAATCCATACAAATGGAATTCTACCAGTGAAGATACCTGAACCGCCACGTAATTGAAGAGAACGATCACCTTTGATATCCCAGTTAAAACCAAAACGAGGAGAGTAATTGATCCTGCTTTTTGGTAATTCACCAGTATTGATCGTTTGTCCGTTTTCAAAAGTTTGTGCAGCAACTAAAGGATGTGTTCTGATTTCCGAAACATCTGGATAAGTTGCTCTTTCTGCTCTCAAACCAACTGTTAATTTTAACCTGTCAGAAACGTTAAACTCGTCTTGAATGTAAGCAGAATACTGTGCAAATTTAAAGCTTGGGAAAGCTTGTGAACCATCTGCAGTTAAAGGATAAGTTACTGTATACTGGGCAGGACGGGCATTGTTAACAAAATCATCCCATGATCTGAAAGTATAAAAACCAGTTCCAAAACGTTGGAAACCATTTTTAGTTGTACTAAATTCAGCTTGACCACCTAAAGTAATGTTATGTTTACCTAAAGCGATACTTAAATCATCACTATAAGTATATGATTTTACATCTCTTAAGTTACCATAAGAGAATGGCTCATATCCAAACGTAGTTAAAACATTACCTAAGTTAACAGCAGAAGCAGATCCGTCCATGATATCCACTAATGGAAATGGAGACCCATCTGTTGTTCTCGGATCATTCTGGTGAGAATAAGTAGCACGGGCTACGTTAGTAACTTTGCTGCCGAAATTTGAGTTTAATTCAGCTACACCAGAGTATAGGTTTTGCGCCTGGTAATAGTTTGAATTAAAGAAAGGTAAACCAGCATTTTTTTGAGTACCTGACCTCTGATTTACGTATGCTAAACCTGTTTGACCAATTGGCGAACCACTTGTAGAAGTACTTGCCGAACTTGGACTCTGACTTTCTACCTGGTTGTAACGTACGCTGAAACGGTGATTTTTATTGATGTTCCAGTCTAAACGTGCGAACATTTTTTCATTGAAACTTTCATTGCTGTACCCCTGGTAAGGACCAGTTTCATAGTTATATCTAGTTTTAAGATATGAACTAACAGTGTTTAAAAATGTTTCAGATGCCTGAACAACTGTAGAAGGTGAAGTAGCACTATATGGAAGTGCCGTTGTAGATGCAATCCTGTTTGTACCTGGAGAAGTAGTTATTTTTTTCTCGTAGTTTACAAAGAAGAACAATTTGTCTTTAATAATCGGTCCGCCAAAGCTAAAGCCATAGTTTTTCTCATCTAATTTCTGAACAGCAGATTCTGGGATACGGTAAGTATCACCAATTCTTTTACCTTGCTGATCGTCACCACGCATTGTGTAAAATGCACCACCAGTAAATTTGTTTGTACCTGAACGGGTTACCGCTGATACCGAACCACCTGTAAAACCTGTCTGACGAACATCATAAGGAGTAACGTTGATTGAAATTTGCTCTAATGCATCAATCGAAATAGGTGAACCATTCGCAGGGATGTTAGCACCAATACCAAACTGGTTGTTAAAGTTAGCACCATCTACAGTAAAGTTGTTGGCACGATAGTTACCACCACCGATTGAAGTACCATTAGCCTGAGGCGTTAGACGCGTCAAATCATTTACACTACGTCCAATTGTAGGTAAATTTTGAATTTGCTGTCTGCCGATTACTGTGGAAGTACCATTTTTATTAGAATTCAGGATAGTATTAGCACCTGTACCCATAATTTTAACTTCTTCCAGATTAGCCGCATTATCTGATAGCGTTAATCTTAAGATATATGGTTCACCAAGTTTTAAGTTGACATTGTCAACTTTTTGAGGAGCAAATCCTACGAAGCTAACTTCAATAGTATAAGGACCGCCTACACGCATACCACCGATAGTAAAACGGCCATCTGCATTTGTTGTAACTCCATAAACCGTTCCTGTTGGCGTATGAACTGCTTTGATACTCGCACCAGGCAAAGGCCCCTGTGCATCTTTAATTGTACCTGTCATTGACGATGTAGTAACCTGAGCATTTGCTACAGATATTAAACCTACGAACGCGAATACAAGAACTACGATCTTAAATAGTAGAGTTTTCTTCATACTTTTTGAATAAAATTGAGTTTTGTTGTTGTTTTTTGTAAGTATTGATAAGTAATAGTTATTGTCCGCAAAAATATATATTAATTTTACAACGTTTTAGCATCCAATGTTAAGAAATCGTTAATTAGTGCAATTACTTTTCCACATTTAACATTTATAACACAACCTTAACCTACAGTTGACCAGCGATTTATTGGTACAATCGATAATAATTGATTTACGAACTTGTGTTAACACAAAACATCGAAACGTAAAAGAATAGGTTGAAAAATCTAATTAGCAGTTTTAACGAACATTTTTTTTATTTTTGTGCTTTACTAAGTTAATTTTCCTTTAAAAAGATATGAACTACGATGTAATTATAATAGGTAGCGGTCCTGGCGGATACGTAGCCGCAATCAGAGCGTCCCAATTAGGTCTTAAAACTGCAATTGTAGAGCGTGAATCCTTAGGCGGTATCTGCCTTAACTGGGGTTGTATACCAACAAAAGCCCTTTTAAAAAGTGCACAGGTATTTGAATATATCAACCATGCAGCAGAATACGGTATCAAAACCGCTGAAGCTGAAGCTGATTTCGCAGCAGTGATCAAACGCAGCCGCGTTGTGGCTGACGGAATGAGCAAAGGCGTTCAATTTTTGATGAAGAAAAACAAAATTGACGTTATCATGGGTACCGGTAAAGTAAAACCGGGCAATAAAGTAGAAGTTAAAGGTGCTGATGGTACTCAGAAAGAGTACACTGCAAAAAATATAATCGTTGCTACAGGCGGCCGTTCTAAGGAATTGCCAACCGTAAAACAAGATGGTAAAAAAGTGATCGGGTACAGACAAGCAATGGTGTTACCAGAGCAGCCTAAATCAATGGTTATTATAGGTTCTGGTGCGATAGGTGTAGAATTTGCTTATTTCTATGCTACTTTGGGAACTAAAGTTACTGTAGTAGAATTCCTGGAAAATATTGTTCCTGTGGAAGACGAAGACATCTCGAAACAATTATTGCGCAGCTTTAAAAAGGCAGGAATTGATGTGATGACTTCTTCTAGTGTAGAATCCGTAGATACTTCGGGTGCGGGCTGTAAAGTACAGATCAAAACTGCTGCCGGTATGCAGACTATAGAATGTGATATCGTTCTTTCTGCAGTTGGTGTAGTCGCTAACCTGGAAAACATTGGTTTAGAAGAAACAGGCATCAAAACTGAAAAAGGTAAAGTTGTTGTAGACGAATTCTATAATACTTCTGTAAAAGGTTATTATGCTATCGGTGATATCGTTGGCGGACAGGCCCTGGCACACGTTGCTTCTGCTGAAGGAATTATCTGCGTAGAGAAAATCGCCGGACAAAGTCCAGAGCCTCTAGATTATAACAACATCCCGGGCTGTACTTACTGCACTCCGGAAATTGCTTCTGTAGGTTATACGGAAAAAGCAGCTAAAGCGGCAGGCTATGAATTAAAGATTGGTAAATTCCCTTTCTCTGCTTCAGGTAAAGCAAGTGCTGCAGGTACAAAAGATGGTTTTATTAAAATGATCTATGACGCTAAATATGGTGAACTTTTAGGTGCGCACATGATCGGTGCAAACGTAACTGAAATGATCGCAGAAATTGTTGTTGCCCGTAAATTAGAAACTACAGGACATGAAGTGTTAAAATCAGTTCACCCTCACCCTACAATGAGTGAAGCTATTATGGAAGCTACAGCTGATGCTTACGGTGAAGTGATCCACTTGTAATCATTTCTTCTTATTTATATGATGAAAACCTGCTGATAACTCAGCAGGTTTTTTAATTTTACGGCTATATCAAAATCTTCGCTATGAATTTACATACAATAGAAACCGGGTTATTTAAATTAGACGGCGGCGCTATGTTTGGGGTAGTCCCCAAATCAATCTGGCAAAAAAGTAATCCTGCAGATGGAAATAACATGTGTACCTGGGCAATGCGGTGCCTGCTGATAGAGTATGAGAACAAGCTTATTTTAATAGATACCGGAATTGGGGATAAACAGGAGGAGAAGTTTTTTAGTCATTTTTACCTTCACGGAGAAGATACATTAGCCAGGTCTCTTGCTTTGAAAGGATTTAGCAAAGATGACATCACAGATGTATTTCTGACACATTTGCATTTTGACCATTGTGGAGGGGCAATCATCCGTGAACAAGGCAAGCTGATCCCTGCCTTCAAAAATGCGAATTACTGGAGCAACGAAAAACACTGGGACTGGGCGGTTCATCCTAATGACAGGGAAAAAGCATCTTTTTTAAGAGAAAATATCCTGCCTATAGAGGAAAGCGGACAGCTTAAGTTTGTAGAAGATATAGAAGGTGTACAGTTTGCTGATGATTTTAAAGTACGTTTTGCATTCGGACATACAGATGCAATGATGCTGCCACAGCTGGACTATAAAGGGAAAACAATTGTATATACGGCCGACCTGCTTCCGTCAACTGGTCATATTCCCCTACCCTATGTCATGTCTTATGACATGTTCCCGTTAAAAACGCTGGCAGAGAAAAAGCTCTTTTTAGAAGAAGCAGCAGCAAATGATTACGTTCTTTACCTGGAACATGATGCTGTAAATGAATGCTGTACGGTACAGCAAACAGAAAAAGGAATCAGGCTAAAAGAGACTTTTAAATTAACTGATCTGTAACATTTTGTTATCACTATAAACTTTTTGGAATGTGTTTTGTTTGAAAACCACGTATAGCTTTTATTTATTTCAATAAAAAATAAACCAGGCTACACACAGGAATTTCATAACTACACATTTGATGAAGAGATATTTACTGGTTTTAATCCTACCTATATTATTAAGTTGTAACGCTACCGAATTTAGTCCTAACCAGAAATTTAGTGATAACACCCCAAAAGATGTCAATGCGAAAGAGATTGGTTCACTTCCGCAAAAGGCAAGCGGATCTCCAATAAGAATAGCTGTTTCTGGCGATACACAACGCATGTATAAGGAAAGCCAGCTATTTGTAGATCATATCAATTCCCGCAACGATGTCGATTTTGTGGTGCTGAACGGAGATGTTTCAGATTTTGGCCTCTTGCTGGAGTTTGAAGGCATCTATAAAATCTACTCCGGTCTGAAAGTCCCTTTTATTACGGTGATTGGTAACCATGATCAGGTTGCAAATGGTTTTGATATCTATTTAAGGATGTTCGGAAAGGCAGATTTTACATTTGACTTTGCCGGTGTAAAATTTGTGTGCCACGACTCTAATAGTCGTGAGCATAATTTTGATGGCAATGTGCCAGATCTTAACTGGCTTAAGGGTAACCTTAAACTAGATGCAAATACCCAGCATGTTGTTGCCTTATCACATGTACCTCCTGATGATGCAGATTTTGACCCGAAACTTAGGACAAGCTACGAAGCGCTAATGAATAGCACACCGGGCATGCTAGCTTCTATACATTCACACCAGCATTCTCCTGATGTAATTTACCGGCAGGATGGTAAAGGGATACCATTTATCATTACAAATGCCATAGTTAACAGAGCCTACACAATAATTGATATTTCTAATGGAGAACTCAGCACGCAAGCCGTTACTTTTTAGTGTTATTTTTATTTTACTATTCGTCGCAAACACCGCTGTTGGTCAGTCTCCGTTTATAAAAGCGATTATACCAGACCAGGTAAATCTTCAGTACGCAGGTAGCATAGGCTACATGAGCACGGGTGTGGGATATAATCTGTTTAAGGAAAAAGCAGCCCTGAGCTTCCACTATGGTTACGTTCCGGAAGTTAAAGGGGGCGAACTTCACATTACCGCTGTTAAGTTTGAATATAAACCCTGGGCAATCCGCATTAAGGATAAACTTGTCTTTCATCCAATTAACCCTGTTGTATTTCTCTCTTATACATTAGGGAAGAACTTCGGACTTGGTTTTGATCGTGATCAGTATGTAAAAGGTTATTATTTTTGGTCGCCAGCGCTTAGGGAACATCTCGGCGTAAGTTCGGAACTTAAAATTTTGGGCGACCGCAGCAGCAAGATCAAAGCGATTAGTTTGTACACGGAGGCGAATACAAATGATCTATACCTGATCAGCTGGTATGAAAACAGGACCACTACGCCTATCTATCAAATATTCCATTTGGGCTTTGGAATGAGAATGTATTTTTAATAGGTACTGATTACAGTGGAGTTTACTGTCAGTATTTTAAGACAATGTACACTGCAGGGACAGTTCCTTGCCTGATGTGACCTGCCATATTTACAAGTATTAATCAAAAATATTATTTACCAAATACTTTTTGACTATTTTATCATAATAAACTAATAATATACTACGGGCAAACAAGCAGTATTAATCAAATATAATTTGTAAATTATTATAAAACAATTATTTATTATTAACAAACAATAAATAATCTATAAATATCACTATACTAAACACAGCCTGTCAAAAGTACTTTGGAATAATTTTTGCTACTAATAAATTGCACAAATAACGCGTGTAAAGTGTAACGTTTTCAGGAATTTATGTTTTTAAATTGCCTTTTAATCCGTACTTTTGCACGCTCTAACACATAACGAGCACCAAAGCACATAAATGAGACAACTCAAAATCACCCAATCCATAACCAATCGCGAGAGTCAATCTCTAGACAAATATCTTCATGAGATTGGTAAAGTAGATCTAATCACCGCAGAAGAAGAAGTAATACTAGCAAGAAAGATACGCGAAGGTGACCAGGCTGCTTTAGAGCGCTTAACAAAGACCAACTTACGTTTCGTAGTTTCAGTTGCTAAGCAATACCAGAATCAGGGATTGACTTTAGGTGATTTGATTAACGAAGGTAACCTTGGATTGATTAAGGCTGCAAAGCGTTTTGATGAGACAAAAGGTTTCAAATTCATTTCTTATGCGGTATGGTGGATCCGTCAGTCGATATTGCAGGCTATTGCTGAGCAGAGCCGTATTGTACGTCTTCCCCTAAACCAGGTTGGTTCACTGAGCAAGATCAGTAAAGCATTCTCTAAACTAGAACAGGAATTTGAACGTGAGCCTTCACCAGAAGAATTAGCTGATATTTTAGAGACTACTGTTGATAAGATCTCTGATACTTTAAGTAATTCAGGAAGACACGTATCAATGGATGCACCTTTTGTTCAGGGTGAAGAAAATACATTGTTAGATGTACTTGAAAACCACGAGCCAAATACAGATAGCAGTTTAATTAATGAATCCCTTTCTGAAGAAATTAAACGTTCCCTTTCTACTTTAACAGAACGTGAACGCGAGATAATCGTTCTTTTCTTTGGTTTAAGCACTAATCACCCGCTTTCATTAGAAGAGATTGGGGAGAAATTCAATTTAACCCGCGAACGTGTCCGTCAAATAAAAGACAAAGCTTTACAACGTTTACGTCATACTTCACGTAGTAAAATATTAAAATCATACTTAGGTTAATCCTTAACCTTTTAATTGAATACAAAAAGATTGGGTTTTGCCCGATCTTTTTTATTTTTGGGGCATTCTAACCAAATACATCCCGAATATGCTCAATAAATACCAATCTGAATTTCAGAACTGGATTGAAAAAGAGAAAAAAGCCGTTGAACTCATCAACGTAGTTGGCCAGCTGTGGTTTGACAGGTCTATTGAACTTGTACTTTTTCGTAAACCCCTATTTGATATCGGCAGCAGTGATATCCTCTCCCACCATCAGTATGCGAAAACTGTAAGCGGCAAAGATATCAGTATCTATGAAACACTGGAACTTGCCAATACCATCGCCAAATGTAATGTTGCCCCTTCCCGTATCGATATTGGCCGGCTTTCTGCAGAGTGGCTCGATGAGAACAATGGCTATGCGACCATGCGCGATTTTGTAATCAGTAAACTCAGTAAGCACATTGGGAAAGACAAAATGAAACTTATCCCTAAAGATGTGGTATTGTTTGGTTTTGGCAGAATTGGCAGATTAGCAGCAAGAGAGCTGATCCTTCAGGCTGGTAAAGGCGAACAGCTAAGATTACGCGCCGTAGTAACGCGGACTTACAGTGATGAAGAACTTATTAAGCGTGCCGAGTTGCTGCGCACTGATTCTGTCCACGGACCGTTTAATGGAATTATTATTGAAGATTTTACGAATAAGGCTTTGATCATTAACGGGCAAACTATCTATTTTATTGAAGCAAACAATCCCGAGGATACAGACTATACCAGTTATGGGATCGATAATGCGCTACTAATAGATAACACAGGGATATTCCGTGAACGAGATGGTTTAAATCGCCATTTAATAGCCAAAGGGATTGCCCAAGTGTTACTAACCGCGCCAGCAAAAGGAGATATCCCAAATGTGGTACCCGGGATTAACGACGGGGATATAGATTTTGATACAGAGCGGATTTTGTCTAATGCCTCTTGCACAACTAATGCTATTGTTCCTGTACTTAAAATTATTGATGATGCGTTTGGAGTTGACAAAGGCCATATAGAAACGATCCATTCGTATACCAACGACCAAAACCTGCTTGATAACTATCATAAAAAATATCGCCGTGGCCGCTCTGCAGCATTAAACATGGTAATTACAGAAACTGGTGCCGATAAATCTGTAGCCAGGATTATTCCGCACCTTGGAGGAAAGCTCACTGGAAATGCCGTGCGTGTTCCTACACCAAATGTATCATTAGCAATCCTTAATTTATCACTGGGCAAAACCTCTTCGAGAGATGAGGTAATGGAAACTTTAAAGCAGGCTTCACTTTTTGGAAATTTATCAGAACAGCTCGAATTTTCAGTATCAAATGAACTAGTGAGTACTGATCTTACAGGAAACAGTCATGCTTCAATTGTAGATGGCCCTGCTACGATCATGGCTAAAGATAATAAGTCTGTAATCATCTACACTTGGTACGACAATGAATATGGCTACACCAGGCAGGTAATCCGGCTGGCAAAAAAGATGGCCGGTGTGTTAAGATTGACCTATTACTGAGTCGTGAATCACTGCAAATTGGGAGCAATTCTCAATTTGCAGTGATATTTAATCTCCGTATACAATTATTCATCCTGTAAATGAAGAACATGGAGCATCTTGTTTAACTTTTTGCGATAGCCTATTGAAGTGTCATTAATTTGCAATATATTAGGCTTATTGTAGAACATCTGCTAAACTGTTAAACTGAATCGATAGCTATGAAATTATATTTACTCTTACCCCTGGCCCTTTCACTAGGTTGCAATGCAGTAAAAACATCTAATCAGCCTGTATATGCTGATCAATTATTAAAAGATGTCAAAACACTTTCATCAGATACTTATGAAGGAAGAAAAACCGGAACAAAGGGAGGTGAACTGGCTAAAAATTATATCGGTAAGAGATTTAAAGAAATCGGCTTAAAATCGTTTCCGCTGTTGAACAGCTATCAGCAAGCTTTTACTTTTTCGGGAATTGACGATCCTAAAATCAATGGTAAAAATGTAATTGGCTATATCCCTGGCCGCAGTGCAAATATCATCGTGATATCTGCCCATTATGACCACCTTGGCATTATCAATGGTAAAATATTTAATGGAGCAGATGATAATGCTTCTGGCGTTGCAGGTCTTTTAAAAATTGCTGCACATTATGCGAAGAACAAACCGAATTATACCTTAATTTTTGCGGCTTTTGATGCAGAAGAGTTCGGAAGAAAAGGATCTGCTTATTTTGTTAATCATCTTCCTGTTGATATTAAAAGGATCAAGCTCAATCTTAACCTCGACATGATCAGTCATAATGACAAAGGGGAATTGTATGCTACAGGAACATTTAAATACCCCCACTTAAAAGCCTATATCACTACTACTGTACCAGATTTAAAGATCATGTTTGGACATGACAATCCTAAATTGGGCATTGACGACTGGACAGATCAAAGCGACCAATCGGCCTTTAACGCAAAAAACATCCCATTTATCTATTTTGGTATAGAAGATCATAAGGATTACCACAAAGACTCAGATAAGTTTGAGAATATCAATCAGGAATTTTTCATTAACGCTGCGAATGCGATCCTGGAGATTACCGACAATTTCGATAAGGAGCGTACTACTCAAAAGATTTTCAGGGAAAACCTGCAATCAAACCGTTAGTTATTAAGCATTTTTATAAAACATTGAAGCCGTTTGGTTAAAACCAGGCGGCTTCAATGTTTTATAAAATATTATTTTTTTAGCTTATATCTATTTTCTATCATTCCATTAAACTCGCTGTTCGGATTAACAGGCTTGCTGGAAACTGCATTAAAAACAGCTGTTGAAGTACTTCGCTCTGCAACACTGCTCCTCGCTCCCTGATTCGCCGCAGCTGGTGCAATTAAATTCAAAGCAGCCAGTAAGTTCACTTCTCTTTCGTCACCAAAAACATAAGAAGGGTTTTCATTAGAAAGCGTCCCAGGAATCATTCCCGAGTAATATCCACCTTCGTTTGAAGAGTTCTTCGTTTCAAATGACGACATATAAACTTCATACCTGTTTTCTAACGTAATAGGGAAAAACCCTACAGGTTTACCATAAGTAGTTTCTCCAACCAACTGAACAGTCATATAAGGCTTCAACGAATTGATTAGCAGCTCACTTGCAGAGGCAGTATTCCGTGATACGATAAACACTACGTTGGTAACTGTATTTAAATTTCCCCTTTTCTTAAATAAAACAGTGTTGCCGGCAACGGAATAATCAACATTTGCATAGGTTAAAATTGTTCCATTATCTTGTCTTCTGATTTTACCATCCGAACCAATTAATGGCTGGTTTTTTAATAGCGTAGCACCATTGGATTGCATCAGGCTATTATAATATTCTACAAACATAGTTTTACCAGTAAGACCAGCAGGAGCAATCAAATTAGCCAGATATTCTGCAGAATTTACATACCCGCCGCCATTATACCTTAGATCTATAATCAGATCGGTTACACCTTGCGAACTAAACTCAGTAAATACAGGGTCCAGATTGCTATCACTTGGAACCGTCTCATTCGTCAGGCTTGAAAAGCGTGCATAAGATAAATATCCAATTTTCTTTCCTGACCTGGTGAATACTTTAGAAAGGTATACGGGGCTGCTTTTATAAGATGCTTTGTTCAGGGTAAGGCTAAAAGCAACTTTATCTAAAAAGTTATACCCTTCAATTTTTACAGAAGCGGCATTAAAAGCAGCAGAAATAGTGCTGTTTTCTGTGGTAAAATTATTCCCTATCGTATTTCCATTTACTTTAGTAATCACCCATCCCCGTTTCACACCAGCAGTTTCTGCAGGAGAAGAAGGATAAACAGCTGTAACAAACAGCAAATATGGACCTGATTCTGAATTGCTGGTCAAATAATAAACAGGTCTTATTCCTATGTCATTCCCATTACCTTCTGTATCTACTGCCGCCTTATCGTTTATGCCTGCAGAAACATTTGGATTGGCTAATGTAAGATCATTGATGTAAGAATATTTTGCATCGAAGTTAGCCGCTTCTGAAGCCGATAATGGATATTCGTAAGGTTTACCAGTAGCCGTATTAATCGGGCTATACTGGGTAATTGCGTACAGTTCCTGATTGTAGCCAGAAAGTGTACCTGCGAATCTCCTAGGGTTGAAGGCAGAATATTCTGGCAGAGCTGTGTTCCAGAAATACACCTGTTTGGCATAGAGAAATAAGGAATCAAGAGTTTGCTCTGCACGTGTGGCCGTTCCTGTGGAAGGGGTTGCCGGTGTATCAATTTCTATATCTTTGTTCTTTTTACAAGAAGCAGCGATTAAACATAATAAGCCTAAAAAGGCTACTGCAACGTTTTTATTTAGTATTTTTTTTTTCATGTAGCCAATATATAGGGTATTGATAATTACGGTATTAAGATACCAATAGTTTGTCGATCGGCAAAAACTTAATTTTGGATGACAAAGCAGAATTTTGATCCATTTTACCCTCACCTATCCTTACTATTTTCTCCCTATCGATTTCATGATTGAGCACCAAGGCATCTATAGCATCCGTAACTGACCCATTTGCAATTTCTTCTGCAAAATATACAGTCAGGTACTGCTCGACGCCGTTCCACTCTATTTGCCTGATCTTATTAAGTTGTTTCAATGGATCTCCTGCAGTAACCAAAAACAGTTTTTTATCTGCTGCAATAATTTGCTGCATAAACTTTAGCACCGGTGCAAATAGCAATAGCTTCAAAGGCAGCCTGGCATTCTGCTGGAGCAGATTAAAATTAATGCTGTACTTGCTGTCGAGATTAAACTGTGCCGATGTCTTTTCAAATATAGCAGCTTCCCCTTCTTTTACATAAGTACTTTCCATAAAACGGATAATGCCTTGCGCATCGATTTGCTCTCCATACTCAATAAATTGGGCAAACAAATAATAAACTTGCAATAGGTAGTCCTTTTCTGGATAAAGCACATTGTCCAGTTCAAAGAAGAAAGCGTCGTTATCCTTGATATAATCGCTGTAAACCATTAGGAAATCATAAATAAAGCAGGATTGATTCCATCCTCGTCTGCTGTGATATAATAAGCTCCATTTAATTGTAGCTCTTCTCCCCTTTTTAATAAGTCAGTATCAAGCAAGGTAGAATAAACCAGCAGTCCCTTATCAAAAACAGCCCAGTTCTTTTTATCTCCCGGTGCAGCTTCAAAATAAATTGGGAAGCTGGCACTATCAGGTAACAAAATATGGATATTAAATTCTTCAAAAAGCACCGACGATCTAATAACCGCTTCCAATTCGAAACTATAGATCGGCAATAAACGGTCGGCTTCCTGGTCCAGGCACGCATTCAATAAATTATGTGCGATGGTATCATCATTTCTTGGTCCGAGATCCATTAGCTGATACTGTACAGATACAAAGGAAGGCATATCGCCATAATCACCAAGAATGACCTGGTCGCCCGAAAATGCTTTTAATAATTTTAATGCCTGGGCAGATTTGCCACCGGTAATTAGTGTTCTCAAATTTTATACGATTAAACCATCTTTCATGGTGACTACCCTATCGCTTATTTTTGCCAGATCTTCATTGTGGGTAACAATAACAAAAGTCTGTTTAAAATTATCGCGCAGGGTGATAAAAAACTGGTGAAGTGATTGCGCATTGGCGGAGTCCAGATTTCCGGAAGGCTCATCTGCCAATATTATCGAAGGGTCATTGATCAGCGCCCTTGCCACAGCAATACGTTGTTGTTCCCCCCCTGATAACTGGTTAGGTTTATGTGTTGCGCGATCTTTTAAACCAAGCAGATCGAGTAGCTCGGCCGCGCGTATTTCTGCTTCTTTTTTACTTTTTTTTGCAATAAAAGCCGGTATGCAGATATTTTCCAGTGCCGTAAATTCTGGCAAAAGGTGATGGAACTGAAACACGAAGCCAATATTCTTATTCCGGAAAATACTAAGCAGCTCGCCGGAAAGCTTGTTCACTTTTGTTCCATTCAACTCTACAGTCCCTTCATCAGGCTTGTCCAATGTACCAAGGATATGTAAGAGCGTGCTCTTTCCAGCCCCCGAAGCACCGATAATACTGACGATCTCTCCTTTTTCTACCTCAAAATCTACTCCTTTTAAAATCGGGAGGTTTCCATAAGCTTTTCTGATACCTGTGGCTTTTAGCATGAAGCAAACTTACAAAAAGTTGAGATTAAATTCATCCAACGTAAATATTACCATTTTTGACCAAGGATAAAAGGGAGAATAAGTTTTTAAAACCAATCTGAAATTGTAGATTTGGATCAAATTTTTTCAGCTAATGAATATACACGAATATCAAGGTAAAGAAATACTTAAAAGTTTTGGTGTTGCCGTACAAGAAGGCATAGTTGCCGAAACTGTTGAGCAGGCTGTAGAAGCTGCTAAAAAAATGAAAGCAGACTACAACTCTGACTGGGTAGTAATTAAAGCGCAGGTACATGCTGGTGGCAGAGGTAAAGGTGGAGGCGTTAAATTAGCCAAAAACCTTGACGAGGTTAAACAAAGAGCTACTGATATTTTAGGTATGCAGTTAGTAACCCCTCAGACAAGTGCAGAAGGTAAAAAAGTTCATAAAGTATTAGTTGCACAGGATGTTTACTATCCGGGAGCTTCTGAAACCAAAGAATTTTATATCAGTGTACTGTTAAACCGTGCTACAGGCAGGAACATCATTATGTATTCTACCGAAGGTGGTATGGATATCGAAGAAGTTGCAGAACATACCCCTCATTTAATCTTTAAAGAAGAGATTGATCCTAAGGTGGGTATCCAGGGTTTTCAGGCACGTAAAATTGCTTTCAAACTAGGATTAAGCGGAGCTGCTCATAAAGACATGGTGAAGTTTGTAACAGCATTATATAAAGCGTATGATGGTACTGACTCTGCAATGTTTGAAATCAACCCGGTTTTAAAAACTTCAGATGATAAAATCATTGCTGTAGATGCCAAAGTAGATCTTGATGATAATGCTTTATTCCGTCACCCTGCTTATGCAGCGATGCGTGATAAACTAGAAGAAGACCCTACAGATGTTGAAGCAAGTGAATCTAACTTAAACTATGTTAAATTAGACGGAAACGTTGGTTGCATGGTTAATGGTGCTGGTTTAGCTATGGCTACAATGGACATTATTAAAATTGCCGGTGGTGAGCCTGCTAACTTCCTGGACGTTGGTGGAACTGCAAACGCACAAACCGTTAAAGCTGGTTTTAACATCATCTTAAAAGATCCTAACGTTAAAGCTATCTTAATTAACATTTTTGGTGGTATTGTACGTTGCGACCGTGTTGCACAAGGTGTGATTGATGCTTATAATGAAATAGGTGATATCCCTGTTCCAATTATCTGTCGTTTACAAGGCACTAATGCTGTTGAAGCGAAAAAACTAATTGATGAGTCTGGTCTGAAAGTATTCTCTGCAATTGCATTGAAAGATGCCGCTGCCTTGGTTACTCAGGTTTTAGCATAAATATTTACAGATTTATTCCTGTATCAAATGCCAGTTGTTCATTCGACTGGCATTTTTTTATGCCCATTATTCCGATTATTACTCCCTCCTGTTTCGAGAAAAAGGATTAAAAAAAAATCCTCCAACTTATGGGTCGGAGGATCTTTAAACCAAATATAAATTAAACGAGCAATACAAATATAGGAACATTTTTAACAAAAACAAGTTAAATATTCAAAATAACCCAACATAAACACCAAATATTACTAAAAACAACTAACAAGACACATTAAATACACATGAAAAACAAAAAATAATTCAAAAATTCCAAATAAATAACCAAAAGACCATCGTAAAAACCGAATTAGCATATAAATAATTGAAAATTTACATGTAAAATTCACAATTCAAATCAAAACATACCTAATTTATTGCCAAAACCAATTTAAATTCGAATAATAGGTACCCTAACCGGGAAGCAACTCTATATTGTTACTACACTAGTGCAGATTGGCATGGTAGTGACAGGTAAGCCAAAGGATACGCAATACCCCATCAACCTGCACTAATGTACAGCTCCAATACGCACCCTTCCCTAACATTTAACGGTTTTAGCCATGTTCACGAAATTCGCAGGTATTATAGATTAGATTTATATAAACGGAGTAAAATTGTTATTTTTGGGCGCTCCACAAAAAAATCATGATTAAAAGAGAAAAGATAAAAAGTCTGTTAGCTACAACAGACTTCAACAGAGAAGTAACTGTAATGGGATGGGTTAGAACCTTCCGTAACAACCAGTTCATTGCCATCAATGATGGTTCCTGCATGGGTAACCTGCAAATCGTGGTTGATTTTAATAATACAGCAGAGGAATTGCTTAAGCGGGTTACTACAGGTGCAGCGGTTGCAATCAATGGCACATTGGTAGAATCTTTAGGTAAAGGGCAAACTGTAGAGGTAAAAGCTACCTCGATAGAAATACTGGGCGACAGCGATTCGGAAAAATTCCCTTTGCAGCCTAAAAAACACAGTCTTGAATTTTTAAGAGAGATTGCCCACCTGCGTTTTCGTACAAATACGTTTAATGCAGTATTTAAAGTTCGTCATGCTTTAGCTTTCGCTATTCACCAGTTTTATAACGAAAGAGGTTTTGTATATATGCACACTCCAGTAATCACTGCATCTGATGCAGAAGGTGCTGGTGAAATGTTTAAAGTAACTACTCTGGATTTTGATAAAACCCCAAGAACTGAAGATGGAAAAGTTGATTTCTCTGAAGACTTCTTCGGAAGAGCAACTAACCTAACCGTTTCTGGCCAACTCGAAGGTGAGCTTGCTGCAATGGCATTCGGACAGATCTATACATTCGGACCTACTTTTAGAGCAGAAAACTCTAACACTACACGTCACCTTGCAGAATTCTGGATGATTGAGCCAGAGGTTGCTTTTGCAGATTTAGAAGATAATATGCAGCTGGCAGAGGATATGATGAAATACGTGATCACTTATGCACTGGAAAACTGCAAAGAAGAGATCGAATTTTTAAATACCCGCCTTGCAGAAGACGAAAAAACTAAACCACAGAACGAACGCAGCGAGCTTTCACTGATAGATAAACTTAACTTTTGCCTGAACAATGATTTTGAGCGTTTAACCTATACGGAAGCGATCGCGATTTTACGTTCTTCAAAACCAAATCAGAAAAAACAATTTAAGTACCTGATTAACGAATGGGGTGCAGACTTACAATCGGAACATGAGCGTTTCCTGGTAGAAAAACACTTCAAGAAACCGGTAATCCTTACTGACTACCCTGCAGATATTAAATCTTTCTACATGCGCCAGAACGAACCGGATGCAGAAGGCAGAAAGACTGTTGCGGCTATGGACATCCTATTCCCTGGCATTGGCGAGATGATCGGCGGATCTCAAAGAGAAGAGCGGTTAGAAAAACTACAGCAACGTATGCAAGAGTTAAATATACCAGAAGATGAACTTTGGTGGTATATGGACACACGTAAATTTGGTACTGCGCCACATGCTGGTTTCGGATTAGGTTTTGAAAGATTAGTCCTTTTTGTAACTGGTATGACGAATATCAGAGATGTAATTGCTTTTCCCCGTTTCCCTAAAAACGCAGAGTTTTAAAACATAAGGCCGGTTATTTAACTTGTGTACTCATAAAAATGCCCCCATAAAGTGTCTAACTTTTTTGGGGGCATTGCATATAAGCTGGGCGGGATTTTTTTATGCAATAATATTAAATTGATTATCAGCTTGTTTGCGGCAAAGTGTCTGTAAATGAATTAGCATGTGCGTAATCAACAGATGTTACCCTATAATCTGTAGGCTTAAAGCTATTGGATGTACTTAAAGCCATTCCCAACTCAAATCTTAATGGATAAGGTGTAGTTAATAAACTTCCTTCCGGAATATACGGATAGGTCTCCATATAAGACTGGATCATATTTGGTGAAATCCTCCTATTAATATACGCCCTTGTCAGCTCGTAAGGATGACGCAAACCTGCAGCTCCCAAAAGCTCTACAGCACTGGCAACGGTTAAACGGTGATAGTTAAAAACCCTTACCTTTTTATCATCTACCACCAAACCTTTCATTAAACTTGGGTCTTGCGTAGCCACACCAGTCGGACAGGTATTGCTATTACATTCTAATGCCTGGATGCAGCCCAATGCAAACATCATCGCCCTCGCAGAGTTACATAAATCTGCACCCAGAGAAATGTTCTTAACTAAGTCAAATCCTGATGAAACTTTCCCTGATGAAATAATTTTAATATGTTTTTTAATCCCGAAACCTGTAAGCACATCAAATACAAAAGCTAATGCTTCCCTTAGAGGCATACCCACTGCATTAGAAAACTCTTGTGGGGAAGCACCTGTACCGCCTTCTCCCCCATCTACCGTAATAAAGTCGACATAAGTATCGGTTTCTATCATTGCTTTGCAAATTGAAAAGAATTCGCTTTTCCTTCCGATACATAGTTTGAAGCCTACCGGTTTTCCGCCAGAAAGTTGCCTTAGTTTTTTCACAAACGCAATTAACTCCAGGGGAGTAGAAAAGGCATTATGCGCTGGCGGTGAAATTACATCAAATCCTTCTTTTACTAATCTGATCCTGGCAATTTCAGGAGTAACTTTTTTGGCTGGTAAAATACCACCATGACCAGGTTTAGCGCCTTGAGATAGTTTTATTTCTATCATTTTAACCTGCTCAGTTTTTGACCGTGTAGCAAAAGCATCAAAATTAAATGTTCCATCCGGGTTACGACAGCCAAAATAGCCAGTTCCAATTTGCCATACCAAATCTCCTTTTGGTGCAGAGTGGTAATCACTGATCCCGCCTTCGCCGGTATTGTGCGCAAAGTTGCCCATAAAGGCTCCTCCGTTTAAAGCTAAAATTGCATTCTGGCTTAAGGAACCAAAACTCATCGCTGATATGTTCAGTATACTAGCAGAATAAGGTTGCGCGCATTCCGGGCCACCTATAAGGACTCTTGGGTCTTCATCGAGCTCATGGTGACTGATAGCGGAGATACTGTGGCTTAACCATTCATATCCGTTTTCGTATACATCGAGCTGTGTACCAAAGGGAATAGTATCATTATCTTTTTTAGCCCGCTGATAAATCAGGGAGCGGTTAAGTCTGCTGAAGGGTTTACCGTTGGTATCGCTTTCTACAAAGTATTGATATACTTTGGGGCGTAAATCTTCTGCTAAATATCTTAAACGGCCTAAAACCGGATAATTCCTTACAATACTGTGTTTTGGTTGATACAAGTCGTAAATACCCAATAAGATAATCGGACCGATAAAAATAAATGCCCAATAAAAGGGTGTCCAGGCTAAACTAATCATAATAGTTGCCGTGACCAGGAACGCGGCAATTGCAATAAACGCTTTTCTCATAAACTAGTATTTACTAAATTCGTACCAATAGTACGACATTTATCAAATTGCTGAATAAAGTTTTTAGTAAATTTACATATGCTTATCAAAATATATCCGGAAAATCCAAACCCGAAGGCCATTGAACAGGTTGTTGAGGTCTTGAAAAAAGGAGGAATTATTATCTACCCGACTGATACAGTGTACGGTCTGGGATGCGATATCACCAATCAGAAGGCGATAGAAAGGATTTGCAAAATCAGGGGCATCAAACCTGAAAAAGCGAACTTCTCTTTTATCTGTTCCGATCTGAGCCATATCTCTGATTTTATTAAACCTATTGATACAACGGTGTTCCGCTTATTGAAAAAAGCACTTCCGGGACCGTTCACATTTATTTTTAATGCGAATAATAATGTGCCGAAGTTATTAAGTTCAAACAAGAAAACTGTAGGTATCAGGGTGCCTGATAACACTATTGCAAGAGAAATTGTAAGGATTTTGGGTAATCCAATTTTGTCGACTTCCATTAAGGATGATGATGAACTGATCGAATATTCTACAGATCCGGAACTGATCCATGAGAAATATGAAGATTTAGTAGATATGGTGATCGATGGTGGTTATGGTGACAATGAGGCGTCGACAGTGGTAGACTGTACAATGGGCGACTTTGAAATTATCCGTGAAGGAAAAGGGATACTGGAAAATTTTATTTAATTACGGGAAAGATAAACTGCTAAGAACAATTATAATAAAAAACGGACCTGCAAAATATCTTTTTGCAGGTCCGTTTTTTATACAGTAAAACTGTCCTAAGACTTGAACAGTTGCATAAATTCGGTGATGTTTTGCTGGAGCTGACCCGCCTGTAGTGATTTAACGAAAGCTGTACCGATAATCCCTCCATTTGCATATTTGCATGCTTTATCAAACGTCTCTTTACTGCTGATCCCAAATCCGATCATCGTCGGGTTTTTCAATTCCATTGCTGCAATCCTGCTGAAATAAGTAGCAGTAGTATCGGATACTTCCAGGTTTTTCCCGGTAGTTGCTGATGAAGACAATAGATAAATAAATCCATTGCTTAATGAATCAATTTTATGAATACGATCTACTGAAGTTTGTGGCGTAACTAAAAAAATATTGCTTAATCCATTTTCAAGGAAAGCATCTTTATAAAACTCTTCATATTCCACCATCGGCAGGTCTGGCACAATACAACCATCAACCCCCACGTCGGCACATGCTTTACAAAAACGTTCCACACCGTACTGCAATACAGGGTTTACGTATCCCATCAGCAGTACAGGAATGGTTACATTATTGCGCAGGTCTTTTAACTGTTCGAATAACAAATTCAGGTCCATTCCGCTATCCAGCGCATGTTTGCTGCTCGCCTGGATCACCGGTCCGTCTGCCACCGGATCAGAGTAAGGAAAACCAATTTCCAGCATATCTGCACCCGCTTTTTCTAAAGCCTCTGCAATAGCTATGGTATCACCAAGGTCCGGATAACCGGCAGTATAGTATATAGAAAGTATATTGTTCTTTTTCTCTTTAAATAATTGGGTTATTCTGTTCATCTGATCTTTATTATACGGTTCCGGGCTATTAAAACCCAAAGTGTTTCATATAGGTATCCATGTCTTTATCTCCCCTGCCAGAAAGACAAACCACAACATTTTCTCCACCTTTAAATTCCATTTTTTCTAATTGTGCCAATGCATGTGCACTTTCAATGGCAGGAATGATACCTTCTAATTGTGTACAAAGCAAACCGGCATCAAGAGATTCGTCGTCGGTAATAGAAACATATTGCACCCGCTCAGTTTTAAATAAATGTGCATGCTGTGGCCCAATGCCTGGATAATCCAAACCAGCCGAGACTGAATGCGGTTCTACCACCTGCCCGTCTGCCGTCTGCATTAAAATGCTTCTGCTTCCATGCAGCACCCCTTCTTTACCTAAAAACGTGGTCGCGGCAGAAAACCCGCTGCTCACCCCTTTTCCACCTGCTTCTACGGCAACGAGCTTTACGTTTACATCATCAAGAAAGTGATAAAACATACCCATTGCATTACTGCCACCGCCAACACAGGCCAATACATAATCGGGCTGATCGTTTCCGGTTTGTGCTACCAATTGTTTTTTTGTTTCCTCAGAAATAACAGATTGGAAAATAGACACCAAATCAGGATAAGGATGCGGCCCGACTACAGAACCGATGATATAATGGGTATCTACAGGATTATTTATCCAGTCGCGCATAGCCTCGTTAGTCGCATCTTTCAATGTTTTACTACCAGAAACCGCAGATACTACTTTTGCGCCTAACATCTTCATCCGCGCTACATTTGGGGCCTGGCGCTGGATATCAATTTCTCCCATATATACCACACATTCCAATCCCCGTAACGCGCAAACCGTTGCAGTAGCCACACCATGTTGTCCTGCGCCAGTTTCTGCAATGATCCTTTTCTTCCCAAGCTTTTCAGCCAGCAAAATCTGACCAATTGTATTATTGATTTTATGGGCACCAGTATGGTTTAAGTCCTCCCTTTTCAGAAAGATATTGGCATTGTACTTTTCAGATAATCTTTTGGCCAGGTAAAGCGGGGAAGGGCGCCCTACATAATCCTTTAGTAAATAATGAAATTCCTTTTGAAAATCTGCGTCTTCAATAATCTTAAGGTAGTTCTGTCTTAATTCTTCCACATTCGGGTAAAGCATTTCCGGGATATATGCTCCACCGAAATCTCCATAATAACCTTTTTCGTTTACAAAATAATTCATCTCTTATCTTTTATATGCTGTTATAAAAACGACAGCATTTTGTTTTTAAAATCTTTTAACTGATTGATATCTTTTAATCCTGGGGAGGTTTCAAAGCGGCTATTGACATCTGCACCATACAAACGTTCGTCATTGATCCTTGGCAGTTCTACCACATTATCCAATCCTATGCCACCACTGATAAAAAATGGTTTTATCAATTGATACTTCTCCAGGAGACGCCAATTGAAACTATTGCCAGAACCTCCATGTCCAGCAGTTTTCGTATCAAAAAGATAGTAATCTACTGTATCAAAATAATCATCAAGCCGGTCAAAATCAAATGAAGCATCAATACCAAAAGCTTTGATCACTTCTGTTACCTTTTGCAGTTCCTTGCAGTAAGCCGGACTTTCATTGCCGTGCAGCTGAACTGCTTTAAGTTGATAGGTAGAAATTTTATCTTTTACTACTTCTAGTTTTTCATCTACAAATACACCTGTTGTTTTAATACTTTCCGGGATACTTTTAACAATTTCAGGGTTCAGATCAGCCACAAACCTTTTAGATCCGGAGAAGAATATAAATCCCATGTAATCGGGTTCCAAAGCAATTACTTCTGCAATGTTTTCCGGAACCTTCATTCCGCAGATCTTTAATTTAGCACTCATGAAATTAGATTTTTAAAGCTTTGTAAGGCATTACCGCTAACCAGGGAAGTTTCGGCTTCATAATAACAATCAGAAAACGATTGTTCTGGTTTGATTGTTTGTATAGCTAACGCGGCATTGCATAACACCACATTATTCTGCGGGTCAGTCCCTGTACCACCTAGTACATGCATAAATATTTCTGCAGAAGATGCTACCGTATCACCACCAGCAATTTCGAACTCACTAATTTGTTCAAAACCAAGGTCGCTGATCTTCACCAATGCTTCACCGTTTTTACTAAACGTTTTGAAGTCGCACGTTAAAGAGACCTCATCAAAGCCATCGACAGCATGCAGGATGGTATAATTTTTATCAGTCTCCTGATATAAATACGCATATAAACGCGCAAGCTCCAAACTAAACACCCCGACGATCTGATTTTTAGGCTGTGCCGGATTAACCATTGGCCCAAGCATATTGAAAAAAGTTTTAACACCCAGTTCTTTACGTATAGGCGCCACAATTTTCATTGCAGGATTAAATAAAGGAGCATGAATAAAGCAGATACCCGCTTTATCGAGACTTCTCTTTAACTGATCCTGATCTGCAGTAAAGGTATAGCCAAGATATTCCATCACATTAGAAGAACCACAGCCCGAAGACACACCATAATTACCATGTTTGGCAACTTTATATCCTGCACCCGCAACCACAAATGAAGCCAGCGTAGAAATGTTAAAAGTATCTTTACCATCTCCGCCAGTACCACAAAGATCTACCAATTCATAATCAGATAAATCCAGCTTCACACATAAGTCCAGCATCGCATCTCTAAATCCCTGCAACTCGGCCACAGTAATATTCCGCATGCCAAATGCAGTAATAAAGGCCGCAATCTGCGAATTATTAAACTCTCCGGCGGTGATCGCCGTTAAAATCCGCCGGGCCTCTTCCCTGCTAAAAGATTTATTTTCAAATAAGTGGTTCAGTATTTTCTTCATGGGTATAAAACAAAAAAGGTTGCCTGTTAAAGCAACCCTCAAAATATTTTTATATAAAAAATAAACGTACAAAATTGGGTTACACTATGCTATTGCATTGTGCCACCACCAATTATTAAGTCCGTTTGTAAGTATCATCTGAACAAAGATGGAATAGTTTTTTAATATTTGCAAAGTATTTTCGTAATATTTCTCTAAGTCCTGCTGTCACAGTTTAAACGAAACCTGCAGCAGATCGCACATTATTATCATCACTCCCTTATTTGATTAAGGCATTCTTTTCTTTTGTAAAGTGATTAAATACCAGTTTATCAGCTAAAGCAGGCAACAGCTTATTGATCCAGACGGTAAGTTTTCCCTGAACTGTCATCACTAAAGTGCGTTTACGGGAAGCAATACCGTTAACAATATTTTTCGCAACCTCCTCAGACGACATCATTTTACCCTCTTCCATACTGGTCTCCCCGTGAGAAGAACCGTCTTTAGCCAATGCTGCTACACGGATATTAGAAGTGGTAAAGCCAGGACAGGCAACCATTACATGAACACCGGTATTCAATAACTCTGTACGCAGCGCCTCCATAAATCCGTTCATCGCAAATTTTGATGCCGAATAACCAGTTCTTCCCGGTAAGCCGCGATAGCCTGCAATAGAAGAAACGCCAATTATACTGCCTTTAGTTTTCAGGATTTCTGGCAAAGCATATTTTGTACAGTAAACTGTACCCCAAAAATTGACATCCATCAGGTTTTTCAGTACAGAAAGATCAAGCTCATTAAAAAGCGCACGCATAGAAATACCAGCATTATTTACCATTACATCTATGCTGCCGAACGTTGTTAGTGCTTGTTTTACCAAGTGTTCACAATCCTCTTCTTTAGTTACATCTACCTGTACCGCAATCGCTTTAACCCCATATTTCTTTTCCAGTTCTGCAGTAAGCTCACATAAAGTAACATATTGCCTGGCCGCAAGGACAAGGTTGGCACCACGACGGGCAAATTCTTCTGCACAAGATTTCCCTATACCTGATGAAGCACCGGTAATAAGGACAACTTTATTCTTAAAATCCATCTTAATTATTTGATTATTGAATTTACATAAGGAACCCTGGTTACGATAGAACGGCCAAGGGTAATTTCATCCGCATATTCTAACTCACCACCAAAGGCAATTCCCCTGGCAATTGTAGTAATTGGTATCTGGAAATCTTTCAGTCTTTTATACAAATAGAACAAAGTCGTATCCCCTTCCATTGTGGCACTTAATGCTAATATTACCTCTTTAACCGGCGTGGTGGCCACGCGCTGTACCAGCGAATCAATGAAAAGGTCTGACGGGCCAATCCCATCCATCGGCGATACTAAACCGCCAAGCACATGGTAAACCCCAAAATACTGTGATGTATTTTCAATTGCCATTACATCCCTTGTATCCTCCACTACGCAAATCACTTCTTTGTCGCGTTTTTGCGAAGCACAAATACTGCAGATCTGCTGATCCGAAATATTATGACAGATACCACAGTGTTTTATATCTCTTTTTAACTTGATTAGCGTGTTGCCAAAAGTATCTACTTCTTCCTGTTCTTTGTTTAATAAATGAAGCACAAGGCGCAATGCGGTCTTCTGTCCCACTCCAGGTAATTTAGAAAATTCATTAACGGCATCTTCAAGAAGCTTGGAAGAAAAGTTCATCTTACAAATTTATATTTATCTTCTGTTATTTGATTTTTAAAATATGATTTTCTTACATTAGCTTGTAAACACTAAACAAAACATGACCCCAGCCATACTCTTATCCTTTCTTTTGGGATACTTTGCACTCTTAGTCGGTGTAGCCTATTATACATCCAGAAATTCATCAGACAATGCCTCTTTCTTTATTGCAAACAGGAATTCAAAATGGTACCTGGTTGCTTTTGGTATGATTGGAACAGCGCTTTCGGGGGTAACATTTATCTCTGTACCGGGTGCTGTCGGCAAAAGTGAGTTTGGCTATTTTCAATTTGTGTTGGGTAATGCGGTAGGGTTTATTATTATCGCAACGGTATTGCTGCCTTTATATTACCGGATGAACCTGATCTCTATTTATACTTATTTAGAGAAAAGACTGGGCGCATACAGTTATAAAACAGGCGCGGTAATTTTCCTGATTTCAAGAACAATAGGATCTGCGTTCCGTTTATATTTAGTTGCAATCGTACTGCAGAAATTCATATTTGATGCTTGGAATGTCCCATTTTGGTTAACCATTGTCCTTTGTCTGGTACTCATCTGGTTATACACACATAAAGGTGGATTAAAAACGATTATTATCACAGATACCATGCAAACGGTTTTCTTGCTATTGTCTGTAGTGCTTTCAATTATTTTTATTTCTAAATCGCTAAACCTCGATATTACCGGGACTTTCGAAGCTGTGAAAACCAGTAGTTATTCAAAGATCTTTTTCTGGGAAGATTTTATGGGCAGTAAATCTCATTTTCTAAAACAGTTTATGGGGGGTATTTTCGTGACTATTGCCATGACAGGCTTGGATCAGGACCTGATGCAAAAGAACCTAAGCATGAAGACTATCAAAGAGGCACAAAAAAATATGTTCACATTTACCGGGGTTTTTGTGGTAATGAATATCTTTTTTTTAAGTGTCGGTGCATTACTTTACTTGTATGCGGCTAAGAATGGTATTGATGTAACAGCATTAAAAACACCTGATCACCTTTATCCGGAGATTGCGTTAAACCACCTCAATATTATTCCTGGAATCATTTTTATGCTTGGATTAACTGCTGCAACTTTTGCCACCACTGATTCTGCATTAACGGCATTAACTACTTCATTTTGTGTCGACTTTCTCCATTTCGATAAAAAAGAAGACAAAAATGATCCTAAATTAGTTAACCAGCGGCATATGGTACATATCGGGTTTTCCATATTAATGGTAGCGGTAATTATGGTGTTTAAAATTATCAATGACGATTCTGTAGTGAATTCCATATTTACTGCTGCTGGCTATACGTACGGACCATTAGTGGGCCTGTTTGCTTTTGGAATGCTAACTAAACGAGCGGTTAGAGATAAGCTGGTACCTTATTTGTGCATTGCCTCGCCCATACTGTGCTTCGTGATCAACATGAACAGTATGAAGTGGTTTGGCTACGCAATGAGCTTTGAGCTGATTGTGTTAAATGGCATGATCACATTTTTACTACTTTGGGCAACAGGAAAAACATCAGTTGCCCAAACCAAATTTTAACTATAATGAGCAAACAGATGACGAGTGAAGAGAAAATAAGAAGTGCTTTTGAAAATAAAAACTGGCAGGAAATTAAAGTAACAGATTCCTGGCAGATCTTTAAAATAATGGCCGAATTTGTTGATGGATTTGAAAAACTGGCTAAAATCGGGCCCTGTGTCTCCATCTTTGGGTCTGCAAGAACAGCAGAAACCAATAAGTATTATGAAATTGCAGTAGAATGCGGCAAACTATTAACCGATCGTGGTTATGGGGTGATTACTGGCGGGGGACCTGGAATTATGGAAGCTGGGAATAAAGGAGCGCATACAAACGGCGGTAAATCAGTCGGACTAAATATAGATCTTCCTTTTGAACAGTTCCATAACAAGTATATAGACCATAATAAACTGCTGGAGTTTGACTACTTTTTTATCAGAAAAGTGATGTTTATGAAATACTCGCAAGGTTTTATTGTATTACCTGGCGGGATGGGTACGATGGACGAACTTTTTGAGGCCATCACTTTAATACAAACAGGCAAGATTGCCAGGTTCCCGATTGTACTGGTAGGTAAAGATTACTGGGGCGGATTAGTGGACTGGATCAAAAACACGATGTTAGAGAAAGAACATAACATCCATGCAGAAGACCTCAATCTTTTCCGGTTGGCCGATACTGCAGAAGAAGCTGCCGAACATATCTTCCGTTTCTATGATAAATATGTATTAAAACCGAACTTCTAGTAAGATCATGTAAACGATCAACAGAGAAGTGGTTGATCATTAGGTTTACCATTGTATGGTAATACATTATGAATTCTAATAATAAAATTTAGCGGGTGTTAGATATGACTAACCCCGCCTGATACCACCAACTTCATAGCGTCCGCAGCACTCATATTTAAATCCGTTATCTTTTCCCTGCTTACCACGCAAACCTGTCCTGCAAAAGAGTAAGAAAAAGGGAAATAAACAACACTTTCTCCCGGGAGTCCGATCGAAGCAAGGTCACTTTGCGTTAAAAAACCAATTCTTTTAATGCCATCCTGTATTTCTACCAGCACCGGGTGGTTAAACTTCTTTTCGTCGCCAACAAATGCCTCTGCAAGATCTTTAATTGAAGAATAGATGAAATTTAAACCAGGCAACCTGTTCATCCAGCGGTTAAACCAGTTATACATCGGCTCGGTCACAAAATTGGTAACGAAAATACCCGCTATCAAAATCAGGGTTATTACCAGTGCTAATCCCAGACCAGGAATATTCCGGCTTGCCCCCGTTCTTGGATCTACACCTAAAATATTATTTACATTTAACCAGCTGTCCACAGTAGTTACCGCCCAGATTACAATGTAAATACTTAACGCAATGGGCAATACAATCAATAATCCTTTAATCAGATAATTTAATAATGCCCTCCCAATCTTATTCATGCAACAAAATTACTCATAAAAATATACACGTTTAACTCTTTGAGAGATATTTGTTAAAATCTCATAAGGAATGGTATCAATCTGGGCAGCCAGATCGGCAATTGTAAGCTGTTCATTAAAAACGATTACCTCATCACCGGTTTTTGCAGCCAGCCCCGTTACATCAAGCATACACATATCCATTGCAATAGATCCCACAACAGGTGCCGGCTGCCCGTTGACCATCATCTTGCCCACACCATTACCAAATGCACGACGGTATCCATCCGCATAACCGATCTTAACGGTGGCAATTGTACCACCATTCGGCAACACACCTCTCCGCCCGTATCCGATGGTTTCTAAAGGCTTTACTTTCTTTAGCTGTGTGATTGTTGTTTTAAGTACAGCTACGGTCTGCAGTCCTCTATTTTTATCAAGAGCGGCGTCAAAACCGTATAGTCCTATTCCTATCCTTACCATATCCAGCTGGGCTTCGGGATGTCGTGTTATTGCAGAAGTATTGGAAATATGTCTGATAAAATCATAATCTAATTCATCCCTGATCAGCTTACTAAGCGTATTGAACCGGCCTATCTGGTAAACTGTAAAATCATCATGCCTCACATCTTCACTTGCCGCGAGATGTGAAAAAGCAGATATCACCCTTATTTTTTCGGTAGAGACCAGCAGGGGAAGCAACGTAGAAAAATCTTCCTCTTCAAAACCCAAACGGTGCATCCCGGTATCAATCTTTAGGTGTACCGGATAAAAGAAGGTAGAATCAGGTAAAAAATCAATAAAGGCATTTAGGATATCCAGATTATATAACTCAGGTTCCAGTTTATATTTCAGGATTGCTTCAAATGCATGTGGCTCGGGGCTCATCACCATAATTGGCAGTGTGATCCCGGCTTTTCTCAAAGCAATTCCTTCATCAGCATAAGCTACGGCCAGAAAATCCACCTTATGGTATTGCAGTAAATTGGCAATTTCAAAACTACCGCTGCCATAAGAAAAAGCCTTAACCATGGCCATTACCTTTACATTTGGTTTAAGTTTAGATTTATAGAATTTCAGGTTACCAGCCAGCGCATTAAGGTCTATCTCCATTACCGTATCATGCACTTTTTGCGTTAATAGTTTACTGATCCTTTCAAATTCAAACCGCCTCGCCCCTTTTACCAAAATGGTTTCATTCCCAAAATGTATTGCTGGAAAATCATGTATAAAATCCTGTGTATTATTATAAAAAGACTTTTCCAGTTCAAATAGCGCTGCGAAAGCAGAAATATGTGTTCCGATCCCAATTAACCGGGTAACTTGTTTTTGTTTTAGTAGAGCCGCAATTTCGGTATACAAATCAAAATCAGATTTACCGGTCTCGAACAGATCTGATAAAATCAGTGTCTTGATCTGGTGCTGGTTCTGCAGTTTTAAAAAATCAAGCGCAATCGCCAGGGAAGAAATATCTGCGCTATAAGAATCATCAATAATAGAACATTGATTAATACCATTTTTTAGCTCCAGTCGCATATTAACCGAAGTAAGTTTTTCTAAACGCAAATCTGCCTCCTCGGGTGTATACCCCATCGCCAGCATAGCCGCCCAGCAAATGATCCCATTTTCAATGGAAGCTTTATCACTAAAAGGGATCAGACATTCTATCTCCTGATGTTTGTAAAGTGCCCTTACGTAACTCTTGCCCTTTATTGGCTCCACAAAAAGAATAAAAAGGTCAGCTTTTACTTTGGTGCTCCAGCTAAATTGTTTTCTGCCAGGCAGTTTTTTACCTGTCAGGCTGCCGGTATATTCGGGACTATAAATAAATAAATCTACACCAGCAAACAAGGCTAACTTCTCGGCGAGTTTTTCTTTAGCAGATGAAAACCCTTCGGCATGTGCCTCACCAATATTGGTTAAAATTCCCACTGTAGGCTGTATGATAGCAGCGAGCTGGGCCATTTCCCCGACTTTGGATATGCCTGCTTCAAATAAACCTAATGTATGTTCATTGCTCATTTGCCAAACAGACAAAGGAACCCCGATCTGGGAATTAAAACTTTTTGGACTCCGTATAATGTTAAAATCTGATGCCAGTAGCTGGTAAAGCCATTCTTTTACAACTGTTTTACCATTACTGCCGGTAATAGCCACCACATCATAAGGAAACCTGCTGCGATGGCTTGCAGCCAGCTGCTGTAAGGCAGCAAGTACATCCTGAACTATGATAAAATTAGCATTCGGATAAAGAGTGGCAAATTCTGGCTTACTGATCACAAAACTTTTTACACCTGCCTCATAAGTATCACGGATGAAGTCGTGGCCATTACGCTGTGCCGAAAGGGCAAAAAACAGAGAAGTATCAGGACTGGTAATGCTTCTGCTATCTATCAGCAGCGTGTGAATATGCGTTTCCTGTTTAACCTGAAAAGATGGTACATTTAGTATTTCAGCGATCTGCTGAATTGTATAGCTGCTTTCACTCATTATCCGGATACTTTGATTGGCGGTAAAGTTAATAAAAAGATTATGCAGATATTTGTCACGCTGATCTATTCCGCTATTGGAAAAGAGCTGCATGAAATTGGAAAAAGAAAAATCAAAACCTGTGTACGATAAAAGAAGTGCTTTAGTTAAAGCAGAAAGTTACTGTGCTTACCAGGAACGTGCCCAGCAGGAAGTGAGGGACAAGCTTTATGATTGGGGATTGCACCATGATGATGTCGAGGAGGTAATCACAGAATTGATCGTTACCAATTTTTTGAATGAAGAAAGATTCGCTATGTCTTACGTATCTGGCAAGTTTAACATTAAGAAATGGGGAAAGATCAAAATCAAACAAGGGCTAAAATTGAAAAGGGTACCAGAGAAAATGATCATAAAAGCACTAAATTCGATTGATTATGATAAATACTTGCAAACTATTTTAGCCGCAGCAGAGAAAAAATCAGCTGTTTTAGTAGAAAACGACAAGTATAAAAGGAAATACAAGTTGATTACGTACCTGATGGGAAAGGGATTTGAAAGTAATTTAATTTCTGAGGTATTGAAGGACAACAACTTAACTTAATACCCTAATTTATTATGAAAAATAACTTGACAGTAATCTAAAAGTATTTATATTTGCAAACCCAAACGGAAACAAGGTAATCAATTCTTTACCTTATCTAAACGGGTAACATCGGATGATGTTTAATAAAGCCAATGCGAAAGTAGCTCAGTTGGTAGAGCACGACCTTGCCAAGGTCGGGGTCGCGAGTTCGAATCTCGTCTTTCGCTCTAAATGTTTCCTTTACCAGGAACGTTTAATTTAAAAGGTTAACACCTGCTCAGATGGTGGAACTGGTAGACACGCAGGACTTAAAATCCTGTGACCTTAAAAGTCGTGCGGGTTCGATTCCCGCTCTGAGTACTAAAGATTACCTGTATAAAGTTATACAGCACTTACGTTACCATACCAATGCGAAAGTAGCTCAGTTGGTAGAGCACGACCTTGCCAAGGTCGGGGTCGCGAGTTCGAATCTCGTCTTTCGCTCTAAAGCCTTCTTTATTGAGGGCTTTTATTTTTACAAGGTTTAACACCTGCTCAGATGGTGGAACTGGTAGACACGCAGGACTTAAAATCCTGTGACCTTAAAAGTCGTGCGGGTTCGATTCCCGCTCTGAGTACTTAACGGGAAGCACGTTCATACAGACGTGACTTCCCGTTTTTATTTTATTTATAATTGTTTTTAATTGTATCGGATCAAGTCATAAAGGATCAAGGGATCAAGTCATAAACTTGTGGAGCAATAGATAAATTTCTAGCTTTGGTTTTTCTATTTATTATTTGATGCAAGACGGCTACGAAACCTAAATAAGCTTACTACTTCCCGATTTTATACTTGACTTTTTTGCAATGAAAGGCGTTCGTAAGGAGGATGATATTTTTCATCTTGATCTTGAGGAGGTCAATATCCTACCCCAAGTGGAAGGAAATGGGAAATTACTGTCGAAGGGGTTCTTTCCCACAATCACTGTTCAGGATTTTCCTATTCGTGGGCATAAAGTATATCTACACATCAGGCGCCGTCGCTGGCTCAATACAAGCACAGGAAAGGTGGCTTATCGGGATTGGAGTATTGTTGCAGAAGGGACGCGAATAACAGAGGGATTCGCGGCTTTTTTAAAAGAAATCAGTCGATACCAACCCTAATTCTGCAGAAACTGTCGGTAATTATTATGGTATAAAAGGGAAAAGCCTGCAGCGTTATTACAAAGAGTTCCTGAGTGGCTTCAAGGACTGGATACAAAGACCTCATGCAAAGAAATGGTTGTTATATCCTGAGAATCTGGGTGAACAACAGTCAACTGATGAGACTTCGCTTTCTCATGGGGAATTTATATACCATTCTGACCAATAAGGCAGCTAAAGGTAGAAACGGAGCTATAGTTGCTATCATAGCAGGCACCAAAGCTATAACTGTCATTGAAATTCTTCAAAAAATACCAGAAAAACAGCGTAAAAAAGTCACTGAAATCACCCTTGATATGGCTGGTAATATGTCCCTGATTGCCAGGAGGTGCTTTCGTTCAGCAAAGCAGGTGACTGATCGGTTCCATGTACAAAAACTTGCAACTAAAGCCCTGCAAGAGATGCGAATCAAGTATCGCTGGAAAGCTATGGATATCGAAAATGACGCAGCAGACCTGGCCAAAAAAGCAAAGGTGAGCTTTCGTGCTGAGGTACTTCCAAACGGTGATACGGGTAAGCAACCTTTCCTGTGCTTGTTTTAAGCCACTGGTCTCATCTCAAAAAAAGATAAATGCAAAAAACTTACAAGGGTTTTCGGTAAGAAACAAAAATTTTCTAAGCATTTAGTAGACAATTACCTATGTCCTTTTTCTACAAATATCATCGTTCCATTCTTTATGGATCTTATAATTTGCGCCTTCATAAACAAACGAAAATTATTATGAGATCTGTGCCTGCCTTTTATTTCCATGATCTAAGTCATAATAATCCCTTCAGACGTAACATTGCCTGCCGCCAAAGAAGGACTGGCGTAAAGCAGTCGAAACAGAAGTTCGATTTTGACGAGCCTGTCTCCTAGTGCATCTAAATTTTCAATTATTCATTAATTATACAACTATTACAAAATGTAAAAACAGGCCTTGAGGCCCTTCTTCGTCCGAAAGACAGTATTGTCGTATTAATTGATCACCAGCCTTTCCAGTGAGTTGATATCGAAGAAAGGCTTTCTTATAACGGAAATGTTGATGACGAGAAACAAAGGTTAAAAAAATACAATAGCTAAACTTATGGAAAATTACACAATACCTGCTCAAACACGCATAGGTCATATACACTTAAAAGTTAGCAATTTGCAACGCTCACTTGATTTCTATTGTGGGTTATTAGGCTTTGAACTCATAACCACTTATGGCGACCAGGCTGCATTCATATCAGCAGGAGGATATCATCATCATATAGGTTTAAATATCTGGCACAGTAAAGATAGCAGCCCTGCGCCCGAAAGTGCTCCAGGATTATATCACACAGCCATTCTTTATCCAGAAAGGAAAGATCTCGCCGCTATTTTACGCAGGCTGATAGAGGCTAAATACCCTATAACAGGGGCATCAGACCACGGTGTATCAGAAGCAATTTATCTGGACGACCCCGATGGTATCGGAGTCGAGCTTTACTGGGACCGTCCCCGGGAAGAATGGCTGGATAATAATGGCAAACTAAACATGGACACCAAACGGTTGGATGTGGAAAGTTTACTTAAGCTATAGTCATTTTAGGCTCATTCGCTACTATGGTTTTGCATCCATACTTTTAAGAGCACTTGATGGGAAGCATGTCATATAGACGTGACTTCCCATTTTTATTTTCAAAAAATTTTAGCATAAAGCAGATGAGGTTTATTTTTCAAAGTGATAACCACCAAAGTATTTCACTGGTGACCATGATGGCAACGGATCGGCTAATTTAGGTGCCAGTCCGTCGTATTTATCAGAACCATAAACAACTTCCCCCCCTACAATGGTTAACACAGATTGCAGGCTTTTGATCTTGTCATCAGGCACAGAAAAGTAATCATCACTTAGCAGCACAAAGTCTGCAAGATTTCCTGGTGCAATACGTCCTTTGTCACCTTCCTGATTTTCGAACCAGGCGGCACCGATGGTATATAATCTTAGGGCTTCTTCACGCGTCAAGCGGTTATCCTCAGCCAAAATGATGTTACCAGAAACGGCTTTGCCGGTCACTGCCCAACTGATCCCTATCCAGGGGTTACCGGGAGAGACGCGGAAAGCGTCTGATGTTAACGACAAAGGAATGCCGCTTTTCATTAGTGCGCCGAACCTTGGCGTGTATAAAGCTTTTTCTTTACCATGGGTCTTTGCGAAGGCTTCTCCATGCAGCGCCATTTTAGCGTCAAGTGCGATACCGCCGCCTAACCTTTTTATCCTTACGATATTTTCATCGCTGATCGTTTCTGCATGTTCTATACTCCAGCGCATACCGTCTAGCGGCGTGGTTTTCACCACTTCTTCCATTGCGTCCAGGAAAGGAGTCAGATTTTCGTTGTAGGTGATGTGCATACGGAACGGGATCCTCTTTTGAATGAGTTTACGTACATCTTCTTCCACGTATTGCTTCATTTCCTCTTTTGGAATGATCACAGCTGGCCGGTCAAAATTCTCATGATCATGGATCTCGGCACGGAGTAACTCGCCCGTCCCTTCATACTCATAGCCATGCTCCAGAGTGGGGTGCAAATTTTGTCCCGGGCTCAATGGTGAGATCTTAGTAATCCTTTCTATCTCGGTATCTACCCAATTTTTTTTAGGGTCATAACTGAATCCAAGGTCAGCGAACGGAAAACGGATATTCAGCCTGCTCTCTTTAATAAGGGTTTGCAGGGGTGCGTGACCTTCAGGGTAACCAATGAGACTGGAGTTATCGATAGCAGAGGTCAGCCCAAAACGGTTAAGGTCCTTGATCAGATATTCAAGGGAACTCACCTGCTCTTCCGGTGTCGCTGCCGGCAGCATCGCATCCATTGCAAGAAATACGAAAGTATATCCTTCGATCACCCCAGTATAATTACCTTTTTTATCCTTTAGCAGTTCGGTACCAGGCAGCATCGGGAATTTTGACGTCCCGATCCCAAAGAATTTCATAGCCGGTTTGTTGAGCCATACTTTATTGTAAGCATACTGAACATACAGAGGCTTGTTTGGCACTGCCTTGTTCAATTCTTCAATGGTCGGATAACGTTGTTCCTTAAATTGATAAGGTGACCATGCGCCTTGCACCTTTACCCACTGACCTTCCGGTGTTCTCGCCGCTTGCTCGGTCAACATTTCCAACGCCCTTTTAAGCGTCGGCACATTATCCCATCTTACCTTATAGTTAAAACTCTTCTCGTTCAGCACATGTATATGCGAATCTTCGAGTCCTGGGATCATGCGTCTGCCCTCGGCATCAATCAGCTGTGTGTGGCCGTCTTTAAGAGCAAGGATTTCCTCATCATTGCCGACGGCATAGATCCTGCCGGCACTTACGGCAAGCGCAGTGGCCTGCGGTTGTGCTGCAGTCAGCGTCGTAATCTTAGCATGATAAACGATAAGATCCGCACCGGCTGATGGATTTCCCGTTTGCGCATGTGATCCTAAACTGATAAATGATGCTGTGAGTAATGCAATAGTTTTTTTCATAAAATGTATTTGAGTGATATAATCAAGTTCCCGTAAAAATTTCGGGCTGTTAACGGAGTATAAATTTTTCCAGTTCCTGATTGAACTTTTCTGTCTCTTCAATGAATAGTGCGTGGCCACTATGATCGAATGGAACTAGCTCAGAGCCTTTTATTCTTTTTTGCATCTGCTCTGCCAGTTGGAAATCGCAGATCTTATCATAGCGGCCATGAAAGATAACGGTTGGGATATCGATCTCTGCCAGCTGGGGGCGCAGGTCGGTATCCTTTAAGGCGATAAGGCATTGCGTGGCAGCATAAGGCGAAGCCTCCCAATTGATGGTACCTAACCAGACCGCCATCCCTGGTGATACGGAGGTCTCGCCAGCCGGGAAGATCGTACCAAAATCTTCATACAGTTTAGGGCGGTCAACACGGCTCAGGTCGATCAGCTGCTGGGCGGCTTCCTGTGTCACATTAAAAGGGAAGTCAACACGTTGCGTCCAGATGGGTGCTGCCGCACCGAACAAGGCCAATTTGCTGATGTGCTCGCTTTTATAATGGCTGGCAAAATAAATGGAGATGGCACCGCCCATAGAAAAACCGCCAAGTACAGCATCTTTAATTTCCAGTTTTTCAAGTACGGTTTTAATATCGGCCGCAAAAACCTCATAATTGTACTCTCCATACGGTTTGCCCGACTTGCCGAAACCGCGCAGCGTGATCCCGATCACCCGGATGCCCCTTTCAACAAAATATTGGTACTGGTATTCAAACATAGCGTCGCTCAGCGGCCAGCCGTGTATCAGCACAAGCGGTTTACCCTCGCCAATGTCGGTCACATGCAAGCGCACATTTGGCGCCACTTTAATAAATTCTTTTCTGGCCTCCGGCTGTGTGTTCAATTTCATTTTTTCGTTTTTCATTGTGTTGATATTTTAGGTTTAATAGTACAGGTCTGGTCGATCAATACGTATATTTTGTGCGGGCATGCCGGGCAGCATCACTACAAATAAAAGACACAGGATCAAAAGCAGGTTTTCATTCATTTCTCATCAAAATTTAAACCCTAAGAGGGAGCTGATAAAAAAGCCATCTTTGTGCTGCGGTATCGCGTCGTTGATAAAATCCCCGGTCTTAAAATACTGCACGCCGGCATTGTAGCTCAGAAATTTGCTGATCTGCCAGGATACCGTAGTAATGTAAGCTGTACCAATATAACGGCTATCTGAATTTGAGGAACCCAGGCTGAGCGAACCATCCGGGCGGTAAATGCCATCCTGCAGGGACTGCCGCCAGTAGAAGACCGTCTCTAAGGAAAGCATCACTTTCTTGACCGGGTTCCAGGATAGATTGGGATGAATAGAAAGCAGGTTTCCCGGACCGGCTTGCGGGTTCATCCCAAAATAACCGCCGTTAGGATATAGCGCGTTAAATGTGCCCAGTTTACCGTCGCCCTTAACATCGTCACCCGAAATAAAATCGCTTCGGAGCTTTACTGTCGGTGCCCCGTTTAGGTTAGCGAAGCGATAACCGATATCCATGGAACCGCCCCAGGCGCGAATATCTGCCGCACCAAACTTACCCAGCTGATAGCCTATCTCAAAATTGTAGATCAGTTCATCTCCGTTCGCCCACAACCGGGTACCAACGGTATGGCGGGATTCAGCGGCGACCCCTTCATCGAACCCAGATTCGGCCCGGTCGATCCCCATATAATAGAGGTCAATATTGAACATTTTAGCCACAGCATGGGTGCTGTAAATACCCCAGAGGGTCGATTTCCGGCTAATGGGATTATCAAACATACCGGTCTTTATACGGCCGGCCGCCATAACAAAAGCATCTACGTTCCATTTTGGGGAAGCATACGCTACCTTGGCTCCGTCGAAATACAGGCGGAGGTTGGGTCCCTCGCGTACATCAAGCAGCCGGCCGCTGCCATATTGTAATTCCTGTCGTCCCAACCGGATGGTGATCTTATCATCCATTCCTTTGTAAGGGATCAAGTCTATAAAAAGGTTCTGAACGTTCAGCTCGTCTTCATCAATGGGGCGCGGTCCGTTCTTTCGCCCGTTCTCCAGGCCACTTCGTAACTGCCCGAAGATCCTGATCCTGTCGCTTAGATGCAGATCTGCATGTAGCTGGTACCGCTGCAGTAAGAAGACGTTCCTGCCGACATTTCTTGCGCCCCAGTCTTCGTGCTGTGCCCGGTCCAATTCAGCACGTAGCTCGCCGCCGATGGACAAATAGGTTTTACCACTTTCCGAAAGCGGCACGTATTTCAGCCTGTTGTAAAAGGTCCTGGCACTATCTTTCAAAGCTGAATAATCTTCATCATAACGCAACAGCTTGAAATTTTGGGAATAAGAAAGCTCTGCCAACATTAGCAGACTTACAAGTAATACAGTTTTTAATTTCATGAGCCGTGCATTTTATTAATTGATCTTCTGATCAGTTTTGGTTGGGGTTGTTTCAGTTACATCGATCATCGTTCCGGCAACCCCAACTTCCGAAGTGATCTTGATATTCCGTTTTAGTAGCTTAGATAACAGGCAGTTTTCCGCTACGCGGATCAAACACTGCTGCAGTTTCAGATCTACAATTCATGAATAGTTATGCACCATTATGTTTTCTTTGCCCCCTTTTTAGGCAGAAATCTATCGGGATATGGATCCCGTGCAGTGCATAACGATCGTTGTATGGTGCCTTACAAATCTCTACAACCAGAATGCATCAAAAGAAGATGTTTGTAGGAAAAACAAGTAGACAAATGTCTACTTGTTTTAATTGAGTCAAAAATAATAGACTGGTTTAAATAGCTCGTAACGCTTATCAAGGCATAGCGAATCACTAAAGATTCTTTGTTAAGAAGCAATCACATGCTGCTGCAGAAGTTATGGTATATTTACCGTGCCACCAGCTGGCTATGATGTTACCTTCATAGAGGATGTTTATCATTTAGTTATAGACAGAAAGAGGTTCTGCCTATTTAGACAAGAAATAATATTGTTATTTTAAATTGTGCAGGCGTTTAACACGGCTTAGCGTATCTTTATTGATCCCAAGGTAAGAAGCAATGACATGCTGGGGGAAGCGATTAACAAGCTCGGGATAGCAATCAGCAAACTCCATATAATGCTTTTCTGCTGTAAAACTAATTGCAGCTGTGAGTCGTCGTTCGTTGGCCATGATGTTACGTTCGTCGAGCTTGTTCATCATCTGCCGAAAGGCAGGAACCTTCTCCTCTAACTCATTAGCATTTTCTAAGGTCATACAAAGCAGGTCGCATCGCTCCAAAGCATCGATATGGAATCGGCTTGGCGTTTGATATATAAAACTTTCACGATCTCCCATCCACCAATCCTCGATCCCTAGCCTTACAATATGTTCCAGACCCTTATCATCAACGAAATACATCCGCATTGCACCTTTTACAATAAATGCAAATTTCCTGCAAATGTCTCCAGCCTGTAAAATGTATTGCCCTTTCCTTAATCTGACTGGCGTGAAGTTCTGCCTTATCAATGCCTTATCGTCGTCTGTAAGCGGTTGAGAGCTAAATTTTCTCAGATAATCAATGTAAGCGTTGTACATATATAAGCCTTGCGTATATTTAAGTATTAAAATAATAGTGTTATGCTAATATACGATAAATTGAAATTTATTGCTAAATCTTTTGCAAGATATACAATTTAAACCACTGAAATACTGATAGTTACAATCATCAACTTCAATACCCGATCGTCGCCAAAAAGGCGCTTTGTAGACCAATGTCTACGTTATTTTACTACAAATACCTTCTTTTCCAATTTAGCAGGTTCATGACATTTGCTTTATCTACATCAAGCAAACTATTATGAAAAATAGGGCGATCTGCCGGGAAATATCAACAAAATTGTACAGAGCAATGTCACCTGCAAGTACCTCAAGGCCTGCCCGCAGTCCGCTAATAAATACAAACTTTAAACAGAAGAATAAATATGGAAATAGGCATAGACAGTTTCGCGTCAGCGATGTATGGAAGTAACGAACTGAATAGCGTTGATGCCATGGGGCAACTGCTGGAAAGGATAGTGGCGGCAGATGAAGCTGGGCTCGATGTTTTCGGGATTGGAGAACATCATAAAAAAGAATTTCTGGATTCAGTTCCGGCGGTGGTACTGTCGGCTGCTGCTGCACTTACCAAAAGGATCAGGCTGATGAGTGCGGTAACTGTTCTAAGCACTTCAGACCCGGTGCAGGTGTTTCAGCAATTCGCCACATTGGATATTATTTCCAAAGGACGTGCAGAGATCATCGCCGGCCGGGGTTCCGCAACTGAGGCATTCCCCTTGTTCGGGTATGACCTTAGTGATTATGATGCCCTATTTAAAGAGAAATTAAAGCTGTTGATACAGATCAGGGACGAAGAATTTGTAACCTGGTCGGGTAAGTTTAGGCCCGCTTTGCATAACCAGCCGGTGTATCCTCGTCCTGTACAAAAGAAATTACCCATTTGGTTGGGCGTAGGCGGTACGACGCAATCATTTGTGCGTGCAGGTATGTTAGGGCTTCCGCTCATGGTGGCCGTTATTGGTGGGGAAACGGAGAGTTTCAGGCCATTGGTAGATCTTTATAGAAAGTCTGGTAAAGCAGCGGGTTTCAAGCCTGAGGAGCTCAAAGTCGGACTGCATTCACCTGGTTATGTAGGCGATACCGATCAGTCCGCGATCGCTGATTATTATCCCGGGTATATGGAGTCGTGGTCCAGGATAGGTCGGGAACGCGGCTGGCCACCGGTTACCAAAGCTCAATTCGATGCAGGTGTTTCTAAAAAAGGGGTGTTGGTTGTCGGCGGACCAGCAACGGTAGCCGAAAAGTTGAAAAGGCATAGCGAAGCACTAGGCGGTATCGACCTGTTCACATTTCAGATGGACATTGCAGACTTAACACACCAGCAGTTAATGCGGTCTATTGAGTTAATCGGGAGCCAGGTTATCCCACTGGTCAATCAGAACGTCGGCAGCAAGTCTCCACCCAAATGTTTACCAAAATTTTAACCGCCAAAATTCAATATTTCAAATGAAAACCGCCCATTAACGAAAGGATTGCTTCACACGAGTACCCCTTTCGTTTTAAACTTAAATACGCCAGATATGTACTCGGATAAAGCTTAATACGTGTGTATCCTGTTTTCGGATCAATACCCAAACTTTATACCTCATTAAAGCCCCGCATCGTAGCACAATTAGTAATACCTCTCAAAAGATGAAAAGGTGCTAATTAGTAAAAGCTATATCCTTCCAAATTAAGAAAAGCCAATAGTGATCGTAAAAAGAGTTCCTTAGTAAACACGTAGACTATTATCTACTTTTTTTTCCGTCATTTATCATCTTTCTGTTGTTGCCAGTTGCAGAACTTTGTATCTCTAGCTTATATCAAAATTTCATATGATGTGGAACATGCGTTTCTCTGTAAACGTCTTTGTATAAGTCTGAAAATAAGAGGAAGGAAAATAAATGAAAACACTTAAATATCCAAACGGGGAAATAACGATCATTTGGAAACCGGAAATATGTATTCATGCAGCAATTTGCGTAAAGACACTGCCAAAAGTTTATGATCCCAATGCACGCCCCTGGATACAGATAGAAAATGCGACCACCCAGGAACTTATTGATCAGGTGGCAAAATGCCCATCCGGCGCGTTAAGTATTGAAATGGATTTATTAAAGAATGAGGTTATCAGATAATGGAAAGTACAACACGAATTCTTAAGTATCATAATTTCGGTGAGGCACAAACGTTTTCACCTCTTTGCTCCTATAAAAATGTGCAAATCAGGCGCGCGCCTGCAAACTATTCAGTTATCTGGTTCAAAGATCATTATTAATGAAATATCTATTAGAAAACCCAATCAAAGGAACGATAGGACGCGAAAAATTTAAGACAGCCATCCACTGGAGAAATGGCATACTGATTACCGACGAACCTGAAAAACTTGGAGGGAAAGATCAGGGCCCCGACCCTTACACACTTTTATTGTCTTCACTGGTTTCCTGCACTTTGGCGACACTCAGAATGTATATTGACCATAAAGGTCTAGTGATATCAGAAATAGACGTTGAGGCAAATATGGTCAACAGACTGGGGAAGGACGGGACAGTAATGCATATCGAACGCAAGATAGAAATTCATAATATGACGGATCCGGAACTCCTGCAAAGGCTGATCCGGGTCGCCGAAAACTGCCCGATTTCTAAGATCCTGAAAGGAAATATAATGATCACAACGCAATTTAAAAATGAAGACTTTAAGTCCGATGCAGACTAAAAAGCAATAAGATCTCCAGTAAATACTTCGTCAGATAATTGGTTAGAAAAAAACTCATCAGATGGAAGTAAAAAGTGTCTTACCTGCATATATGCTGCTATCAGCACAGTTTTATCGAGCTTAGAACTTTAAGTTGATGCGTTATAATGAAGATCACCCGGTATTAAAAGATAGTGCAATAAAATTTAGCCACTAAAGACTACTAACCATGCATGAAAATCTACTATTGATCCTTGGGCTTCTTTTTGCAGTAATGCTGTTGGTTATGCTCGCCCAGAAAATACGCATAGCATACCCTATTTTTTTAGTTTTGGCTGGTTTGGCCATAGGTTTTATTCCAGGTATTCCGGTACTAAAATTGGACCCTGAACTGATTTTTCTTGTTTTTTTACCGCCGTTATTATACGAAGCGGCATGGAATACCTCATGGAAAGAGTTCAAAAAATGGAAAGGCCCGATTGCAATGCTTGCCTTCGGTTTAGTATTTCTAACCTCATTCGTGGTAGCTTACGCTGCCCAATCGTTCATTCCTGAGTTTACGCTGGCATTAGGGTTTTTACTGGGTGGTATCATCTCTCCTCCTGATGCAATTGCTGCGACTACGGTTTTAAAAGGGTTAAAAGTCCCCCACCGTACGATTACGATTCTGGAAGGCGAAAGCCTGGTCAACGACGCTTCTTCATTGATCGTTTTCCGTTTCGCTCTTGCAGCTGTCCTCACCGGAACTTTTTCCATGCACCAAGCTGTAGGACAATTTTTCTTAGTTGCAGGCATGGGTATTGTAACCGGTTTAATAGGAGCCCATATCATGTATGTTGTGCATCGTTTTTTACCGACCAATCCTGCTATAGATGCGACCTTAACAATAATGACGCCCTATTTGCTGTTTCTGTCTGCAGAACATTTTCATTTCTCTGGGGTTATGGCCGTTGTGAGCGGTGGATTGTTCATGTCGTTCCGTTCGCATGAGATTTTTACAACTGGCAGCACGAGGATGAATATGAACGCCGTTTGGCATACGCTCATTTTTGTGATGAATACGCTCGTTTTTATCCTTATTGGACTTGAATTACCTGATATAGTACATGGACTGGGTGCTATATCCCTTTTTCAAGGTATAAAATATGGCCTCTATGTTAGTCTGACAATAATCATGATACGGTTAATCTGGGTTTACTCTATTGCACACCTTCTTCGCTGGATAATTAAAGAAAAACGTATGGCACCTTCACCGGGCTGGAAAAACCCGTTGATTATTGGCTGGGCAGGTATGCGTGGGGTCGTGTCACTGGCCACAGCTTTATCTATCCCCCTTTTAATGAATGACGGAACAGCTTTTCCGCAGCGCGATCTTATCATCTTTATAACTTTTGTGGTTATTTTCATCACCCTTGTCTTCCAAGGGTTAACACTGCCCTTTGTTATCAAACTGACAAAGATCGAAGAATTAGACCCGGTGCTTCCAGACCATGCGCAAAATGCAGGTATCAAGCTTCGCTTAGATAAGGTGGCGCTAGACCATCTGCGAGAAAAATATGTGTCGGTCAGTGAACATAACGCTTTGATCGGAGCATTTACAGAAAAGCTAAAAACTGAAATAGAAGGTCACCAGAAGTACCTAGACTCGGTAGAAGTATGTACCAACAAGGATTTGGAACGGCAGGAATACCAGCAGATCATGTCAGAAATACATGTATTGCAACGCAGGGAGCTGTTTAAAATGAAAAACGAAAGAACATTTACAGACGAAGCCATACGAAAGGCAGAAAACATATTAGATATCAATGATATGAAAATCACCAAAAGTGTGATTTAATTCATGTAGCTCTTGTAGCATAACTTTTGAGCATAGCGGTTATCAACCAGATGCTCTCATGATACCCAAAGTAGACATTTCACTACCGCTTTTTTCGACTTAGGTCATCTTCTACTATTATACTATACCAGAACTTTGCTTTTAAATACTTAAGTAGCAACAACAAAAAATCACATAATCACCCTTATTATTAAATTATGACCGATCAAGCAGCCATCATTATGGAAGATAACCTTAACCAGGTTTGGAATGAAAGAGATCCAGCCATCAGGTTAAAGGCCATCGAAAGAATTTACAACACGACCGCCAGTCTTTACCACGTTGGAGAACAGGTTACAGGTTTAGATGAAATCAATATCAGCGTATCGACCACACAAAAGATCCTTCCCCCGAATTTTGTATTCACCAAGCTCAAACCGGTGATCATCAATAACAATATTGGCAGGTTGATCTGGGGAGCAGGTCCTGAAGGCCAGTCCCCCATTGCAACGGGCATGGACATCGCCTATTTTGAAAATGGCAAGATCAAGTCACTCTATGTTTTTCTTGATAGATAAGAAACACTGGCATCAGACCAGAGACAACAATATTAAATGATAAAGAGCGTCCGCTATATAAATCATATATCAATGACTAATAAAGAAATTGTATTAAAGGCAATGAAAGAATTCTTCGGTGAACGGGATATTAACGCGATCGAACGTTATTGGCATGAATCCTATATACAGCACAATCCATCGATGATCAATGGTCATCAAGGGTTGAAAGATATCCTGGAGTTTATCGAACCGGGCTTCAAGTGGGAACCAGGTATGTTCATAGAATCAAATAACCTTGTTATAGCGCACAGCCAGGTCCATGGCTGGGGGCGTTCTCCACTGATCGTTGTAGATATCTTCAGGTTGGAGAATGGTAAGATTGCAGAACACTGGGATGTAGTGCAGCTAGAAGTGACTGCCGAAAAAACGGCAAGCGGGAATCCAATGACCTCATTTAATATAATCAATTCTGAAAGATGAAAAATAACTTAACCGGCAACAGGTTCCTAGCTGATCTGGGTACATTTAAATCGGAACTTTTTTTTGAATCAGATGACACACTAATTTTCACAATTGCAGATGGCGGCGGACCAGCAGAAATTGGTCATACCGAGAAAGTACAGATTACAATCAATGAGGTACGCCCGCAGGTTTACATGGTTGCCTGGAAGGAAGCTACAGGTGCGACCGTAACACACATTGAAGATCATGAAAATGGGATCCTTTACAGTAATGCAACATTACCGGATGGTAGCTTTTATACTATGAAAGGAACAATACTCCCCATATAAAAGAACCGCTGATCCATGTTAATTATAAAATTAGGATTGGCGGATCGGTTAAATTTCATAGTAAGAATCATATAAGTGAAAGAGCTGCAAAAAACAAAAGACATCTGGTTAATTGTTAAGCATCCGGCTTTATAGGTTGGATTTCGTTAGCCTATAATTAACTTGATTTGTGTATTTTTGCACAATGCAAGGCATTATCAAAATAGAAGACTTATACAAGTCTATTAAAGAAACTATCTATGACAATTTAGTGGCCATTGGCCATTTCGATGTGATTAAGGTAGAAGACCTTCCAACTTATCAAGGTAAACCAGCTGGCTATCTTCGCCAAGCCTATTATAAAGTTAGCCTGGTTTACGGGCATAGCAAAATTCACTATCCTACAAAAAGCTTCGAAATAAATGGTGCAGCGCTGGTATTTACCAATCCAAAAACCCCATACAAATGGGAAAGGATTACCAACGATCAGCAGGGCTATGTATGTATCTTTACCAGGGATTTCCTGATTTCCCTAGCCAATCCTGATGATTTATCTATCTATCAATCAGTAGATTGCGGAGTAATTTCAATCCATGAAAAACTGGCTGAAAAGTTGAAAAATACTTTTATAGAAATGATGGAGGAGCTTAAAGGTAATTACCATTTAAAATATGACTTGCTACGCTATATGCTGATGGAGATCCTTCATCAAGGACAAAAAATAGCTCCCAACGGTACCCGCCAGATCATTGGTTCCAATGCAAATGAACGTATAACTTTAGCATTTTTGGTGCTACTGGAGCGGCAATTCCCTATAGAAAACAGTGCACAGAAGATACGGTTATCTGGGCCAGGTGAATTTGCTGAAGCGCTTAACATTCATGTTAACCATCTTAATAAAGCGTTGCACGAAATTACCGGAAGCTCAACTTCTACGCTTATAAATAATAGAATCATCCTTGAAGCCAAAAACCTGCTCAAAGGAACCACATGGGCAGTTAACGAGATTTCTCAGGCTCTTGGATTTGATGAATCTAATCACTTTTCAACTTTTTTTAAGCGCCATCAAGGATTAAGCCCAAATAAATTCCGAACTATTGATTGATTTTAGTACTTTCCTGATTGTTTTTGGTATACTTTGCAAGCTGACTATACCGAACTTTACCAAAAAAAAATAGTATGACCTGGACAAAGGATAATATTCCTGATCAAAGCGGTAAGACTGCTTTGGTTACTGGTGCCAACAGCGGTATCGGCTATGAGATAGCACTTGCTCTTTATCAAAAAGGCGCCCATGTAATTATTGCGGCCAGAGATCAGTCTAAAGCTGCTGAAGCAATGGAAAAAATGATCAAAGCTGGAGGAAGTGGCAAACTCGAAACTGTCTGGTTAGAGCTGTCGAGCTTGAAACAAGTAAAGGAGTTTGCAGATAAAATCAAAAAAGATCATGGCCGACTGGATTTGCTGATCAATAATGCAGGGGTGATGACACCGCCAAAAAGTAAAACCACAGACGGTTTAGAGCTCCAATTCGGTGTAAATTTTGTGGGTCATTTTGCCCTTACAGGCCACCTTTACCAACTACTGAAGAGAACCTTGGGAGCTCGAGTGGTTACAATGAGCAGTGGTGCACATAAATCGGTAGTGGAAATTGATTTTAACAATCTTCGCTCGGAAAATTCCTATGATGCAGACCGTGAATATGGTATCAGTAAACTCGCCGATCTTCAATTTATGGCAGAGTTACAGCGACGGATCAACTGGGCTGGAGATAAAATCATTTCAACTGCGGCGCACCCGGGAGTTACAGAAAGCAACCTGTCCAGATTTATGGATGAAGAAGTTTATAAAGCAGCGGTTGAAAAATTTGGTGCGTTGATGCCGGCCTGGCAAGGAGCGCTGCCCGTACTTTATGCAGCAACATCTATGGAAGTTAGAGGGAATGATTATTACGGGCCTGATGGTGAACATGAGCTAAAGGGATATCCCGCGCCTGCAATATTAAGTGAGGCAGCAAAAGATGAACAAGCATCTAAAAAATTATGGGAATATGCAGAGCGGATAACACGTGTTATATTTCCAACTGCTACTTAATTGTCTAGTACTAACGATCTTTTTATGAAGTAGAGTTATAGTAGTATTGACAGCAGGGTATATCAGTAAGAACCTACACCTGATCCAGGAGCAGGTTCTTATTGATATTTCTATCTAACTAATCAATATCATGGCAAGAATAAATAAATTAGCTTAACTGTACGGACTGTGGACCAAATTCTTCAAAATAGATGTTTGTCTTATCAATGCCAAACTCCAAAAGGTCTTTGTACTGTTTTTCTATAAAAAGTTTTGGCCCACATAGATAATATTCAGCATCCTTTCTAATTTCCTGATCAAAGGCTTTAAGGTCCACCCAGCCATTGTAATGCCCATTAGGTAGCTGACCGGGTGTAAACTGACTATAAAAAATATGCTTTTCTAAACTTTTATGAGCGGTATCCCACTGATCGAACTGATCCTTAAAGGCATGCACTTCTGTAGTCCTGCAACCATGTATCCATACTTTTTCCCTTTTGCTATCAGAGTGTAGCAAGCTTTCCATCATGGCCACCAAAGGTGTCTGTCCCACCCCTCCGCTAATAAAAACGACAGGTTTTTCGGTTTTCTGCAATATAAAATTTCCTGAAGGGGCTGATATATCAACCACATCTCCGATTGCAATGTTATCATGTAAATGATTACTGATCATCCCATTCAAATTTGGTTCTGCCGATGTTTCCCTTTTTACTGAAATCCTATAATAATTTCCATTTGGAGCAGTAGAAATACTATATTGACGAGGCTGAAAAAGATTTAGCTCTGGTAAGAAAATTTTGATACTGATATATTGACCAGGTTGAAAATCTGCAACTGCCCCCCCGTCTGTAGGGTATAAGTAAAAAGAAGTAATTTCTGTTGACTCTTTGATTTTATCTTTAACTGTAAAAGGCCTCCAGCCTGTCCATCCACCCTGTTGCGCAACTCTATTTTTATATAAAGAAGCCTCGTGACCGGACATCAGGTCTGCTAGCTGAAAATAAGCAACTTCCCATGCTGCCAATAATTCTGGTGTAGCTCCTTCTCCTACAACCTCTGCAATCGCTGCCAGCAGGTGCTCCCCTACTATACCATAATGTTCTGGACGGATGCCCAAACTAACATGTTTTTGTCCGATGCCATCCAGCACCGACATTAAAACACCTGGATTCTCTATATGTTCTGCATAAGCCAACACTGCCATTGCTAAAGCAGTCTGCTGTTTGCTATTTTGCTGGTTTCCCATGTTAAATAGATTTTTAAGGTCTGGATGATGCGCAAACATTCTTTTATAAAAATGATCTGTAAGTGCTACCCCATTTTCCTTTAAAAAGGGAACTGTCGCTTTAACAAGTTCTTTTTGCTCTGTAGTAATCATATGGTTTAAATTGATAATAATAAAATAATACTTTTTTGTCTTTTATTTTGATATTTTAAATCCTTGAATTCGATAAGCCAAATGTAGGGCACAAATAAATAATAAAGGATAAAATTATCCTTTATTATTTATCATTACATCTACGTGACTTTACCAGTAATTACTGTGTTCTTAGCTTTTAAAATTAAGCCCCAGTAAAAGCGTGAAAGGGATTAAATTAATTTTAGGATTGACTAGGTAAATTATGTACGATTTATTATCTTCATAATCAAACAGCCGTATGAATACAATCTTGCCTGGAATAATCATGGCTTAGGATCCCTTAAACTCAAATAAAAAACAGTTCACCTAATAAAATTAATTCTTTATGAAAACTCTCTTCCTGTCCCTATTATGCGTTTGTATGTTCTCTGCAGCAAATGCCCAAAAAACTTTACCAGAAATCAAAGCAGGAACAGTCATGTATGCCTCCGCTTTTGTAAATGGAAGTGAATTTCCTTTACTGCTTACCATTAAAAGTATCTCAGCGCCACTGTCTATTGGCTGGTCTGTTGATGGTTATGGAGAGGGATCTTTTGATATGACCCCAAATTCCGTAGCAAGTGCCACCAGTCTGTTTAATACTGGTCAGCCCGCCATGGGTGTAACCAAGATCGGTGACAATGAAACGTTTGGGCTGATTTCAAAGGCCGCTTATAAAACACTTTCAACAACTAAAACTTTTACTTACGGTGGATCAGTATATAAAATAAAGGCAGACGACACTGCCCCATTAAAAATCGGCGGTAAAGAAATTGATGCTACACATGTAATTAGTGAGCAAGGGAAAATCGAACTTTGGATATTAAATAATCCTGATCTGCCCTTGGTTTTACAGTCCCTTGGATTAGAGACTGACATCAGTATAAGTGAAATTAAATAGCCTGGCAGGCTATTTAAAGAAGCACTAACTACCACAGACAGTACAGGTTGCGGCCGGGAAGAAAATATTCTAAATTAGAATAACCAAATATTTTCTTCCCGATCTGCAACTACGCTCAGTGTTTGCATATATAACATTCTCTTATGCAAACAGGTGTAGAAACAACTGCGTCAGAAAAACAATTACTTGACCTTGTCCGGCAAGATGACAAAAAAGCTTTTGACCGGATCTAACCGCAATACCGCTGTTGGGGGCAATGTTACTTTTGCCAGCAAAACTGCCCCAGCTGTTCGTAACCGGCAATATTATGCAGTATCGATGACGAACCACGAGATTGTGCAGGTAACCACGGGCACTGGTGTACGCGATCTCTTATTGGGGCATAAAAAAAATGTCGCTTTTCGTTTTCGTGACAACAATATTATTGAGTTTAACATCGGGGCGTTATTGGCGGATAGTGAGCAGGGAAAACCAAAAGACTCTGCGAGTTATGAAAAGATAATCGCTTCCATACCTGCAGAATTGAAGCCTGGTGGGATGTGCCTGGACTATAATGATAGCCGAATCTTCTTTTCTACACGTGCAGGAGAAAATAGTTCTGCCATTTATAGTGTAAACCTTGCTACTAGTAAAACAGCCAAACTTACGGAAGTTCCTTTCCGGACGGGCCACTTCCAGGCAAATCCTTTTGTATGTGGCGAAATTATGTATTGCTGGGAAACGGGGGGAGATTCTCCGCAGCGGATGTGGATATTAAGTGTAGACAAACATGGAAAGGCCATAAACCGCCCGGTATATAATGAAAAAGTTGATGAGTGGGTTACGCACGAAGTATTTGCAGGTCCGGATCAGATACTATTTAATGTGATGGGGCATATCGACCGTTTAAGAAAAAACCCGACAGGTATCATGTCTTTAAACATTCGCACAGGCAAGTCCAAATTATTAGGTCAGGCAAAAGAATTGGGAGGCTACTGGCATGCATTCGGTACGCCCGACCTTAAATGGGCAGTTGCAGACACCTTTAATGGCAACATTTACCGGATCAATACTGCCACCGGAAAAACTAAATTACTGACTACCGGGCACAGACCAAACACGCAAAGCCCATTTTCCAGTCAGGCCCATGCATACCAATCCATCAGTCCGGATGGCAAATGGATACTCTTTAACAGCAGCCTATTAATGGAAAGTGACATCATGATGGTGCCGCTGCAATAACCTAATTTTTACAACCTATTTTATACATGAAGAAACCAGTAATTTTACTTAGCCTTAGCTTGATCAGCACTATCTTATTTGCGCAGACAAAACAAAAAAGCACACAGATTATCGTGACTAACACTTCATCAGTGACCCTTAAAGATAAACCCGTAACTATTAAACGCAGCAGACTCAAAGGTATTCCTGCGGGGGATTTTCACCCTATTATCCTTTTGAAAGGAGTTCCTGTCCCTTCACAATTAGACGACCTTAATGGGGATAGCAAATGGGACGAACTGTTCTTTGTTGCTGGCCTGCCTGCTAAACGGGCGACTACATTTGCGATTAAATGGGTAAAAGCGAAACCTGAATATACCAAAAGAACGAGTATACGCTTTGGTAAAAGATCAGCAGCTAACTCTCCTGTAGAACCTGCAACTGAAGAAACATTAACGGCGAAAGAATTGCCGAAAAGTATAGGTTTTCAACGGTACCAAACAGATGGCCCATCTTGGGAAAATGATAAAGTAGGCTTCCGCCATTATCTAGACGGACGAAATTCAAAAGATGTATTTGGCAAGCTGGTAACCTATATGTCGCCAGAGAAAGTCGGCATTAATGCAAAAGGCGAAGTGGAAGACAACTACCATGTGATGGAAAAATGGGGACGGGATATTTTAGCTGTGGGTAATTCTGTTGGTATAGGTGGTATTGCTTTATTAAAAGGCGACACGCCGTTAAGGCTTGGTGTAACCGCTACAGATGCGGTAAACAATGTAGAAAAAACTTCATTTCATATTGTAGCTGAAGGGCCAGTGCGCTCGGTAATGAATTTCAATTATACAAATTGGAAGCCTGATGCCGACACTTACCAGGTAAATGAAATAACTTCTATCTGGCCAGGCATGTATGCATATTATAATTCGGTTAGCATAACAGGACTAAAAGACAAGGAAAACCTAGCATTAGGCATAGTAAGTATCAACTCAGAAAAACAACCCACAGTAGTAAAGGTAAACGAAAAATGGGTAGCCATTATTTCTCATGAAAAACATGCCTACAATAAGGAATGGTGGATCGGACTGGCATTGATCGTCCCAGCTCAATCTTATCTTGATTTTATAGCAGCCCCTAAAAAGGGTCAACTTGCTACTTCGTTTCTGGTAAGGTTAAAGATCAGCGATAATCAGCCTGTTAACTATTACTCAGTAGCGGGTTGGGAACTGAGCGACCCGGGATTCAGGGATGCGGCTTATTTTCAAAAATATGTGCTTGACCTCACCAACCAGATTTCCGCTCCGATCACAGTAACTGTAAAATAGTATTTAAGAAAATCCCATGAAAACGATAAAAAATCAAAAACATCATATATCACGATTTACAAAAATAGTTTTTGTTGCGGCTTTACTGCTGCCAGAACTTTCGGCATTTGCACAGACGGCACCGCATAATGATGTTACTGCACCATTGCATTTAATGAAACCGAATTATCCTACACCATATGGCGTACCCGCTGCCGGGGAAATCGAAAAAGTGCTTGATCGTCTTTACCTGTATCTGCATGCAGCAACACCTGCAAAAATTATCGACAGCAAGTCGAAAGAAGAAATAACCGACCTTTCCCGTCTAACCAACAATGCTGTATTTGCGCCGGGAGATTTTAGGTTAACTAGTTATGAGTGGGGTGTTACCTATGCCGGTATGCTGAATGCTGGCGAGGCAACCGGAGATCCGCGTTTTACGGAATATACGAATAGCAGGCTAAAAATGATTGCTGATGTTGCTCCGTATTTCCGTACCCAGCTACAGTCTAACCCTGATGCGGTTTCGCCAATACGTACCGTTTTAAAGCCGCACGCCCTTGATGATGCCGGCGCCGTTTGCGCTGCCATGATCAAATTAGAGCGGGCGGGTTCAAAAACTAATCTTCGTCCGCTAATCGATAACTTTATCACCTACATTTCCAGTAAAGAGTTTCGTTTGCCAGACGGTACACTTGCCCGTAACCGTCCGCAGCCAAATACCTTATGGCTTGATGATTTGTTTATGAGTGTCCCTGCATTGGCACAAATGGGGAAACTAACAGGCAACGTTAAATATTATGATGACGCAGTGAAGCAGGTACTTCAATTTTCTAAGCGGATGTTTGATCAGGAGAAGGGCCTATATATGCATGGATGGGTTCAGGGAATGGAATTTCATCCGAAATTTTACTGGGCACGAGCAAATGGCTGGGGGGTGATGACCATGGTAGAGCTGCTGGATGTGCTCCCAACTAATCACCCTGGTTATCAACCCGTACTTGCCCAACTGCAGGCGCATATTAAAGGATTGGTTGCTTACCAGGATGGAACTGGTTTCTGGCACCAGTTACTGGACCGCAATGATTCTTACCTGGAAACTTCTGCTACTGCGATTTATGCCTATGCAATTGCGCGTGGTATTAACAAGGGGTTTCTTGATAAACGTGCGTTCGCTCCTGCTGCTATTTTAGCATGGAATGCCGTAGCTACTAAAGTAAATGAAAAAGGCCAGGTAGAAGGAACCTGCGTAGGTACAGGCATGGGATTTGATCCTGCTTTTTATTATTACCGCCCGGTAAATGTATATGCAGCCCATGGCTATGGCCCGGCTTTGCTGGCTGGTTCTGAGATATTAAAGTTAATCAAGAATTATAGCTACGAAATCAATGATAGTTCATTGCAGCTTAAAGCCGGTTCTAAATAACGATGAAGAGAAAACTACTGTTCTGTTTGACGATGCTGGCTTTATGTTTATGCCACTCCTCTGCTCAGGAAAAAAGAAATTACAAGATCTTCCAGTTCCCCGCAAATAGTATCCCTGTGATTGATGGGAAGGGGCTTGATTGGAAAATGGTACCTGATGAATATAGCATTGGCATGGACCAGCTATGGGACGATAGTAAAAAACATACATCCGCTGATCCCTCCAATCTGAATGTAAAAGTTAAGGTTGGCTGGGTGAAGGGTATGAACCGCCTTTATTTTTTGTATGAGGCGTATGACAATTACTGGGATTTTTCTTTGGCTGGCCTGCACCATGATATCTTTGAACTGGTGGTTGATGGCGACCAATCGGGAGGCCCCTTAATAGACCGCTTTCATCCTAATAAGGAGCTCAGCAAAATGGATGCATATTTTTCAATTCATGGTGTCCATGCCCAAAACTATCACATTTTTACTCCTGCAGAAGGGATGGACTGGGCGTTGGTTTGGGGTAGCCAGCCCTGGATCAAAGACCTCCCCTACGCAAATGCTGCTTATAATTATAATTTTAAACCGGGTGAAAAAGGGAAACTTACACTCGAATTTTGGATCACACCTTTTGATCATGCAGACTCCAGGGGGCCGCAATCTTCGGTTGAATCCGTGTTAACGGAAAATAAAAATATAGGCTTGTCCTGGGCAGTGATTGATTATGACGACGTCAATGGAAAAGGAAATAACGGTTTCTGGAATCTTTCCAAAGAACATACCATGTTTGGGAATGCTGATTTTTTGCTTCCATTCCGACTGATGCCATTAGAGACATCATTACAACAGGCCATAGCTGCCAAATGGTCTTTTAAGGTTATAGATATGAACAGAAGGTTGGTCACTTTCACAGATGAATCTGCCGGAAAAATAACCTCCTGGAATTGGGATTTTGGTGACCAGACCACGTCTGCTGAACAACATCCCTCCCACACTTATACTGAACCCGGATTGTACATAGTTACCTTGAAAATTGAAGGGCCGGAAGGTAAATCCAAACTCGCTAAAGTTTGGGATGTAGCTGTAAAATAGCTCATCAGCTTACCCCAGCCCAGGAAATTGGCAAAACTATTTTCTATTATTGCTTTTAGCCTGACGAACGCTTTGGTCTTCCTTCAAATTAAACCTATAAACTACGCTCAGCCGATAACGGGCGGCATTAGGATTATTGGTCTGTACAAAAATATAATCAGGTCCTGTAGTGCGTGTCTGATATTTACGGGAATTAAACGCATTGGTGACATCACCCACTACAGTAACCTTATTCTTTAAAAGGTTTTTACTTAACCCCATATCAATATAGCTGATCGCACCAGTTCTGCTTTGTGCATTACTTTGAGCCCCGGTAATATTATAACGGCCCTGGAAAGCAAATGCAGCAGGTAGTTTAATCTGAGCACTGACCCGTGCTGTTAAGCCCTGACCAGAGAAATCCAGGTTTCGTTCTTTATATCTGCCTTCTTGTTTAAATGTATAAAAGTTCATTTCTGTATTCAGCTGCAGCCATTTTGCAGGATTATACAAAACAGAAAGTTCTATTCCCCTGCGGATCTCCTGATAAATATTTATTGGTGTGGTGATAAAAACCTCATTATCCTCCCTGTAAGTATAGTCTTGTACAAAACCTTTAGTATGCTGATAATACAAAGAAGGATTAAAAGTCAGCGTACTCCATTGCTTTAAAAAACCTAATTCCAGCACATCTGCATAAGAAGGGTTTAGATCCGGGTTGCCAACATATTGGGCATTAAAATCGGTCAGCTCATTAAAGGGATATAACAGCATCAACGAAGGGCGGTTAATCCTTTTACTATAATTTAACTGTACAGTTGCGCCAGATTTTAAATGATAGCTCATGTTTAACGTTGGAAACAAGCGGTTGTAGTTTTTCTTATTATTGTAGGTCTTAATACGGTCCTCAATATTGATTCTGGTTAGCTCTGTCCGTAAACCTACTTGGTAAGAAAACTGATTTATCTTGCTGGCAAACTGCAAATAGGCGCTTCCAATCAGTTCACTATAATCCAGCTTATTGTCTATCCCGTCAACGATCAGCCATTGTTCTCCAGCTGCCTGCTCCGCTTTAAAATCGCTGGTTACTTTACGGCTCTCTGCTTTAAGTCCCATTTCCAGGGTAGACCGCTCCGTGAGTGGCTGCACAAAATCGGTCTGTACGAGCAGATCTTTACTTGACCCAATAGAATTTGTACGGATTGCAGGGAGTAAAAAAAACACGGGCAGCACCTTTTGTGTGGTCAAATCCCAATCTTTCTCACTATTCCAGAAATCATACTGCATATCGATAGTAAATTTCTTTGCCGCCTGTTCAAAATTGCGGGTATAATTAAATTCAAACTGGTTATAATCCCTTTTCTCTCTCGATTCCCCATTACGTACCGTGGCACTGTCTACATTATTATTAATACTGCTGTACCCATAGTTCAGCACACTCTTGTCATGGTCCCGTGTTGCATTTTTTAAAAATGCAGCAGTAATGGTATTTTTTTCATTGATAAAATAGTCCGCGCCAAAATAGAGGAGTCGGCCATCATCGTGGCGGTCTTCTTGCTGCTCCTGGTTTAAATTTGTACCGATGCCTTGTTTAGTGGTGGATTGTTCCGTCCTGTAATGTCCCACATAATTAGACGACCGGATCCCGAAGGTTGAAAACAGATTGATCTTATCAGATTTATAATTGATACTGGGATTAATCCGGTTATCATCCGGGATACCTCCAGCCAATCTGATCTGACCATTAAAGCCGCCTTTTTTATTTTTCTTTAAGATAATATTGATGATCCCTGCAGAACCTGATGCATCATAACGGGAGGACGGGTTAGTGATTACCTCTACCCGCTCAATTTGATCTGCCGGTACCTGATCTAACGCATTACTCTGCGTAAGGCCGGAACGACGGCCGTTGATCAGCACCATCACATTACTATTGCCGCGTAAACTTATCCCACCAGACGGACTAACTGCAACAGATGGAACGCCATTTAAAATATCATTTATGGAGCCGTTTTGTGACAATACATCTTTCCCAACTTCAAATACTTTTTTATCCAGCCTTAAGCTGATCCCTGGTTGCTGTCCGGTAACGGTTAGCTCTTTTAATTGATTAGCATCAGGCTGTAAAGTCAAGATACCTAAATCAAATACTGCTGTTGAAGCCGCTATTTCAAAAGATTTAACTAGCGTTTTATAACCTATAAAGCGAAATTCCCCTGTTAATTGTCCGACCGGCAAACGATCTAGTTTAAAGACTCCGTTTTCATCACTAATCCCAACTGCAATGGTTTTTGAAGAAGTATCTTTAATACTTACTGTCACATAAGCCAACAATTCTTTTGTCGTCTGATCCTGTAATTTACCGTGGATCACGCTGTTCGCAGCTGTTTCAGGTGCGGGCTGTTGGGCGCACACATTTAAAAATATACCACTGCATAAAATTAAGAGTAAAAGTCGTTTCATGGCACAATAATATCATGCAAAAACCTTTAGACCATACAAAACCATGTCAACGGCTCCATATCCTTTTGAAATGCATTTTTCTTGCTGATATTCCTGTTAACTTTACCGTATGCAGCGTCTACTTACTCTTCTGACCATTATGTTGATTTTTTCGTCCTGTAATCAGGGTCAGCACTATCAAGAGCATCCACCAGTTTACCAAACAGGTGATAACCAGCTTTGGGCAACAAAAACCTTTAATGATAACAATTGGAAAGAAGAACGGGGCAATACAGGTGATAGTATATTTTGGGTACGGTCGCACATCAGTTTAAATCATTTACCGGACGGACCGCTGGGAGTAAATATTCATGCTTTTGGCTCTTTTAATGTTTACTGGGATGGCATACTGATCGGCAGCAATGGCCGGCCCGCAATCCCCGAAATTCCGGGTACAGAAAGCAGCATATTTAGTGTGCCCGATTCTTTATCAGGTACAGGTGAGCACCTGCTGGCATTACGCTCCTTACAATCTTATCAGCAAACAACACAACGTGGTGTTAGTATCATACTGGACAACTATATCAGCTTATTGAGAAATCCATTAATCGTAATGTCTATAATGAACTTGATGGCAGGTGCCTTTCTGATCGCAGCAGTCTACTATTTCTTTCTTTATGCTAACAGCAAAAAGAAAGACTATACGATATTGATTTTCGCCATTATTTGCCTGTTCTTTTTTTCCTTGCTAATTGTGGAGTATATCAAATTCTATCTAAAAATACCCTATACCCATTTCTTTATAAGAATGGAAATCATCGGCTGGCTCACCTTTGCTATTGCTATACTGGTTCCACTTTATTTTTCGATACAGTTTAACTTCAAATGGAAAGTGCCCCTGCTAAGCCTGCTGTTTGTTACGTTGCTAACTGTATACAGTTTAAATCATAACCACTATGACTGGAGCGCAATTTTATATAGTCTTGCCATGTGGGTAAGTGCCGTCGTTGTAGTACTGAATGCTATCGTCCAAAAAGAAAAGGGAAGCCTCATTATACTCGTAGGATTGATTTTAAGTGCAGTTGTTAATTATTTTTTAACTTACGATTTTGGATTGTTTATCAGTTTTACCATCATCGTTTTGTCCATGCTTTACCTCCATACAATTCGGGTAAGAGTGATAGAAGAAGAATATCAGTCGTCCCTCCTCCTCTCTTCGAGACTTAAATTAGAGCTGATCAAGAAAAATATACAGCCCCATTTTCTACGGAATACACTGACTTCACTGATAGACTGGGTGGAAGAATCGCCAAAAAAAGGGGTAGAATTTATACAGGCGTTAGCTGGTGAATTTGATATTATGAATGAAATTTCTGATGCCCGGCTGATCCCTGTATACCAGGAGATAGCGCTGTGTAAAACCCATTTATCGGTGATGCAGTTCCGCAAAGAAATGTGCTATGAATGGGAGGAACATGGAATTGATGAAGCAGAGTACATCCCTCCCGCAATACTGCATACGCTATTAGAAAATGGAATTACACATAGTATCCCGCTGGATGATGGAAAGATTTATTTCCGCCTTTGTTTTGACAGTACCGATAGTTATAAGCAATATATATTTGAAACAGCCGCACAAAACAGACCATTGGGCAAAGACAGAAAGGGTGGCAACGGCTTTCAGTATATTAAGGCGCGTTTAACGGAAAGTTATGGCGACAGATGGGATTTCGTTTCAGAGGCGGTACCAAAGGGATGGCAGACCACGATTAAATTATATTACAAATGATGAAGGTACTGATTATTGAAGATGAGGGAAGGATTGCAAAGCGACTGGAACGCATGACACGTACATTTTTTGAAGAAAACCTGGCTTCTCTGGCTATTTGTGATTCCCTGCAAAAAGGATTGGCTTATATAGAAGAACACCAAATTGATATATTATTACTTGATCTTAACTTAAATGGCGAAAATGGGTTCGATGTACTAGAATCTGTCGTAGCGGGATCATTTCATACGATTATTGTTTCTGCCTATACCGACAAAGCTATCCTTGCGTTTTCTTACGGCGTACTCGATTTTGTTCCTAAACCCTTTGATGAGCAGCGGTTAGGCATGGCTTTCAAGAGGATCAATGCAAAAGTAAAAAACACCGAAAACAGCATGAAGTTCCTGGCTGTAAAAAAAGCCGGGCACCTTCATCTGATTGATATTCATGATTTGCTTTATATAAAGGGGGCAGGTATTTATAGCGAATTGCACTTAAAAAGCGGAAGATTGGAATTACATGATAAATCTCTGGAAATGCTGGAACAGCTTTTACCGCAATCTTTTGAGCGTATTCATAAATCTTATATTATCCCATTGGCACAGGCAGAGAAAATTATTGTGCAGCCCGGAAGTAAATACAACCTGCTGCTTAAAAACGGCGAGCTGTTGCCGATTGGCAGATTAAGATATAAAAACTTAAAAAAAAGGCTGTTATAGATAATATGATATTTTAATTTCAGTGATTATCATCTTATATTTATAGAGAAACAAAATCCACCAACTATGAAAAAGCTCATTTTTATACTGACAATTGTGGTATCTTCTATTTCAGTAGCTGCACAAACTCCATCGCTGCAAAGTTTTACTACCGAAGAGCTAAAAGTAAATGAGACCGTTATTAAATTTTTTGATGCACTTACTGAACTGGACAATGCAAAACTAAAACTGCAGATCACTAAAGATTTCCTGCTATTGGAAGATGGGCTGGTATGGAATACGGATTCATTAACTATGTATTTTGAACCGATGAAAAAAATGAATATTACCCGCCTTAATAAATTCAACTTTATCAAAACGGTGATTACAAACAATACTGCGTGGACGGCATACTATAATACCGCAGATATGAAAATGGGACAAAGACAGTTAGTTAAAGATTGGCTTGAAAGTGCGGTGCTAACCAAAGAAGGAGGAAGCTGGAAGATAAAACTCTTACATTCTACAGTAATTAAGTCGAAAAGTAAAAATTAAACACATTTTGCATTTAAAACAGGAAAGCCAGGTAGTGCAGCATATATGAATCAGGTATCATCTGCTTTTCGCAATTACCCGATCCACTGCCCAAGTATTACTTTGAATAAAATGCAGCAATACGGCAAAAAACGCAACATGGATCAACTGTGCAGGTACTGCATCCCAATTTTCGATCATCGAACTGCCAAAAATCAATACTATCATCACCAGGCTTCCCGCTATTAAGGCAGACCTGGTAAACAATCCAGTAATCAGCAGAACACCAATGATAAATTCTATAATTGGCAATAAGTAGCTGAACGGTGTAACCAATGCAGCGGGCAGTATCGATTTTTCAAAACTTCCCACCATCCAATGGCTGAAATCTTCTAACTTGGGCAAACGGACTAAACCATGGCCAAACATGCTTGTTCCAATAGCGAGACGAAGTAAAAGATATGCTGTTGTATTCATCTTAATTATATGATAAGCCTTAACTCCCTTAAAATAAGCATTTATTTACTCTCAAACAATTACCCTTAGTCACGATTAGCTATTTTGAAATTTTAATTTTGTAGATTGTAGTATTAATCCTGCTCGACATGCTAGCCAGACTTACTTTTATCCTGATTTTATCAAGCTGTTCTTTTTTCTCCCTAGCACAAACCTATCAACCGCCTGTTTTTACCGATGCCGCCAGGATTACAAAAATAGCAACTACTTTTCCAGTAATTGATCAGCTATATAAAAACTATGCAGAAAAAAACCATTTTCCGGGTATGGTTTATGGTGTTATAGTTGATGGCAAGTTGGTTCATACCGGCAGTATTGGGTATACAGATACAGAGCAGAAAATCGCTGCAAGTCCGCTAGCCGATTTCCGTATCGCTTCCATGACTAAAAGCTTCACAGCGATGGCTATATTAAAATTAAGAGATGATGGAAAACTCAAGCTTGATGATCCAATAAAACTGTATATACCAGAGGCAAACAACACAAAATATTTAACTAAGGATGCCAGTGAAATCACTATCCGGCATCTGCTGACGCATTCGGCGGGCTTTCCTGAAGATAATCCGTGGGGAGACCGTAAGTTGGCCGCCAGTGATGAAGAGTTGCTCGCTTTATATAAAAAGGGAATTTCATTTTCTAATAATGCAGGCTTAGGTTACGAATACAGTAATCTTGGCTTCGCTACTTTGGGTTATATTATTAAAAAGATTTCTGGCCTTACCTATCAGCAATACATTACTGATCAAATTTTGAAGCCATTGGGTATGAGTCATACGTATTGGGAATATACTAAAGTACCAAAAGACAAACTTGCCCATGGTTATAGATATGTAGGCACCAAATGGTTGGAACAGCCTTTATTACATGATGGTGCTTATGGGGCTATGGGGGGATTGATTACTACAATAGAAGATTTTAGCAAATATATGGCGTTACATCTTTCTGCGTGGCCATCGCGTGATGATGAGGAAACCGGGCCGCTAAAAAGAAGCTCAATACGCGAGATGCAGTATCCATGGGACCTATCAGCTTTAAATGCCTCTGCAAAAACAACAGAAGGCCGTCCTTGTCCCACAATTAATGCTTATGGTTATGGGTTAAGGTATACCCGGGATTGTGATAACCGCGTTTATGTAGGTCATACTGGCGGATTGCCCGGCTTTGGCAGCCAATGGAGCATCATGCCCGAATATGGCGTTGGAATCGTTGCTTTTGCAAATCTTACTTACGCGAAGGCTGGACTGATAAATACGCAGGTCCTAGATACGCTGCTTACTTTATCAGGCCTCGCCCCGCGCCAGCTACCTCCATCAGCCATATTAAAACAGCGTAAAAGTGAACTGCTTAAATTATTGCCAACTTGGGACAAGGCTGCAGAAAGCGGGTTATTTGCCGACAATTTTTTTATGGATTATTCTCTAGCGCAGTTAAAAACAGAAGCAAAAGACATTTTTGCTAAAGCTGGTCAAATCAACAATGTTAGCGATGTGATTGCAGAAAATCAGTTAAGAGGCTATTTCATTATAAATGGAGCACATTCAAATATAAGAATCTCATTTACCTTAACACCCGAAAATCCAGCACTGCTACAAGAATTTCATCTTAACCTAATTAGTAAGCCTGATCAGTAAATATTGCACCGCCGCTAAACGATCAAGTTGTTTTGTCCGAATGCCCAAGACTTTTATCGGGGCTCACTACATCCCTAACCAATTGCTTTAATTCTTTAACTTCTGGAAACCGGCCTTGTTCTTTTCTATCAAACACAGTTACCCCATCAATGCTAATGATGTAAGCGCCGCCAGTCTCACTAGGAACCAATAATATCCCATGCAGGTCATCTGTAAATGTGCTTAACAGCTCCTGTGCCATATAGGCTGCCCTAAGCATCCATCCGCATTTTGGGCAATATTCTATACTTACTGTAGGTTTCAAGGTTGTCATAGTACAAATATACCTTGTTAAACCTCAAATAAATGTAATCAAATTACTGGTTACCAAAAATTGATAATCATCATTTTTGAAATGATGGTTGCTCTATTACTTCTTTAATCTTTTCATCTAAATAAGTATCAATATCATCCTGCCCGCCAATACTGGTAAAGCGGACAATCCCTTCTTTATCAATAATAAAGTTTGATGGGAATGCAGAAACATTATATCTGTTTGCAATTTCGACTGCCTCCGGCACAGTTTCATATTTGAATTGCTGCTTAAGCAAATATTTTTGTACCTTTTCTTTACTGGTGGTCGCAAAGGATAAAAATATAATATCACTATTCTTTTTATATTGATCCTTAAGTTTGTTTAGCAATGGCATTTCTTCCTCACATGGCGGACACCCTACAAACCAGAAGTTGATAACAACAATTTTTCCCTTAAGATGCTCTCGGGTTAGCTCCTTACCTTTTAAGGTAGTCCCTGTAAAAGATGGTGCAGTTCGGCCCACCATTTTTTGAAGCAATGCAAGCTTTTTATAAAATTCTGCTTGTGCATCCTGGCCTTTGCCAGAAAAAGGAACAAGTAAAGCTGCGATAAAAGTAAAGGCTGTAAGTACAAATATTTTGGGTTTCGGTAATTTCATAACGCAATTTAACAAAATAACTAAAAACATAGTTATCAAGCGAATAATTTTTATTTACTGATTACCAAGAACTTCCAGAACCACCACCACCAGAAGAACCACCGCTACTACTCGAAGAAGAGGAGGATGACCTTGACGATCCTGATGAACTGGAGAAACCCGAAGAGGAAGATCTGCTTCCGGAAGGTTCTGATATTTCAGGAATAATATATTTAACACGTTCTTCATGATTGCAGAATGCACAATTTTTAAATTGCCAGCCCCAACCCGCAGAGCTGGTTGTGGCTTTTTGTACTATCTTTTTTCTGGACATCATAAATGTATAATGTGCACATTCAGGGCATTTAACGGCAGCTTCATTTACACCTTTATAATCCAAAACTAGTTTCTCATGCTCAGGGCTGCTTGTACATTCCCATACATCATAATCCTTTGATAATAGTCGTTCTTCTACTACCTGTCCTTTTTCTAAATAACCGTCATCTTCAGCTTCAGTTAACTTCCACATCGGCCCTCCGCAGGTCTCGCAATTGTAGGGATCATTTCTAAGCTGATCAATCTGTACAGAAAATTTCTTATAGTATGACCATAACCAAGGTAGTGGGCAGAGATAAGCGGCCCACTTTAAATTACCTTGCTGTTTAACCAATTTCTTATACTGCTCATACCTGCTTTTATCTTTAAGCTCGGATTTAAGCTGATTTCTCTTAGTGAAGAAGTGATAATTAGTATACAGTGCAGTTACAACATAAAAAATAATTATTGTCCTGATGTTATAGTGAACTGTGTAATGAAACCAATTGAGATAGATAACTAATGCAAAGGGAATTATAAAAGTAAGCCAGAAAAGCGGACTTAACAGTCGATATTTACGTTTATCTCCATTAAATCGTTTATCTAGCAGTAACATTAATACTAGAAATATGGTAAAAATAAAAAAGGTCAGTTTATCGCCTGTAGTATGACGTTGGTAAAGCGGCGTTGGGTTAGTATCTGGGTTACTTTCTACAATATCCCCATCAATTCCATTCCTATCCAGATCAATAAGATTGCCAGCACTATCCATGATAACTTCATTTTTAACATAAGGTATACCATTATCACTTACACGACCTGTATCAATTTTTTCAGCTATTTTTTCACCGGGTGCGGCTACAGCATCACCTGCTTGATTAAGTTGGTCAATAATCCTTTTAACACCATCTTGCACAGCACTATTAAAGTCATTGTTCCGCGCATGAGGGATCATATACTTTTGCTGAATACGGTAACAAACCAGATCAGGTAAATCACCCTCTAGTCCATACCCTGTTTCAAACTCTATGCGATGCTGATCTTTTACTACCAGAATCAATAAACCGTTATTTGTTTGCTTATTTCCAATTTTCCACTTACGGAATAATGCTGTAGCCGCACTTTTTGGTATCGCCTCTCCTATTGTTTCTACCACTACTACATCGATGTGCGCGCGACCAGATTGATCTAGACTGCTTAGTTTCGTGTTAAGGGAAGTAACTGTCTCTGCAGAAAGAATGTTATCCGGATTGCTGACATAGCTTTCCTGTAGTGTTTTTGGATCTGGAATAGCTAAATATTCCGCGCCTTTAACTGAATGCTCCTGGCGGCACCCTGAAAAGATGAACAGCAAAACGAAAGAATAAAGAATAAACTTGAGTGAATGGCTATTCAATTTCATTAATACGACAACATATGAAACCTATTTATGTTTTTATTTTATCTTTAAACTATAAATTAAACCTTTGTTACCTGCTAATACGATTAGATTACCATTTTTTGCTTTTTTAATTGCATTAAAGCTCTCATCCGAAATATGGTACCAATACTTTCCGCCATCCCTGGAAACATCAGTACCAGAAGTACCTGTGGCAAAACAGGTTTTTTCATCATACCACACTACACCAGAACGAAATCCAAAAACGGGTCTGGATGGTTTGCTCCATGATTTACCACCATCATTGGTCAGTACTACATTGTTTGAATTTTCTTTGTCTTTTACATAATCACCGCCAACTGCGATTCCCTGATTTTCATTTCTAAAATCGATAGAGAAAACCCCTGTACTGCTCCCCCCTTGTAATATTGGACAGGTGTACTTTTTCCAGGTCATCCCATAATCATCAGCAGTATAAATATTGGAATGGGTACCCCCTGTAGCGATCCAGACTTTCCCGCCTGGCAATGTTTGAACCGTTGTGCCGCTCGCCGCGAACCCAGCCTCCCCCTCTGCAAGTTCCAGCTTCAGCCTCGAAGTTGCATCAGTCCAGCTTTGTCCACCATCATTTGTCACCAAAAGCTGCATGCGCTTTTTAATGGGATCACCAAAGATGATCCCATTCTTTTCATCCCAAAAATCCATTCCATCGAGAAAAATCAGGGAGTCTGTATTTTTATATGTCTCTTTCCAGCTTTTGCCACCATCAGTGGTACGGAGTATATAAGCAGGGGAACCTGCATTAACGATTACCGCATGATTAGCATCAAATGCTTCAATATCCCGGAAATCCAGCAGTTCATACCCTTTAGGTTTTGTCCACTTCCATGTTTTTCCACCATCTGTACTTTTACCTATAGCCCCTTTACTGCCACTCACCCAAACTACACTATCTGAAACAACAGATAAACCACGGATACTTGTATTAGTCTCATTGCTCAAAGAGGCCAATTCATAAGTCTGGCAAAAGCCGAAAACAGGTAACAGCAATAAAATACAGAAGAATCTTAGCATTAATAAATATTGGTTTTTTTAAATTATTTAACTCTTTTCCAAACTTCGGTCCTTCCAATAATGGAAACGCCGATATAACCGCGCATACTTAGGTCACCATTGCTTTTAATACTCATATTGCAGCTATAGGTTTTACCTGACTTAGGATCATAAATTTTTCCATCTGTCCACTTATCATCATCAAAAACGAAATCCCTCAGCATTTCCATTCCTAAGATCGGTCTGCTTTTTAAACTGGCTTCTGGATTTTTGTAATCTGTTTTCGTATTGCCTTTTTCATCCTTAGGTGCTTTAAGCCATACGATTTTACCGAAGTACTTACTTCCCTTTTTGTAAATCTCCACATGTGCTTCACCAGAAGAATTAATCCATTTACCAAGGATATCATCCTGTTTTTGCGCAAAACATGTTAGCGAAATTACTGTAAACAGTAATAACAATGATAGGTTTCTCATAAAATTTATATTTAGTGTATGGCTAAAATACACATTGCTTTTCAATTGAACCGTTCTCTTTTTACCTTTCTTTTAAAGATAAGCGCATTGAGCAGCGACATTGCCAAGCCAATTGGAAGAATTTCCATATAAGTGAGCAGTACTACATATAACGGATTTTTATACAATTCTTTGTAACTGTTCATTTCCTCTATCTTACTGCTCATTTCTTGTGGGGTGCCACCATCCATCTTTACTTCTTTAAGCACATGGGCGGTATATTTATCCATAAAATCAGGAATAAAAACATAATAATCTATCAGCCATACCAATACATATATAGTAGAAGCAATTAAGGAAATGTAAAAACCTACAGCAAACGCACTACCAAAGGTGATGGCCCCATAATTATGTCTGTCCCGGATATTTATAACAGCAAAAGTTATTGTAGAAAAAGCGACGATCATGGTTCCGAAGCCCAGGGCCATACTGCTCTGAAAATTTTCACTATGATAACACATTGTAGTGGTAATAATTAGCATTGCTGCAACAACAAACCCCGCAATCAGGCCATAAAGTAATACTGTACCTTTCATTTTTTATTTCTTAAACTGTTATACAGTTATAAAAATAAAAAATATAATCATAAAAAAACATCCTTTCGGATGTTCAAAATATTCATTAATAAAGAGTTGGTCTCCTAATAAAATTTTGGGAGCGGATTTAATGAAAGGTTTTTCCTTTGATGCCAGTAAGGATAAATAGGCTCCAAACTACTTGCTTCATCCAGCTTTTTAACTTGTGCGGTAGTCAGGTTCCATCCCACGGCTTCCAGATTTTGTTTAAGCTGTTCTTCTGTCCTTGCACCAATAACTATATTAGCAACAGTCGGACGCTGTAATAACCAGTTTAAAGACACCTGTGCAACAGATTTCCCAGCCTCCTCAGCAACCTCATCCAGCGCATCCACAATGGTAAAAAGACGTTCCTTATTTAATTCTGGTCCCTGGCTCCCCCCTTGCTGTCCCCGCGCATCCTGCGGGAATGGTTGATTGCGCCTGTATTTCCCCGTTAAATGTCCGGATGAAAGCGGGCTCCACACAATAGTACCTACATTTTGATCTACGCCCAACGGCATCAGCTCCCACTCAAACTCACGGTCCAGTAATGAGTAATAAGCCTGATGTGCAATATATTTAGCATAACCATTTTTTTCAGAAATAGAAAGCGATTTCATCAAATGCCACCCTGAAAAGTTAGAACAAGCAATATAACGGACTTTACCACTCTGGATAAGCTGGTCTAATGTTTTTAATGTTTCTTCCACAGGTGTATGGCTATCAAAACCATGCATATGATAAATATCAATATGGTCTGTTTTCAGCCGCTTCAAACTCGCTTCACACTGTTCAATAATATGGATTCGCGAAGAACCAAAATCATTTGGTCCGTCTCCCATTGGAAATGTAGCCTTTGTGGAGATCAATACATCATTACGGATACCTGTTAAAGCCTTACCTAAAATCTCTTCCGAAAGTCCCCGGGAATAACTATTTGCAGTATCGAATAGATTGACACCAGCATCAAGACAAACATTAATTAATGTTTTTGCCTCATCAACCTGTGTACTGCCCCAGGCCTTAAAAAAATCTGTACTTCCGCCAAAAGTGGCAGTTCCAAAACTCAATACCGGTACTTTAAGTCCGGACGCACCTAATTGCCTATATTCCATGTATATATTTTATTGTATCATCTTATCTAACTTAGTACAGCACTATTCACTTCTTTCATTACCCCAGCAAACAATTCATAAGAATGTAACCTCGCCTGGTGATCATATATATGAGAAGTTACCATCAGTTCATTCACTTTAGTCTGCTCAAGAAACGCCAAAATATCTTGTTTAATGGTTTCCGGACTTCCAATAAATGAACAACCCAACATCTGGCTTACTGATTCTTCTTCAAATTCGCTCCACACATTTTCCATGCTATCTACTGGAGGTTGTAATAAACTACGTTTTCCGGTAACTACCCCCATAAAAAATTGCAACAGCGAGGTAGCTAACTTATTTGCTTCTACATCAGTATCAGCAGCTACAACATTTACACAAGATATAATATATGGCTCTTTTAAATAAGCCGAAGGCTTAAAATTCTGACGATAGATATTAATTGCTGTTAGAAACTGTGCTGGTGCAAAATGACTTGCAAATGCATAAGGAAGCCCCATTGCAGCGGCCAACCGCGCACTATCTGTACTCGAACCAAGAATCCATATTGGAATATCAAGACCCTCCCCCGGGATCGCCCTAACCTGGCTTACCTGATTATCCTCAGAAAAATAACGCTGTAGTTTTAGCACATCTTGTGGAAAATCATTTGCTGCATTAAAACGTTCCCCACGGATAGCCATTGCAGTAACTTGATCCGTACCCGGTGCACGTCCAAGTCCAAGGTCTATTCTTCCTGGATATAATGAAGCCAAAGTTCCAAATTGTTCTGCTATAACCAATGGAGAATGGTTAGGTAGCATGATGCCCCCAGACCCTACACGAATTGTTTTGGTTCCTCCCGCAATATGCCCAATCAGGATCGACGTAGCCGAACTCGCTACACTGATCATATTATGGTGCTCTGCAAACCAATACCTGGTATAGCCTAAACTTTCTACCAGCTGGGCTAGTGCTATACTACTGCGAAAAGTATCCGAAGGTGTTTTTCCTTCTATGACTGTGGCAAGATCTAATACTGAATAGGCAATATCAGAAGTATGATTATGTTCATTTATCATGTTATATCAATTTTTACAGCCAACCACCTGATAGATCAGTTGATCGGGCATTTTTATAAAATTAAAGATTATGAGTGGTAAAGATTACTTAAATCAAAGATTTGACTTTACATACAGATGAAGCTGATTTTCAAATTACCTTATGGAATTCTACGGGAGCATATAACAAAAAAACACCCTATGAATTTTAACATTCATGGGGTGTTTAATGTGCCCGAAGAGAGACTCGAACTCTCAAGGATCTTACTCCAACGGCTTCTGAGACCGCAACGTTTACCAATTTCGCCATCCGGGCATAAATGATAAGCGTGTCCTTTTTTCGTGCGACAAATGTAGTATAATTTCTCAAATGATATAAAATTTTTAAGAAATATGTAGTTGTGATTTCGAAGATAGCCTCCATGATATCGGAACCAGCGACTTTAATCACGGAGTTGATGGAAACCCATAAAAAACGGCATGGATGCTAAGGGCACATTTATAGCTTTCTCCCCATATAAGTTAAGATTTACATGGGGATTTTAATATTATGCCAAAATTTTATTTTAAGTAAATAAATCCTTTATAATTCTGTTAAAGTAAATACAAGTAGATTCCAGTTTGACTATTTTTGTAAAAAATACCAGAGGAAAAACAGGATGTTTAATGCTAATAAGAAAAATAAAAAACTTTACTATGAATTGATACAGCAACTCTACTATGGTAAACTTTTATCCAGCGTTGAACTAAGCACCCGTTTAAACAAGAGTAATCCACTTATTACCAAGGCACTGAATTTTCTTATCGATAATGGTTTTGTTGTAGAACAAGGCTATGCTCCATCCAGCGGAGGGAGAAGACCATTAATGTATGCTTTAAATGCCGTAAAAAGGTGTATAGTAACAGTGGCAATGGATCAGCTGTCTACAAGGATAGGAATAGTAGACCTATTAAATAATAAGATCACTCCTGTTGAAATAAAAAGCCTTAGACTTTTAAATAATCCGGCAGCCCTGGAAGAGCTAACCCAAATTATCAGTTTCCATATTGCAAATTCTGGAATAGCTAAAGAGCTAATCCTGGGAATTGGTATCGGTATGCCTGGCTTTGTAAATGTAAATGAAGGCATCAACCTCACCTATCTGCACGCTGGGGATAAAAAACTTACCACCTATCTTAGTGATGCTACAGGCATTTCCGTATTTATAGATAATGACTCCAGTCTCATTGCCTTAACAGAACTAAAATTTGGATTAGCAAAGGATATTAAAAATGCAATGGTAATCAACCTAAGCTGGGGTATTGGGCTTGGGATGATTATTGATGGCCAGCTGTTTAGAGGAGACCGTGGTTTTGCAGGAGAATTTAGCCACATCCCCCTTACGGAAAATGGCAAAATATGCGCTTGTGGTAAACAAGGATGTCTGGAATCTGAAGCTTCACTCCTTTCTGTTACAGAAAAAGCAATTGAAGAAATTAAGGCTGGCAAAAAAACGAGTATGATTTACGATAAGGGTGCTACCTTACTGGAAGCTGGAGATGCACTAATGGATGTTGCTAATGATGGCGACCAGTTCGCAATTGGCCTGATCGCCGAGTCTGCGTATAAAATCGGCAGGGGCTTGTCTATCCTAATACATATTATGAATCCGAAAGCAATAATTATTAGCGGCAGAGGGGTAAAAATCGGAGAGTTGCTATTGGCACCTATACATCAGGCATTAAATAAGTATTGTATTCCCAGATTAGCAAAAGGTACGGATATCATGATTTCAAAGATAGGTTTTGAGGCAGAGCTCATCGGTGCCGCTATTTTAGTTATCGAAAGTATTAGCAAAGATCCATTATCCTGATTTTTGCCATCCGCTTACTGCGATATACATCCCGCATAGATAAATGGTTTTATGCACCTGTAAACTTATTATTAATTTTAAAAAGTCGGTGGTTTTATAATTTTATTTTTAATAAGTTTGAAACAGGTTATTAGCTTATCATTTTTTAATAACTAACATATTCTTAAAAGAATCTCCTATGATCCGATTAAATCTCCTCGAAGAAACACGCTTCGAAAAAGTTTTAGCAACTGTCTATAAAAATGCAGATACAGCTTCAAAAACCGTAGCAAAACGTATCGCAGACCTCATCAGAAAAAAACAAGCGAATGGAGAAAAAACTATATTAGGACTAGCTACCGGGGCTACCCCAATAGGTGTTTATGCAGAACTTATCCGTCTGCATAAAGAGGACAGTCTTAGTTTTAAGGATGTGGTTACCTTTAACCTGGATGAATACTACCCCATGAAACCGGGTGCAGTGCAAAGTTATGTGAGGTTTATGCACGAAAACTTATTTGACCATATTGACATTGATCCTAATAACATAAATATACCAGACGGAACTTTAACTGAAGATAAAGTCGGTGCATTTTGTATTAACTATGAGCAGCAGATCAATGCATATGGAGGTATTGATTTACAGCTACTTGGAATAGGGCGTACAGGACATATTGGCTTTAATGAGCCTGGCTCTGCACCAAATTCAGGTACGCGATTGGTCACATTGGATGACCTCACAAGAAGGGATGCTTCGAGAGATTTCGGGGGTAAAGAAAATGTGCCGACTAAAGCAATTACCATGGGTATCGGCACCATATTTAAAGCGAGAGAAATCATTCTGATGGCGTGGAACCAAAAGAAAGCTGGCATTGTTAAAAAGGCAATAGAATGTGAGGTTTCCTCAGAGGTACCGGCTACCTATCTGCAGCTATCTGAAAATGCAGAATTTATCCTTGATGAGGATGCCGCTTCAGAACTTACCCGTTTCGACACACCCTGGCTGGTCCGTGATTGCATATGGGATATCAAGACCATAAAAAAAGCAGTGATCTGGTTAGCTAAATCGGTAAAAAAACCTATTCTAAAGCTTACGGAAGAAGACTATAACAACCATGGCATGGCACAACTGGCCACAGAGAAAGGCCCTATTTATAATATCAATATCGATGTATTTAACAAATTGCAGTCTACTATTACCGGCTGGCCAGGAGGGAAACCAAATGCCGATGACAGCAGACGGCCAGAAAGAGCAGAACCTGCGTTTAAAAGATCATTGATTTTTTCTCCGCATCCTGATGATGATGTGATTTCTATGGGCGGGACCTTTATCAGACTGGCGGATCAGGGGCATGATGTCCATGTCGCTTACCAAACTTCCGGGAATACGGCTGTATGGGACGATGACGCACTAAGGTTTCTTGAGTTTACCATAGACTTTACAAAATCACAAGGTCAGCCAACAGATAAATTAGAAGATCTTTATACAGAACTAAGAAATTTCCTGGCAGCAAAAGCACCAAATCAAACTGATAAGCAAGAATTGCTGACCTTAAAAGGGTTAATCCGCAAAGGTGAAGCAATTGCCGGAGCAAGGCTTGCAGGTTTGAAAGATGAAAATATCCATTTCATGAACCTGCCATTCTACGACCGTTCTAAATATGAAGCTAAGGTTTCTTACGAAGAAGATATTATCCAAACCATGGAACTGCTCCAGAAGGTTAAGCCGCAGCAGATATTTGCTGCAGGTGATTTCGCAGATCCTCATGGGACACATAAGGTTTGCTTTAATATAATAATTGAGGCACTTAAAAGGTTGAAAATAACAGAGGAATGGACAAAAGATTGCTGGCTCTGGTTATACCGTGGTGCATGGCACGAATTTGAAATCCATGAAATACAGATGGCCGTTCCATTATCCCCACAAGAAGTATTAAAAAAACGCCTGGCAATCTTTAAACACCAATCGCAAAAGGATACCCCCGTATTTCCGGGCGATGATGCAAGGGAGTTCTGGTTAAGAGCAGAAGACAGGACGAGTGAAACTGCAAAGACATATGATCAGCTGGGCCTTGCAAATTATGAAGCAATGGAAGCCTTTATCAGGTGGGAGTTTTAACATAGCCAAACTGCTTAAAAAACCGTCAGAGTTGTATCATTACAACCGGGCGGTTTTTTTATTTATAGCGAAAAAATAGAAAATGATAAATGATTTTCCAGCTTAATTTTGAATTAATTTAAAAAAAAATAAAATAATCTTTATCGTTTTATAATATGGGTAATAAGCATATAAAATCATTTTAGCAAGAAACAAATACGGCCTCGAAGCATCAATAAACACCTAAAATTGATGAAAATTGAAAATTTATTTATACTCCAAATACTTTTAACCTCAAAAATAGTATACATATTTATGCCGGAATAATTTAAAAATTGTTAAATGAGAACTTATATAGATCTTTCGGAAAATCAACTATGTGACTTATTAAAGTGCGGCGATTATAAAGCATTTGGCGAAATTTATGAACGTTACTCTTTTCAGCTAATGAGCCACGCTTTAAGGAAATGCCAGGATGACGATTATGCAAAAGATCTTCTTCAGGAAGTTTTCTCTATGTTATGGGAAAATCGTGAAACATTAGATATAAAGAAATCATTACATGGCTACCTTGCTACTTCTATAGCACATTCGTTTCTGAGAAATCTAAAACATGAAAAAGTAAGAGAAAAATATATTACTTCCTTTTACAATTTCGTAACTACTGTAGCTAATGATGTGCATAGTGACCACCTGATTCGAAAAAAGCAATTACAGGAAATAATTGAAAAAGAAGTGATGGCTTTACCACCTAAAATGCGGGAAATATTCCTGATGTGTCGTTTTAAAGGTCTCTCTCATAAACAAATTGCAGAAAAACTGAACATTTCTGAAAAAACTGTATCCCGACAGATTTCGAACGCAATCCTCATCCTTAGAAAGAAACTTCCATTTTTTGTTTTCATTTTCTTAATGGATGTGACAAAATAAATATTTTTCATTTTCATCTGCATGTTAAGCTCTCTTTCCTTCTCTACTAAGATATACGGAATATTATTCCTCCTGGATTATGGAAAAAGAAGAAATAAACGAAATTGTTAACAGGTATGCAGCCGGTGAGGCTACTGAAAAAGATTCTATGTTTTTGGAAAACTGGTATCTAAGCCTGAACGAAGATCTTCCTTTGGCATGTAGTTTATCTACCCGCCTCAATTACCTGGAACAGGTTAAATCTGCTTTAGATCAAAAATTTGGTCAGGATACAGATTTTATTGATATACACCTTGTTGATAGGAAGATAACTATCAATATGTGGCCATATATGTTAGCTGTTGCAGCAACCATAATTTGTGCGATATGCATTATGTTTTATCAAACAAAAAGAATTGAGCTGCCCATAGATCCAGTACTCGTTAATGAAACCGAAATCAAAGCTGGCGGCAATAAAGCTTTCCTGACCTTATCTAATGGGGAAAAGATTAATTTATCAACGGTCAGTATAGGTGTATTAACCGCCCAGACAGGAACGGAGATTACTAAAATAAAGGATGGTGAAATAGTTTATAAAAGTAAATATTCCAACTCCTTAGCCAGGGATTACAATAAATTAGAAACCCCGAATGGTGGGGTATATCAAATGCACCTGCCTGATGGAACCACTGTATGGCTTAATGCTGCCTCAACTCTAAAATACCCGACGTCGTTTACATCTCTCAAAGAGCGAAGGGTAGAGTTGAGCGGCGAAGCCTACTTTGAAGTGGCCAAAAACCAGCGTTTGCCTTTCCGGGTAGTTACACACAATCAGGTTATTGAAGTATTGGGAACCCATTTTAATGTCAGCTCCTATAAAGAGGAAAGCACTGACAGAACTACCTTACTGGAAGGTAGAATAAAGATTAATAAAAACGTGATACTCAAGGCAGGTGAACAGGCGGTGATTTCTGGTTCTGGAATCAAAGTGACTGAAGTGGATGCAGAGAGTGCGGCGGACTGGAAAAATGGAAAATTCAGTTTTAATAACGGTCAGGATTTTCAGTCTGCCATGCATCAGATTGAGCGGTGGTACGATGTCAAATTTGTTTATTTAATTATCCCAGACATGGAGCCAAGGGGACGGATTCCGCGTACCGAAACCTTATCAACGGTACTAGAAGGAATTGAGGATATGGGTAAAGTTCATTTTAAAATTGAAGGAAGGAGAATAATTGTGACACAATAGCTGCTTTCAGCCTGTTTACTTATCAATTCAATAGGTAAAAGCGAAAAAGCCAGCAGTGGTGTGAACACTCCTGGCAATTTTTCGATATTCAATAAACTAATTATAAAATATTCTAGCAGCTTCTCAGGTGACTAAACTAAAGAAATTCTGCTACTACCAAATATAAACAAAATGCAAACAAAAACAGGGCACATTGCGTGCCTAACCTCTGCAATATTGTTAAATCTATTCCTGCTGGTCAGCACCCCGGTTTTTGCACAAAGAACCACATCAAAGAACCAAAAAGCTCCACTGGAAAAAGTTATAAAAACTATATGCGATAAAGCTGGCTACGGTTATCTTTTTGACGGCAAAGATTTTAAGCAGATTAGCTCAGTTCAAACCCCCGCGAATAATTTGCCTTTTGAAGAATCTATAAAAAAAGCATTGGATGGATTACCGCTTACTTATATTATTAAGAAAAAGGTCATCGTGATTAGACCTGCAATTCCGGCTACCTGGATTGCCAGTAACTCCGCTATAGTCAATATCACAGGGATGATTTTTGATGAAAATAAAAAAGCATTAAATGGTGCAGTTATAAAAATCAAAAACAGTTCACGTGGCACAGTGACTGGAGAAAGCGGCTTCTTTGTCATGCACGGCATCCCGGTAAAAACAACTTTAATCATCACGTATGTTGGCTATAAATCAGAAGAAGTGATAGTGACCGGAAAAACCATCATCAAACAAATGACTGTTAGCGTAAAAGACCTGGACGAGGTCAGCATTCTTTCTAATGGATACCAATTTATTCCAAAAGAAAGGGCAACCGGGAGCTTTACCTTAGTAGATAGCACTTTACTCAACCGCCGGGTAAGCACCAATGTCCTGGATCGGCTGGAGGGTGTAACCAGCGGAGTATTGTTTAATAAAAACATGACTGGTAATATGCCCATAATCAGCATAAGGGACAGAAGTACTATTTTTGCCAATACAAATCCATTAATTGTATTAGACAATTTCCCTTACGATGGCGACCTTTCCAATATCAATCCACAGGATATAGAATCCATCACCATCTTGAAAGATGCGGCGGCAGCTTCTATATGGGGATCAAGAGCTGGCAACGGAGTAATTGTGATGACTTCAAAAAGGGGGAAGTTTAACCAGAAGCCGGTTTTTAATATCAATTCTAATATTAGTATTGGAAGCAAGCCCGATCAATACTTTAAAGAGCAGCTAAGTAATACTGATTATATCAATATTGAGCAGTTACTTTTTGATAAAGGAAAGTATAATTCTAAAATTAATTCTGGCTACTCTTCCCTGTCACCTGCTGTTGAAGTGATGCTTTCGCGAAGAAAAAATCTGCTATCCGAGGAACGAAAAACAGCCATGCTGGATTCGATTGCAGCACATGATAACAGAAGTGACCTAAACAGCTATTTATACAGAAAAAGTATAACGCAGCAATATCAGATGAGTGTAACTGGCGGTGGAATTGACAATAAATATCATGTCTCCATAGGTTACGACAAAAACCTGGATAATAAGGTTATAAATAGCTCAGACAGGTATACGGTAAATATAAACAATACTACATCACTTTTGAAAAACAGGGCCCAGTTTATTACTGGGCTTCTTTTTTCATCAAACAATAATAAAATTAAGGGGTCAAATTATTTACCCATATATCCCTACGAAAACATAGCCAATCAGGATGGAAGTGCGTTGGCAATTACTGATGGTACACTTCGTTTACTTTATGCAGACACCGCAGGAAACGGAAAACTACTTGACTGGCACTATCGTCCGTTAGATGAACTCCAGGAAACGTATCATACATTTCTATCCAGGCTCACAAATTACAGGGTTAACCTGGGGCTCGATTATAGGATCATTCCTAACCTTAGCTTCTCTATTAACTATACTTTTGATAAAGGCATAAACGAATATAATGAGAACCAAAAAGCTGATTCTTATTACACCAGAAATTTAATCAATTCTTTCACAGAAATTAACCAGGCTACCGGGACTATAGTAACTCCAATACCGCCCGGAGATATATTTATTAATGGAAATAATTCCTACTCTTCTCATTACGGCAGAGGGCAGCTGACTTATCAAAATGAATTTTCGGAAAAGCATGCAATAAACGGAATTGCAGGTTATGAAGTAAAAGATTATGAAAATTCGCAATTCTATAGTACTTTATATGGCTATGATCCAGCCACGGCCACCAACCTTAACACGTCTATAAATCCTGTAAAGTATTATCCATTTTATTACAATTCCAGCACTTCTAGGATACCTATCGCCACATTTAATGCGGGAACAACAGATCGTTATATCTCCTACTTTGCAAACAGTTCATACATTTATGATCAGAAATACGTCTTTTCTGTCAGTGCGCGAAGAGATCAATCAAACCTATTCGGAGTAAAGTCCAATCAAAAGGGTATACCCCTGTGGTCTACCGGTATGGCATGGAATATCAGCAAGGAAGAGTTTTACCATTTTGGCAATTTACCCTATTTAAAGATAAGGGCAACCTTCGGTTATAATGGAAACGTAGACAAAACAACATCAGCGTATCTAACCACTCAATCAGTTAATGGTGGAAATGATTGGGGCATGCCCATCCTTCAGGTAAATAACCCTCCAAATCCTTCACTTAGATGGGAGAAAGTAAAAAATATCAATTTGGGGATTGATTTTGGAACAAAAAATAATCGCATTGCTGGAAGTATAGATTTTTGGTTAAAAGACGGATTGGATCTAATTGGACAAAGCCCCATCGCTCCTCAGACAGGAGTGTCAATTTTCAAAGGCAATTCTGCAAATACACGCGCTAAAGGAATTGATTTCACTTTAAATATGATGAACATTGATGTACCTGGTTTTAAATGGCAGAGTACATTTTTATTTAATTATAACACCGACAAAATCACAAGTTATAAAGCAAATAAAAGTACTAACCCTGATATCGTCAGTGCAAATTATATCAATCCCTTGGAAGGCTATTCCTACTATTCTATATTTAGTTACAGATGGATGGGACTGGACAGCTATGGAAATCCGCTAACCTTACTTAACGGAAATATCAGTAAAGACTATGCCAGCATCAGTAATTCAAGTAACGTTGCCGACCTGGTTTACAGTGGGACCTCGAGACCAAAATATTATGGCTCATTTAGGAACTCGTTCCACTATAGATCATGGGAATTATCATTAAATATTATATATAAATACAACTATTATTTTAGGAGGCCATCTTTAAATAATTCCGTATTATATCAAGGCACAGGCTTTGCAGCATCCTATCAACAAGCTGATTATAATTTACGCTGGCAAAAATCTGGCGACGAAAAAATTACTGATGTCCCAGCGTTGATCTATCCTGCAAAATCCAGTAGAGATGACATTTATACCTATTCAGAAATCCTGATAGAGAAAGCCGACCACATTAAGCTACAAGACATCAGACTTGATTATCAGGTCGGCAAAGACAAATTGAAAAACCTGCCATTTTCTACTATCAATTTATATCTATATGCAACAAATATCGGAACGATATGGAAAGCAACAAGTAAGAAAATAGATCCGGACTACCCCACAGGTTTACCACAGCCATCCATTACTTCATTAGGCCTTAGAGCCAATTTTTAAACTTAAAGAATGAAACTATTATATCAAAGTATACTACTGTTGCTACTAACTGTTAACTACAGTTGTAAAAAAGACTTTTTAGATGCAAAACCAAGTACAAGCCTGGTTACGCCAAAAACATTAACAGATTATCAAGCCATGCTGGAAAATGTTGATGTATTAAACAGAGCTACTCCCGGCCTGTTACAATTGGCATCAGATGATTATATTTTTATTGATAATGCAGCTTGGCTGGGCACCTATTATAATGCAGAACATACCAGCTATATATGGGCTAAAGACCTGTATGAAGGACAAAAGGAAATTAAAGACTGGAATGCTGGTTATTCTGGGATTTTTATTTGTAATAGCGTTATCGAAGGATTAAATCATATAAGAATCACAGGCGCAAACCAGAAAGAATGGAATAATATTAAAGGCTGGGCCCTATTTATGAGAGCTTATCTATTATATGATCTGGTTAGAAGTTTTTCACCTGCTTATGATAGTCAGACAGCCGCTACTGATTTGGGCGTTCCTATTCGTTTAAAATCGGCCATTGACAAAAATGAACCACGCGCAAGTGTAGAAAAAACATATAACCAGCTATTTTCTGATTTATCGGCGGCGAACAACTTACTGCTGCCAGAAATCAACGTCACTAACAAACAGCGACCTTCTAAGGTCGCAGTAATGGCATTATACGCAAGGATATATTTAAGTATGCGCAAATATGATAAAGCAGAACAATATGCAGACCATACACTTGGTTTGTACAATATATTAACGGATTATAATCACATCGATGTCTCTGCAAGAATCCCTTTTTCAATGAACAGCCCAGAAACTATTCTAAATACCACAGTAATAAAAAACTATTATAATGTGATATTGGTAGGTGGTTTTATCGATGCAGTAACAATTGAACCCTATTTATATAGTTTATATCATGAAAACGATCTTAGAAAAGACATTTACTTTGGCACCAACCCCTTAACAGGATCTATATATATAAAATTTGGCTATGCAGGCGCCTATGTCAATTCATTTACGGGCCTCGCAACTGACGAAATCTATTTGATTAAAGCAGAATGCCTTGCCAGGAAAAGCGAAGTAAATAATGCATTAACGGTGATAAATACTTTATTAAAGAACAGATATAAAACTGATGGCTTCATACCGCTGTCGGCCAGCAGCCCAATAGAAGTACTCAATAAAATATTAATAGAAAGACGTAAGGAACTAGTATGGAGAAGTTTGCGATGGACAGATTTAAAGCGATTAAATAAAGAAGGGGCCAATATTACATTAAAAAGAGAAATCAATGGTGTCACCTATTTATTGTCTCCAAATGATCCCAAATATGTATTTCCTATCCCAGACGATGAAATTCTATTTAGCGGTATTGAGCAGAACAAGAGATAATTGATCAGCTATAAAACCAGGCAGGCTGATGCAGGTGTATCCCAGCCTGCCTGGTTAAATTTTCTAAATGATCAGGTATAATCCTTTATTTGCAGTAGGTGAAACCTCTATCCACCCTTGTCCCAAAAAGGATATGATATCCTCACTGAAATATAATGCTTGTGAAGGAATGTTCCATTTTCCTAAATCAGTTACTACATATTTACATTGTAAGCCGCTATATAAGTTTAGGCAGCTCCCATTAGCAGTCATGGTCCTGACAAATACCCCCGAAATAGGCTGGATCAGAAAATTTTCAGTAATAGTTTTTTTCGCATTTGTAAACGAACTGCCCCCAACAGCTATCGCTGCCAGCGCAAGGCCAAATAATAGTTTTTTCATAATTGTTGTTTTTATATTATTGATTAGTTAGTATTCCCGTTCCCGCCAGAAAAATCAGTAACAAATTGAACCATATATGCTCTTTCCAGCTTAAATAAGATGTTATTCCACCGCAACTACAGGGCAGTATCTCCACAAATGAAATCATGTAACTTAAATAGATTGTAAAAATGAAGAGCAATGCCAGGGTAGCGTATAAACCAATTTTTTGTGTGAATGGAATAATTAAAAGCACGCCGATTATGATTTCCAGGGAAATGATGAGTATAGCAACAGTAAAATGATGAGGGCCAACTAGTGGCACTAGATATAACACATTACCAAAATCTTTAAAGGTGAATATTTTGCTGGTCGCTGTATAGATAAAGAGTAAAGTGAATAAAGCAATAATACTGTTTGTAATTATTCCCCTTGTTTTATGACCAAAGAAGAAGGCTATTTTTTTATTTATTGTTGTTCCCATCATGCTGATATTATTAAACTAAGTTATAACACATATTCTTCAGGGGCGTATGATCTGTTTCAAAAATTACTTCACCTTATATTCAGAAATTGCTTAATATCAGATTAATAGCAGAATGAAAATTTCACAATAACATCTATATGTGTGATAATTCCATAATAAATTTTAGCTTTGTTTTTGAGAGATGTCAACTATTAACACTACCTACTCATCCTGGTATCCATAATCCAGGATGAGATTACAGTATAATGCGCACTAACATATAACTGGAACCTATGATAAAACAAAATCTACACGATTATCTCTTAGATCTGGACCCCATGCCAGATGAATTAAAAAATGGTTTAATGAGAAATGAATTGATACGGTTTGTCGATTCTCAAATCAGCACCAGTCACCATAACCACAAAGTACTTATCCTCACTGCCGGAATGATCCCTGACAGGATTTATTTTGTAGCAAAGGGTGTAGTAAGAGGTTACACTGATAATGAAAATGGTAAGGAAAAAACAATTTTTCTTTGGGACGATCATTCTATAATGACTGATGTGGAAAGCTTTATTGACAGGACACCATCTAATATTTATATTGAAGTAATGCCTAATAGTATCCTGACTTCTATCTCCTACCAGCAGCTGACGAATATTTTTGAAAGTTTTCCCTATACAAAAAAAATATTAAGCAGGCTTAAGCTCTACCAAAACGAGTATAGTCACAAATGCTTTTATAATTTCGCGAAACCTTCTGCATGGGAACGATACCAGGAATTGTTAAAGCGCTATCCTTATGTAGAACAAAAGGTTTCGAAGGAAACAATAGCGTCCTTTCTAGAAGTAACTCCGCAATATTTATGTAAGATGATAAAAGAAAACAAATAAATATAAAAAGGGGAATGTATGACTACAGTTCCCCATTTTATATGATTTGGTATCCAGAAGCAGATTCGAACTGCCACGCCTTTGCAAGCGCCAGCCCCTCAAGCTGGTGCGTCTACCAATTTCGCCACCTGGATAGTCTTTGTTTTGCAAATATAGATTTATTAAGAATAGTTTAAAGAGATATTTTAAAAAACTATACCTCGATCTTCAATCCGTCGTAGGCAAGCCTGATATTTGGCGGCAGTTCCTTTTCTACATCTTCATGTTTTCCAAGATTATGACTGATATGCGTAAAATAAGTCATCTCTGCCCCTATATCATTTGCAAAAGCAATAGCTTCTTCAAATGTAAAATGAGAAATATGCTCTTCTCGCTGCAGTGCATTTACCACCAGCACTTTAGTGCCCCTAATCTTATCAATTGATACTTGCGGAATTGTTTTTGCATCCGTAATGTAAGTAAAATCACCCATCCGGTAGCCTAATATCGGTAGTTTATAGTGCATGATATCAAGCGGGATAAATTCAGTCTTACCAATATGAAAAATTTTATTAGTGATCGTATGGATATTAATCTTGGGCGTGCCCGGGTATACTTTTTCTGCGAAAATATAAGAAAATTCTCTTTTCAGTGCTTCCTGTACTCTTTCCGTTGCATAAATATCAATGTTCTTTTGCAGCAGATAATTAAATGGCCTGATATCATCCAAACCGGCAACATGGTCTTTATGTTCATGTGTGTATACAATCGCATCAAGATCTTTCACCTTAGCTCTCAGCATCTGATAACGGAAATCAGGTCCGCTGTCTATAACAATCGTTTTATCTCCTGTTTCAAGCAGCATAGAAACCCGCAACCGGTTATCTTTTGGATTCTCCGACCTGCAAACTTCACAAGTGCAGGAGATCACAGGAACGCCTTGAGATGTACCAGTACCTAAAAATGTGATTTTCAAAATGCGAAAGTTAAAGTCATATTTCCAAATTTAACAAAAAAAGGGGTTCAGGCAATTTTGCCTGAACCCCTTTTGCTAATTAATAATTTATTAACGGAGGTCAACCACCTCTACCCCAGGATATTTTTTAGGATCGAATGCAAATGTAGATTCCGGAACTTTTACATTCGGCACAAAAGTTTTTACATCGTATGTATATTTATTACCGTTCTTATCAAAGATCAGCACACTGGCAATTTGCTTAGCTGCTTTATTGATCCCCAACCGGATTTTAAAATAAGATTTCTTTGTATCCAACGGAGAAAGGTCTATCATCTGGTAAACTTTCCCTCCTACCTTTTGCTCCCCGGTAAACAAGTATTTGAACCCTTTTTCATACAATGTAAATATTTGGGCAGGGTTAAGCGCATCGCCCGTGTTATCCACTACAGAAACCTGCACTTCTTTATCTCTTTTAAGATAGGTCCACTGACTTTTACCGTCACTAATCATATCCTGATCAGTCATCAGTACCTTATATTTATTTGCATTCGCCTTCACTATCAGCGTACCCAGCTGGGTATCTTTTGATTTGTTTTGCGGACTTTCCAGGGTAAAGTTAAAATCAGTTTTAACGATATCGTAAGACCTGTATTTTTTGCTCACTTCTGCCAATATAGCTTTTGCTTTTGCATCATTCTGGGCATTTGCCCCGTAACCTACTCCTAATATGACCAGTAACAGCACCACTATCTTCTTCATCTTATCTTTCTTTTTAGTATTATTTCTTAAGGTTAGTCAAGAACTGTTCCAAAGCATACTCATCAGGTAACAGCACCTCTCTTGCCTTACTGCCTTCAAAAGGGCCAACAACTCCAGAAGCTTCCAGTTGATCAATGATTCTTCCTGCCCTGTTATAACCAAGTTTCAGCTTTCTTTGGATCAATGAAGTAGATCCCTGCTGATGCATTACGATCAAACGTGCAGCATCTTCAAACATCGAATCGCGATCATCCGGATCAAATTCAGCCTTTGCAGATTCTGCAGCTTCATCCAGATATTCTGGCAATTGATACGCTTCAGGATAACCGCGCTGGTTTCCAATAAATTCGGAAATCCTGTCTACCTCTGGTGTATCTACAAAAGCACACTGCAGCCTGATCAGGTCATTGCCGGTAGACAATAGCATGTCCCCGCGGCCAATCAGCTGATCTGCACCACCGCTATCCAAAATAGTCCGGGAATCAATTTTAGACAATACCCTGAAGGCAAGCCTTGCCGGGAAATTGGCCTTAATTGTACCTGTAATAATATTTACGGACGGACGCTGTGTGGCCAATACCAAGTGGATACCTACCGCACGTGCCAGCTGCGCAAGCCGGGCAATAGGTGTTTCTACCTCTTTACCAGCCGTCATCATTAAATCGGCAAACTCATCAACAATCAGGACGATATAAGGTAAAAACCGGTGCGAGTTATTAGGGTTTAATTTTCGTTTAATAAATTTCTCATTGTATTCTTTCAGGTTACGCACTTGTGCATCTTTCAGCAAATCATAACGCTGATCCATCTCAATACATAATGAGTTTAATGTATGGATTACTTTTTTGGTGTCTGTAATAATCGCATCTGCTTCTCCTGGCAATTTGGCTAAGAAATGGCGCTCTATTTTGTTAAATAAGGTAAGCTCCACTTTTTTCGGATCCACTAAAACGAACTTCAGCTGTGACGGGTGTTTTTTATACAGCAGCGATACCAAAATCGCATTGATACCAACCGACTTACCCTGACCAGTTGCTCCTGCAACCAGTAAGTGGGGCATTTTTGCCAAATCGGCAATATAAACTTCATTAGAAATAGTTTTACCAAGTGCAATCGGCAGATCCATTTCCGTTTTTTGGAACTTTTCTGTAGCCAGGATACTACGCATAGATACCATTTCCGGGTGCATATTTGGCACCTCTATACCAATAGTCCCTTTTCCAGGCATCGGTGCAATAATACGAATACCCAATGCAGCCAAACTTAGCGCAATATCATCCTCCAGATTCTTGATTTTAGAAATCCTGATACCAGGCGCAGGAATAATTTCATATAAGGTAACCGTTGGCCCAATCGTTGCTTTTATCTTATCAATCTCTATATTATAATGGTTCAGCGTCTCAACAATTTTATTTTTATTTGCCTCCAGTTCATCCGCATTTACAGAGATCTTATTCGAACCGTAATTTTCTAATAAATCCAGATTGGGGTATTTATAACTCGCCAGATCCAATGTTGGATCGTAATTGCCAAATTGTTCTACCAGTTCTTCAGATTTCTTTTCTTCTTCAGACTTCTCAATAACCAGCTGTGGTTCTTCTTTTGGCTCTTCGTAAACAATTTCTGTAATCGGCTCTACAACAGGAGATAAAATAATGGGGCCATTAGTCACATTCAGCATAGGAGATCTCGGTGCAACAATCTCCTCCTCCAACGGCTTGTCTTCAAAACGGCTTGGTGTCAAGACAATATTTTGCTCCTTTTTCCGCTGATTGGCTAAACGGTCATTTAAAGTAAACTCTATAGAGCCATCTGGCTTCTCTGTACCTGAAGGTTCATTTTTTTCTGTAACCGGCAATACAGTAGAGCGCACTGCAACGGGGCGCCCGGCGATAATATTCTCGTCAGCAGATTTAGAGAAACTATTAGCAGAAAGATCTTCATCTTGTTCTTCTGCCATAATATGTTTCCGCTCCGGAAGTTTAAAGTCAATATTATAAGCGATGATCAATATGGTGAGCCCAAGAAAAGTAATCAGCCCCCCAACACCAGTAATACCAATTTGCGCAACCAGCAGCTTATTGCTCCAATAACCTATTTCACCTTCCAGGTAATGCGGGGCATCAGAAAAGAAAGAATGCAAAAATCCAAAAGTCAGGCAAAAGAACAATAGAAAAAACAAACTGTATCCCAGTGTTTTTTCCATTGCAAAAATCTTTACTTTAAAAAGTAAGCGGTAACCAACAATAAAGAATACAAATACAAATAGAAAAGAAGATACACCGAACCATTCATAAATAAACTGGTGTGATAACAGCGCTCCGAATTTCCCGAGCCAGTTCTGTACAAGAATTGGGATATTGTGCTGTTGTAATTCTTCTATAGTTTTAAAAAGGTTGCTCCATCCACCATTGGCATCAATTACATAACTGTAATCTTCCTGCCAGGTAAATAAATAGGACGTGAATGCAACAAGGAAATAAATAGCCAGGATCAGAAAAAAAAGACCTGCAATTTTAAAGATCCGTTCGTCCTGAAAATTCAGTGAAGGCATTCGCTCAAATCTCTCTCTTGGTTCTTTGGACGATGCTCTCGGACCTGGCTTCTCCCCGTATTCGTTTTTGAATGAATTAGATTTAAATTGGTTTCCCTTTACCGACATTTTGCGTACGCTATTAATAAACAACAAATATAAAATATATAGTTGTATGTGTCATCTTATTCTAATCTGATAGGGCATAATAAATAACAATGTGCTCAGTTTCTCTCCTTAAAGATCCCAGATACGTTGTCTGATCCGTTTTATATAATGACGGACATCTAATATCAATGCTGCCATAATATAAAATATGATTGGAAACCCAACAGCAAGAAACGATGAATAAATAAAGAAAAGCCTTATTTTACTGATAGACATATTAAAGCGCGCTGCAATATAAGTGCAGACACCAAAACTTTGTTTCTCGAAATAGGCAACGATGTTCTGAAACATGTTATTAAGTTAAATTGTCCCTTTACCCCAATTGAAGATGAATTTAAAGATTATTTATATTAAATGCAATAATCGTACCCCGGAATGTAAACCTAGCATTCAGACAGCAATTATTTAACCGCTTAATCTTTCATTTATTATAAATAATCAGTATCTATTTCTTTTTACCAAGCAGGTCAATACCTATCATACAATCCAAACATTTTTTCTGAGAACAAAATTTCTTATTTAATTGAAGTACGGCTTGAGAATCGTACGCGTTATGCAGTTTTAAACCGGCCTCCTGAAAATTAAAAAGGACAGCATTTCGCTCAGCGGGGATGGTCTTTAATAGTAGAAATGCTTTTTCGACCAGTTGAGGGCGACCCACATATTGGCCATATGCATACAAAATAAGACAAACGGTATTGATTGTAAGGTTCTCTATAGCATGTTTTCCAAGTTTTGCAGAATTCCCCTTACATGGCCGGTCAAAATCTGAATGGTTTATCCAGTAAGGATCTGATGAAAAATGGGAAAACAGTGCTTTGATATCATTTAACGAAGGGCAATCAAGCAGTTTCGAAAAAAGAAGATGAACACTTGCAAACAAGGAAGCCGCTTGTGCAATTCTTACTACAGGAAAGTTCTGCGGGTGTATGCGCATAAATTTCCAAAGGGAAATAGAGAGGGGTTTTAGCTGGTACTTTTTCTGAAGAAATAAAAATGCCAACTTCAGCTGACGGGGATAGTCGTCTTTAAAATCTCTTTCTAGAAACCCGGCAACACCAAATAATAAAGCGGCCACCTGTATCGGCTGATCACTATACCGGGCAATAAGCACATTGGGCAAAGCATCAGCAAGCAACTCAAAAGGAACTGCATTTACTTTAAAACCGAAATTGCGCATCAATAAGTAATAGAGCGTCTCGCTCCAGTTATCTCTATTTTGCTCCATCTTTTCAGCAACCTCGGCAGCTTTTTCAGCAAAACGCACTTTTACCATCTTCGCCAGCATGGTGTCAATCGTTACGCGGTCAACCTCCCTAATCTGATGGCAGCATGGGAAAAAATTCCTTCCCCCGATTAGCCTCAGGTAATTATGGAACATTTGTTCAGGAACAATTTCTTTAAGCAACAATACCGGGATCAGCGTACCGTCCGTCCTGCAAATTTCCACGTCATCTTCATACACCACGTGCAGCACAACAGTATCATAAGACTTGTCGGCTTGATGACCGTGTAATATCCAATCTGACGATTTAACATGGATCTCTATATTTCCAGCCCAAAGCTGTGGGCCTATCCTAAGCTTGGCCAGTGTAAAATCTGGCCCCGCATTTGTATTTTTAACGCCTGGATCAATGATCTGCAAGGGCTGACCGTCCTTGCAATAAACAGCCAGGCGAGTAAATAGCCTATATTGCCATATATAATGTAAAAAATCTTCCTTAAGCTGCATGGCTGCTAACTTAATACCAGGAAGATTACAATTGGTTAAAAAAATTAAAGAACAATTGATTAGATCAGGGAAGCCTTTTCTAGTATCTCCTGCATTTCCTGCTGTAATTTTAAAGCTTCCTCTCTAGCCTTTTCTGCAAAATCTTCTCCCTTACCGGCATATATAATTCCACGCGAAGAATTAATCAGCAACCCGCAGGTATCATTCAGGCCAAATTCGCATACATCCGCTAAACTCCCCCCTTGTGCACCTACTCCTGGTACCAGTAAAAAATTATCAGGTGCCAACCGTCTGATGTTTGCGAACTCTGATCCCCTTGTTGCACCCACCACATACATTAAACGTTCGCTATCAGCCCAGGCAGAAGATGTTTTAATTACCTGCTCATATAGTTTCCCGTCTGGTGTATCCAGCACTTGAAAATCATGGTGCCCCTCGTTAGAGGTTGCAGCCAGCAGGATTACCCATTTATCCTGGTGTGTTAAAAATGGCGTTACAGAATCCTTTCCCATATATGGGGCAACAGTAATCGAGTCGAAACTCATTCCTGATTTTTCTTCATTAAAAAAAGCATCAGCATACATTGCCGAAGTATTACCGATATCTCCTCTTTTAGCATCGGCAATCGTAAAAATATCTTTTGGAATATAAGACCAGGTTTTCAATAAAGTTTCCCATCCTTTTAAACCTCTTGATTCATAGAATGCTGTGTTCGGTTTATATGCAACACACAGATCTTTTGTTGCATCAATAATTTCTTTATTGAACTCAAATATTGGATCTTCAAAACTTAAAAGATGTTTTGGTAAATTTTCAAGCACCGGGTCAAGGCCCACGCACAAAAACGATCTTTTTGTTTGTATCTGTTCAAATAGTTGCTTCTTATTCATTTGGGGTTAGATTATGCGCAAATATGCCAAATTTTCTACAGGTATTTGAAGATGAGTTTTACACATCATTAGTAATTTCTTTATAACATTTTCAAATTTTACTTGGAGATTAAGTTACAAATACATACAATTGCAACATAATTCTCAAAGTTTATCTGATCATTTCCAGAAAATCTCACAAAAATTTGTTCTTTTTCCAAATTCACAATTGCATTTTTTGCTTTGATATGCTGATAAATACGTTTATAAAAATTTCTCTACACCCACATAATGTTTAACAAAACAGAATTAAATGAAAAACTTACTGCTGAATTGCGGGAGTTAGCAAAATCTCACGGTATCTTAAATGCTGATGATTTGCGCAAAGCTGAATTGGTTGAAGTTATTCATCAAATAAGCGAGCAACAACCAGAAGCTACCACAGAAACGGAACCTGCTCCTGCAGGTACAAGTGATGCCGCTACACCAAATCCAGTTAAAACAGTAAAACCAAAGGCCGCAAAAGGCAGCCCGGCAGATAAAACAGTTAGAAAGAGAACACGTATCTCTAAAGACGAGCCTGCAGAAACACCAGGTAACACAGCAAACACATTTAACAGGGCATCCCTGTTTGACACTCCTCCTGCAGAAGAGCAAAAACAGCCGGAAAATGTAATTGAAGAGCAGCCTGCTGCAGAAAAAGCAGCACCAGAAGTAGTTGCACCAATAGCTAAAAAGGAAGAAACACAAACAGTGCCCGCTCCGGTTCAAGCTCCTGTAAACAACGAAAATAAAAAGCCTAAACAACCAAGAGAGGATAACAGGCCAAAAAACAATAACAACAATAATAACCAGAAGCAAAACGAAAACAGTTACTCTAACCTTGATTTCGATAATACAATCACCAATGAAGGTGTATTGGAAATTATGCCAGACGGTTATGGTTTTTTAAGATCAGCAGATTATAACTACCTGTCTTCTCCTGATGATATTTATGTTTCCCAGTCACAGATTAAACTTTTCGGACTTAAAACGGGAGATACTGTAAAAGGAAGTATCCGCCCGCCTAAAGAAGGTGAGAAATATTTCCCGCTAGTTAGAGTAGAAACAATTAATGGCCGTTTACCTGCTGATGTAAGGGACAGGGTTCCATTTGATTATTTAACGCCATTGTTCCCTACAGAAAGATTAAATCTTTTCACAGAAACAAATAATTACTCTACACGGATTATCGACCTGTTCACACCAATTGGTAAAGGACAGCGTGGTCTGATCGTTGCCCAGCCAAAAACAGGTAAAACAAACCTGCTGAAAGAAGTAGCAAACGCGATCGCAAAAAACCATCCTGAAGTTTACCTGATCATTCTGTTGATCGATGAGCGTCCTGAAGAGGTTACAGATATGGCAAGAAGTGTACGTGCAGAAGTGATCGCTTCTACATTTGACGAACCAGCTGAACGCCACGTTAAAATTGCAAATATCGTATTAGAAAAAGCAAAACGCCTGGTAGAATGCGGACATGATGTGGTCATCCTGCTAGATTCAATTACCCGTCTGGCACGTGCCTACAATACAACTGCCCCGGCATCGGGTAAAATCTTATCAGGTGGTGTGGATGCCAATGCTTTACACAAACCAAAACGTTTCTTTGGTGCTGCACGTAACATCGAAAGAGGTGGGTCATTAACTATCCTTGCTACTGCTTTAACGGATACAGGTTCTAAAATGGACGAAGTAATCTTTGAAGAGTTTAAAGGTACCGGTAATATGGAGCTTCAGTTAGATCGTAAATTATCTAACAAAAGAATCTTCCCTGCTATTGATATTACAGCTTCCAGCACCCGAAGAGACGATCTGTTACATGATAGAGACACATTACAAAGAGTATGGATCTTGCGTAACCACCTTGCAGATATGAACGCACAGGAGGCTATGGAGTTTGTTCAGGCACAAATCAAGAACACTAAATCTAATGAGGAGTTCTTAATTTCAATGAACAGCTAATCCAATATGAAAAGACACATTCCTAATGCATTAACTTGCGCCAATCTTCTTTCGGGATGTGTAGGCGTAGTTTATGCATTTAAAGGCGATCTAGGTACGGCAGCATATGCCGTACTTTTTTCTGGAATATTTGATTTTTTTGATGGTTTTGTAGCGCGGTTACTGCATGTTAAATCTCCCATTGGCAAAGAGCTCGATTCTTTGGCAGACATGGTAAGTTTCGGATTTTTGCCGGGTGTAGTGATGTTCCAGCTGTTATCGCAAAGTGATTTTTCTTCGCCATATCTTCCATATATCGGGTTTATGATTACGATATTTTCTGCATTGCGCTTAGCCAAGTTTAATATTGATACAAGGCAGACAGAGGATTTTATCGGGCTTAACACGCCGATGAATACTTTATTCATCGTTTCACTGCCATTTATTCAACGCGATTATCCCGGGTTGATTGGTTCCACCCTTATGTTAATAGCATTAACAGTGATCATGAGTTTTTTACTGGTCAGCGAAATCAGGATTTTCTCTTTGAAATTCGGTTCGCTCGAATGGGCACAAAACAAGGTGAAATTCATTTTCCTTATTCTGTCGGCCATCCTGATTGCCTTTCTTAAGTTCGCTGCGATACCCTTTGTACTGATCCTTTATATCAGCACCTCAATAGTACATTTCAGAAATATTCCAAAGCAAGGAGCTTAAATCGGCTTGAAGCTGACAATATAGCTTGCAAAAAAATAATTGATTTACTTAAAAGCTGTTTAGAGTCTTTTCTCTAATACAGCTTTTGCTTCGTCAAGCTGGCGGTACAGTATATGTGCGAAATCATTAAAATCCTGAAATGCCTTTGGCATATCATCAAGATCTTTCTGTTCGCGGGCACTATTCTCAATATATTGCAGATGACCACGCGCGTCTTCCCTACCCACGTATGATAAGGTTGGTTTTATTTTATGGGCATGCCCGGCTGCCTTTTCCCAATCTTTGGCAGCAATTGATTGCTCCAGGTCTGCTATATACATCGGAGTTTGAGATTTGAACATATCGATCATTTCGATCATAAATTCTGCACTATCGCCAGACATATCACTTAGATAAGATAAATCTAGCGGACTGTTATTTTTTTCTAAGTCAATCATTGTAGAACAAAACTAATTAAAAAATAATACATCAAGAGATTTTAGTTACCGTTAAATTGTCCTTTAGATTAGACAATATAGTTAAAACGTTTTGCTGCAACGCAGGATGGATCACTTCCGCTGCAATTTCTGCCAATGGCACCAATACAAATCTCCGCTCCTGCATCAAAGGGTGCGGTACCTGCAGCCTTTCACCATCATTAATTATATCACCGGCATACAAAATGAGATCAATATCAATCAGCCTTGCCCCCCATTTATCTATCCTGACACGCCCCAATACCTCTTCAATACCCAATATTTCGTTTAACACTTCATGCGCTGATTTACTTGTATTTACAGCAATAGCAACGTTTAAAAAAGAGGGCTGATCTTCATTTCCCCATGCCGCAGTTTCATAATATGCAGATCTGGAAATTAACGTCCCTACCTGTCCGCTTATCCTGCTGACTGCATCCTCAATAATCTCCCTTCTGTCCCCTAAATTACTTCCTAGTAATAAATACACGATTTTGCACTCTAATTGCATATAAAAGCCTGATTCATTTAATATCTTTACAAAATAATCATTAAACATCCACATGAGAGAATTTTTCAAATATGTTTTTGCAACTGTCGTAGGTATCATCCTTTCTACTGTTCTTATTTTTATTGTATTTATCCTACTGATCGTCGGCATTTTTGCTTCAATCGATGAGGATAAACCAGTAGATGTAGCAAGTAATACTGTACTTTATTTGAACCTCGATCAGAATATCAAAGAACGTACGCCAAATAAAACATTTGATAATTTACCTATTGTAGGTTCTGGAGGCAGTAAAAGTATCGGCTTTAATGATATCATAAGAGCGTTAAAACGCGCGAAAACAGATGACAATATTGAATGCATTTACTTAAATGTAAGTTCTCCCGGTGCTGGAAAAGCAACGTTGAAAGAAATCAGAGATGCATTGATTGATTTCAAAACAAGTAAAAAGAAAATCATCGCTTATAGTGAGGTTTATACACAGGATGCTTATTACCTGGCTTCTGTAGCTGATAAAGTTTACCTTAACCCACAAGGTGCACTGGAGTTTAAAGGCTTTAGTTCTCAGTTAACCTTTTTCAAAGGAGCAATGGAAAAGATCGGTGTAGAAGCACAAATCATCCGTGTAGGAAATTACAAAAGTGCTGTAGAGCCTTTTATAAATGATAAAATGAGCGATTATAACCGTAAGCAGGTAGCAGCCTATCTTGGCGGTTTATATAATACTTTTCTGGAAGGGATTTCTAAATCAAGAAATATCCCAAAAGACAGTCTTTACGTATATGCAAATGCTTACAGGATTCAGCAGCCTGCAGATGCGGTAAAGTATAAAATGGTAGACGGGCTAAAGTATAAGGATGAGGTAATTGATGAGCTGAAGTCATTAAGTGAAACGGGGAAAAAAGAAACGCTTTCTACGGTTACGATTAACGATTATGCAAATAACCAGAAGGCAGAAAATAGCGATAGTAAAAATAAGATTGCTGTAATTTATGCCAATGGTGATATTACTGGTGGTGAAGGGAATGATGAATCGATTGGTTCTGAAAGGATCTCCCGTGCAATCCGTAAAGCGAGAATGGACGATAAGGTGAAAGCTATCGTATTAAGGGTAAATTCTGGCGGTGGCAGTGCGCTTGCTTCAGATGTGATCTGGAGAGAGATTGTACTCAGTAAAAAGATTAAGCCAGTGGTTGCTTCTTTTGGTGATGTAGCTGCCTCTGGCGGTTATTATATAGGTTGCGCAGCAGATTCTATTTTTGTACAGCCCAACACAATTACCGGTTCTATTGGTGTTTTTGGGATTATTCCTAATTTTCAGAATCTGCTTACCAATAAGCTGGGCATCACCTTCGATGGCGTTAAAACTGGTCAGTATGCTGATATTATGAGTGTAAACCGCCCGCTGACCCCTGGAGAACGCCTGATCATCCAAACAGATGTAAACCATGTTTACGATAGTTTTATCACCCGCGTAGCAGATGGACGAAAAAGGTCGAAGGCTTATATTGATTCCATTGGGGGCGGACATGTATGGATTGGTACTGATGCTGTAAAAATTGGTCTGGCAGACCGGATCGGAAGTTTCAATGAGGCGATAGTTGCAGCAGGAAAAAAGGCCAAACTAAAAGATTACAGAATTGTAGAGTATCCGACAAAGATCGATCCTATCAAATCCTTGCTAGACGATGCTACAGATAACGTAAGGGTTTATTATGCTAAGCAAGAGTTCGGTGAGAACTTTACTTTATATCAACAGCTAAAAAAAGCAATGGTCAATGCTGGTGTACAAGCAAGAATGCCTTTTGAAATCAATGTTCAATAGGAAATAGGCGATTATATTTAAACAACACATCGTTTATATGATCGTTCTCCAACCAGGATGAACGGACAGATACGTACTGTTAGCAGGTTTGTTTTTTGGGTGTATGGTAATTGCGCTACAGGTATCCTTTTGTATATCGAAAGCAATACCTGCATTCCTATCATCGTAGACTGACAGCGTGTCTTTTGTCTTTTCGTTAACATACTTCATGGATATTTTCAAGGAAGGGTAGACGGATTTAAGTTCCGCAAGTTTAACCCCGGTATGAATACCATCTGTTGTACTAAATTCATGTGCAGAAACAGAAAGTTGTTTTACTACTTTCACTACCATATTGCTGTCCCGGTAAGAAGAGAAAATTGTTACAGGATCTCTCCTGGTAGAGTCGGAACTGCTTTTTGTATACCAGATACCAAGAGCACTCCCCATAGCCGCATCGCCATCGTCGGCATTACCCATTTTTTTAAATACATCCTGCATATCCTGTCCAAGAAATATTTCCCCGGCACGGTTTCCAGGGATAATAAGTTTAGTGGAATCAATCTTTTTTAGTTCATGACCGGCAATAGTGCCATTATGCATTTTTTCTTCCCTTTTTTTGTCGGATGTCGGATGGCATGCAGTTGCAAGGCCAAGTAACCCTGCTGCTATAGCATTTACAATTTTCATACTATAGGCTACCAAAAAACTATGCCATAAGTACAAAAATGGAGAAAATCGCATCTTTTTATTTATTTTAGCAGCCGATGGAAAATAAGAGCATAGCGCGCAGTTTCCGACTCCTTTCACAGCTGATGGAGTTGCACAATGAAAATTCTTTTAAGATAAAGACTGTAGCAAATGCTGCATTAAAAATAGATAAATTACCTTATTCAATTAGCAGTAAAACACTCGAAGAGATTGAACAGATTGATGGATTGGGTAAAAGTACTTCTGCTAAAGTTTGGGAATTACTCCAAACGGGAACCATGACCGATCTTCAAAATATCCTTGCCAATACACCAGAAGGTATTGTAGACATGCTTGGCATAAAAGGAATCGGGCCAAAAAAGATCATCATTATCTGGAAGGATCTTGGTATTGAGAATATAGGAGAACTTTATTACGCTTGTAACGAAAACAGACTTATTGAAGCTAAAGGCTTTGGGCTAAAGACACAGGAAGAAATCAAAAAAGTCATTGAATTTAAAATGGCAGCCGCGGGCAAGTTTTTATATGCCCATTCAGAAAATTTAGTAGAAAGCCTTAAAGCTGAACTCTTGATTTGGTTAACAGCGATAGAGCCCTCCCCTGTATTAACGGTAGCTGGCGCATTCAGACGTTATTGTGAAATCATCGAAGAACTGGATTTCGTAATCGGTTCAACTAGTCCCGAGACAGTTATTGCACAGCTGCCAGCATTTGCTTCACTTCTGTTTGAGCAACAAACAGCAAACCTGTTTATTGCAATGAGCCCTTTTGGGTTAAAGATCCAGGTGCATGTTTATAGCAAGGACGATTTCGCATTGAACTTGTTTAAGCTAACTGGCAACGAAGCACATGTTGCTGCAGTGCTTGCTTTAGCAGGAAACGGGCTATTTGCAGACGAAAAGGAGATTTACGCCAAAGCAGGTCTTGCTTTCGTAACGCCAGAATTAAGGGAAGGGCTAAACGAGATTGATTTAGCAAAGGCGAATAAGTTGCCAGACCTGATCGTTCATGACGACCTGAAAGGGAGTTTGCATAACCACTCTACCTGGAGCGACGGTGTACATACTTTAGAGCAGATGGCTATTTATTGCAAAGACACGCTAAAGCTGGAATACCTGGGTATGTGCGACCACTCTAAGTCGGCTTTTTATGCCAATGGTTTAAATGAACAGCGGATTTATGCCCAGCACCAGGAAATCAATGCACTCAATGAGAAACTGGCACCTTTTAAAATTTTTAAAGGCATCGAAAGTGATATCCTGAATGACGGTTCACTGGATTATAACGACGATATACTGAAGACTTTTGATTTTGTAGTAGCTTCTGTTCATAGCAACTTAAGAATGGATGAACAAAAGGCTACAGCCCGATTAATTAAAGCGATTGAAAATCCTTATACAACTATATTGGGCCACCCTACGGGCAGATTGCTGCTAAGCAGAAAGGGCTATCCGATTGATTATATAAAGGTAATAGATGCCTGTGCTGCGAACAATGTGGTGATAGAGATTAATGCCAATCCATTGCGGCTGGACCTCGACTGGAGATATCATCGTTATGCTTTAGAGAAAGGTGTGCTATTGTCTATTAATTCCGATGCCCACCGTATGGAAGGTTTCAGGGATATGCACTATGGAGTGTATATCGGCAGAAAAGGCGGGTTGGAGGCTAAGCAATGTCTTAATGCGTTTACCCTTGCAGAGATCACTAATTATTTCAATAACCAAAAATAATATAATGCCTACCTTTGAAACTATGATGAGTACGCTGTGCAATAAAATCTTTCAGGATGTAATTAATGATTACCACCTGCACAACACGATAGACCATCCCATTACAAATCCTTACAGTGGCAATACGATAGCGCACTTACTTTATTTGAAGTGCTGGATTGATACGGTACAATGGCATATGGAAGATGTAGTAAGGAACCCCGAAATTGACCCGGTAGAAGGGCTGCAGTGGAAAAGGCGTATCGACCATTCCAATCAGGAAAGAACGGATGTAGTAGAATACATTGACAGCTACTTTCTGGAGAAATTTGCCGGGGTAATACCTATAGAAAATGCAAAGATCAACTCTGAAAGTCCGGCTTGGGTAATCGACAGATTATCTATACTGGCGCTAAAGGTTTATCATATGAGAGAAGAAACTTTACGTACCGATGCTGATCCTGCGCATATTAAAGCGTGTACAGTTAAATTGAATATCCTCCTGAACCAGCGGACAGATTTGTCCAATAGCCTGGACGAGCTGGTGGCTGATATAGAGTCGGGACAAAAATTTATGAAGGTTTATAAACAGATGAAAATGTATAATGACCCTTCGTTAAACCCTATACTTTACCAGACAAAATAAAGGAATGCCAAAGCAGCCAGGCATATTGATTATCCGTTTTTCAGCAATGGGAGATGTAGCGATGACAGCTCCCGTTCTCAAAGAATTTACCGGGCAATATCCAGCTGTTAAACTTACAGTAGTGAGCCGGAAGTTGTTTGCACCATTTTTTAACGGAATCCCTGGTCTGCAGTTCCATCCATTCGATCCTAAAGGTAAACACAAAGGTTTTTTCGGGCTGCTTAAGTTATTCCTGGAATTGAAAGCATTGGATATTACTGCTGTGGCCGACTTGCACAATAATCTCCGCAGCCGGATCCTTGGTCTATTGTTTTTCGTCTTAGGTATAAAAACTATTAGGGTAGATAAAGCGCGGGCAGAAAAAAAAGAGCTGACAAGGAAAGTTAACAAAGTGATGAAGCCACTTTTACCAATGACAGAGCGGTATGCTGCAGTTTTTGCTAAACTAGGTTATCCGGTTAGCTTGTCGCACCAGCTTCATTATTTACCAGCAAATCAATTAAGTCCCGCACTTGAAAAAATAACTGGTCAGCAGCTAAACCAGCGATGGATTGGCATCAGCCCGTTTGCACAGCACCTGCAAAAAGTCTATCCATTACCAAAAATGGAAAAAGTAGTACTTGCTTTAGCAAACCTGGGGCACCGGTTGTTTATTTTTGGCGGCGGTAAAGAAGAGGAAGCAATAGCTGCCCAATGGGCGGCACAGCATCTTAATATTACATCCGTTATAGGAAAGGTTAACCTCGAACAGGAACTGGCACTAATTTCTAATCTTAGCCTGATGGTGAGCATGGATTCTTCAGGTATGCACCTCGCCTCTTTGAAAGGTATCCCGGTAGTTTCTATTTGGGGGGCCACCCACCCTAATGCAGGTTTTTTAGGTTACGGACAGTCGATGAAAGATGTTGTACAAACAGATTTGTATTGCCGCCCTTGCTCGGTGTATGGCAATATCCCTTGTTATAGAGGGGATTTCGCCTGTATGAACAATTTATCAGAAACAATTGTTATCACTAGCATAATCAATAAACTCGATCATGGCTAAACAACTTCTAATCATCAGGCACGGCAAATCCGACTGGGCAGAACCGGGAACATCAGATTTCGACAGACCACTAAATCACCGCGGAAATAAAAATGCACCCGAAATGGCGGAACGCATGACTAGAAAAAATTTAGTACCAGCGTTAATCGTAAGTAGTCCAGCCAAAAGGGCTATTACCACTGCTGGACACTTCTCTGCTACATGGGAAATGCCAATAGCAGCCATTCAACAAGAAGCAACAATTTATGAAGCTAATGTTACTGCCTTATTAAAAGTAATCAACAAATTAAGTAATGAAGTTGAAAGGGTGGCGCTGGTTGGCCATAATCCCGGTCTTACCGATTTTATCAACTACCTGGCCGATGCGCATATTTACAATTTGCCAACAGCAGGCGTTGTGGTGATAGATTTCCTATTTGATGACTGGTCATTGATTAGTCAGCATACAGGAAGTCTATTCTTATTTGATTGTCCTAAGAAAACCGAGTGCTCCTAAAAATGAAGGTGCTTAACGGTTAATCCATTATTGATCAATTGTTTCAAGGAGTCTATACCAATCCTTAAATGTGTTTCTACGTAGGTGTTAGTTACATTACTATCGCTTTCTGCAGTCTTCACACCTTCAGGGATCATAGGCTGATCAGAAACCAGTAACAACGCACCTGTAGGAATTTTATTCGCAAAACCTGTAGTAAATATAGTTGCCGTTTCCATATCTACAGCCATTGCCCTAAGCGTTTTCAGGTATTTCTTAAACTCCTTATCATGCTCCCAAACCCTGCGGTTGGTCGTATAACAAGTGCCTGTCCAGTAATCACGCGAATGATCACGAATAGTAGTTGATATTGCTTTTTGCATCGCAAAAGATGGCAGTGCCGGCACCTCTGCAGGAAGGTAATCATTAGAAGTCCCCTCTCCCCTAATCGCAGCAATCGGAAGGATCAGGTCCCCCAGTTGATTTTTCTTCTTTAAACCACCGCATTTGCCCAGAAAAAGGACAGCCTTAGGTTTAATTGCACTTAATAAATCCATCATGGTTGCGGCAAGCGGACTTCCCATTCCAAAATTGATGATAGTGATCCCGTCTGCGGTAACACTTTGCATAGGTTTATCCAATCCCATGATCGGGGCATTATCGTGCCACTCCGAAAACATCTGCACATACTTACTAAAATTGGTCAGCAGGATATATTGTCCGAATTGTTCCAGCGGTCTTCCTGTATACCTTGGCAGCCAGTTCTGCACAATCTCTGCTTTAGTTTTCATGCCCGATTTTACCGGAGACTCTACCTCTTTGATCTTTTTAGCTTTTTGTACGATAGCTTCGTCTTTTTTCACTTCTTTTTCTTCATTCATAGGGTATATTATTAGTTAATATTAGTTTTTAAAGACGTATTGCATCAACACGCTAACTTGTTTTTACTTGTCTTTTTTTCAACAGCGCTAAAAACAATATAAAAAAAAATCCCCGTTTTCACGGGGATTCAATTTTAAGCAGCCTTCAACTTTTTAAAGTCGGCCTTTTCAAATTTCTCTACCGCATAATCGAGCGAGATAACCAGCTCCTTTATACTTGTATCAGATGGTATATCAAACATTGCATCCAGCATAATCGCCTCACAAATGGATCGTAATCCCCTTGCACCAAGCTTATATTCCATTGCCTTATCTACAATAAAGTCTAACACTTCATCTTCAAATACCAGTTTCACACCTTCAAATTCAAACAATTTCACATACTGGCGGAACAAAGAATTTCTTGGTTCTGTCAGTATGTTACGCAATGCCTGTTTATCCAAAGGATTAAGGTGTGTAAGTACCGGAACACGGCCAATCAACTCAGGGATCAAACCAAAAGATTTAAGATCCTGTGGAGTGATATATTTATAAAGATTATTTAAGTCGAGCTCAGCTTCATCTTTTTTCACCTTATAACCTACTGCTTGCGTACGTAACCTGTTTGCAATTTTACGTTCGATACCATCGAATGCACCACCACAGATAAACAAGATATTATTCGTATTTACAGGGATCATTTTCTGGTCCGGGTGTTTACGCCCACCCTGAGGCGGCACGTTCACAATTGTACCTTCCAGGATCTTTAATAAAGCCTGTTGTACGCCTTCTCCAGAAACATCCCTGGTAATTGAAGGATTATCGCTTTTACGTGCAACCTTATCAACTTCATCGATGTAGACGATACCACGTTCTGCAGAAGCAACATCATAATCCGCAGCTTGCAGCAAACGGGTAAGGATACTTTCTACATCTTCCCCAACATAACCGGCCTCTGTTAACACAGTTGCATCACAGATACAGAATGGCACATGCAGTATTTTAGCGATAGTTTTTGCAAGTAATGTTTTACCTGTTCCAGTTTCGCCAACCAGCATAATGTTAGATTTTTCAATCTCCACCTCATCCTGATCTACTTTTTGTCCTAACCTTTTGTAATGGTTATAAACCGCTACAGAAAGCACTTTCTTAGCATCATCCTGTCCAATAACATATTGGTCGATATGTGCTTTAATCTCCATTGGTTTTAAAAGGGTCACTGATGGATCCAGGGATTTTGACTGTTTATTGCCAAATTCCTGTAGCACCAGCTGATGGGCCTGAGTCACACATTTATCGCAAATGTATGCGTCCAGCCCTTCAATAAGCATCAAAGTATCCTGCTTACTTGATCCACAAAAAGAGCAACGGGATTCTTTTGTTTGTTTAGCCATTATCTATTTTTTATCGGTATTCGAACCTAAAACTTCGTCAATCATTCCAAAGCTTTTAGCCTCATCTGCTTTCATCCAGTAATCACGGTCCGAAGCTTTCTCAACCCATTCGTAAGATTGTCCGGAGTGATCAGAAATGATATCGTATAATTCTTTTTTCAATTTAAGCATTTCCCTTAAGTTGATCTCCATATCAGAAGCTACACCCTGAGAACCTCCGGAAGGCTGGTGGATCATCACACGAGAATGTGGCAATGCTGCACGCTTACCTTTAGCACCTGCAACTAATAATACTGCTCCCATAGAAGCTGCCATACCAGTACAGATTGTAGCCACATCAGGAGTAATGTACTGCATTGTATCATAGATACCTAAACCTGCATAAACAGAACCACCTGGTGAGTTGATATAAATTTGTATATCCCTATTATTGTCTGTCGACTGCAGGAATAGTAATTGTGCCTGTATAATATTTGCATTACCATCATGGATGGCATCCCCTAAAAAGATAATCCTGTCCATCATTAAACGGGAGAATACATCCATCTGAGCTACGTTCAACTGACGCTCTTCAATGATGTATGGAGTCATACTTTTTGGTGAGCTGTTTGTATGACCAATATAACGGTCAACGTTTAAACCGTTAATACGGTGATGTTTAACTGCGTATTTTCTGAATTCGTCTTTATCTATATTCATCTGTGTATATTGATTTTATTACTTTATTTATTTGTTACTATGACCAATGTAATTAAACTAAGTTGGCAAATTATTTGGTTATTGTAAAATTAAATAGCTGTTATATAAATAAGGCGGCTTAATAAAGCCGCCTTATGAATCAAATTAAAAGAAATTAGAAAAATCCGTTACCAAATTAAACCAACTCTGTAAATTTATTATAAGCTATATCTTTTTGCTCTAAGGTGGCAACCGACTGGATATATTCAAAAACTTTGATCGCTTTCACTTCTTCGAAGATACGGTTACCATTGTCTTTTTCCTGCAGGAATGTAGTTGTATATTGTGCCAGCTGATCTTCCGGCATCGGAGCTGGACTATACATTCTAAACTGAGCGTCTAAACGTTGTTTTGCAGTTTCAAACACATCTTTGTAATCAATTTTAATTTCATTGTCTGTGATGATTTTGTTCTCAATTAAAGTCCATTTAAGGTTTTTCGCGAAATCATCATAACCTTCAGCAAGTTCAGCATCAGATACTTTATCGTTCGTTGCTTTTAACCATTTACGTAAAAATGCATCAGGCAGATCAATTTTCACTGATTCAGTTAATTGAGTGTACATATCATTCTGCAATTTACGATCTGCGTCCTGTTTAAACATACCTTCAATTTCTTCAGTGATTTTTGCTGTAAAACCCGCTTCGTCAGTTACTGCACCTTCACCAAATATTTTATCAAAGAACTCCTGGTTCAAATCAGCTTCTCCCAAACGGTTGATGTTTTTAACCGTTACCTGGAATTTAGAAGCAAGATCCTTAGCTTCTTCTTCACCTATGTTCAGCAATTTAGCAATTACTACTGCGTTGCCTTCAAATGCTTTCTGAACATCTAATTCAAATACATCATCCTTTTTCAAACCGATCAAAGATTTCAATATCGTTGCATCTTTAACCTGATCAAGACGGATAGAGCCAGTACTGGTTATGCCACCTTCAAAAACTGAACCATCCGGAGAAAGCTGTGTTAAATCGGCATAAAGAACATCATCATCTGCCGAAACTTCCGGGTTTGTCATTTTGCCATAGCTGCGACGGATGTTTTTGATACGGGAAGCTAAAGTTTCTTCATCTGCTTTTACTACGTATTGCGTAAATTTATCATTAGCAGTGATGCTGATGTCAAACTTAGGTGCAAGACCCAGTTCATAATCAAATTCAAATTCATCTGTACCATCCCATTTAAAATCTTTAGTATCATCTAATACAGGAACGGGCTGACCAAGAATTTCAACTTTACTTTCTGTAAGGTATTTGTTCAGGTTTTCGCTAAGCAAAGTATTTATAGTTTCTACCAGGATACTTTTACCATACATTCTTTTGATATGTGCTGGCGGGACCATTCCTTTACGGAAACCGGCAATAGTAGATTTTTTAGCTTGTTCTTTTATAGTTTTGTCGACCTTTTCAGTATAATCTTCAGGCGAAATTTTAATTTTTACAACCGCGTTTAACTCGTCGATTTTTTCCTGTGTAATATTCATCTTTCTGAATCAATGTTTTAAAATGTCATTATTAAAAACCGCTCCCCACGAAATACCGGGGAACGTTTCTGCGGATAAAGAGTTTCTCTCTTCTTACCGTTCCCTGTTTAGAGGTGCCAAAAGTATTACTTTTTCTTGAATTAGACATAGTTAAATATTAAAATGTGTTGCCCATGTGATTATTTATGCTAGTATAAGTGATTAATTAACCTGTTTACACCATATTTAATTCCCTGGCAAGGTTAACAAAATGGTAACCCTATCATGAACTTCTATTAATGCCAGACAGTTATTTTCGAAGCTTACATAAAAATATATGAAAAAATTTCTGCCAATTCTTTTTCTATCCTTAGCTTTTGCAAGCTGTAAAAAAGACACCCCAATTACGCCACCAGACGAGGTTACCGTAAATGAAGATGCTGCTACATTTTCCGAGATCAGCTCCATAGACATCGGTGATACCGGTGCAGCCGAGATTACAGCTTATGACCCTCTAACGCAACGTCTGTTTGTAGTTAACAATGGAACGGTTAATAAAATTGACGTAATCGACTTTAAAGATCCTTTAAATATGAAAGTGATTGCATCGATCAGCATGCTCCCATATGGAGGTGCGGTAAATAGTGTCGCTGTTTCTGATGGTAAACTGGCCGCAGCAATCGAATCTACGGATAAACAAGCCAATGGAAAGGTAGCCGTGTTTAAAACAAGCGATTACTCGGAAATCAAAGTGATCACTGTTGGTGCTTTGCCCGACATGGTTACGTTTTCTCCTGATGGAAAGTATATCATGACCGCTAATGAAGGTGAGCCGAACGATAGTTACACCAATGATCCGGCGGGTACGGTTTCTATTATCAATGTGGCCGACAATTATAGTGTAGGCACACTTGACTTCTCCGGCTTTGCTAGTCAGCAGCCTGCTTTAACATTAAAAGGCCTCCGCATTTTTGGTATAGGCAAAAACTTTGTAAAAGATATCGAGCCAGAATATATCACGATCTCGTCAGATTCAAAACAGCATGGGTTACGCTACAGGAAAACAATGCTATCGCTAAAATCGATATTGCAGGCAAAACAATCACCAATATATTTCCGCTAGGTTTTAAAGATTACAATACCGATGGAAATGAAATCGACGTGAGCGATAAGGACGACAAAATAACTGCAGCAAAATGGAATGTTAAGGGCATCTATATGCCAGACGGAATCGCTGTAGTTGAAAGTGGTGGCACACCTTATCTATTTACTGCCAACGAAGGAGATTCAAGGGAATATACAGGCTTAACCGAGGTGCTAAGGGTTAAACAAGTAAAATTAGACCCTACACTTTTTCCTACGGCAAGTATCCTTCAACAAGATGCACAAATGGGCAGGTTAAATATCACTACTACTTTAGGGGATACAGATGGTGATGGCGACTTTGACGCTTTGTATTCTTTAGGCTCGCGTTCATTCAGCGTATGGAGCGGATTAGATGGCAGCCTGATCTTTGATAGCAAAAATGAGCTGGATACTAAGGCCATTAATGCCGGTGTATACGACGATACCAGAAGTGACGACAAGTCTGTAGAGCCAGAAGGTATTACTATTGGTAAAGTAGGTAATAAAAACGTTGCTTTCGTAGGTTTGGAAAGAGCCGATGCCGTTGCGGTTTATGACGTAACCACACCAGCAAAACCAGTATTCCTTCAAATGTTAAAATGTGGCGATGCACCGGAAGGTGTATTGATTATCCCTGCAAAGGATAGCCCGACAAAGAAGAGCTTATTATTAGTAAGCAGTGAAAACGATGGTGTAATCAAAGTTTATACGCCAAAAACAATATAAAACACAATAACAGTTGGTAATAAAAGAGAGCAGCCTGAATTATTCGTGTTGCTCTCTTTTATTACCAATTGTTTCAACTTACCTTTCCCTGTGATGCAAGTGGATTTCCGGACTTATTACCCGGGTTTTCCGTCAAATACCCTAAATCCCCCCCGCGAAACGCTAACCAACAGCGCAGAAATTGCTGCCAGCCTGTGCCCAACTATTAAAAAAGAGGCTTGCTGTTGTGAAACTGTTAGGGTTAAAAAAGTGCAAAAAAAAGCAGTCGGTTAAGACTGCTTTTTCTAATTGGTTGTGCGGATGAAGGGACTCGAACCCCCACGCCGTGAAGCGCCAGATCCTAAGTCTGGTGCGGCTACCAATTACGCCACATCCGCATCTAGGAGTTGTTTAGGACTGCAAAGATAGAGATAGTTCTCAATTATCAAAAGTCTTTCGCATTTATTTCACATCAAATATGCTAAACCATTCATTTTAAGGGATATTAATTTAATTGAGGTTGCAATTGAAAAAGATACTGCACTGCTTTTACCAGCCTGCTGCCATACCAGGAAAAGATCTCTCCGTCAACCAGCATTACTTTTGCACCAGGGATTGCCGCTTTTATCTCATCAATATGTTTCTCTTTAAAAGGATAAGGTTCGGAAGAGAGAAAAACGAGCTCAGGTTTAAGATCTGCTAATGTTTGCAATTCTATTTCCGGATAGCGGATTTGCTTAACCACATTGGTCAATCCGATCTTACACAAGATATCATTTATAAAAGTGTCATTCCCGGCCACCATATAAGGCCCTTTCCAAATCACATACGCAACTTTCTTATCTATTTCAAGCTGTAGCGCCAGCGTCTGCAAATCAGTGAACCCCGCATTGATCAGGTGGTTCAAATAAGCAGCCTCGGGCTGGCGGTCTACCAACGCTGCAATTTCTGTAATCGCAGTCATTGCATCTTCCAGGTCATAGATATCGCTCATCCATACCGGGAACTCTTTACTCAGCACCTCTATATCTTCTTTTGTATTTTCTTCCTTATTGCCAATGATCAAATCAGGCTGCAGGCTCCGTATCGTATCCAGGTTAAGCTTCTTTGTCCCCCCTACCTTTATTTTCGTTTTAAATTGCGCTTCCGGGTGCACACAAAACCTGGTAATCCCTACGATTTCGGCGGATAGTCCAAGCTCATACAGCAGCTCTGTCTGTGAGGGCACAATAGAAATAATCCTTTTTGGGGGATAATTAAAAGTAACTTCTCTTCCTAGCTGATCAGTAAACGTTTTTTGCATACGCAAAGATAGGTAACCTGCACCTAAATCAATTGCAGGAAATTGGGGCCTTATTCATGTTTCAGCGCCTTTACCGGGTTCGCTTTAGCAGCGGCATAGGTCTGCCAGCTCACGGTTACCATTGCGATTACGAGTGTAAAACAACCGGTAAGGATAAATATCCACCAGCTCATCGATGTGCGCACTTCAAAGCCATTCAGCCATTTTTCCATCAGCAAATAAGCAATAGGCATAGCGATCACAATAGCAATCATTACCAATTTAATAAAATTAAGGGACAGTAATTTCGTCAGCTCCCCAATAGAGGCACCCAATACTTTCCGTACGCCAATTTCTTTTGTCCGTTGTTCAATACTAAAAGCAGAAAGCCCGAACAGCCCCAGACAGGAGATAAATATCGCTAGTCCGCCAAACACATTCGACAGTTTTGCCAGTGTCGCCTCATTCTTTAGTTTTACCTCATTCAGCTTATCCAGGAACCTGATATCTACCGGGAAGTCGGGGTTCAGTTCACGAACAATGCGGTCAATCGACGCTGTACTTTCTGTAATGCTTTTCTGGGGATTTAACCGCATAGTAATATCTTCACTTATTCCTTCAGTATAGGTGATGACCATAGGCACCTCAAACTTGGTGCGATCTCCCCATACCATATCATTAAACACCCCTACTACCGTTCTGACGACACCCTGGTTCAGAATTTTAGCACCTACCGGATCTTTAAGTCCCATTGCCTCAACTGCTTTTTTACTTAACATAATCCCTGCAGTATCCGAAGCGAACTGCTTATCAAAATCCCTGCCCGCCAATAATTTTATACCCGTAGTTTTGATAAAGTCATATGTAGTATAAATCTGATCAAAATCGATCAACTTATCGGCTTCAGACATGCCATCCCATTTCAAATCTCTTATTGTACCATCTCTATTAGTCAGGCTACCAGAAGATTGCGTTACCGCTATAACAGCGCCATCTGCCAGCAGCCGGCTTTTTAGCTGTTCATATTTCTCATACAACATCCCCTCATGCGTAATTTCCACCAAGGCACTGGAATTGTAACCTAAAGGCCGGTCTTTTATAAATTGTAACTGTTTGTAGATCGTAACTGTAGCCGCGATCAGTATAATCGCAAAACTAAACTGAACAATAACTAACAGCTGTCTTAAATTTAAAGAATAACCGCTTTTAAAATTCAATGATTTCTTCAGTGCCTGTATTGGGTTAAAGTTCGATAGGTAAAAGGCAGGATAACTTCCTGCCACAAAGCCCGTCAGCAACAGAACAGCCAATAAAACCAGCCAATTGGCGGGGTTAAAGTAAGCTATAACAATATTGATATCCAACAGGTGGTTAAACCAAGGCAGACTAACCTCTACCACCGCAATGCTGATCAGTATACTGATGGCAGTAAGGATCAGTGATTCTAATAAAAACTGAATAACCAAGGAAGTTTTAGTTGCCCCAATCGTTTTTTTAATACCGATTTCTTTAGCTCTTTTTTGCGCATGTGCAGTGGCCAAATTCATGAAATTTACACAGGCAATGAAGAGAATGCCCAAGGCAAGGGCAACAAAGATTCTTACTTGCTGTATTTTTCCTCCAATGCTTTTACCGTTTACAAAATCACTGTATAAGTGTAGCTTAGTAAGTGGATAAATAAAAATATCTTCTTTTGCAGTGGGCATGTTCCTTTTTACTATGCCTTTTAATTTTGCATTTAACGCCTCTATATTAGCGTTCTTATCTAGGCTTAGTAAAGTAAGAAAGTCGTGGTTCCCCCAATTTACCTTACCTACCCAGGTATTTAAACGCTCATATACCGTCCATGGCACCAGCGTTTCAAAAGGATAGCTCACATTAGCCGGCAAATCCTTGATTACTGCAGTAACTTTTAGGTCGGCCTGATTTTCAAACTTCACTGCCCTATTTAACACATCGGTCGTACCAAACAAACGCTTTGCTGCACTTTCGGTGAGCAAAATTGAATTAGGATCACTCAGCGCTTTTTCAGGATTGCCACTGATAAACTGGTAATCAAATATTTTCAGGAAATCTGGATCGGCATACCTGTTGTCCAGCTTAAGGCTGCTGGTTTTATGCGCAACTAACCTCTTGTAAAGATCGGTTGTCCTTGCTGCGTATAATATTCCGCCAAATCCATCTTTTAGTGCAGGTGCCAACGCATTTTGTGTAAAACCATGCGTTCTGGCAATATGGCCTGTTTCATCATACACGTTAACCATTCCCTGATAAATATGATCAGCATTTTTATACTTCTTATCATAGCCCAGTTCATAACCAGCATATAACATTAAAAGAAGACAGGACGATAATCCAATGGCCAATCCGCCGATATTGATTAATGAAGAAGTTTTGTTCCTCCATAAATTTCTCAGTGCGATTTTAAAGTTAAGCTTGAACATAAGTATAAATTAGGTCGTATTAATTATCATGCAGCAGGTATAATTAAGCCCGCGTTTTATGCCACAGCAACGTCTTCCTTAATTACACCATCCAGTAGGTGCAATATTCTTGAACCATATTCAGCGTTAACTTCTGAGTGGGTAACTTGTATGATTGTTATGCCTTCTTCTTCATTCAGTTTTTTGAAGAGTTCCATAATTTGCAGGGCTTGTGCAGATTGGAGGTTACCTGTTGGCTCATCTGCTAAAATAATAGATGGCTGCGCAGCTAAGGCGCGGGCAATGCCAACCAGTTGCTGCTGACCGCCAGAAAGCTGATTAGGAAACAAGTCCTTTTTACCTACAATATTAAAGCGGTCCAGCATATCTGCCACACGGCTTTTACGTTCTGCACCACCTATCTTTTTATACAATAACGGTGCTTCAATATTCTCTGCGACTGTCATCTCATCAATCAAATGATAAGCCTGGAATACAAAACCGATATGGTTGCGGTACAACTCAATCCTTTTACGCTCATTTAAAGAAGTGATATTTTCCCCCATAAACTCATATGTTCCATAAGTTGGCTCTTCCAGCATCCCTAAAATATTAAGTAAGGTAGATTTACCAGCACCTGAGGGCCCCATAATGGAAACAAATTCACCCTGCTTAATAGTTGTGCTCACATGTCTCAGGATATAACTTTTAATCCCTTTATTTGCGTAGTATTTTTCTATGTTCTCTAATGTTATCATGATATGATCAGTATATAGCGCTTAATATAATTATCCTTAAATTTAAAATCACAAACTATTCGTATTTCAATGCATCAACAGGATTTGTTTTTGCAGCTTTGTAAGACCGTATGCTTACCGTTAGCAAAGTAATTACCATAGATATGCACATTGCAGCAGCAAAAGGCCAGATACTCAATTCTATCCTATAAGTATAACCTGCAAGCCATTTTGAAATAAAAATATAAGCTACCGGCCAGGCGACAAGGTTAGCGCAGAACACCATCATAATAAAAGAGGTATTCAGCATTTTAACCAGTTCAAAGGTCGTGGCGCCTAAAACTTTTCTGATTGCCATTTCTCTGGTCCGCTGCGCAGCAACAAAGGAAATCAATCCAAAAAGACCAATAAAGGCGATAAAGATGATTACTAAGGCAAAGACTTTAAATAGTGTACCCATCACTTTTTCGCTCTCGTAAAAGCGTTCGATATCATCATCCAGAAAATTGGATTTAAAAACATAGTTTGGGTAATAAGCATTCCATACCGTTCCTATGCTTTTCATCACTTCAGGAATCCGGTGCGCATCCATTTTAACTGACATCATCTCGCCATGGCGTTTACTGCTAAAAAGCAACATCGGAGAGATTGCTTCTCTTAGGTTCATATTGTTAAAATCTTTTACGACGCCAACAATAGGCGCCGAATATTGCCCGCCAAGCGTTATAATTTTCCCAATAGCTTCTTCTGGATTTACCACATTCAATTTCCTTAACATGGTCTCGTTAATTACAAACTCTTTCACCGTATCACTCTTGGATAAAGCTCTGCCCGCAATAAATTGCAAACCAAAAGTTTTAAAATAATCTTCGTCACCAGATTTAGTGCTCACCTGGAAATTTTCATCCGCTTTACCCTTACCGCCATAAGAAAAATTGGTAAAAGTATTATTAGCGGAAGTTGGCGCATCATTACATAGACTAACGGACAATACGCCTGGTATAGCTTTCATCCTCGCTTTAAGGATATCAAATTTCAATACGCTTAAGCTATCGTTCGGTACGTAAGCTAATGCAATAGCAGAAGAGTTAAATCCTAGTGGTTTCTCCCGCATGTATTTCATCTGGTTGATAATTACGAGGGTACCAGTAATCAGAATAATGGTAATCGCAAACTGAACGATTACCAGGAATTTGCGTAAGGCGCCACCACCAGTATTGGTCATGCTGACTTTATTTTTGATCGCTAGTGCCGGACTAAATCCAGACATAACCAGGGCGGGATAGATACCTGCCAGAAAGCCGACAAGTAAAACCAGGCCAATCATGAAGAGGAAAATAACCGGGTTTTCTAGTAAACTAAATGATAATTTTTCTTTAAACAGCCCGGCCAGACTGGGCAGTGCAGCTTCCGTTATTGCACAGGCAAGTAACAAAGCGATTGCGGTTAACGTAATAGTTTCTGTGAGAAACTGTACGATCAATTCTTTCCTTCTGCTGCCCATTACCTTTCTTACGCCTACTTCTTTAGAACGGCTAACCGCCTGTGCAGTTGCCAGGTTGATAAAGTTGATACATGCCGTTAACATAAGGAATACCCCAATCACTGCCAATCCGTAAATCTCGCTCCTGCCGGTAATTTTATTAGAGAAATTGCCATAGCGTATATCTTTATGGATTTCAGACAGGGGCTGAAAGAAAATGTCTGCTTTCCCCACTCCTTCATCCACATAATATTTCTTCATAAAAGCGCTTTTAGGTGCATCAAAAGCTGCAGCAGTAAAACCATCTTTCAGTAAAACATAACATTCTGAAGCATCAGAGACAGCGCCCCAGTTTTTCGCATTCCTATCTTCGAAACTGGCATAAGAGATCGCTATTTTAATGGGATTGCTATTATTCTCCGGAAGATCGGCAAACACTCCCGTAACCTTTAAATCTTTTTTATTATTATAACTGATCGTCTTTCCCACAGCACTTTGCCAATCGCCAAAAAGCTTAACAGCCATCTCTTCTGATAAGGCTACAGTATTTGGTGTTAAAAGATCTTTTTGAGGATCCCCTTGCAGCCAGTGGTAATCAAATATCTTAAAGAACTGAGGCTCCACAAAAAATGTTCTTTCCTCTGTTTTCAGCCTCACTTGTCCTCCGGCATCTCTTATCTGAAGCACACCGCGGCTACGTCTTATTGCAGCTACTTCTTCTGTAACAGCAAAGTCATTACGTAGAGCTGGTGCCATCGGCTGGGGAACACCTTTTGAAAACTCTTCCCCTTCAGCATATTTCCAATAGGAAACCACACGGTATATCCGATCCTTATTTTTGAAATCCTGATCATAACTCAACTGATAGCGGATAAAAATAAAAATGAGTATGCAACTGGCCATCCCAATAGAAAGACCGATGATATTAATAAAGGTATTCCCTCTATTTTTCCAAAGGTTTCTTAAGGCAATTTTTAAGTTTAATCTGAACATAACGCAGTATAATTGGTGCTATAATTAAATGTATCACCAAGGCTGTGCCAACACCAAACTACACATACAACAAACTAACTATCAGTACATTAATAAAACAAAAAAATATCTACTGTTCATAAACGAACAACTGCTGTACGCAGGCGGACAATTACTGTTATTCGTATTTTAATGCTTCAGCAGGATTACTATTCACGCTCTTTCTTGCCTGGATGCTCACAATTATCAGGGTAAAGATTATGGACAACAGACCGGCCGCTAAAAAAGGCAATACCGGCAGTTCTATGCGGTAAGCAAAACTTTCCAGCCATTTTTTGGACAGTACATAAGTAAGCGGTAATCCAATCATATTAGCAATAATGACCATCTTTAAAAAGAAACTGTTAAGCAATGCAAGCAATTGAAGGTTCGTGGCGCCCAATATTTTCCGAATAGAAATCTCTTTTAAACGTTTGCTGGTGGTATAAGCCGCAAAAGCAAATAATCCCAATAGAGCAACAAACAAGGTAAGCATAGCAAAGCTGAAAAACACAGATTGCAGCTGCTCCTGCTTCAGAAATATTTTACCATAAACCTGGTCAAGAAATTCATACCTAAAGTCCTCACCATCCTTTTTATTAATCTGGCTCCAACCCTTTTTTAATAGCGCAAGCACCTCAGCTAATTGCCTGCCCTCTACACGAATCATAATATTGGTTTTATAGTTGCCACATTGATTATTCATTAGGTAAACCGACGGTGCTACCGCTCTTTCAAAACCATTAACTTTCATATCTCTAACTACGCCAACAATCTGGTAGTTTTTATTACATCCGGCAATAGTAGTACCAATCGGATTGGTCAGGTTCATCTGCCGCACAGCAGTTTCGTTAACAATAACAGAATTAATAGTATCAGAGGCAAATTTATCAGAGAAAAACCTCCCCTCTTTTAGCTTAACACCAAGTGTTTCAAAATAGTCAAATCCGATATCTGTGATATCAAAAACATACTCTTTCCCTTTTACCATAAATCCAAGGCGTGATGCCCTGCCCCCATCTGGTACCGCAGAAGCAACAGTAACATCCTTAATTCCAGGAATATTGAGCAGCTTGTCCTTAACCGCTGCAAAGTCCTGATGTTTATTATAAATCGCCATGTTTTTTATATATACAACAGGTGAAGAGTTAAATCCAGGATCTTCAGTTTTAATATATTGTACTTGCTTATTAATGATTAATACACCGGATATAAATACAATTGCAATAACAAACTGGACAATCAGCAAAGAATTTCTAAGCCACAAGGTACGGTAGCTGGTTTGCAAGTTGCCTTTTAAAACTATTGCAGGCCGATATCCTGACAACACAATTGCCGGGTAAATTCCTGCAAGCACAGTAATTAATATTAATACAGCAGGAATTTGCAACAGCAGATCCGAAGAGCCGCTCCATATGCTCAATTCCAATTGAAATAATTGATTAAATGGGTAAAAAAGGACTTCTGCAAGTACCAATCCTATAACTGTAGCAAGCAAACAGGCAACAAAAATTTCTACCATAAATTGTAAAAGTAATGCGCTTCTCCTGGCACCCAGAACTTTCTTTACGCCTACTTCTTTTGCTCTTACTGTTGCTTGCGCAATAGTAAGGTTGGTAAAGTTGATACAAGCAATAATCAGGATCAGCATAGATAAAGTAGAAAGTGCAACTACAATTTTGTAGTTAATATCACTTGCATAAGCAGGCCTTAAATGCTGATTTTTGAAAGGGTCCAGAAATAACACATGCTGCCCCACGTTTCTTTTATCCGCATCACGCCCCATCTTACTGGTCATGCCGTCATGGTAAATGCGGTCAATTTTTCGCGAAAGATTGCTGATATCGGTGCCGGGCCTGACTTGTATATAGGTGAATACGTTATTAAATCCGTAATCTTCATATCCCTCCGCAATGTCCAGACCGATAGCTAGTGCGTCATAAACAATGCTGGAATGAGCAGCTCTTTTTTTGATGATACTAGTGATTACTGCAGGAGCACCTGATTTTGAACCAATAGCAATACCTTTATTAGTGACTTTCTCTTTACCAGGAAACAATGTTGCCGCAGCAGCCTCAGGCAAATAAATCTGGCGTAGCGCACCCTCCGGTTTTTGCAGTCCCCCTTCAGGATTAATTGCCAATATTTTAGCGAGCGAGTAATCCATCGCCACGAAATTCTTTAAATACACTACCCCACTGTCACTATAGACAGGTATCTCAAAAGAAGGATCTTTCATTTTGCCGACACTAACAATCTCCGGACATTTTTCCTGAATCTGCGCCGCTAGCGGTGGCGGTGTAAAATTGGTTTTGGTGTCCCCCAAATCTCTGCCGATCAAATAAATATTATCGAGGTTACGGTTTTCAGCATCGTAACTGGTTTCATAATTTACATATACCATCACCAGGATAAACCCGGCAAGACCAATCGCTAAACCACCGATATTAATAGCAGTATACACCTTGTTTTTCCAAAGGTTGCGCCACGCAATTTTAAAATTCAGTTTAAACATAACAACTCTTTTTTAATGGTCAATTATTCATATTTTAGAGAATCCACCGGATTGGAAGTTGCGGTTTTATATGCCTGATAGCTTATTGTAATTAATGCAATAAATAATGTTCCTGCTGCGGCGGCTACAATCATCCACCATGATATACTGGTATGAAACTCAAACTTCTGCAACCATAAGCCCATTACATACCAGGCCACAGGTACCGCAACTACTATTGCTGCGAAGATCATTTTCAAGAACGAAAGGGATAGTAGCTCCATTAAACTATAGATCGATGCGCCTAATACTTTGCGTACGCCAAACTCTTTTGTACGCTGCTCTGCACTGTAGGCAACCAGACCATATAAGCCAAGGCACGACACTAAAATTGCCAGTCCACCGAATAAATTTGATAAAATGGCTAGTGTTTTCTCCTTTTGCAGCAACTCTTCGTAAACGGAACTGACAAAATTAACATCAGCAGGATAAGCCGGGTTAACCTGATGGGCTATTTTTTCTATAGTTTCTACATTCTGATGTAAACTGTTCACAGAATTCAGCCGCATAGTAATTTTTCCAGTATGCTGTTTATTAAAATAAACCACCATTGGGTTATTAGACTGATAGGGGGAATCCCAAACATAATCCTGAAAAACACCGACAACGGTGAAGCTCTTTTGAGACATTTTCACTACTTTTCCAACTGGGTCTTTCAGCCCCATTGTTTTCACCGCTGCGGTACTCAGCAAAATCCCTGCAGTATCAGATGCGAATTTTTCAGAAAAATCTCTTCCCGCAACTAACTTTAATCCCGCGGTTTTAATAAAATCGACTGTAGTTCCAACCCGATTAAACATGATACTGTTCTCTGCAGGGGTCATTCCCGGCCATTCCATACTATTAAAATTATGGCCATGATGGAGGAGGCTCACAGAGGATTGAAAAGCACTGGTGATTGCTCCCGATTTAATCAGTTCATTTTTAAAAAGTTCAAATTTATTCTGTAGCTGCCCATCCTGTGAAATTTCCACCAGTGCATTGATATCTGCTCCAACAGGTTTATCCTTTATGTAGGCTATCTGTTTATAAATAACCAAAGTGGAGATAATCAGCATAATCGTAAAACAGAATTGCCCTATAATCAGCACCTGCCTCAAACTAATAGAAAATAACTGTCTGCCTTTTATTTTTCGTTTAAGCGTCTGTATTGGATTAAAGGATGATAAATAAAATGCAGGATAACTTCCAGAGATCAGACCTGTAAATAATACAATTCCGATAATACCGATCCAGCTATAGCTATTAAAATAACTTACGTCAAGTTCAATATGGAGTAGATTACTAAAAGCAGGCAATGATATTTCAAGCAGTATAATAGCAATCAACACGCTAACTAAAGTTAACACCATCGATTCTGTCAAAAACTGCATGATCAGCGAAGTACGGGTCGCTCCGATCGTCTTTTTAATACCTACTTCCTTTGCCCTCTTTTCAGATTTTGCAGTAGCCATATTCATAAAATTAATACAGGCAATCAGCAATATCCCAAATGCAAGTCCCATAAATAACCAGATTTGTTCGATATCACCGCCAACACTTTTACCGTTTTCAAACTTCCCATATAAATGCAAATTGCTCATGGGAAAAAGGAAATAGGGTTGTGTTTTACTTTCACTTTTCATTTTAACCAGCGCATCAATCTTTTTATTTACATTTTCAAGATTTGCCAGAGGATCAATTGAAACCAGTGTTACATAACTAAAATTACCCCAATTGATGTCTTTTGCATCCGTGTTGATGGTTGCATAAAATGACCAGGGCATCAAAAAATCAAATTTATTGGAACTGTTATCAGGGAGGTCTTTAATAACTCCAGTTATATTTAAGTCAGACTCGTCCTGGTAACGTACCGATTTGTTCAATACATCTGTAGTGCCAAACAATGTTTTCGCCATAGTTTCAGTAAGGATAACTGACAGGGGATTGCTCAAAGCAGTCAATGGATCGCCGCTTACAAACTGGTAATCGTACATTTTAAGAATATCCGGTTCAGCAAATTTTGAGGTCTTCTTAAAACTGTTAGTCCCATTAGCAATCAAAGCTTGTTCTCCGTAATTCATCCTGGCTATATATTTTACCTCCGGTACCCCCTCTTTCATTGTCGGCGCCAATGCGGTAGTGGATCCGTTAAAAGTAATGAGGTCTTTACCATAATCATCGGTAATATGCGCCATCGCCACATACACATTGGCCGAATTTTTAGACTGCTTATCAAAGTTCCATTCATAGGAAACATAAACCAGCAACATCAGACAGGCTGTAAGGCCAATTGCCAGACCAATCACGTTAATGAAGGAAGAAACCTTGTTTTTCCAAAGGTTCCGTAATGCGATTTTTAAGTTTAATCTAAACATAACAAGGTCGGTTGAATATTAATTATTCGTATTTTAATGCGTCTATGGGATTTGTTTTGGCAGATCTCAACGAACGGATGCTTACTGTTATAAATGTGATGGTCATGGAAGCAGCCATAGCAGCGATAAATGGCCAAATACTAAGGCTGATCCGGTAAGCGAAACCAGCAAGCCATCGGTCAATAAAGATATAAGCAACGGGCCAGGCAGTAAGATTAGCGACAAATACCATCATCAGAAATGATCCGTTTAAAAGCGTAACCAACTCGAAATTAGAGGCACCAAGCACCTTCCTTATGGCCACCTCCCTCGTCCGCTGTGAAGCCACAAAAGAAATCAGCCCGAAAAGTCCGGTAAAGGAGATGAAAATAATAACACAAGAAAAAACTTCGAACAGTACACCCATCACCTTTTCCGTTTCATAATAAGCATTGATATCATCGTTTACAAAGCCAGATTCATATACATCATCCTGAAAAGTATTGTTCCACAGTTGCTCTACTTCTTTCATTGTGGACAGCATGGCTTTACTGTCAATTTTAACTGCCATTCTGTAGTATTCTGTATTAGCTGATGAAATCGCTATTGGTGAAATTTTTTCATGCAGCGATTGATCATTAAAATCTTTGGTTACACCAACTATAGGTGCCGTAATCCCATTAATAGTTAATAATTTGCCTAATACTATTTCGGGGTCTTTGATATCGATCCGCTTTAGAAAGGTCTGATTAACGACGTAAGCGTTTACAGTATCACTTTTAGGCAAGACTTTCCCTGCAACCATATTTAATCCAAACGTATCAAAATAGCGGGCATCTGCATGCATAACCCTTACCTGGTACTGCTCAACTTTTAGCCCGTTTAATGAAAAAGTAGTTTCCGAGACATCACCTGACGATGGGGGTACATCAAAATAGCTCACGTTGTTTACGCCAGGCAGTTTCAAAACCCTTTCCTTGAAGTTGTTGTATTTACCGCGGCTTAAACTATCTGTTGGCAAATTGACTGATGCAACGGCTTCAGGGTTAAATCCTAAAGGCTTATTACGCATGTAATTCATCTGTTTCAGTACAACAATAGTGGCAATTACCAGGATGATCGTTATCGTAAATTGCATCACAACCAATACTTTCCTTAATCCAAGTCCGCCTGAAGTCTTAGCGCTTACTTTATTTTTTATTGCTAAAGCCGGACTAAATCCAGACATTACCATGGCTGGATAAAAGCCTGCAAAAAAACTGACGATCAGCACCAATCCGATCAGGAATATAAATATAACAGGATGGTCAAACAAGCTAAAGGAAATCTTTTCATTGAACAGGTTCTGCATATGGGGCAGTGCAATTTCTGCAAGAACACAGGCTATTAAAAGAGAAATTGTGCTTACGGTAACGGTTTCACCTAAAAACTGTATTACCAGCTGCCCCCTTCCGCTTCCCATAACTTTTCGCACACCTACTTCTTTGGATCTGCTAATGGCTTGAGCAGTGGCCAGGTTAATAAAATTGATACAGGCGGTAAGCATCAGGAAAAGACCAATAAAAACAAGTCCATAAAGCTGGCTGGATTCTATAATCTTATGTGAAAAATTACCATATAAGGCGTTCTTATGAATATCACTTAAAGGTTGAATGCTGAAGTACTGTGCATTTTCTTTTGGTATATTTTTATATATCCGTTGATTTAATTTATTCAATTGGGTCTCGGCGTCTTTTAATTTTACACCATCTTTTAACAAGAAATAACATTCCGAAGATGAACCAATATACGTCCAGCTCTTACTTTGGCTATTTTTATAGCTGATATAACTAATTACAGCCTTCAAAGGGAAACTACTATTTTCAGGATTATCTTTAAAGACACCCATTACAGTGAGATCTGGCTTATTCTTGAAATGCAGTGTTTTCCCTACTGCCTGTTGCCAGTTACCAAAGTATTTAACAGCCTTTTCTTCAGAAAGCACTACAGTATTTGGCTTTTTCATTGCTGCCAGTGGTTTTCCTGTTAGCCAGGTAAAATTAAGCACCTCGAAAAATTCTGGTTCTGCATAGTAGATATCCAGCTCATCTTTTAAAATAACTTTGCCTGAAATGTCAGCCACCATTAATTGTCCTCCAGAAGACTGAATAGCTCCAACTTTTTCCATTTGCGGAAAATCCTCCCTCAGGGTATTTGCCATCGGCAGGGGCACACCTTTTGTTGCCCCTTCACCATTCTGGTCTATCCAGTTGGTAACTACCCGAAAAATACGTTCCTTATGTTGGAATTGCTGATCAAAACTCAACTGGTACCGCACAAAAATAAAGATCAGGACGCAACTTGCCATTGCAATAGACAAGCCCGCAATATTGATAAAAGTATATCCTTTGTTTTTCCAAAGGTTCCTTAATGCAATTTTTAAATTAAGTCTGAACATAACGGGATTTTATTTAAAAACAGAAAAATAATAATTGATTATTCGTACTTCAGTGCGTCTACCGGATTAGCTTTAGCTACTTTAAAAGATTGTACACTTACCGTTAGTATCGCAATGACAACTGATAAGCTAAGTGCCAAAGCAAAAGGCAATACAGATATATTTACACGGTAGCTGAAACCAGCTAACCAATGGTTAATAATCACATAAGCCAGTGGAAAAGCAATCAGGTTCGCTACTGCTACCAGTTTAATAAAATCTTTGTTCAGCAGTGTTAGGATATTCATATTACTGGCACCAAGTACCTTGCGGATACTGATCTCTTTTTTGCGCTGTTCTGCCATATAGAGTGCAAGACCCAATAAACCTAAGCAGGAAATGAAAATTGCAAAACCGCCAAACCAGTTCGCTATCGTGCCTAAGAGTTTTTCATTTTGAAGTTTTTGCTCAAAGTTATCATCAGCAAATTTGGCCTCGACCGGAAAGCCAGGGTTTATGGCCCCCATCACTGCGCTGATTTTCTCTAAGGACGCACTCACACTTTCAGCCTCGTTTAACCGCAGCAGGACTGTAGTCATATTCTTCATGTTATAGTAAATAAACATAGGTTTGGTTTCCTTATAAGGAGATTCCATTGTAAAGTCTTTCATCACCCCAATCACCGTAACAGGTTCCTCATAAACCTCGATTTTAGCACCTAAAGGATTTTTCAACCCCATAATTTTGACCGCAGCTTCGTTTAAGATCACGTTTGCAGTATCTACATATTCGCGCGAGAACTCTCTTCCGCCAACCAGTACCGAGCCAGTAGTCTTTAAAAAGTCGTACCCCGCAACACGGTTGTTGAACAAGATCATATCTTCCGGATTTTTCCCCGGCCATTCCACATCAAATGTGTTGTTTCCATTCTGACTTAAACTGGTGCTGAAGAAAGAAACATTTGTAGCCGCACCAGATTTTAATAGCTGGTCTCTCAATAAGGTAAGCTTTGCTTCATTTTTTAGCAGGGGCCCATCAAGAGCAATCTCCACCAGGTTGTTCTTATTATAGCCAATTGATTTATTCTTGATGAAGTTCAACTGCTGATATATTACCGCAGTACAAATAATCAGGCAAGCGGCAAATACAAATTGAAAAACTACCAGCACCTGTCTCACAGAAAGAGAAGATTTTCCCGCCGCAAGATTAACTCCTTTTAATACCTGCAGTGGCTCAAATGAAGAGAGATAAAATGCGGGATAACTGCCTGCGACAATACCAGTAAAAAGGGTAAGACCGATTAAGGCCGACCAATATTTCCAGTCTGTATAGTTGATTAGCAGTTTAATATTTAATACGCTGTTAAAATACGGAAGGCTTACTTCCATTAAAACAAAGGCAACCAGCATTCCCAGCAAGGCGAGCAACATAGATTCCAGCATAAACTGTCCCATTAGTGCTTTACGTGTGGACCCGATTGCTTTTCTTACCCCAACTTCTCTCGCCCTTTTTTCTGATCTTGCGGTAGACAGGTTCATGAAATTCACACAGGCAATCAACAGGATACAAAAAGCCAATAGAAGAAATATTCTGACCTGGTCAATCTTACCACCTACAGATTTACCATTTTCAAAGTCCCCATACAGATGCAATTTAGCAATAGGGTACAATTCAAAACGAGTAAGCTTTTCCTTCTGGTTCTTTTCATAAAGTCCGGCTGTCACCTCATTTGCCTTATCAAAAAACCCGGGTCCCCCCAACTGTACCAACGTCTCGCAGAAATTATTTCCCCACCTCCCCCGGTGCATCGCAGGATCAAGTTTTTCATATAACTTCCAGGTCATCAGATAATCAAAAGCAAACGAACTATTCTTCGGCAAATCAGCAATTACCGCCTCCACTTTCAGGGGCTCCTCATTATCCAGTTTAATCACTTTATTGATAGGATCTTCGTCCCCAAATATATTTCTGGCCATCGTTTCCGTCAGGATCACAGCGTTGGTCTCCTGCAGTGCTTTAGCCTGATTTCCTTTCAAAAACTTGTAATCCATAATCTTCAGAAAATCGGGATCAGTGAACATTCCTTTTTTCTTAAAGCTATTTTCCTGGTAACTTAGCAGGTGATCTTGCATATAACTGTAATGTGTTACTGCAGCAACCCCGGGCACAACGGCTCTGATTTCTTCGGCCAGTACCCCCGGTGTGGTGGTATGACTAAAGATCTCTGCACTCGTTTGCGTATGATTGTAAACTATATAGGTATCCTTATAATTCTTTGATTGTTTATCATATCCCCATTCATAAGCTACATATAATAACAAGATCATGCAGCTGGCCAAACCTATAGCTAGTCCGCCAACGTTAATTAACGTATACCCCTTGTTCTTCCAAAGGTTCCTAAGCGCAATTTTAAAGTTTAATTTGAACATGACGTTGATGGTTAGCGTAATAATGGTTTGTTAAACATAAAACTATTGGTATTTAAGGGCATCCACAGGGTTTGTTTTGGCCGCTTTGTAAGCTTGGAAACTAACAGTTAGCAAGGCAATCGCTATTGTACCAACTGCCGCCAATAAAATCACCAGCCAGCTCACGCTGGTATGAAATTCAAAACCCTTTAACCAGGTGTTCATGATATAAGTTGCAATCGGAACAGCAATTACAATTGCAATCACTACCATTCTCAGGAAGCTTACGGATAGCAATTGCATTAAACTAGTTACCGATGCACCCAGTACTTTCCTCACCCCAATTTCTTTTGTGCGCTGCTCTGCACTGTAAGCAGCCAAACCAAACAAACCTAAGCAAGAGATAAAAATTGCCAGTCCGCCAAAAAGGTTAGACAAGATGCCCAGCACTTTTTGAGTTTGTAGTTTTTTAGCGTATAACTGATCAACATATGTTACCTCCACAGGGTAAGCGGGATTAATTTCTTTCACAATTTTTTCAATCGTTGCAATATTTGATGCAGCAGAATTTGCTGTGTTTAAACGCATGGTAACGGTAGACCTCCAGTCTTTATCAAATGTAACCACCATTGGGTCGTCGGTTTTAAATGGCGAACCCCAAATGAAATCTTCAAACACACCGATCACAGTCCGCGGACTCCCCTGGTATTTAATCACCGTTCCTATAGGGTTGATTAAGTTCATACGCTTTACTGCAGATTTCCCAAGTAAAACAGCAGCTGTATCCGAGGCAAATTTGTCCGAAAAATCTCTGCCTGCAACCATCTTGATACCTGTGGTTTTAACAAAATCATAAGTAGTACCGATCTGATTGAAAACAACCTGTTTGTCTACCTCTGTAGAACCTGGCCACTCCATCCCCCAGAAATTTGACCCGACATATCCCATACTGCCTGATGATTGATATAAAGAGGTTACTGCACCTGATTTTACCAACTTATCTTTCAGCAGTTCAAACTTAAAGGCCAATTCTCCGTCCTGTGGCATTTCTACTAGCTCACTTACTTCATAGCCAACCGGCCTGTCTTTTATATATTGTATTTGTTTATAGATTACAGTAGTCGCAATCATCAGGATAACAGCAAAACTAAACTGGCCAACAACTAGTATATGTCTTAAACTTACCGACTGAATCCCGCGTTTAGTATTCTTTTTCTTTAACACCTGTACCGGATTAAAAGAAGACAGATAGAACGCGGGGTAACTCCCTGCAATCAGTCCTGTCAATAATACTACAGCAACCAAACTAATCCACAGTAAAGGATTTGCATAAGACACACCGAGTTCTATACCCAGCAGATTGTTAAACAATGGCAAGCATAATTCAATTATTGCAATAGCCAAAACACTGCTGCAAAAAGTAAGCAACAGTGATTCCATTAAAAATTGGGTAACCAAACTGCCGCGTGTTGCACCAATTGTTTTCTTAATCCCTACTTCTTTAGCTCTTTTTTCTGATTTAGCCGTAGCCATATTCATAAAATTGATGCATGCAATAAGTAAGATCCCTATTGCCAGGCCCATGAATAAACGGACTTGTTCAATTTCGCCACCAGTGCTTATTCCTTTTGTGAATTTTCCATATAAATGTAGTTTGTTTAAAGGATACAAAAATGGGGAGGCTTTCGATTCCGCTTCATTTTTCCTGATTAATCCATTTATTTTTTTGTTCAACTCTTCTACATTGGCAGTCTCACTCAACTTCACAATGGTAGTCCAATTATTATTACTCCAGCCGATATGCTTTGCCCAGCTATAATTCTGTACATGTAAAGACCAGGGTAATAAAAAGTCAAAAACTACAGTGTTATTTTTCGCTATATCTTTGATTACACCGGTTACTTTCAGGTCTGTTTTATTCTCATAACGAATAGTCTTATTTAACACATCAGTAGTCCCAAATAAGATTTTAGCAGTAGATTCAGTAAGAATTACATTATTTGGTGCATCCATAGCTGTACGCTGATCACCATAAATAAAAGTGTAATCAAACATTTTTAAAATGTCCTGATCTGCAAATACGACTTTCTTTTTAAAGCTCGACTGTCCGTTTGCAATTAGCTCATCCCAGCCATGAGTTAACCTGGCCATTGCTTTTACTTCTGGATAATCCTGTTTTAAAGCCGGACCAATAGCATTTCCTGTAGCTTGTCCTGTTCCAGTAATTTCACCATTCTCATCAGTGTAATTGGTCAGCACCCGGTAGAGCTGTGCCGACTCGCTACCTTGCTTATCGAAACTCCACTCATAGGAAACATATAATAAAAGAAGCAAGCAAGCAGCAAGGCCAATGGCCAGTCCGCTTATATTGATCAAAGAAGAACTTCTGTTTCTCCAGATATTTCTTAAAGCGATTTTAAAGTTAAGTTCAAACATGAGGGTTATATTAAATAATATTGACAGGCCGGTTGATAATAATGTTATTGGTATTTCAGGGCATCTACAGGGTTGGTCCTGGCCGCTTTATAGGCTTGAAAACTCACCGTAAGCAGGGCAATCGCTATGGTGCCGACCGCTGCCAGGGCAATAACTACCCAGCTTAAGCGCGTATGGAACTCAAACCCCTTTAACCACGTATTCATAATATAACTTGCAATGGGTACGGCAATTACAATCGCAATCACTACCATTTTTAAAAAGCTAACAGATAATAATTGCATTAAACTTGCGATCGAAGCACCCAGTACTTTCCTCACCCCAATTTCTTTTGTACGCTGTTCTGCACTGTAAGCAGCCAAACCAAACAAACCTAAGCAAGAAATAAAAATCGCAAGTCCGCCAAACAGGTTAGACAATATGCCCAGCACCTTTTGTGTTTTGAGTTTTTCTGCATACAACTGATCTACAAAACTTATTTCTACAGGATAAGCGGGATTAATTTCTTTTACGATCCTTTCTATAGTAGCAATATTAGCAGCCGCAGCATTCACTTTATTTAGTCGCATAGTAACCATAGACGTCCAGCCTTTATTAAACGCAACCACCATTGGGTTATCAGTTTTAAAAGGAGAACCCCAGATAAAATCTTCAAATACGCCTATTACAGTACAAGGATTACCTTGATAAATGACCGTTGTGCCAACAGGATTGGTGAGATTCATTCTTTTAACAGCATTTTTACTTAACAATACTGCAGCTGTATCTGAAGCAAACTTTCGAGAAAAATCTCTTCCGGCTATCAACTTTACACCGGTTGTTTCAATGAAATTATAGGTAGTTGCAATCAGGTTAAAAACAGCTTGTTTATCCGTTTCAGTAGATCCCGGCCACTGCATTCCCCAAAAGTTAGACCCAGCGAAAGACATACTTGATGAAGACTGGAAAACTGACATTACGGCACCAGATTTAATTAATTTATCCCTTAACAAATCATACTTATAAGACAACTCGCCATCTTGCGGCATTTCTACCAGCTCTGTTACGTTATAGCCAACAGGCCTGTCTTTTATAAATTGTATTTGCTTATAAATTACTGTAGTGGCAATCATCAGGATAACCGCAAAAGTAAACTGACCAACTACCAGCACCTGTCTTAGGTTGATAGATTGCAGTCCGCGTTTGGTATTCTTTTTCTTCATCACCTGTATCGGGTTAAACGAGGATAAGTAAAACGCAGGATAACTGCCGGCAATAAGACCAGTAAGCAACACAATAGATACAAGGCCTATCCATAATAAAGGACTAGAATAAGTAATGCCCAATTCAATGCCCAACAAGTTATTAAATAGTGGCAGGCAGAGTTCAATCAAAGCAATAGCCATGATACTGCTGCAAAGCGTCAGCACCAACGATTCCATTAAAAACTGACTGATCAGACTGCCCCGTGTAGCGCCAATTGTTTTTTTAATACCTACCTCTTTCGCCCTTTTTTCGGACTTTGCAGTGGCCATATTCATAAAATTGATGCAGGCAATTAGTAAAATACCAATAGCTAAACCCATAAATAGCCTTACCTGCTCTATATTACCACCATTACTCTCTCCTTTAGTAAATTTATTATAAAGGTGGTACCTGCTTAGTGGGTAAAGTATTGGAGAAGCATGTGCTTCTGGGGCATTCCTGGTAATTAAATCTTTGATATTGTTATTAATCTGGGCAACATCTGCCCCCTCACTTACCTTTACAACCGTTGCCCAATTGTTATTAGTCCACCCCAGCGTTTTAGCCCACGATTCATTTTGTTCATACAACGCCCAGGTCAAAAGGAAGTCAAAACGGAAGGAGGAATTTTCAGGTAAATCTTTGATCACGCCAGTAACCTTAAGATCCATTTTATTTTCATATCGTACAGCCCTGTTCAGTACATCTGTAGTTCCAAATAACACCTTCGCAGTAGACTCCGTAATGATAATATTATTTGGCGCATCCATCGCAGTACGCTTATCGCCATAGATAAATGTATAGTCGAATATATTTAAGATGTCCTTGTCAGCGGAAATCGCCATTTTTTTAAAACTATTGGTACCATTGGCGATCAGCTGGTCCCATCCCCATGTCATACGGGCAGAAGCATCGATCCCTTGGTAATCTTGTTTCAAAATCGGGCCTATTGCATTTCCAGTTCCATTACCCGTACCGGTAATTACGCCATTAGCATCCTTGTAGTTAGTCAGTACCTGATAAACCTGTGCAGCATTTTTTCCCTGTTTATCAAAATTCCATTCATAAGAAACATACAATAAAAGTAATAAACAGGCAGCAAGGCCAATAGCCAATCCGCTAATATTAATTAAAGAAGAAGTCCTGTTTCTCCAGATATTTCTTAAAGCAATTTTAAAGTTCAGTCTAAACATGGCGGCATAGTTTTGGTCTTTTGATTTGTTTATTATAATTAAATCAGTTCTTCCGTACGACTTTTGTTAATCTTTTCAGAGATCACATGACCATCTTTAAGGTTAATAATACGGTTAGAAAAACTTGCATCATGCGAAGAGTGGGTAACCATTACAATCGTCGTTCCCTGCTCATTCAGCTCGCAAAGCAGTTCCATAACCTCATTACCATGAGAACTATCCAGGTTACCAGTAGGCTCATCCGCCAGTACCAGCTTTGGCTTAGTTACCAGTGCGCGGGCAACTGCCACACGCTGCTGCTGACCACCTGAGAGTTGCTGTGGAAAGTGGCCACTGCGGTTCACAATATTCATCCGTTCAATAATCTCATTGACCAGCTGTTTACGTTCTGCAGCAGGAACCTTGTTATAAATTAATGGCAATTCAACGTTTTCAAAAACTGTTAATTCATCGATCAGGTTAAAGTTTTGGAATACAAAACCCATATGCTGCTTACGGAAGTTTGAGCGTTCCCGATCATTCATTGTCAGCAGCTCCGTTTCAAGGAATTTATAGCTGCCGCTTTCAGGTTTATCCAGTAAACCCATTACATTAAGCAACGTAGATTTACCGCAGCCCGAAGGGCCCATGATCGAGACAAACTCACCTGCTTGCACATGCAGATTGATCCCATTTAATGCAGTAGTTTCTATTTCTTCCGTTTTGTAAACTTTTTCCAGGTTGGAGATTTTTATCATGGTCTTATATTTTATGATGAATAGCTGTGAGCTAGTTTATATGGCTATTTATTTAATTTTTGATTTGAGTGATATTGCTTTATTTTATTTACTGATCTCGATGATATCATACTGGTTAAACTGATCATATGAAGAAGTGATCACTTCTTCCCCTTTTTGCAGTCCTTCCATAATTTCATAATACTGATAGTTCTTACGTCCGATTTTCACATTTCTTTTTTGGGCCTGGCCATCCTTTACAACAAACACCCATGATCCACCGGTACTTTGAAAGAACTGACCTTGTGCCAATAACAGCGATTTACTATTATCCGATAGGGTAAGCTTTACTTGTAAAGATAAACCTCTCCTTAATTCATCCGGCGACTTTCCTTCAAATACCAGCTCTACCTGGAATTGTCCGGCTGTAACTTCAGGGATAACCTTTCTTACCGAAAGTTTATAAGTCTTTCCATTAAATTCACAATTTGCAGATTGTCCTTCTTTTACACGGTTAATATAATACTCATCCACACCTGCCTGCAATTTATAACCTTGCAATACATCGATTTTTCCAAGCATTTCATTTACGTTGTAAGACTTCCCAATCACCGGATCATAAGAAGAAAGACGTCCTGATACAGGTGCTTTAATTGTCATGTTTGCAATATTCTGTCTAATGGTTTCCAAACTTTCGTTCATCCGGGCTACAGAAACATCGATTTGTCCAAGTTGCATTACGCGGCTTTGATTTTCTTGTTTAACAGCTTGTTTCATGATATCTTTTCTGCCCTGGTTATAAGTATAATCCTGTGTAGAGTTATTAAACTCTTCCTTAGTAATTACTTTTTTTATAAAAAGCACGCTATCAATCTTATATTTTCGGCTAGCTGTTCTGAGCGTATTTTCAATCACCATCATATCCTGCGCCATTACACGCTGGTTTTGTTCCAGATCTAATCTTACTTTACGCAATTGATTGATCTGTTCAGTAATGCTTGTTTCACTGGTTGTATAATTTGATAGTGCATTTGGATTTGAAATCCTTAACAATGGCGTACCCTTAGTTACCGTTGCACCATTCTCGGTATAGATCTCAGCTACAGTTCCCCCTTCAGGTGAACTTACAATTACCGAAGTAAGCGGTACTACACTGGCATTTAATAGTACAACATCTTCAAAATCGCCAAACTGTACTTTACTCACCGTTAATTTATCAGCATCTGCTTTATATACTTTACTTAAGGAAAGTTTATATCCATATCCTACCAGTACAAAAAGCAATATGCCTCCTGCAACCATAAATATTGTCTTTTTACTAAATCTCTTTTTCGCTATGATCTTATCCATGTGGGTTCATTGTAATCTGTTATGCCACAAGCCAAGGATATGCCAAAGGAAAAAATAACATTTAAATAATTGATTGTCAATATTTTAATTATTTACATCCAAAATTACTGTCCATTACCGGACACTTAATGTACAACATCGGACAATTCATTTATTTTTGAGTAAATTTTAAAAGAATGACCGAAGCGAACGTATTAGTAATTGACGACGATGATGATATCTTATTAAGTGCAAAGCTCTTTTTAAAGCAGCATTTTAACCAGGTTGTTACCTGTAAATCTCCCAAAGAAATCAATGTACTACTAAGTCATAACGAAATAGATATCATATTGCTGGATATGAACTACCAAAAAGGGGCAAGCAATGGCAGAGAAGGATTATACTGGCTGGAGCATATCTTATCTATTGATAAAGATTACGTGGTTATCCTGATGACTGCTTATGGGAATGTAGAGCTGGCTGTACAAGCGATAAAAAAAGGGGCGACCGATTTCATCCTGAAGCCTTGGGAGAATGACAAGCTTTATGCTACACTTTCAGCAGCATCTAAGCTGAGACAGTCTACTAAAAAAGTGAAGAAGCTAGAGAAAATCACTTCTTCTATTCACAGTGACCAGGCAAGGAAGTTTGAGAATATTATAGGTACATCAGGCCCAATCAGGCAATTGCAAAATACGCTGGTTAAGGTAGCACCAACAGATGCCAATGTATTGATCCTTGGAGAAAACGGAACCGGTAAACAAGTATTCGCTTACGAACTGCATAAACATTCGCTCCGTAAAAATCATATTTTTATGCACGTCGATTTAGGTTCATTGAATGAGAACCTGTTTGAGAGCGAGTTGTTCGGTTATGCAAAAGGGGCATTCACAGATGCGCGCGAAGATAGGCCGGGAAGGTTTGAGCTGGCAGATAATGGCACTATTTTCCTCGATGAAATTGGTAACCTTACCCCTCCCCTGCAATCAAAGCTCCTTACTGTACTGCAAAACCGTACCGTTACCAGATTGGGTGAAAGTAAAGAACGCAAAGTTAACGTGAGGCTAATTACAGCGACCAATATGCCGTTGAATGAAATGGTTGCAAAAGGCACCTTCCGTCAGGATTTGCTTTTCCGTATCAATACAGTAGAACTGCTTTTACCTCCCCTGCACCAGCGGGCAGAAGACATCCTCATCTTAGCGAACCATTTTCTGCATACGTTTAGTACCAAATACCATAAAAGTATCACACATATCAACGAAAAGGCTGGCCAGACTTTATTAACTTATCACTGGCCAGGCAATGTACGCGAATTACAGCATGTGATAGAGCGGGCTATTATTATGGCCGATGGATCAGAGATTACCGAACTAGACCTGCAGCTAAGTCCGCAGCGCTTCGGCAATGCTACAACCGTTCCTGCAAACCTGGATTTGGAAGAGATGGAAAAAATGATGGTCCAAAAAGCAATCGATAACCATAAGGGAAATATTTCCCGTGCAGCGGCAGAACTTGGTTTAACCCGTGCTGCTTTATACCGCAGAATAGAAAAATTCGGATTATAATTATAGCTTATGTTTTATCAGCGCTTTACCTTCAGGCTCCTATTTAAGCTACTATTTATTAACCTGACAGGGATGCTATTGGCCTACCTGGTTTTAAAAACACAGTTGTGGTTTACCATAGCCGGTGTTACCTGCATTTTTATCTCCTCCATATTTTCCCTATACAATTATATTAACCAGATCCGCGAAGATATCAAACGCTTTATAACTGCAATAAAGACACGTGACCATACGCTGAATTTCAAGAATAAAAGTACCAAAGGCAGCTTCCCGGATCTCTATAATTCTTTTGATGATATCATCAAAACGCATAAAGATATCCAGCTCGAACAAGATGCCATGTTCCAGCTAATCAAGACGATATTGCAGCAAGTACCTGTAGGGGTAATAGTTGTGCATGAAAACAGCATCATTGATGCAGGAATGGAAATTTCTTTTTTCAATGAAGCAGCTACCACCCTTCTTAATGTCCCCGCGTATAAATACTGGCACCGCCTTAAACAGCACCTTCCCTTATTTGCTGCCGAGATTGAAAGTATCCAAAAAGGAGGAAAAAGATTTCTGGAGCTCAAAATCCAGGACAAACTGATACAGCTGTCTACAGAGGTAATCCCTCTAAATCTTTATGGATCCAACTACATCATCATTTCTTTCCAGAATATAAAGGATGAGATTGAGCAGAAAGAAATCGAAGCCTGGAACAGGTTAATTGGGGTAATTTCTCACGAAATCCTCAATTCTATTACACCAATCAGCTCCCTTTCAGATACTGTACACAGTATGGTAGCAAACAAAGACAGCCTAAACAAAGAAGATCTGGAAGATCTTAAGCCTGCGCTGCAAACCATTAAAAGGCGTTCAGAAGGATTGCTGGGTTTTGTAAAGGATTATCGGCTGATTGCAGAACTACCCACTCCAGAGCTCGAATTTCATAGTATAGGAGGAATATTACAACATATCCATGTGCTAATGCAGCCTTTTGCCGCCGTTAGAAAAATCAAACTTCAGGTAGGACAGACTTCTTCAAAGATCTCTGTTAATGTAGATTTAAAATTAGTAGAGCAGGCACTGATCAACCTGGTTACAAATAGTATTCATGCGCTAGAGGATATAGCTAATCCATTAATTGAAATTGACTACAGGCTGGAACAAAATAAACTGTTTATCGATGTAACCGATAATGGGAAAGGAATTGAAGCCGACCAGCTTGAAAAGATTTTTGTTCCTTTCTTCACCACACGCAGTAATGGATCGGGAATAGGGTTAACAATTACACGGAACATTATGAAAATGCATTATGGCAGTCTGGAAGTTTATTCAGTGCCAAATGAAAAGACAACATTTTCCCTGGTCTTCAATTATGTTTAAAGGAATTCTTTAAATTTACGGCGTATGACCACATTCCAATTAAGGATCACTGAAATTTCAAAGCAACCAGGCGACAACGTTTTTATGCAGCTACAACCCGTGGATGGGGTAATGCCGGTTTATGAAGCGGGACAATTTTTAACGGTGCTATTCAAGGTAAATGGAAAAGAAATCAGGCGTTCTTATTCTATTTGCAGTTCCCCCGCTCTTCCAGAACCTTTGAGCATTGCAGTGAAACTGGTAGAAAATGGTGAAATCTCCAAACATTTACATCATAAAACTGCAGTTGGTGATATCCTGACTGCGTTATATCCAAATGGGATTTTTACTTATACTGCAGTCGCAGATATCAAACGTACAGTGTTTCTTTTTGCTGCAGGTGTAGGGATTACACCAGTATTTTCTATACTAAAAACTGCATTAACCACAGAAAGAGATTCGAAGATCGTACTAATCTATAGCAATAAATCGCAAGATAATACCTTATTTTTCGAAGAGTTAAATGATTGGCAGCTACGGTATCCGGAACGTTTTAAACTGATCTATTTATTTAGCGATGCCAAAAGATTACAATTTGCACGATTAAATAGCTTCCTGATACACGATTTGTTTGAAGCGAACTTAGCTTTTGATCAATCGGATGCACTTTGTTATACGTGCGGACCTATCGATTATATGGTAATGTGCAGGATCTCTTTGCTGGCTATGGGTTTTCGCATCGACCAGATAAAAAAGGAAACGTACTTCATTCCTGAAGATGAAATGGATGATGACGATATGACGGAAAAAGAAGTAAGGGATAAAAATACTTATACCGTACTGCTGGATTTCAATCATAATACTTACCAATTAGATGTTCCTTATTATAAAAGAATCTTACAAGTAGCCTTAGAGCATCACATTAATGTCCCTTACAGCTGTCGCGCAGGTATTTGCAGTTCCTGTGTGGCGACTTGTACTGAAGGCGGTGTAAAGATGGATTATAACGAAATCCTTACCGATCAGGAGATTGAGCAGGGGCGTGTATTGATTTGTACAGGTCACCCTACAGCAAATAATACAAGGATCGTAATATAATTTCAGCTAAGTTACCATAACCGGATAAAAAAAAGCGGGGCATTCCATAATAGACTGCCCCGCTTTTTTCTATTTATAGCTCTTAACCAATCACTGTGCCGCTTGGTACAATAGCTCCTTTTTTGACAACCACAATACCATCCTTTACAGCATATGTAGGGAAATCGCCATCAGGGAGATGATCTCCGCCATTAATCTGCACATCGTTACCAATCCTGCAATTTTTATCCAGAATTGCATTTACAATCCTGCAGCGGTCACCAATTCCAATTAGTGGATTTCCAATGGCATTCTCCTGAGCAATCTCAGACAATGTCTGGTACCGGTCACTTCCCATGATATATGCATTTTCAATAGAGGTCCCATTACCGATCCTCGAACGGATACCTATTACCGAATGCTTGATATAATCTGCATTCAAAATACATCCTTCAGCAATCACTGCTTTATCTAATGAAGTACTTAGTATTTTCGTTGGCGGCAGCATTCTTGGACGCGTAAAAATACTCTGATGACTATCAAAAAGATTGAATTCAGGAATATCATCCGTCAATCCAAGGTTCGCTTCGAAGAAAGAAGAAATGTTACCTATATCCGTCCAGTACCCTTCGTATTGGAAACTCAACACTTTTTGTTCCTGTAAAACACGCGGGATAATCTCTTTACCAAAATCCTTTTCATCAGGATTTTCTGCAAATATCCTTACCAATAAATCGCGGTTAAAAATATAAATACCCATAGATGCAAGATAATTACGGCCTACAGCCTGCATTTCTGGCCCTGTATCTGATGCCCAGTCTACTAAAAGCTCTGCACTTGGCTTTTCAATAAAAGAGGTAATTATGTTCTCCTCGTTGGCTTTAAGTATACCAAAGCTTGTTGCATCTCTGGCTGTACTCGGAATAGTTGCTAAAGTAACCTCTGCTCCACTTTCTTCGTGGGCAATCAGCATCTCATTGAAATCCATCTGGTACAACTGGTCACCCGACAAAATCAGCACATATTCGAACTCATGCTGCAATAAATGGTGCATTGTCTGTCTTACCGCATCTGCTGTTCCCTGGAACCATGTAGGGTTATCAGGAGTCTGTTCCGCAGCAAGAATATCTACAAACGCATCACTGAAATGGCTAAAATGATAAGTATTCTTTATGTGTTTATTTAAAGATGCTGAATTAAATTGTGTCAGTACGAACATACGGTGTATACCCGAATTCAGGCAGTTCGAAATTGGAATATCTACCAAACGGTACTTACCCGCAATTGGCACAGCCGGTTTAGAGCGTGTCTGGGTAAGGGGAGACAATCTGGATCCCTGGCCACCGCCAAGGATAACTCCTAAAACTTTTTCAGTCATATTATTTAAAAATTATATTTGGTATAGATCTATATATTGTTGGGCTGCCTTATCCCAGGAATGGTCCAACTGCATTGCATATTTAAGTATATCTTTCACTCGTCTTTTATCCTGGTAAAGGTCGTATGCCCTGCCAATTGCATGTCCTACATCGCCAATACTCGTCTGATCATGGCAAACACCAAATCCTCCGTCACCCACATCAATCACGGTATCCCTTAACCCCCCTATTCTTCTTACAATTGGAATAGTTCCGTAGCGTAAAGCATACATTTGATTTAAGCCACAAGGTTCCACCCGTGAAGGCATCAGCAGAAAATCAGCTCCTGCATAAATCTGATGTGATAGCTTTTCGTTATAACCAATATATGCATTATAGTTTCCAGAAAACCACGTTTTCAAATCTTCCAGCCTGCGTTCGACAATAGGGTCACCTGACCCTAAAACAAGAATATTAATATTCCCTCTGCTATACGCTAATGAATTATGAAATATATCAGGAAGAAGGTCCGCTCCTTTCTCACCAACTAACCTGCCGATAAACGTAAATAGCGGTTTTGTTGGATCTAAATTGAAAACAGCGCATAGCGCAGCTTTGTTTGCTTTTTTTCCATTTGTTACAGTTGTTACAGAAAAAGTCTTGTCGAGCATCGGATCAATTTTAGGGTCCCATACATCATTATCTATTCCATTTAGTATCCCTGCAGATTTGCCGCGTTCAGCGGCAAGCAGGCTTTCCAGTCCGTTGGCCTTTTGGCTTAGTTCTTCCAGGTAACTTGGCGAAACAGTAGTTACCCGCCAGGCACATTTAATAGCCGAAGCCAGTGGATTGATATTATTTTTCCATTCCAGCAAACCAGATTTCCATAATTCAAATGCAGGCAGATAATGTAATTTATCCCATCCAAACTGGCCCTGATATTGTGCGTTATGGATCGTCAGGATAGTAGGGATAGCTCTTAAACTCCGGTAACGTTCACAATTTGCCGTCATAAAAGGTACAAGTCCTGTATGATGATCATGGCAATGAATTACATCCGGACGGTGCTCCCACTGATTTATCCAGTCTAACGTAGCAATCTGGTAAGCTAAAAACCGTTCTGTATCGTCATCATACCCATAAACTTTATCACGGTCTGTTAAACCGGCGATATGAACAAGGTAAAGATCAAATCCTAATTTGTTGGTTTTCTCACGGAAAATCCGGATAGGAAAATGCCGGGCACCAAGGTTACCCCAGGCATCGTAAACCACTTCAAATTCGTTGTCCCTAATAAACGAAGTATTGTAAGCAGGCATCACCACTTTAGCAAAGTGACCAAGCTTATTTTGATATTTTGGTAAAGCACCAACAACATCACCTAGTCCGCCAACTTTAGCAACCGGATAACATTCTGCACTTAGATGAATTATTTCCATTTTTTATAACATTGGGATTGGAGCAGTAGAATAAATATTGATTGAAATATGAGTTATAACCCGAATAAATATAGTTTGTTTTTTATTATTTTAAAATAATAATGAACTGATTTAAAAAGAAAATTTCAAAAAAAATATTAACTAAATTACCAAATAAAGAAATAACAGGATTACGTTAGAGCCCTAATTAAACCATTAATTAATTCAATATGAAAGTTCAAAACCAAACCTTGTCCATCCTGCTTTTATCAGGATTTTGTCTCTTTATTTCTTGCAAAAAAGATAAAGCAACAACTGAAAACAGTTTAGCTGCCCCTCCTACAAATACACCGATAAATCCAGGTATCTACATCCCTGCCAAGCTTACTTCAGGAAAATCCAATATGATTTTTAGCTATACGGCTGCAGGTGCACTTGCTAAGCTAAATTATGAAAATGGCGATAGTACCCTAATGAAATTTAATACTGACGGGAGGCCTGTAGAGTTCCGCCGCTATGAAAATGGAAAAATGACAACTACTACCTATTACTCCCGCAATGCAAACGGACTAGTGATCAAGGCACAGACCTACCAGGTAACCGGAAAAGACCAGGTGAAGAGCGGCTCCTATACAATTACCTACGGTAGTGGTGAACAAATTATGACGGTAAGCCATTTCGATAAGGATAACCGCTTGCTGGAAGAGCAGCAATATGGCTATACGACCACTGGTAATCTCGCTATGCAAAAAAGCCTATTGCTAACTGCAAATTACAGCTACGATCTTAAAAACGGATTGTTTAAAAATGTGGGTTATGCCTGGCTGTTTGCTTTAGAAAAAGAAAGCAGCCTGTTCCTTTCTGTGATTAATAATATACAGAACTGTAATTATCCTTTAGAAACAGGAAGCAACCAGCTGCTTGGTTACGAATATAATATAGCAGGTTATCCGACCGTTATTACCTCAAAAGCGTTGGGATTAACAACAATTATAAACGTGAAATACCAATAGCATATTAAATCCAGGTCTAAGCCAGGCATTTACGTGGCTTAGACCATGATATTAAGATATAAGTATGCAGGTTAAAAGTTAAACCCAATAGAAATGTAGGGCATAGTGCTTTCTCTGGAAAATCCAACTGCTGCCTGGATTAGTATCAAATCGGCTGGCATCACATAGATCCCGCCACCATACCCATAATGCAGCGATTTGGAAGACTGCCCTGGCTGCCATACCCTGCCTATATCATTAAATCCTAACAGACCAAACGAGCCAGGAACAAGGTAAGAGGTAAAATCAAAAAGCTTCAAACGCAGGTCAAGATTGTAGTAAGCCATTGTTTTACCTGTAAAACGATTAGTATGCCAACCTCTAAGGTTGTGTATACCGCCCAATTGCATCATCTGAAAAAAGGCAGGATCACCGATGGTAGTTCCGCCGCCAAGCCTGTTTGCAATCACAAAGCCGCCATGGCCAGGGTTAAGGTAATAGCGGAACTCCGTTTTTATCTTCCCATAACGCTCATGTCCATTGTTCAGCTGCTGATTCACAATAATCACCGTATTCCAGTAAATGCCCTTTTTAGGCATAGCCACATTATCCCTCGAATCGTAATTCAACGTGCCAATCAGTCCAGCATATACCCTGTCATTAAAAACCTCCTCTTCAGGATTTGTCAGGTTAAAATCATGCAAAAACCTTTCCTCATTTCCTGAACGGCTGCTCGTATAATACTCAGCATCCAATCCCCCGCCAACAGTCCATTTATTAAATTTCTCATACAGTTGCAGGTCGGTCGTCAGATAGTCGTACCGGTTTCTGTAATAAGACATCCCTTTATCATCGTCGTCGTCGTCATCATCATTGTCATGTTCATCATCATCGTCATCTCTGATAAAGTGGGAATTATTTCCTAAACCAAAAAAGTTGCTTAGATTATTCGGACCAAGCAGGTTGGCATTGACCATCAGATTGGTATTTCCCCCCATAACTTTTTTGAAATCTCCTTTATAGTTTAAAATAAAAGAGCTCCTGCCCGTTGAATAATCAACCCAAAATTCTTGTTTCGATGCATAGGGGTATCTTCTAAAGCCTTGCTTTTCCAGTATTAGCCCTGCTCCCGCCTGGATACCCTGGTCAATATTATAATTCACATGAAAAAGAGGACCAAACTGGTCGTATATAAAACTTTTTCCATTATACTTATTTACTGCCGTATCAGTCGATAACCTTAGCTTCAGAGCAGAAGAGGGAGGCACTACATTATCTTCATCAGACCGATCATAGACATAAGTATTAGCCCCACTTTTTGAATCGGGGACCACCTTAAATTGATCTTTATCATCACCACCAATCAGCCTCACTACAATAGGTGATTTATTATCCCCAGTTACCTCAAAAACATCTTCTCCCCCCATTCCATATAACCTGATTTCGTGGGTAACCTCCTGGTTAAAATTTCGGTGAAACAGTTTTCTTCCATTTTCACCGCTCTTTTTAATATTATAGATCGTTAACTCAATATCTCCGCTTTTTTTATGCCGCAGTTCAAAATATTCCCTTTTATCTGATGCCGGTACTTCTACTACCTTAGAAATGAAATGATAATAATCCATTGCATTCTTCTCCAGGTTATGCGTTCTGGCAATCATCATGGCTAATGTTTGTTCACCGCCTTTAGCAAAAATACTTGCAGGCATCAATTGCAGCGCCTTTCTTAAGAGTTCCGGTGTAAATTTATCTTGTACAAATTTGATTTCTTCCTTCCAGTCATCTTCACTCAAACTGTTTAGAAAATAGCGATCGAAATAACGCTGGTTAATATTCCATTGATCTACCGCCCTGATTTCCGGAGCAAAGGGCTGATGTTTTGCCTGCAGCCACTGATGCGATACAATCCAGGGGAATACACCCGAACTTTTATAAAGTACCATGTCCCTGTCACGCGGCACAGGAAGATAAACCTTTTCATCTTTTTCTTCGTCCTTTACCTTTACCCATCTCCAGTTATCCTCATGCCTGTCCCAGTCGCCCAAAACAAAATCAAGTAACCTCGCACGTAATACAAGTTTCTGATCAACCCGTGTGTCGTTATCCTCTTCAGTTTTACGCTGTACTTTCAGTGTGTTATCACTTTCTTCATAACCTAACGGGGAACGATCTTCCAGCAGGTAAACAGCATTCGCAAAATCTTTTCTATACGTCCCTAAAGCGGCGTCGTCTCCTATATATATAATTTCAGGATTAGCATGCGGTACACCAAGTGCTTCCGCTAAAGGTGGAACAATTAAGGAAGAAAAAGGGTGACTGGTTACAATCTGGTCCCTTACAATATCTTTAGCAATAGTAGCCCTAAGGTTTTCTGGCAATGCTCTCTCAGGATATTTCTGTACTGTCCTTAAAGCCCACTCCCTGCCAGAAGCATCCTGTAGTCTTAAAGAACGTGTTTGCTGACCGCCCCCTAATTGCAGGATCTTCATTCCACCGCGTTCAGTAGCGAGATTTACTACCCGCATTTTTACCGGGGTTGCCCAGAGTTTCCGGTAACCCTCTCCTAAAAAAAAACGGTGTTCTTTAGTTACAGAATCATAAGCCGGAGAAATGGCTATAGTAATAGAATCCTGTGCTTTACGCTGTTGTGCAGCAATTGTAAATGGAAAGGTGATGCACCATAAAGAGGCAATTACGAGTACATTTATTTTGATCTTTCCTGAAAACATGAGCAATTAATTTAAACTGTTGGCCATAGCCACCTCCACACGGAGTGCCTTAAGCCCTTCAACACCCTGTAATTCCTCCACTTCGATGTACTCTACGCGGTCGGTAAGCAGGTGCTGCGCCTGTAATTTACGAATATAGACTAAATATTCCTTCGCTTCTGCGCTGTTAAAATATACAATCGCAATTTTTCCAGGCTGCGTAAGCCGTTCTGTCGTATCTTTAATATGCGCCTTATCTATCCTTTTCTTTACCATCTGATACCGGATGTTATAACTGCCCTCTACATCAAACCGTTGTTCATCAATCCGGAAACTGATATCAATCAGCTTACCGTATACAAAAACCAGCTGTGTCGTTTCCAGCTGTATGGGTAAATGTGGTGTCAGGTTGGCTGTAGTTCGGGTTATTTCTGCAATTACCTTTAACTGTCGGTAACGGAAATCCGCCAGCAGCTCATCACTAAATGGCCGGTCAGGAGAAATAGACTGACCAACATAAATGTCAAATTCTACACCGTCAGTTCTAAATTTCTCAAAGTAACAAGGATAAATTTCTTGCAGTTCCAGGTTAAATTCATCCAAACGCCGGTTTACTGCATGATTGATCATTTGCATACTCAGCTCATAATTCTCCCGGTTTTCATAGATCTTGCCGCCTTCGCGGGTCACTTCAAAGTAGTCATCTATAATTTCTTTAGCTTCGGGATGCTCGTCTTTCAGCAGATTCAGATATGGAGGGAGCTGACGCTGCAGGTAATCATCAGTTTTCATGATTTCGCGATCAGAAAGATCTTCAAAGTTCTTTAAACCCGATGCAGCATGCTGTTTCGGCATTTCATATTCGAGGTTCCCGTGCACCTTTTCTTTGAGGTTGCCTAGTGTCGTTTCCAAGAGCTCAAAATGGGTATAAAGATCCTTTCTGATCATCAGGTTACGTTCAATACTCGAATTTCTAATGTCTATAGCGGCATAAAAAGGATGCACATCTTCAAAATAAACCGGATCAATGGGCAGGTTCTTTTCCCAGCCCCCGGATTTTATATAGTTGTAGGCCGACTCATAAAAGCGCCATTGCACAGAAGATTGAAGCGCAGTAAATTTATCCGTAACAATAGTCATGATCTCATAGTTGAAATCAACAATAATATTTTGATAGAGTTGTGCTAATAAAGGCAGAGCAGTTTCAATGTCTGAAAGCACATTTCCATTAAAAACTTCAGCGTCGTAAGCATACATTTCCAGGCAGCCAACCAGTTTCGCATTATAATACAGTGGGAAAAGGGCATAAGATTTCACCCCACTATCATGTATCAGCTGCAGCATCGGATATTCACTGGATTGGCTCAGGTTAATTTCAGGAAAAATCAATCTTCGCGGATTCCCTACAAAGTTATCTACCAGCGCAGTATACTCAGACTCGGGAGCCCCATTTGCCTTTGCTTGCTGAATAACTACACTTTCAAACCCTTCGTGACTATAGAGCAGTATTTTATTGTTTAACTTGATATAGGGGAGCAAACCAAAAGACACCGCATCGGTACCAATCAAAGATTGAAGAGCGGTAATAATAGTAGTGTTGCTCCAACCTATTTGGCATTGGTTATGGTCGATGATGGTATTTTTGATAGTCTCCAGTGCATATTCGCTGGTTACATCAACAATAGTCACAATGGATATACCCTCTATTTTAAACATTTCCGGAGGGAGGAGCTTAGTAAGCACTTCTAAAGTGTTTATTTCATCTTTCATGTATTCTTTCACATGCTCCATTGAAAGCTCCGGCAAAGGCATTGTAGTAGTAATCTCCAAAAAACGGGCATCTACACTTAACCGGTAATATTTAAGCAAATGGGTTTCCTCATCAATAAATGATTTGATGTTGAAAGATTGCCCCCCTAGTGTAAAATTGTAAAACTTCTTTAAAACTAAACTATAGAGGTTGGTTAGCATACTCTTCTCCATTTCCTGCTCAGAAGGCAGCTTGAGTGCGTCTTTTAGGATTTGTGTTTTTTTATCCAGTAATATATTGTAAAATGCATTAGTGCCGTAATAAAAACATGGAGTAATTGGTTTGCTCAGTGCCCATAACTGCTCGTGCTCATCATTGATAACTGGCGACAGCGCAGTATAGATCAATTCAAATAAATGATTGTATTTCTCTGTATTCCCTGGCGGGATAGGAAACATCAGCTCGGGATAAACCGCAAATTGTTCCAGCAGATAATTATAGAAATGTATTTTAGCAGTTTTCTCCCTGCTCACCCGCTCTTTAAGGAATGAGATAAAGGGTTTTAAGGACAGTTGGATATCAGTACCTATTCCATCCCCCCCAGTTCCGCAAATACATTTATTTAAGTCTAAAGTTATTGCCTGCATTTGATCTTTACTTAAAATTTAGGGTTTACGAACAAACTTAAGGATATTCCCCTCAGTTAGCTCGTCACCTTCATTTGATATATATAAATTCATCTGGTCATCGAAAGCCAAACCTTCCGGCTGGTTAAATATAGAAGAATTTAAACGGTGTACGCTTTTAACTTTCCAGTCTGGTGTAGCTACAACCAATACTTTATTAACGGATGACAGGATATACCATTCCCCGGTATGTGTGTCTCTGGTTAATGCAGATGCCTTTAAGCCTGTTTTCAAAATTTGCTCATCTTTAATCAATTTAGAAAGGTCCATAGAAAAACTACCGGATGCAATCAGGTCTTTTTTTACCGGATCGTAGGTAAAAATTGAACCCGACATACTTTCATCTTTTTTATCGTTCTTACAGTTTTTACAGAGGAGATAAACCTGGTTAGTTTGCTGATCAGCATAGATACTCTCGTATTCACCCTTGGGAAGTATGTCTTTAAATATTTTAACATCCTCTGTTTCTTCTTCTTGTGCTTGCTTAAAGGGGAACACATATAAAGAACCGTCACTATTCAATATCATCACTGTTTCATTTAAAATAGCCAGGTCTTCATAATCCCCTTTTTCACCAAAAGTGGTATGTTTTTGCTTTTTCTTGCCCCAGCCTTGTCTAAATAACCGTCCGTCTTCATCCTGAATGGAAAATATAGTATCACTTTTACCATGGTAAAATGCGATACCCGAAATTTCCAGCAAGCTTTCGGGCATGTTAAATTTCTCGGGGTTGTTGAGATCGTAGCTTGGCGGACTTGTAAATTTATCTTTAGGGGGCTTACAGGCAGAAAGGCCAAAAAACACAAAAGCCACACTTAGTAAAATCAATTTTTTATATATGCTATCCATGGTCTTTAATAATTAGTTCTTCTGCTACAAACTGATAAATTGCTTCCTGTGAACGAACAGGCTGCTCTCCAGTGATATAATTATTTTGCAGTTCTTCATTTAGTGCTACCGCCTGCACATTATCTGCTAACTGAATGTTTAAGATAGCTATTAGTCTCTCCTTTAATATCAAATCATATATAGGGAAACAAACCTCTATCCTCCCGTAAATGTTTCTGTTCATCCAGTCGGCCGACCCCATAAAGAGTTCCTCTTCACCATTATTATGGAATAAAAAGATCCTTCCATGTTCCAGATATTTGTCTACAATACGCCGGATGGTGATATTTTCGCTCTGCCCGGCCACACCAGGAATCAAACAGCATACACTCCGAATAATCAACTGTATTTTAACCCCCGCCGCAGAAGCTTCATACAATTTCGAAATAAGTATCTTCTCTTCCAGATTATTCATCTTAATGGTAATGGAAGAAGGCAACCCTTTTCTGGCATTAACAATTTCCCGGTCTATCAACGAAAGGAATTTTGTTTGCAGATTAAACTGTGCAACCAGTAAGTGATTAAAACTGATATTATCTTCCAGCAAAGGCTTTTTCTTTTTCTTTCGCAAAAACCCGAATAGCTGCTGCAATTCTTCCAGCATCGGCTGGTTAGCGGTCAGCAAAATATGATCGGTATAAAACTTTGCAGTAGATTCGTTCAGGTTCCCCGTAGCCAGTAAACCCAGGTAATGGCTCTGGTCCCTCACCGTTCTCTTCACCAGGGCCACTTTAGCATGTACTTTTAAATCCTGGTCACTATAAATGATCTTCACCCCTGCCGCTTTCATCCTCGAAGCCCATTTAATATTATTGGCTTCATCAAAACGCGCCTTCAGCTCTACCATAACAGACACTTTCTTTCCATTTTTAGCCGCCGTCATCAGTGCATTAACAATTCTGGAGTTGTCCGCCACCCGGTATAGGGTGACAGAAATTTCTTCCACAAAAATATCATTTGCAGCCTCATTAAAAAAGCGGAGGACGGGATCATAATTCTGATAAGGCACATGTACCATCAAGTCCTTTTCCAGGATCAATCCAAATAAAGTATCCTCCTTTTTAAGCTGGCACGCCAGATGGGCAGGCCATTTTGGATAGCTCAAATGTGCATCCTGCAACGGAAAACCAGTAAGATCTTTCAAATTGTGGTAATATCCGCCCTGTACTATAGATGCCTTCGATAAGTTAAGTGTGTGGATGATCCTGTATAAATGTCTTAGTGCAATTCCAGGCTGACATAAAAAACGGGTTGCAAAACCCAAATCACGTTTTTTAAGTTCTTTTTCTAAGGCTACCGTAATATCTTCATCAATTTCTTCCCTGATATTCAGTTCAGCGTTGCGTGTGATTTTAATATTATATATCCCGGTAATCTCTTCTCCAGGAAAAAGATAACCTAAATTATCTTTAATGATATCATCCAGGAAAACCACATATTTATGGTTTTCTTTACGCACTGAATAAAGACGGGGCAGTGTATCAGAAGGAATAGTGATCAGCTCCAGCCGTTCCACACCGGCACCATCAGTAAGCATTACTGCTTGATATAACTTGTTATTTTCGGCAAAAAAACCATCATCGTCCTGTTCAACAGAGAACAAACGGATATAAGCCAGTACTTCATTAAAGAAAATGCTTGCTAGATCATCCTTTATCTCCTCTGGGATGGGATTATTATATAACCAATGTATTTTTTCGGCTTCCAGTGCAGGCAAAACATAATTGGCCAGCAAATGTCCAAACCGCTCCTGTTGCTGGTTAATCAGGAACTGAGCCTTTTGATAAGGATTATTTAACCCACTACGGTCGTCAAAATTATCTATTGCCATTAAAACAGGCATCCTCACCCGGTAAAATTCATCCAGGTTAGACGAATAGATGGCCAAAAAATTAATCCGTTCCAACAAAGGTACACGGTCACTTTCTGCCTCCATCAATACCCGTTCATTAAAACTAAGCCAGCTTAGATCGCGGTTAAAAAAAGAATAATCTTCCATCTTAAAACTATAAGGCGGCCCAGGCTGCTGCAATAACAAATGCTAATACAGAAGCAATAATACCAAACATAAACACATTATAAGCGATCCGCAGTAAACGGTATTTCCTGCCTAAAACTACACCTTGTGAATATAAATCACGGATTAAACTCCCATATAGAAACTCACGGTCTTCCATCATCTTCTCCATACCAGCTACATATTCTGGTAAAGCCATCCTGTAGAAATTACCAAAGAAAAGCAAATTCACTTTTTTTTCTTCGATATCCTGTGCAGTAAAAGTCCCTGGTGGAACAGTAGGCCTGGTAGCAAGGATAGAAAATACCATGGTCACCACACAAATAATCAGTAAGATCAAGGTTGGTATAATCAAATGCGGATTATCTTCCAATTTACGCAGCAGGATACTAAGGATAACAGATAATATGATAGAGTTGGTAGAAATCATAATATGTGCCTTATTATCCGCCATATCACTTAAACGCTGATGATTTCCAGAAGTGATCCTAAACATGGTCTCGATCCCTTTATCCGGACGGTCGCTTTTCTTCTTCTTAATTTCTTCTTTTTCTTCTTTTTTCACAACTAACTCTTGTTCTTCATGTCTTTTTTCTAACCTCTTTTCCTTCTTGCGGTCTTTCTTTTCCTGGATTTTCAGGGCTTCTTCCTGCGCTTCTTCTTCCTCTTCTTTTTTCTTTTCAGCTTTCCTCTCTAATTTTTTCAATTCTTCTTCTTGTTTACCCGTCCCCTTTCCCAACTTATCCTTCAACTCCTGCAAATTCAACAGCTTCTTTGCTGTCAGCAAATCCTGGCAGTAATCAGTATGATAATGATGTCCCTCAAACAAGGCAATAGTCTTTAAGCGCCACACATTTTTATCGACACTTTTTCCAAAATAGGCTTCCACCTCTTTCCGCATTAACTTATTCCGCTCTTTAAAATTATCTCCGCCCAAATGAAAAAGATCGGCATCACAAACAATCTGTTCCAGCAAACTCACCGGGTGCTGCGGCATTTTTGTGGCGAGGATACATTTTACAACAAGCGCTGTAACCGCCGGGTCTACCCCTTTGCCATCAAGAAAATCCTTAGCCGAATCTGCACCTCTTGCTTCATGCTCCTCAAAACTCGTCAGGTACCCGGTGTCATGGAACCATGCGGCAGTACTTACAATAAAAAAATCCTGGTCTGTTAACTGGTAATGGTTAGCAATCTTAACTACTGCTTTTACGACTTGCTCGGTATGCTGCAGGTTATGGTATATTAATCTATTGTCCTTTTTGGCTTGAAACAAGGTAGCGGCATGCGCTCTGACCTGATCTAGTATATCCAGATAATTCATTGTATAAATATGAAAGTTTAAATTGTTAAATCCCAATTACACATTGGCAAACACCTCAAATCCGTAAAAATCAAAAAAGATTTCAATAATCTCTTTTAGCGTCAATAAGTTGGCTTTATGAACAGGTGACGCAATGGTCCCAATTTAAATCAAAAAAAAATGAATAGGTGTAAGAATTTATAAATATTCTCTGCCAAAAACGTATTTTTAAAACAATTTACACAGATTTTATAATTCTATTTGATTTGTCTTTACTTTTCATAAAAATAAAGCAACCTATAATAAAACGATTGACGCAACAATTCTCCAAATGATCTTTTCAAAAAATAAAAATATATTGAACTTATTTGCTGAAAAAACAGCAAGCATTCCTGAGGAAACAGCGATTGTATTTGAAGAAAAAAAGATCACTTTCCTTGATTTGGATAAAAAATCCAGCCAGCTAGCCAATTATCTGCATCAGCTTGGGGTGACCAAAGATGCGTTTGTACCTGTTTGCCTGGCCAATCCTTTAGAAATGGTGATTGCTATATTGGGCATCCTGAAAACAGGGGCTGCCTACGTACCTGTAGATCCGGAGTTTCCGGCAGAACGGATTGCCTTTATGATTGCTGATACCGCGGCCCAGGTAGTGGTATCCGACAGCCTTTCTACTCCATTTTTATTGGCAGCTACAGGGAAGAACATCGTATTGTGCGATACACACCAGGAGCAAATCTTGCAGCAGCCTGCTGTTAGAGATCTGGAAGAAATTACTGCAGAAAACCTTGCCTATGTGATCTATACTTCCGGTTCTACCGGCATGCCGAAAGGCGTATTGATCGAACACCGCCACCTGGTGGATTATGTAAACGGCTTATATGAAACATTACCTTTAGCCGATTGCCATCAGTATGCACTGGGTGCTACCATGGCCACAGACTTAGGTAATACGGTGCTTTACAGCTCATTGGTACTGGGCGGGACATTGCACTTGTTTACCAAAGAAAATTTTAATACCGTTACCTATATCCATCAGTATTTTGATACGCATGAAATCGACTGCCTGAAGATCGTTCCTTCTCACTGGAAATCTTTGTCACTCGATGGAAAAGATTTACTGCCAAAGCAATTGCTGATTTTTGGCGGAGAAGCTTTACATACTACGCTGATTAAAGAACTGCTTGCCCAAAAACCGTCTTGTACACTGGTTAACCACTATGGCCCTACAGAAACAACGATCGGAAAACTGCTTCACATAGTAACTGCGGACCGAACTTATAATCACACGGTTCCAATTGGCAAGCCTTTTACTGGTGCTCCTGTATATTTATTGAACGACAGACTGGAAGAAGTTGCAACTGCAGAAACGGGGGAGATTTATATTGGCGGGGAAGGCGTAGCAAGAGGTTACCTGAACCGCGCCGATCTTACTGCAGAACGTTTTCTTCCCGATCCGTTTAGCCAGCTCAAAGATGCGCGTATTTACCGAACTGGTGACCTTGCCAGAAAATTAGATGATGGTAACATCGAATACCTTGGCCGCATAGATGACCAGGTAAAAATCCGTGGCTACCGGATCGAGCTTGGAGAAATTGAGAGTATCCTGCAAAAAGCACCTGGAGTAAAACAAGCCGTAGTACTAGCCAGAGAAAACAACAGCGGTGATAAACGGCTGATCGGTTATGTGGTGTGCCCGGAAAGCTATCATAAACAAAGTATTATCAATTTTCTGGAAAGTAAATTACCCGCATATATGGTTCCACAGCTGCTAATGCAGCTTGATGCGCTTCCTTTCACCCCAAATGGTAAAGTAGATAAAAAATCATTGCCTGATCCGGACGCCTCCGCATTACTTACAAATCCTTACCATGCCCCGGATTACAATACGGAACGCCAGATTACAGCATTATGGAAAGAACTTCTCGAAGTAAAGCGGGCAGGGATCGAAGACAACTTCTTTGAACTTGGCGGGAACTCCCTGCTGGCACAAAAATTTGTGGCTTTACTCAAAGCACGCCACCAGTTGAACCTGCCAGTAACCAAACTTTATCAATATCCAAAACCAAAAGACCTTGCTGCGTTTTTGGATGGCAGAAAAACAAACCAGGCTGCTAAAAAAGCAATAAGTAGTTTATCAGCAGATGAAAATAAAGAAGTTGCCATCATTGGTTTGTCGGGGCGTTTTCCCGGAGCAGATTCAATTGATGAATTATGGAACCTTTTAAAAGAGGGTAAAGAGACGACCAGCTTTTTTAGTGATGACGAGTTAGACCCCATTGTCCCGCTCTCCCTGAGAAATAATCCTGATTATGTAAAGGCACGCGGTATTGTAAAAAATGTACAGGCATTTGATCCCTCATTTTTTGGGATTACGCCTAAACTGGCAGAACTGATGGACCCGCAGCAGCGGATTTTTCTGGAAATTGCCTGGGAGGCTTTAGAAAGTGCAGGTTATGCCACAGAAAACCACGGGAACACCATTGGTGTGTTCGCAGGCGTGAGGCACAATAGCTATTATGAAAATAATGTGCTGCCTAACCAAGCCATGATTGACAATGTTGGCAGGTTCCAGGTAGTTACCGTAAATGATAAAGATTATGTGGCCACACGCACTGCATACGCGTTAGACTTAAAAGGTCCGGCGGTAAATGTACAATCTGCTTGTTCTACTTCCCTGCTTGCCGTTGCACAGGCGGTGCAAAGTATCAGAGCCGGGCAATGTGATATGGCGCTTGCGGGTGGTGCAACTATCAACTCTCCGGTAAACATTGGCCATTTGTATGAAGAAGGTGCAATGTTAAGTAACGATGGGCACTGCAGGCCGTTTGATGCAGCTGCAGAAGGTACTGTTTTTAGTGATGGCGCGGGTGTAGTCTTACTAAAAAGCAAAGAAGCTGCGCTTAGGGACGGCGATTTTATTTTTGCGCTGATCAAGGGTGTAGGCTTAAGTAATGATGGTGGCGGCAAAGGGAGTTTTACGGCTCCAAGTGCAGAAGGACAGGCAGAGGCTATTCGCATGGCAATCGACGATGCAGGGGTAGACGCGGCAGCAATCAGCTATATAGAGACCCACGGTACAGCGACCCCGCTGGGAGACCCTATAGAGATCGAGGGATTAAATATTGCATTCGGTGCCCAGCCACTCCATCAATACTGTGCAATTGGCTCGGTGAAGAGTAATTTCGGCCACTTAACTTGTGCAGCTGGGGTTACGGGATTAATCAAAGCAACATTATCATTGCACCATAAGCTCATCCCTGCAACAATTAATTTTGAAAAAACAAACCCCAATATAGATTTTGAACACAGCCCGTTCATCGTTAACACCAGTTTAAAGAAATGGGATGCCCCTAACCGAATTGCAGGCGTCAGTTCTTTTGGTGTAGGCGGCACAAATGTGCATGTCGTTTTAGCGGATTACGAAAATGCAGTTACCGAAAGTTCTGCACCACGCCCGGTCCAGCTCATTACCTGGTCGGCCAAAAATGAAAAAAGCCTAGACCAGTTCGGCGACCGCCTGGCAACAGCGGTTTGCCAGCAGAAAGGCGCCGGATTTGCAGATCAGGTTTATACGCTAAATGCTTTCCGAAAAGAGTTCAATCACCGAAGGTTTGCTGTTGCCACAGATGGTAACGATCTTTTCAATAAGCTGAAAGATCCTGCGAAAGTTTCGTCGCAAATTAAAAAGAATATCCGTGAGGTAGTTTTTATGTTTCCCGGACAAGGATCGCAGTACCTGGGTATGGGCAAAGAGTTATACTTGCACGAGCCGGTGTTCAGAGATGCAATGGAAGAATGTAATAACCTGCTAAAGAAATACATACAAGAAGACCTGCTGACGATCATCTACCCCGATGAGGCAACTGCGGAAGCAGAAGAAAAACTTAAAAACACACGATATAGCCAGCCTGCCTTATTTATAACCGGCTATTCACTGGCAAAACTATGGATGAGCTGGGGAGTTTTCCCATCTGCATTTATCGGACACAGCATCGGTGAATTTGTTGCTGCCTATTTTGCTGGGATATTGAATCTGCAGGATGCCCTGAAGATCATAGCAACACGCGGACAATTAATGAGCGAATTGCCTGCTGGCAGTATGCTTTCTATCAGGGGAAAGGTCGAAGATATCTTACCTATCGTGCCATCAGCTATCTCTGTAGCAGCTATCAATTCGCCCTTATTATTTGTTGTGGCCGGAACATTGGAAGCTGTAGCTGCATTTAGTAAGGTGCTCGACAAAAAAGAAATTGCAAACCGTTTACTGCCAACAAGCCATGCTTTTCACTCTTACATGATGGATAGCGTTGTTGCGCCTTTTAAACAGGCTTTAGCGGATATCACCCTTAATAAACCTGTAATCCCGATTTACTCTACGGTGACCGGAGAAAAACTGCACGATCACCATGCTGTTGATCCCGCTTACTGGGCCAACCATTTAAGGGCCACTGTTCAGTTTGCTGATGCAGCAAAAAATTTATTGGAAGACCATCAGGAGAAAGCATTTTTAGAACTTGGCCCGGGCAATGCAGCGGCTACATTTATCCGTCAGCAGCCAGCGGGCAAAAACAGTGTGGTCATCACTTGCCTGGAGAAACCGGTAAATGATGAGACTGCTTATCATACGCTACTAAAGGCAGCGGGGCAATTATGGCTGAATGGACTGGATATGGACTGGACAGCCTTTTATAAGGGCCAGCATAGAAACAGGGCATATCACTTGCCGACGTACGCGTTTAATAAAACTAACCATTGGGTTTACCCACCCGCACCAGTAAGCTTAACCCCTAATTACACAAAAGAAATTATCCCTCAACCTATACAAATAATACCAGTAATGAGAAAGCAATCACTGATCAGCAAGATAAAGGATATCCTGGAAGATACTTCAGGTATTGAAATGCAGGACGTATCTCCAGAAATGAGTTTCATAGAAATGGGCCTGGATTCTTTACTGCTTACACAGATCTCTATCGCCCTTAAAAAGAATTTTAATGCCCCAATTACTTTTCGCCAGTTAAATGAAGAGTTTAATAATCTTGATCAGCTTGCAGGTTACCTCGATTCGCAATTACCAGCAGAGGTAATACAGCAACAACCACCATTTCAACAGCAATATCAGGTACAACTGCAACAGCCCAATGCTGGTTATGCGCCTGCCCCGGTTTATAGTGCAGAAATAAATGGTTCAGCAATAGAACTGATTAGTCAGCAGTTGCAGCTTTTAGCCAGGCAGCTTGCCTTACTGCAGGGACAACCACAGCAAACTGCCACTGTACCGGCTCCTGCACCGGCCCAATTTATACAACCAAATGTAGCGCTGCCTGTAAATGGTAGTGCCGTGGCGGCAAAACCAGTGTCAGATTATAAAACGGCCGATCTTACACCTGAGGAAATGATTGAGATCAAAAAACCTTTTGGGGCAAGTCCGCGTATAGAAAAACACTCCGCGGCACTAAGTGAGGTGCAGCAAACTTATCTTTCAGATTTAACAGCGCGCTATACTGGCAGAACAAAGGCAAGTAAAACTTATACGCAAGCCAATCGTTCGCACATGGCAGACCCAAGGGTGGTGTCTGGTTTTAAGCCGGCTACAAAAGAATTGGTCTATTCTGTGGTAATCAATAAATCCAAAGGCAGCCGCTTCTGGGATATTGATGGCAACGAATATATAGATGCTGTAAACGGATTTGGTTCCAATATGCTGGGCTATCAGCCTGATGTAATTAAAAACGCTTTACTGGAACAGATAGAAAAAGGGTACGAGATTGGCCCCCAGCACGAACTCGCAGGCGAAGTGAGCAAGCTGATTTGCGAATTTACAGATTTCGACCGCTCCGCATTATGTAATACTGGTTCTGAAGCAGTATTAGGTGCAATGCGTATCGCACGTACCGTAACAGGCCGCTCCCTGATTGTTGCTTTTACGGGTTCTTATCATGGTATTGTAGACGAGGTAATTGTAAGAGGCAGCAAAAAACATAAAACTTTTCCTGCAGCGCCTGGAATCATGCCAGAGGCAGTGCAAAATATGCTGATCCTCGACTACGGAACGGAAGAAACTTTGCAGATTATTAAAGATCGTGCGCATGAGCTTGCTGCCATATTGGTAGAACCTGTCCAGAGCCGCAGACCAGAATTTCTGCCGCTGGAATTTTTAAAAGCGCTTAGGGTAGTGACCGAAAATTCGGGTACTGCGCTGATTTTTGATGAGGTTATATCCGGCTTCCGTTTCCATCCTCGCGGTATACAGGGTATCACGGGCATCAAGGCAGATCTTGGAACGTATGGTAAAGTAGCGGGAGGTGGGATCTCCATTGGTATTATTGCCGGTAAACGGAAGTTCATGGATGCTTTAGATGGGGGCTTCTGGCAGTTTGGTGACCACTCTATACCAGAAATCGGAGTTACCTATTTTGCCGGAACATTTGTCCGCCATCCCCTCGCACTTGCAACAACAAAAGCTTCATTGAACTACATGAAGGAACAAGGCCCTGAGCTGCAAAATTCTTTGAACCAAAAGACCACTTATATCGCCGACTCTATAAACGGGATAATCAAAAGATTAAAAGTACCCATGTTTGTTGCCTACTACGGCTCATTATGGAGAGTAAAATTCATAGAAGAATACCCTTATACAGAACTGTTTTTTACTCTGATGCGCTACAAAGGAATACATATCCTGGAAGGTTTCTCTTGTTTCCTAACCGCTGCACATTCGCAGGAAGATATTGACAAAATCATTAATACTTTTGAAGAATGCCTGCTGGAATTAAAAGCAGTGAATTTTATACCTGAGTATGAGCACCCTGCTGCAGCAACACCAGCAAATACTTTCACTACGCCACCCCTTCCCAATGCGAAGCTAGGGAAAGATAAAGATGGCAATCCAGGCTGGTTTATTAAGGATGAAAAAAACCCAGGCAAATATCTACAAGTAAATTAAACGCAAATTAATGTCCCGCTATATTCTAACCCCAGTTGATTTTAATCCTTTTGAAGATGGAAAGGAAATAGACAAAATTGTAAATACTAACGAGCCGCAAAGAGAGATCTGGCTTTCTTGCGCCATTGGCGGCGATGAGTCAAACTTAGCCTACAATGAGTCTATTTCTTTGGATCTTATGGGAGAAATGCATCCGGATTTTTTTATTGAGGCTATTCATGAGGTGATAGCAAGACATGAGTCATTACGTGCCACAGTGAGCGCAAATGGAGAGTCGCTGCTTATTTACAAGCACCTCCCTTTTGAAACCATGGTGAATGATATCTCGGGTGAGGGCGACCAGCAACAGGTTATTGACGGGTTCATCGCTGCAGCAATGCAAAATGTATTCGATCTCCAGGAAGGTCCGCTGTTCAGGGCATACCTGCATAAATTGAGTGATACCCATTATTTTTTCACTATGGTCAAACACCATGTGATCGGCGATGGATGGTCGACCGGTATTATATTGGAAGACCTAAGCAAGATTTATAATGCTAAGGTTAATGGTATCACATTGCAATTGGACAATGCACCGCAAATCAGCGGCTATGAGGCAGAAATGACTGCTTTTAAAAACAGTCCTGAGTATGCGGAGACCGAAAAATACTGGCTGGATATGTATAAAGGCAAAGTCCCGGTGCTGGATATGCCTACAGATTTTCCCAGACCAGCACGGCGAACTTATCGGGCAAACAGGATTGATCAGGCTATTGCTCCAGAACTTGTAGAGCGGCTTAAGAAAGCAGGAGCAAAATCAGGATGCAGTTTAGTCAATACCCTGCTTAGTGCATTTGAAATATTCCTGCACCTGCAAACCCATCAGCAGGAAATCGTTGTGGGGCTACCGGCTGCCGGTCAGGCTGCAACAGGGTACTTCGGGCTCGTGGGCCATTGTGTAAATGTGCTGCCTTTAAAGAGTTCGGTAAATGACAGCAGTACCTTCAGCGACTATCTTAAACAAAGGAAAAGTGCTTTTTTTGATGCTTATGATAACCAGAAGTTCACTTTCGGACAGCTGGTTAATAAATTAAATATTAAACGCGATTCTTCCCGCATTCCATTGGTACCTGTCCTGTTTAATATAGACATGGGCATGGATAATTCAGTCGCTTTTGAAAAGCTGACCTTTAAGCTGATTTCTAATCCGAGAAGCTACGAAACTTTCGAGATTTTTCTAAATGCAACCGGTTCCAAATCAAGCTTCATCCTCGAATGGTCGTATAACACACAGCTATTTAAGGCAGAAACCATCTATAGCCTATCGGCCGCCTTTGAACAGCTGCTGCAAACCCTTGCTGTTAACCCGGCGATAACGATTGCAGAGCTGGGTGCAGCTCATACAGAGGAGCTGACGTCAAAATTAGCTTTATGGAACAATACAAGCAGGCCATATGATCAAAATGCGATACTACCACAGCTGATCAGCCGCACTGCGTTAAAATACCCTGATAAACTAGCTGTCGTTTATAAAAACGAAAAGCTTACTTACGCCCAACTGGAGGAGCGATCCAACCAGCTTGCGGCCTGCCTGATAGAAAAAGGGATCAAAGGAGGCGACCTGATCGGGCTGGCAACTGATCGTTCTGCGGATTTACTGGTATCCTTATTGGGTATCCTAAAGGCCGGTGCGGCCTATATCCCACTAGATCCGGAGTATCCGCAAGAAAGGATTGAATACATGCTGGAAGATTCAAACGCTAAAATGCTGCTGGTATCAGCGGGTTATCGCGGCAAGTTTCATTCCAGCGCTATAGAGTTAGTCTTAGAGCAGTTAGGGAAACAGCTTACCAACTATCCGGCAACTACGCCGGTGATAAATAGTAAGGGGAGCGATCTGGCTTATGTGCTTTATACTTCCGGTTCTACCGGCAAACCCAAAGGCGTACAAATTAAACACCATAACCTCGCCAACTTTCTGCTAAGTATGCAGGAGGAACCAGGAATGACAGCGGATGATAGATTGCTTGCGGTAACGACGATTTCCTTTGATATCGCCGGACTCGAATTATATTTACCGCTGATCACCGGTGCAGAGCTGATTTTGTGCGACCAGCAAACGGCAAAGGATGGAAGGTTATTGCTTGATCTTATCGAGCAGAAAAATGTAACGGTAATGCAGGCCACTCCTTCTACCTGGGGTATGATGATTGCAGCAGGCTGGGATAAAAAATATTTGCTAAAGGTACTCTGCGGAGGTGAAGCATTACCTAAGGAACTTGCGGCAAATCTATTGCAGCGTACAGCAGAATTATGGAATATGTACGGCCCTACCGAAACCACCATCTGGTCTACTGCAAAACGAATAGAGAATACATCAGGTCCGATTACCATTGGGCGCCCTATACAAAATACACAGGTATTCATTTTAAATGAAGCAAACCAACTGGTCGATCCGGGAACAACAGGAGAGCTGTTTATTGGTGGTGAAGGTGTTGCTGCAGGTTATTTGAACAGACCAGAATTAACTGCAGAACGATTTATTGACCACCCATTTAGCTCAGCAGCTGGACAAAAGTTATATAAAACAGGCGATTTAGCGCGGTTTCTTGAAAATGGAGAAATCCTGCACCAGGGAAGGATCGATGAGCAGGTAAAAATCAGGGGTTACAGAATAGAGCTCGGAGAAATTGAAACACTGCTGTCGCAGCAAGATGGTATTAAACAGGCTGTAGTACTGGCCAGAGAAGACACGCCCGGTGATAAACGACTGGTGGGTTATGTAACTTTACAAGACGAGGAGGTCAAAGACATTACCCCAACGTGGAAAGACCATTGGGATACCATTTATGATATCGCTGCGCAATCACAGGAGGGTGTAGATATCGTCGAACAAAAAATAGATGGTATCGTGCTCGAACAATGGCAGGACAGCGGTACGCTGCTTGCAGAAGCAAAAGAATGGCTCCAGGTATCGGTAGACAAGATAAAGGCTTACCATGCACAAGATATTTACGAGATAGGCTGCGGTGGCGGTCAGCTGATGTTTGAGGTGGCACCTTTCGTCAAATCTTATTTAGCAACCGATTATTCACCCCCTGCAATAGACAAACTAATTGAGAAACTTGATGCCGATCCAGGTAAATGGAAACATGTAAGTGCAAAAAGCTGTGCCGCAGATGATTTCACTGGCATTCCTTTAAAATCATTTGATCTGATTGTAATCCATAGTGTGGCGCAATATTTTCCAGATACGGCTTATTTTCTCCAGGTAATTGAGCAATCTATAAAAAGGATCAAAGACGGTGGATGCCTGTATATCGGTGATATACAAGGGATGAATTGTTTGGAAATGGAGCACGCCATGAACCAGATTACACACTCCAAAGAGGGGACTACACTTGCAGAGTTTCAGGAAATTGTAAATAACAGGGTAAGGATAGAAAATGAGTTTTCGGCCGACCCGGGTTTTTTCTATCTTTTACCTGGTTTAATACCATCTATTACTGCAGTAGATATAGAGTTAAGGAAGGGAGAGCTGGAAAACCAGACGACAAGATATCATTATGATTGTTGGATTTATGTTAATTCGGCACATCAGCAGGTCGAGGCCGACTTACTAATAGATGGCACAGGCCTGGAATCGATAACTGCCTTGCAAGAAAATCTACAAAAAAATCTGCAAAAAAGCGATACCGCAGTGATAAAGGTAAGCAACATCTACAATGCCAGAACCGACCAGGATTGTGCGCTTTTGCAATGGATGGCTACTCATCCGGGTAATACGCCCATAGATCTGATTAAAAGAGAAATGATGGAAATTAACCAGGGTTTTCAACCTGATCTGTTTTGGGATTTGGGAGACCAGCTAAACTATAATACTTATGTAAGCTGGACTACAGATGGTACTGATGGGTTGTTTGATGTGGTATATATTCCAAAGTCACTTCAAAATGCTATTCCAAAAATCCCTGTCCCTGCCTATTTAGAGCGGGCTAAGGCGGCCGATTTTGCCCGTACCCCTATTATAAGTAACGAAGTACATGTTACAAAATTGATACTTGATGGCTGGAAAGATACATTAAGACAACAGCTGCCAGATTACATGGTTCCTGGTGATCTGATCGCACTAAAAGCTTTCCCGCTTACGCCAAATAACAAAATCGATAAAAAAGCCTTTCCAAAACCACAAAGGATTGGCAGTGCCAGTCAAAATGACCAGCTACCGCAAAACGAATATGAAAGAACAATCTCCGAAATCTGGTCGGCCGTTCTCGGTATAGAACTCATCAGCATATACGATGATTTCTTTGAATTGGGCGGTCACTCCCTTCTTGCGGTCAGGGTGATGACAGCCATTGAGAAAGAAACAGGAAAACGCCTTCCGCTGGCTACGCTATTCGAACATTCTACCATTGAAAAGCTAGCAAAAAAACTTCATTCTGATGAAGAGGAAGAATGGGACGCGCTGGTGCCCATAAAAACTTCGGGTTCAAAAGATCCAGTTTACATGATCCATGGTGGCGGCCTCAATGTGCTTTTTTACAAACCTATCGTAGCTTATATGGATCAGGATCAGCCGATATATGGTTTCCAGGCACTGGGTTTAAACAAACCAGCAGAACCAGTCGGCTCATTGCAAGAAATTGCTTCGGCGTACATTGCGGATTTGCTAAAGGTTAATCCCGAAGGGCCATATTGTTTAACGGGCTACTCTTTTGGAGGATTGATTGCTTTTGAGATGGCAAAACAATTAGTGGATAGGGGTAAAAAAGTAAAATTCGTTGGTATTGTAGATACTTATCTAGGTTCTGTAGACGACAAGGTAACTGAAGGCTCTGCTAAATTGACTAAAAAGATCGTGCGTCAGTTTACCAAGATCCCTTTCCTGATTAAATCATTTATCGACTATCCTAAAGACACCTACAATTATCAGCTCAATACACTTAAATATAAAATAAACAGTATATATCCTATCTTCAAAATCTCTGAGACAGCAGAAGTGAAAAATGGAAGCGAAGATCTTACACCTTACGAAACGGAGATTTATAATATCTATGCGGCCGCACACGAAGGGTATCATATTAGCCCGGCACCTATAAAAATCAGCTTGCTGCGTGTAAAGAAGAGGATCTATTTTGTGGATGACCCCATCTACCTGGGCTGGAAAAAGTTCGCTAAATTAGGTGTAGATATACATGAATTACCAGGCGACCATGCCAGTATTTTACATCCGCCAAATGATAGGGAGTTCGCAAGAGTCCTGCAGGCTGCTCTTGACCAAATATAACTTGGAAAATCGCCTGCTAAATATCTCTCCAGCATTTTGCCTCTATGGCGGACAAGGCTTGTCTGCTGCAGAGGCAAACCATCTGTTTAAAATCGATTCCCGTTCGTATTCTGCTGCTATTGATTACGCTTCCGTACTGTCTGACGCAGAATTAACAAAAGCTTCCCGGTTTTATCAGCAAGCAGACAGAGAGAATTATTTGATACGTAAATATGCACTTCGCCAAATATTGGCAAAGTTCCTGGGGCAGCGGCCAGCTGCTATCAAGTTTCACCAGCAGGCAAATAAAAAGCCTGCAATAGCAAACCTGCATTTCAATACTAGCAACACCAAAAACGGGATTGCCATCGCAATTAGTTTTGCCCCCATTGGTATTGATATCGAATATATAGATCCTAATTTTGAGTATACCGACATCCTGCAACAATGCTTTAACTCCCGGGAATCACAATTCATTCAAAAAGGGGTTGATCAAAGAGCGAATTTCTATACTTTATGGACCCGCAAGGAAGCCTTGCTGAAAGCCACTGGGGAAGGGTTAATTGATGATCTTAATCAACTTGACGTACTCGGTGCTTTTTTCAATTATAAGAATGAAAATTACGAACTGAAAAGTTTAAAGTCGGACAATTATATTATCACTACCGCAACGGTCAGCCATCCAGAAAAAATCAGACTTTGGCTATATAACCCTTCTTAAATTTCAATTTTACGCAATAAAAATAAAAAAAAATCTCCCCAATAATCCGGTACGCTAAATCGAAAAAATAGCTCATCTGATAAGTATCAACCAATTCGTCCGACCGTAACAAGGGCTTTAATCATACTTTGAGACTGTATTTTCTATTATATTTGAGATTATCTGCTCTCCGCAGGCACCAAATTAAATCAAATATAGAAATTGGAAGAAACAGCAATACCGTTTTTAAAACACACAAATCTTTCAGCATTAATTGAAGAAAATGCCAGGCAGTTTCCTGATCAGACAGCGGTTATTTATAGAGATCAAAGGCTTACTTATACAGCACTAATCAAGCTATCAAACCAATTTACCAACTACCTTCTTGCCAGTGGCATTAAAAAAGGGGATATCATTGGATTTGCAGTAGAATGTTCTATTGAAATGCTGGTCTGCATGTTAGGTTTGCTTAAGGCAGGTGCTGTGTATGTTCCAATTGACCCTAAGTATCCGAAAGAAAGAATTGAGTACATGCTCAGTGATGCCAATGCAAAACTGCTATTGGTAGCCCATAACAGCAAAGGCAAATTTAATTCCAATGCAACAGAAATAATTATTGAAAATATTTGGGCAGACCTAAACGATTATCCTGCAGCAACACCAAAGGTAACTTTCGATTCTTCCGGACTCGCCTATATTTTATATACATCTGGTTCTACAGGGAAACCAAAGGGTGTAAAGATCACACATGCTAACTTGATCAATTTGTTAACTAGTATAAAGGAAAAACCAGGAATTACACCGGCCGACCGTCTTTTGGCTATTACCACGATATCCTTTGACATTGCGGGTTTAGAGCTTTTCTTACCGCTGATCACAGGTGCAGAATTGCTGATTGCTGATTTGGAGACCGCACGTGACGGACGCTTGCTGCTGGATATGATGGAAAAACAACACATCACGATTATGCAGGCTACGCCAGCTACCTGGCGGATGATGGTGGATGCGGGATGGCATAAAACCTACCCGGTAAAAATATTCTGTGGCGGAGAACCACTGCCAAGAGACCTTGCCGATCAGCTGATTGACAGATCCAGGGAATTATGGAATATGTACGGTCCTACAGAAACTACCATCTATTCAATTATAAAACAGGTTCATAAAGAAGAGATAATTACCATAGGAACGCCTATCAGCCATACACAAATCTATTTGTACAATGAACAGATGGAATTGGTACAAGATGGAGAAACGGGCGAAATATTTATAGGAGGGGCGGGAGTTGCCGCAGGATACTTAAATCAACCGGAACTTACCGCAGAACGTTTTGTGAACGATCCGTTCAGTGCTATTGCCGGAGCCAGATTATACAAGACTGGCGATCTTGGCAGACGTCTTGGAAATGGCGATATCGAATACCTGGGAAGGATAGACCAGCAAGTAAAAATACGCGGGCACAGGATAGAACTTGGTGAAATCGAAAACCTGCTTGCGCAGCATCCGAATGTTAAACAAGCGGTATTAGTTGCAAGAGAAGATAATCCAGGTGACAAACGATTGGTTGCCTACCTGCTATTAAAGAGCACTCCTGAGGTACCAGTCAACAAAAATGTATTAACTATCCCGCGCTCGGTGACAGATAGTTTTAAAGAGCACTTAAAACTGAACCTGCCCCAATATATGATCCCTAATGAGTACATCGTCTTACAATCATTTCCGCTCACCCCAAATTATAAAATTGACAAAAATAAACTTCCTGCACCGCAGCCGAAAACAGGCCCTTTAACTATTTCCCATCTTCCAAAAAACGAAAATGAACACATAATAACCAATATCTGGTCAAAAGTCCTCGCCATTAAATCAGTCAGCACTCAAGACGACTTCTTCGATATGGGCGGCAATTCCCTATCAGCAGTTAAGATGATGGCACAAATAGAACAGCAAACGGGAAAGCACCTTCCTCTGGCAGTACTGTTTGAGAACCCTACCATAGAGAAGCTCGCAAAAAAAATGAGCTCCACCGAAGAAGAAAAATGGATAGCACTGGTTCCTATTAAAACTTCCGGCACCAAACCGCCCCTTTACCTGGTACACGGCGGCGGCTTAAATATTATCCTGTTTAAATCAATTTCCAACTATCTGGATCCTGAACAGCCACTATATGGTCTTCAGGCTATAGGACTCAATAAGCCTGTTCAACTGTTAGATTCTATCGAAGAAATTGCTTCAGTTTACAATGCCGAAATTATAGCGTCTAATCCACAGGGGCCGTATTGTCTGGCAGGCTATTCACTAGGCGGGCTACTTGCCTGGGAGATGGCAAAACAGCTGATTGCTGCAGGCAGGGAGGTAAAGTTTGTTGGTATCCTGGATACTTATGCTGGCAATGGAGATCCGGACGATCAGCCACTGAAAAAGATCCTCTTAAAATTACAACGTCAGTTCAACAAAATCCCATTTATCCTCAGTTCTTTTATTCGCTATCCAAAAGAAGCTGCAGTTTATCAGCTGATGATGTTAAAGCATAAACTATTTGGAAACAATGCAGAAAAGGATTTGCCCGATGCAGAATTTTTCACACCTTATGAAACTGAAATCTATAGATCCTACAGACGTGCACAGTCAAATTATAAACTCATACCAGCAGCCATAGAGATTAACTTGTTTAAGGTAAAAAAGCGGCTCTATTTTCTTTCCGATATGGAGCAATTAGGATGGGGAAAGATAGCCACAAAAGGAGTAAAAGTGAACGTAATTCCCGGCGACCATAAAACATTTCTCTATCCGCCAAACGACAAGGAATTTGCATCTGTCCTGCAGAAAGAATTAGATAAAATATAGCACCCGGCACACTTCAGCAGACTATTTCCTTTTCGACTTTTCCCAAGCTGCACTCTGGTTCTTTTTATAATACCTGATTATCCCGGCAAGCACCGCATAATTCATTACGCAAAAATAATAAGGTATAAATAATGCTTTTACCCTGATATTCCTGCGTTCAAAATATAAACCAGTTAGACTTAGCAGATAAAAACATACCTGTAATACAAAAAACACCTGGTAAAACAAAGACTGTGTCTGCACCGCAATCAATGCATTCAGAATAAAAACCAGAAACAAGAGAAACGGTGTGATCGTCCACCGCAATACCCTGTGGCTAATATATTGGAAAGTAAATACTGGATTACGGAATGGATTTGCTGCTTTCTTTAAACGCAGGATTGACTGTATACCACCGGCAGCAATTCTGATTTTTCTCTTTAACTCTTCCTTCACATCTGCCGAAGCCGTTTCCATCGCATAAGCATTAGGCTCATAAGCAATGATAGAACCCTTTTCAGCAATACGCATTGCAATCATATGGTCGTCTATAATCGTATCACTTTCTACAGGCTGATACAGCGCCGTACGGATACTAAACAACTCCCCCGCAGCGCCTACATTAGAATAGAGTGCATAATCCCATTTCTTTAACTTTGACTCATATTTCCAGTAAAACCCCTCTCCTGCCGAACTTGCATCTGCAGAAGCCTCTACCAAAATTCTTTTTTCGCCCGCTACTGCACCCACTTTTGGATTCTGGTAATGCTTTACCAGCTCATTGATTGCTTCTATATTTAAAAAGGTATTTGCATCTGTGAAAACAGTAATTTCTCCCGTAATGTAGGGTATTGCCCGTTTAATTGCCGCCATTTTACCGGCCCTTACATCTTCATGCAGCAATGTAACTTCATTAAACCCCCTAATGATATGTTCTGTACGGTCAGATGAACCATCTGTTATAAAAATAAGCTGTATTTTATCTTTCGGATAGTTGAGCCGTAATGTGTTTCCTATTTTTTCTTCTATAATATCTTCCTCATTATACGCAGCCACCATCACCGTTACTGTCGGCAAAGGATATTCAGTTTTGAAAACAAAAGGCTTTGTAAATAACCCTTTGATCTTAACCAGTATAAAAAGGACAAACCCGTAACCAACAAATGTGTAAACGATCAGAAAAATGCTGATCCAGAAAATTATAATCATCAATATCTATATTTTAAACCCTAGTTTAGTGCTGTTCTTCGAATGCGTAAGGTTCCAGAAAATCCCTCGAAATACCCAATTAATTAAATCTTTCCGTCCTTTTCTAAGATATAAAAATATCTGTTTTGGACAAGCGATGCCGATGTAATAAAGGCTAAATAAGAGCGTGTTGAACATCCCGGTGTTTCTGCGGATAAACAGCATCCTGTTCCTTGTCATAAAATAAGTTTTAATCGCGCTGTCTTTACCTACACTCATCGATTCCTTATGGTAAACCTTTGTACGCCCCGTAAACCAGATCTTTTTCCCTGCCCTTCTAAATTTCTCGCACCAATCCAGTTCCTCGTAGTATAAAAAGAACAGATCATCCATTAAACCAATCGTTGTAAGATCGGCCTTACGGCACATCATCGCCGCACCATGGCAATAAGCAGTTTCCCTGCTGTCTGCATCATATTGCCCTTTGTTAATTTCCATACTCCCTATTCCACTATTCCTGCAGGTCAGGTAATCCATTTTGGTAAAACCCGCATATTGGATCACGTCTGGCGCATCATAGAAAAGCAGTAATGGGGAAACCATACCAATTGCAGGATTACGGTCCAGCTCACCACTAAGTTCAGCGATCAGGTTTTCAGTAATTTCTGTATCATTATTCAACAACAGCAGATAATCGCCTGTGGCTACTTTTATCCCGAGGTTATTTCCCCCGGCAAAACCTAAATTTTGCTCCGAACGGATATAAATCAGTTCCGGATATTCCTTAATAAAATCAGCATGATGATCTTCCCTGCTCCCATTGTCTACCAAAATCAACTCTACAGCAGCAGTATCTGTATTTAACTTTACAGATTTTAGAAAATCGATCGTTACCTGGGGCTGATTAAAATTGACAGATATTATGGAGGTGCGCTTCATTCATTGTAAAAGTAATATTTTGTATCAGAATTTCCTCCCTTACTAAAAAAATACTCCCACAGGTATAGATTGTCCCTTTTGCCCCCGAATCACCAAAGCCCTTTCGATGGCACTATATTTTACGATTATTGTATACTAATCAAATGAAAATGCGAGTTGCACATCTTATTTTAACGTATACCAATCCCCTGTTAACTGAAAGGCTGATCAGGAAAATACAACATAGAAATGCTGATTTTTATATCCATGTAGACGAAAAAAACGATATCAATCAGTATCTGTATCTAAAAGGCTTTTCGAATGTATATTTTATCAAGAAAAGAGCCAACTTAAAATGGGCAGGGTTTAGCACAGTATTGGCAACATTTAGTTGTATCAAACAAATTGTTGCCACAGGCATCCATTACGATTTCATAAATCTCCTTAGCGGTCAGGATTATCCGATAAAAAAAGCCCATGAAATAGATGATTTCTTTCAGCACCATATCGGCAGCGAATTTCTAAGCTATCGCGATATAAAGAATGACTGGAAAGAAGGGCTGATCCGTATGGAGAAGTATTTCCTGAACGATTATCAATTTACAGGGAAATACCTGCTGGAAAAATTGCTAAGCAGCGTCCTTCCAAAAAGAAAGATCCCTTATGATTTGCATCCCTACGGGAAATCTATGTTCTGGATCCTTAGTCCGGAAGCCGCAATGTATGTAGTCAATACTGTGGAACGCGACAAAAAACTGCGTCAATTCTTTTCCCTGTGCTGGGGGACCGACGAATTTGTATTTCAGACCATCCTGATGAACTCTCCCTACAAAAACAGGATCGTTAATAATAACTACCGCTACATCGACTGGTCGGCCGGGGGGGCGAGTCCAAAAACACTCGACATCAGTGACGCCACGCGGCTTTCCCAATCAGACATGCTTTTCGCAAGGAAGTTTGATTTGATAAAGCACCCGGAAATAATCGATTTTATTGACAAGCAAATCCTATCCCATGGCACACCTCATAAACATACAAACATTTAAAGACAGCAGGGGAATCCTGACTGTCCTTGATAGTATTGTGCCTTTTCAAATTAAAAGGCTCTTTTATATTTATGCTGTTGACGATACCCAACGGGGCGGGCACCGGCACCGTGAAACTTACCAGGCGGCTATCTGTATTAAAGGATCTTGCAAAATAACGAACAATAATAGCCATGTAACAGAAGTATTTTATCTCAATACCCCAGAAAAATGCTTAATGCTTAATCCGGAAGACTGGCACGTTATGCATAGTTTCTCTGCAGACGCCATACTGCTTGTACTTGCTTCAACTCCATTTGATCCACTAGACTATATCTATGAACCGTATGATACCTTATGAAAGCCTAAAAATATTAAACAGCCAGTTTGAGGAACAGCTAAAGATTAAATTTTCACAGTTTTTGCAAAAAGGATGGTATATCCTTGGGGAAGAAGTAACCATGTTCGAAAACGAATTTGCCGCATGGCACAAGGAAGAATATGCAGTTGGCGTAGCCAATGGCCTGGAGGCGCTTATTCTCTCGCTCCGCTGCTGCGACCTGCAGGCCGGAGCAGAGGTGATTGTTCCTTCAAACACCTACATTGCCACTATTTTAGCAATTATCCACTGTGGCTTTTCACCCGTTCTTGCAGAACCTGACATCCATACTTACAATATCGCCCCGCAAGCCATTGAAGCTGCATTAACTGATAAAACGGCAGCAATAATTGTTGTACATCTTTATGGCCTGTGCTGTGACATGGATGCTATTATGCAAATTGCCAAAGCCCGCAATTTAAGCGTGATAGAAGATTGCGCACAGGCACATGGTGCAAAATACAAAGACAAACTAGCTGGCACTTTTGGTGATTTCGGGGCTTTTAGTTTTTATCCGACAAAAAATCTGGGTGCGCTTGGTGATGGAGGGGCAATTATATGTAAAACAGCAGGACATGCACAGAAACTAAGGCAGCTGCGCAATTATGGATCGGAAAAAAAGTACCATAACGGGATAGTCGGTTATAATTCAAGACTTGATGAATTACAAGCCGCTTTTTTAAATGTAAAACTTCCCTATCTTAATGCGATCAATACCCATAAAAGAAAGCTAGCTGCTATATACGCAGCACAACTAGACAATTGCTTTATTAAACCAGTCGGCCACCAGGATTATTACCATGTGTACCACATTTACAATATCCGCCATCATAAAAGAGATCAACTGAAACAATACCTGGCTGATCATCAAATAGGCACAGAAATCCATTATCCTGTTGCCCCTCAATACCAGCCTGCCTTAAAGGGCTATTTGAAAAACTACAACTACCCTATTGCAGTAGCTATTCATCAGACAACGCTTAGCCTGCCTTGTTCATTTGCCCATACAGAAGAGGAGATTTACGAGGTATGTGCAACTATCAATCAATTTACAGGGTAGAACCACAACTACAGTAGTCCAGCTATCCACGTTATGGGATATGCAGCTGTAAATGTTGAGTAAATTCCTCATATCAAAATCTTGTTTAAAGAAAATTGCGTTTAAAAAAAACATTCTTGCTACAATCATAAACATAATATATTCCACTTATTAGCTGTTCATTCTACAGAAATGAATACTTAAGTGAATAGCATGTATATAAATAGCAAACCTTTGAAAAACTAGTATTATTTTGGGCACGGTATTAGAACATAACAATACTATATTCCGCCTGCTAATGTATAAACCCACTACTATTTCATCGAAAAGGTCTGGTGCACTGGATTTATTAAGATTTGTCGCTGTTTTAATTGTTTTCTTCGGCCATTACACAGATACTTTCAATTATATATACCGTATCGTTCCCGAAAACCTTAAATATTCTCCAGTCTCAAAATATGCAAGCTTAGCATTGCTTATTTTTTTTATGGTAAGTGGTTATGTGGTAACAATGACCTCTATAAAGAAGGGCATTAAAGAATTTATAGTGACCAGGCTCTCCAGATTGTATCCTTTATTTTGGGTAAGCTGCCTTATTGCATTTATTTTACCAAGACTGCCATTTTTAAACCATAGCTATTTAGCTTATTCAACTTTTAAAGAATTTCTGGTTAACCTCACGATGATACCATCCGTATTTGGATACGCCATGATAAATCCGGTTTTTCATACGCTATTGATAGAACTCGTATTTTACTTCTTCATTGCAACGATCATCATCTTCAAATGGTGGAATAAAATAATTACTGTCATCTCAGTAATGCTCATCCTGTCTGTAGCCAGCCTTTTTAAGGAAGATATGCCTGTACATATCATTATTACTCCATTTTTAGGTGGAATGATTTTTTACCTAATTAGTATAAACTACGCCAGCAAATTAAAATTATATTCCCTTTTATCCGTTAATTTCTTTTGTGCACTAATGAGTGCTAGGCCTTTGGCCCAACAATTAGATGTGTTTTACAAAGTAGCTGGCAGTCATAATGTATGGATAATGATGTTTATTATTACTCTCATTTATATCAGTTTTTTACTAATTTCATTAAAAACAATAACCATTCGAAGTCGCCCTTCTCTTCAGCTTTTAGGTGAGATCGCCTACCCTTTCTATCTTTTTCATATTTACTTTTTATGTTTTTACTACTATTTTAGAAATAGCATACAGGCAGATCTTTTATTGTATGGTATATTATTGGCGGCGATCGTAAGTTCATGGCTAATAAATATCCTGATCGAAAAACCATGTTCGAAATTAGCTAGTAAAGTGCTATATTTCATTTTTAGAATATTTGAAAAGAGGTCAAAAAAAGAGGACTATGATAAAATAGACCTATTAAAAGTGCCATAAAATGTTATTTTTGTTGGTTATATGCTTGAATAAAATCAAGTAGTTCAATTTTATCCATCCGCTGCAATGATTAGATCATTTACCAACAAAGTTCATAAGTTCAGTACCAATCTAAGTATTTTAAGAATCCTGAAGATGATCTGGAGCGGCTCCAGAGAATGGACAATAATTTCTATCGGGTTTATCATTATAGAAAGTGCGTTATTTTTTGCCTCTTTTTATCTGGTTAAGATATTAATTGATACCATTGCCAAACACGGAATAACAAATGCACAAAATGAGCCAAATGTTATAAAATACCTGATTTTATCATCTGTATCTGCCATTTTATATGCTGCTGTAAAGGCTGTTTCCAGTTACGTTACCGAGAAACAATCTGGTAAAGTAGTCGAATATATCGACGATAAAATTCACACTAGTGCCATTGGCCTTGACTTATCCTTTTATGAAAGTCCGGAATATTTTGACATTTTAAAAAGGGCGAGGGATATGGCTTCTGACAGGCCTAATCTGATCGTGTTCACTATTGTTGATATTACCAAAAATGCAATTAGCCTGGTGCTGATCGGCACTATGCTGGTTACGATAGACTGGCGCTTATTTCCTATCCTTGCGCTCTTCGTTATTCCAACATTTTGGGTAAGGATAAATTTTGCCGATAGCCAAAATGCACTTCGTCTTGCCCAAACTGCAATGGAAAGGAAATCAAGCTACCTAAGTTCACTGCTTACATCCGACGTTCATGCAAAAGAAATAAGGGGCTTTGGATTGGGCAACCACCTCAAAAAAATGTATGTGGAAATCAGGCTCGCACTTTTAGCAGGAAGATTAAAAATCAGTAAACAAAGAACCTACAAAGAACTCCTTACCTCAATAATTGGATCAATGGGTTTTCTAGCTTGCGTAGCCTATATCGCAATTGGCAGTATCCATGGGGTAACAAGCATCGGTGATATCACCTTGTTTCTTGTCGTTTTCCCACAGTCATTTACCGTTATGCAAACCCTGTCTTCGGGCATATCTACACTGTACCAAAACAATGTTTTTGTAAGAAGTATTTTTGAGCTATTTGATTTAAGGAGCAGCCTGGCCGAAAACCCTGATCCTAAGCCTATACCCGATGTTCCCCAAATTGATCTGGAACTGAAGAATGTAAGTTTCATTTATCCGCATGCGGATAAAAATACGCTGACGGATATAAGTTTAAAAATGCCTGCAGGCAAAATTATCGCAGTAGTGGGCAGCAATGGAGCAGGTAAATCTACACTGATTAAACTACTCTGCCGCTTATATGATCCTACTGGCGGAGAAATAACTTTAAATCATACAGATATCAGGGATTTCAGTAGTAGCGACTACCAAAAACAAATCTGTGCTGTTTTCCAGGATTTCGGAAAATATAATGTAAGTGTTGCCGATAATATCCGGTTCGGAGATATCCACCATCGTCGCGACCATAGCGAAGTGGTGGAAGCAGCAATAAATTCTGGTGCAAATTTATTTATAGATCAGTTTCCTGCAGGCTATGATACAACTATGGGCCGTATCTTTGAAGACGGACACGAAGTAAGTATAGGGCAATGGCAGAAACTCGCTATAGCAAGGGCTTTTTTCAGTACTTCGCGCTTTATTGTACTCGACGAAGCGACTAGTGCCCTGGATGCTACAGCAGAAAAAGAACTATTCGATTCCTTTAGAGAGCGGATCGGGAACCGGGCGGCATTAATTATTAGCCACAGACAGTCGGCCGTAAAACATGCCGATTATATTTATGTACTATCCCAGGGCAAAATGGCAGAATCAGGCACCCACCAGGAACTCATTCAGCTTAAAGGAGAATATTATCATTTATTTAACAACGATAGCACAACAGCATAATTTATGCAGAAAATACTTATAGTTAGCACCTGTAGCGAAGATTGGGGAGGCAGTGAAGAACTTTGGGGCAGAAGCATACCTCCGCTACAAGACGCTGGATGTAAAATTGCAGTTGTAAAGTATCATTTAAATAAGAATCACCCGGAGTTTGTAAAGCTCGCCCAGAGGGGAGTTGATCTACTCGAAATTTTCCCGCATGGATCAATACCAGCAAGGATTAAAAAAAAATTAGTCAGATCAGGTATCAAGCTTGGTAAAGCTTTTAAACTGATTCCAGAAAAAGGAGAAGACTTCAGCCCATTCATTAAGATCCTGAAGCAGCAAAATCCTACATTAGTCATCATTTCCCAGGGGATTAATTTTGATGGCCTGAAGTTAGCTTATCAATGTTTGTTACTGAATATACCTTATGCAGTTATCGCACAAAAAGCAGTAGATTTTTATTGGCCTACTAAAGAGGACCGCGGCCCCATGCTGGAAGCCCTGCTGCATGCAAAAAAGTCATTTTTCGTTTCCCATCATAACTTACGCTTAACGGAAGAACAATTCGGTCAGCGTTTACCTAACGGACAAGTTATTTTTAATCCGGTTAAACTATCCGGTCAGCTGGTACCCTATCCTAAAACAAAAGATAGTTTCAAATTAGCATGCCTGGGCAGGTTATTTATATTAGACAAAGGACAAGATATCCTGGTCAGGATACTAGCAGAGCAAAAATGGAGGGACCGCCCGGTGATGATTTCCTTTATTGGAAAAGGGATGGATGAAAATGGCCTGAGAGATATGGCCGCCCTGCTAAACGTCACACAAGTAGAATTTAAAGGACAGATTGATGATGTGGAAAATATGTGGAAAGATTACCATGCGCTGATCCTGCCATCCAGAAGTGAAGGCCTCCCCCTATCCATGGTAGAAGCTATGTCTGCCGGCAGGCCAGTAATTATTTCCAATGCCGGTGGCAATACAGAATTAGTAGAAGAAGGGAAAACAGGATTTATTGGTTATCCTAATGAAGAATCTTTTGGACAAGCCATGGAAAATGCCTGGAATAAAAGAGAAGAATGGGAACAAATTGGAAAAAATGCGGCAGCATATGTAGCGCAGCATGTACCTAAATCTCCCGAAAAGGATTTTGCAGCTTTAATTTTAGAACTGCTATTAGCTTAAACTGCTTTACTATGGAAAGTCCGTTAGCATTAGATCAGAGCCTAAAAAGAGGGGCTATTTACCTCCATCAGCACCAGTTTCCAAACGGGGAATTTTGCTGTTATGTAAGTAGCGAAGACCATATGAAAGATACTGTACTTTACAGCAGTGTTTTCCCTACTTCACTGATCTGCTATTCCCTGCTATCGCTTAAACATATCCCTGAAGTAAACGACATTCTGCAATTATCAGCAAGCTTTCTGCAATTTCAATCTATGCGTGCAGGTGTATGGAACCACTTTACCTCCTGGTCGCCTTTGTTCCCGCTCTGCCCTGCTGATGTAGACAATACAGCTTGTGCCTCAAAAGTCCTGCAAGCTTTAAAAAGGGACTATCCTGATAACCGGGAAATACTGCTGGCCAACCGCAGCCCATCAGGTTTGTTCTATACCTGGTTTACATTAAGGCCAAATAAGGTAAAGATTAAAGATTATTGGCTGCTGATATTGAGAGAATTTAAAAACCCAATACAATCGCTTGCATTTTGGCATAAATTTGAATGCAACCGCAATGATATCGATGCTGTGGTTAATGCCAATGTGCTTTTCTATCTTGGTTTACAGGAAGAGACCAGACCCATCGTCAGCTATATCCTGGAAATCATTAAAAATAATAACGAAGATGATTGTGATCTCTGGTACCGGAACCCATTTACTATTTATTATTTCTTCTCTAGGATTTATAAAAATTATAATGCTGAACTGGAACCAATAAGAAAGCCAATAACTGACCGTATCCTGGCTGCAGCAAAAGAAAATGGAGCCATAGGTGAAAGTATACTGGATACAGCAATGGCGATCATTAGCTTAATCCAATTAAAACAATATTCTCCAATTATTGAAAAAGCAGTAGATTTCCTGATAGGGGAACAAGCTGATTACGGGAACTGGCCGCGGTGGGCAGTTTATTATGGCGGACCGAAAAAACTCAGTTGCTTTGGCTCAGAAGAAATGACCACTGGCTTTTGCCTGGAAGCGATTGCATTATATCAATTAGAATTGCGCACGTAAATGAAGGTATTTAACGTTATCCGGTCACAAGAATGGTGGGCACATAAACTGCCGCCTTTACTTGCTATTGCTTTTGCAACCGTACTGATGTCGCCCGTGCCGCTATACCGTGTTGCACTCTGGTCGGTTTTCCTGTTAAGCTCCCTCGTTGTAGGTGCAATATATGTTAGTGTGATCAATGACATCACTGATTTGGAAGAAGATATTGCCAGTGGCAAGTCAAATCGCGTACAGCAAATCCCTGAACAATATAGGTGGATCATACCTGCAATCTGCATACTTCTTGGCTTCGTATCTGGTTATTTTCTCTACCCGGATATATTATCCTGCTGCCTCTATCTCTTATCATGGATTGTATTTAGTCTGTACTCTATCAAACCTGTCAGGTTAAAGAACAGGGGGATCTTAGGGGTATTGGCAGATGGCTGCGGATCGCATGTATTTACCAGTTTACTTATGGTTTCCAGTATGTGTTACGTTACCCATCAGCAAATCGACTGGGTGTGGTTCACCGCTGTTGGTGTTTGGGCACTTACTTATGGATTAAGAGGTATCCTTTGGCATCAATTTGCAGACCGGGAAAATGATATTAAGGTGAACCTCAATACTTACGCGAGCAAAATCAATCCACTGACTTTTAAAAACAAATCAAATCTTCTGATCGTTACAGAGTTAACCGCACTGGCGGTAATCTTATACAAGCTTAACCTAAGTTTACCAATAATTGGCCTGCTTTTATATCTGTTGTTATTATTTTTACGGTACAAGCTGAATAAGACACAAATCATAACGATCATTAAATACAATGATCAGCCATTTCAAATTTTAATGGCAGACTACTATCAAATGTTATTTCCAATATCATTATTAGTTGCAGCATCATTAAGAAATCCATTAAATTTAATTGTCTTGGCGGTTTATATTTTTCTGTTTCCATATGTATTATGGCTTGCCATTTATGACTATCTATTCTTCGCAAGATCACTATTAATCAAAAAATACCGCCATTTTTAAAGCTGTTATATGAATATTTATCAACTCCGCTCTTTACTTACAAAAGCTGGCGCTAAACATTTTGCCAAACGGGTATATCATTTTTCTAAACGGGTAGCGCGTAAAGGGATCAATATAATTACAAACAAGAAAAGAGAAGAAAGGTTAATTTTTACCTTCGGAGGGAGAAATGATAACTGGCCAACTATAGGGCGCGACTCTTACCAGAATGATGCTAATTTCAGGTCTGTTATAAAAACCTGCAATTCAATTTTAACAACAATGGGAGGATCGGAGATCCTATCCTATTTTGAAGGACCTGCAAATGCAAATTATTTTGATGATGAATCTAAATACACTTGTATTACTGCTATTCAATTAGCAACTGTAAAAAAATATGATGAGCATGGTGTTTATCCAAGTGCCGTGATGGGTGTAAGCCTGGGGGAGACAGCTGCTGCCTTCGCAGCAGGGGCACTGACGCTCAAAGAATCATTAAGTGCATCATTAGGTTTCATGACGATTCATAAAACGCTGGATATGGACTACCGGTTTATCTTTCTGAACTTGGATTTTGATTCTGCACAGGAATTTTGCAATCATAGCCCTGTCTGGACAAATATCATTTTTGAAGATAGCCCCCATGCAGTACTTATTGCTTGTCATAAAGATGACCTCAGTCAATTAGAAGCGTTTTTTACAACTAACCAGTTAAGTTTTAAACCGGTGACTGAAAAGACCTATTATCCTTACCACAGTGCCAGAATAAGGGCCCACGGCACGATGTTAAAAGAATTTCACAGAGAAATAGAACCAAAACCTTTAAGATGTGATTATTATTCGCCTACCCTTGGGCGGATGATACCAAAGAACACCATTTTACCTTCAGATTATTGGTACAACCTGGTCTGTGCCCCTGTGTTATTTTCTGCAACGCTAAAAAACGTGCTCGCTGATGGATATCAAACATTCCTTCAAATTGGCCCCCCGGCAATTTCTGACCGCCAATTATCAACCTCAGCACAAGGCTTGAAAATTAAACTGATCAACACCTATCAGACTGAATTTAATGAAATAGCCTATGATCAATTAATTTATAAAAAGCTGTCTAAAATAAAATTCCAACAAACTGATTTTAATGTTGATGAAGCAACGATCTTAAACGATTTTAAGCAAACTGTCAATATATACACTGCTGAATCTGATCAGCATTTCGAATATTTAAGAAAAAATGGACCAATACACTTTTTACCACAGCACAATGCCTGGTTATTTTTAGGTTATGATGATATTGAAAATGCATTAAAACAACCTGAAGTATTCTCCAGCTCCATTCTCAAAGGGTATGATCCAATACTATTAGGTGCCGATCCTGATGTGCACAAGGTAATCCGGACTTTACTCCAGCCCTTGTTCTCTCCTGCAGTTATTTCTGATCTGGCAGAGTTTACAAAAACTACTGCAGAGGAATTATTAACTACGCTTTGCCAGCAAGAGTCTTTTGATTTTGTAAAAGATTATGCAGACCCATTATCTTTATTAGCGCTCTGTAACTTTTTTGGCCTCTCCTCTGCAGATGCCAACCGGATGTTAGTATTTACAGGAAAAGATTATCATAATATGCTGTACTGGCAACGTTTAGATGAATTTTTTAATGAAAATTTTGATACTATCCTGCTAACTAAAACAGATAGCCTGTGGGGCAAGCTTAGAGAGTTGGTAGAAAAAGAACAGTTTGCTTTTCCTGATGCAAGCAGTTTGCTACGGATCATATGGACTGCAGGAATGGCTACAACAAGTGCACTGATCAGTACGGCTATAAACATAGCTATTAATGATCCTGAACTTGCTGAACACACGCATTCGGATGAGAAATTAATATCAAAATTCATTGAAGAATGTTTGCGCCTGCAAACTTCTATCACTTCAGTACATAGAATAACTACACAAGCAGTAACCATAGGTACACAAGTAATACCAGAGCAAGCAATGATATTGCTTAATTTAAGAAGTGCAATGAGAGATCCGGGACACTATACAAACCCTCATGAATTTTCGCTAAAGAGACCTGCAAAAAAACATTTGGCATTCGGCACAGGCATACATCAGTGCATAGGAATGGGAATAGCCAGGGCAGAGGCACGAAGTGCACTACAAGTTGTTTTATCACAACTCCCACAGCTTAAAGGTTATTTGTATAGCAATCCGGAATATAGCAAAGGATCAGATTTAGTTTCCATGACATCTTTAAAAGCCGTAAAAGCTAAATGATATTATTGATATAGGTTACATATAAAATTAATTAATAAACAAAATAATTGAGCACTTTTAAAATCACTCTTTTAAGGAGTGCAAATCAATACTTAAAAGATAGCTATAGCATTATTTTTCCTTTAATCTTGTTTTAATTTCGAACACAACACGCTATCTTTATACATTACAAATAATTAACAGCAGACCTCTCTTTTTAAGAATATAAATTAATGGAAGTTAACGCCATCGTAACAATTATAATTCCAACCTTCAATAGAGAAAGAAAGCTTCCGGATGCTATTAATAGTGCGTTAAGTCAAACTTATCAGCATACACAAATTATTGTAATCGATGATGGTTCAATTGATAATACTGCGGAACTTGTCAAATCATATCCACAGGTAGAATATTATTATAAAAAAAACGGTGGTCAGGCCTCTGCACGGAACCTTGGTTTAAGTCATGCAAAAGGTTCTATCATTGCTTCTTTAGATTCAGACGACATCTGGTATCCGGATTTTTTGAAAAATTGTGTAGAGAAGCTGGAAAGTGATCAGTTGGATTTTGTATTTGCAAATTGGGACCAGGATGCCAAAGGCGGGGAAACATGGGATTTTTTAAACAAAGACCCGTTCCTTACGCCATATATGCCCAAAGTTAAAAATGGGTGGATAGATTTAGATAAAGACGAAGTAAGGGAACTTTATATTATATCATGCCCCTCTCCCTCCTCTTCCTTAATTATCCGTAAATCGTCAATTGTATCAGGCTGGGACGAAGATATGAACATTGGTGACGATTGGTGCATGTATCTTGAAGCAATCCTTACCAAGGGCTGTAAAGCCGCGTTTACGCTTACCAAATTATGGCATAAAAGGGTAGACGAGATTAATATCTACGATGGCCGTAAGTGGAGTGAGGTATTGGAATTTTTGTTTATTGCTGATGTAAAAACAAAACTTATTAAATTTCAGGGCCTCCTGACTAAAAAAGAAAAACAAATACTTCAGGAAAGGTATATGGCAGGCCTTGTAGAATTTGCCAAACACAACTTAATCAGGGAACTGAATATTAAATATTCTTTTCTTTTATTGGTAAGATCTTTTGCGGTAAACATTCCTTTCACCTTAAAAGAAATACCAAGAGTATTTATAAAAGGTCTCCATGGAAAAGTTAAACTTCCCCAGAAGGCAGTCCCCCCTATTAAATTAGGAAAGTAATTCCTGAAACTAATTTACACCACAATGAGAGTCGCACATTTAATCATGGTACATAAGAACCCAGCTCAGGTTTTGAGACTGGCGGAAAAGCTTCAGCATCCAAATTTTGACATTTATATACATGTTGACGCTAAAATTTCTATTGATCAGTTTGAACTTTTAAATAAAGTTCCTAATCTGTATTTTATTAAAAATAGAAGTGAATGTAATTGGGGTGGTTTTAGTTTATTCCAATGTATAGTTGACTGTCTGAAACAGATTCTGCAATCATCAACTAAATATGCATTTATAAACATGATCAGCGGTCAGGATTATCCATTATACAATTCACAATACATCTACGATTATCTGGAACAGAGAGAAGAAACTATTTTCCTTTCATTCGAAGATTCAAGCGATTCGGAATGGTGGAAAAAAGCAGCTACCCGGTATGAAAAATATCATTTCACAGATTTTAACATTAAAGGAAGGTATTTTGTGGAAAGAATGGTCAACCTCCTTACGCCTAAAAGGACATTCCCTGAAAAATTAGAACTTTATGGTGGCAACAAATCGTGTTGGTGGATATTGACGAATGATAGTGCAACCTATATAATTGATAAACTAGAGAATAGTCCAAAACTGTTATCATTTCTCAAATATTGCTGGGGAACGGACGAGTTTGTAATTCCGACACTGATTATGAATTCCACCTTTAAGGGTAAAGTAGTAAATGACAATCTTCGCTACATAGACTGGTCAGAAGGCAACGCTCATCCAAAACTATTAGAAGCGGATAATTTAGCCGAGATCTGCAATTCAAAAATGTTGTTTGCGCGGAAATTCGATACCGAACTGGACAGTGAAATCCTTGATCAGATTGATGCCCGGCAGTAGGCTCCTATCCTACTTTATTTACAGCTACCGGACGCTGCATTTTACTTGTTAGCGCATGGTACAAATTTCTATAAAGCTTTAAATTGAAAGGATTTTTTAGAATAAACTGACCTGTTTTCTTAAAAGCATAAACCCAGGATTTAAAGTCGATAGCAATTTCAATTTGTTCAAGGATCAAGTCATTTTTAACTGCCTTCATATACTCGCGTGTCTTTTTCTTAATATATTGGTTGCTATTATATAGCTCGTCTTTACCAACTCTTAAATCAGTTACCAATAACTTGTCTAACAACCTCTTCTGTCTTTTCCCCCAATAATGGAAAATATAACTGTCCGAAGCACTGATGTCAGTTTTACGTTGCAGGATAAATGAAAAAGCCAATTGCTCACAAATAAACCACTTGGAATTAGCAAAGAATTTATCAGTCAGGTTTAAAACATCTAGCATATAATAGGCAAAATCACCCGGCAATCCCAATACTCCAGAGTTCCAGCTGTAATCTTGATCACTAAAAGAAATTGCTTCTGTACCTACCTTAAATGCCCGGTTCTTTATGTATTTAATAAAGGCTTTAGGAAAATGCCCCTGATTAAAGGTGGTAAACATTTCCAAAGACTCTTCAATAGCATATTCACGGACATGCATAATGCTTTTCCCTGATTTAAGATTACTAATCAACTGACTAGCATCTGCGGCGAAAAAAGTATCAGAATCAATGAATAACTGATCCTGGTCAGGATGATTTTCAAATGTTAATTTGATTACCGAGACTTTAATACGATGAATAAATTGATCTTTTCCTTTCATCTCCTCCAACAGTTCTGGAGAAAGAAGATAATAGTCTATTTCGTATGCTGACAGAAAAGAGTGAAAAAATTCAGGTTTATCTGTATAAATAATTATCCTGGTAGAATCCAGCAGGTCCTCGCACCAGGAAAAAAAACTTAAAATACTAAATATCGCCCTTCTATATTCTAACTCATTGCCATACGAAAGGTAAACCAGATTTCTATTTACCATTAGATTAAAGTATATTTTTCATTGAAATGATTAAGTTTTTCCAAATTCAGCGTTAAATGGTCTTTATCACATTTGCAAATATTATGCCTTAGAAAACTTACTTAGCTTATTCTTAATCCTGGATCTTAGATCATAATCTCTAATCTTCCTTTTAATTACCATTAGATTCTGGTTGATTGGATTTCCTATCCTGTAAACTCTGTTACTTTTTACATGTAATAATTGCATACGGCCATATTTGCGATAATTTTCGGGTTTTACACCATACCGATCTATGATAGCCTTCCACTCTTCATTTGGATCAACACCAATTTTAACATAAAGCTCACCGCCACCAACAGGAAGCGTATGCCTCATGACTACAGTGTCAAAAATCACCATTTTGTCCTCCGCATACCCCAGTAACTTTGCCCAGACAGAATCAAAACCCCAACTAGAACGGTTCTCTATAAAAGTAGGAAGAACAGTTTTTAAAGTAGCGCTGTCAAATAGAGGGGCCATCACCTCGATTTGCCCTACATACCTTAAAAAACAATCATTCTGTTGCTTAAAGATCGGCCAGCTGCAAAATGAATCGTGTGATAAGGCAGCACAGCTAAGGCTTGCCTGAAAAACCCGGTTTAAAAGAAATAATTGATTGATAGACCTCGTATCAATTTCGATATCATCATCTAAAAAGTAAAAATAATCATACTCCTCTAACCAGTCTGGTTTGATGCTGGTAAGCAGATCATAAAGCATTTTATATTTAAAATCCTTTAAGTCAAAAAAATAATCAAACCCCTCGTATAAGTCAGGTTTATTTATTTGCTCATGATAGAATAACAAACAAAGATCGAAATCCCGTTCATTCTCTTCTTTTAACCAAGACTGGCGAAATAAAAACGATTTATTACCGCAAGGTGCTATTACAATATTTCTCCTTTTCATAATAACATTAGAATACCAATATAAGAATAAAGATTCTGTTTTTATGTGATGGTCAACCGTTTATATTATTACACTCTACACACAGTAAATAATATTAAATCTGTTTTTATAATAATTAGTCAGTATTTTAGCAGGATATACCCTAATCAGCCCCGGCTTAACAGATCTCTAGAGAATTGAATAACAATATCCCAGTAATGAAAATAAGCGTACTTACCCCCTCCTACAATTCAGGAAAATATATAGACAGAGCAATACAAAGTGTGATCAGTCAGAATTATGAAAACTTTGAACACATCATTGCAGATGGCGGATCCAGGGACGGGACACTTGATATCTTAAAAAAATATGATCATTTAAAATACATTTCGGAACCAGATAAAGGACAGTCTGATGCAATGAACAAAGCCTTCAAAATGAGTTCAGGAGATATAATTGTATACCTGAATGCCGATGATGAGTTTGCGCCAGAAGCTTTTAACAATATATATAAAGCCTTCCAAACTAACCCTAAAGCACAGATGATCGTAGGTAATTTATTATATACTGATCTGGAAGAAACTACCATCAGGGTACCGTCTGCTAAATATCTGGACATACTGCCTTATTGGCTAAATCTCTTCCCAAACAATCCTGTAAGCTATTTTTACAAACGTATAGTACAAGAAAAAATTGGCGGATTTGAGGTACAGGATCATTATGCCATGGATTATAGCTTTTTATTAAAAGCATATAAAAGGTTTAAAATCGTAAAAATAAATGTTACACTGGGTACTTTTCATTCTGATGGAATGAATAAAACTGCAGTGGTAGACACAGGACTAAATTCTCACCAGACAGTTAAACAGCACCTTAAAACCCAAAGCCCTTATCTGCTTCCATACTTCTATTTTATCTTTTTAAAAGGAATGCTATTTCGAAGAAAAAGCGCTGATTAATCGAAACCAGATAGGTAAGTTTGTAGTAATGAATAATGGTTAACCGGGCATTTATTGCTGTATTCGGGTAATTTTACTTGCTAAAATTAATTTAGTAGCAGAGATGATATCTAAGTGGAGATAGGTTTATTAAAGTTACTTTTATATATATTCGTATTATAAATCCCAGATCTAAAAAATGCAAGAGTTGAATCCGATAGTTATAGTTTGTGTTTGCGATAATCATTATGCTATTTTATTAGCTGCTTTAGTTAAATCAATAGAAGCTAATCATGTTACGCCAGAAAGATTAGAATTTATTATCGTAGAAGACGGAATAACCCAAAGAAATAAACTCCGTATCATAAATGCCAGCAACCCTGCTGTAACAACCATCAGCTGGTTAACTATGGCCAACTGCCTGCCGAAGGATGCAAAGCTGCCGGTAGATAATAGCAGTCTTCCTCTAAATATATATATAAGGTTGTTTATTCCATTTTTCATTCCAAAAAACACTAAAAAGGTTATCTTCTTAGATGTGGATATGATCATGCTCGAAGACATCAGCAAATTATGGTATACAAATATTGGAGATAATATAATAGGCGCAGTTCAGGATCAGTTTATACAAACCGTTAACCGCTGGGGCGGCATCAGCAATTATGAAGAATTAGGCATTCCTGCAGAAAACAAATATTTTAATGCCGGATTAATGTTAATTGATATTGAAAAATGGGAAGAAGCAGATATTACTGATAGCGTACTTAAATGTTTAGCAGATCATAAAAAACATATCATGTTCCAGGATCAATACGGACTGAATGCTGTATTGGCATTACGCTGGTTCTCTCTCTCCCCGCTTTGGAACAGATTTGCAAACTCTGAAGATGAAAGACCTTTCTTAATCCATTTTACAGGAAGAAAGCCTATTTATAAATCATATGAGTTTAGTGAAAAATATAAAGCAATATTTTTCCAGTATCTGAACATGACTGGCTGGAAAAACTTTAAACCTATCGGCGAAACATCCAGGTATATCAAAAAATTCAATAATTTCCTTGATAAATTTAAAGAGCTGATCAGCTAAGAATACCGCAGTAAATTAAAAATCAAGGTATGATAACTACAAAGGTTTTTCTAAATACATATTAATAAAACGTCCCGGCCGAAGTAATTCAACCGGGACGTTTTATTTATGCTTGTTTGCTTGCTACTTATTCTACTGCACCTATTGAAGGTTTTGCAGCTCTTAGCGATCCGTAGTAATCTGTGATTTTAAACGGTGTAGCTACACCAGTATTTTTTGCCGGCGAAGAACCTGTCAATTTGAAAGTAACTTCATTGACAATACCAGCAAGAGTATATGTTTTATATAATAAGTTAGTAAAGGCATTAGGTATAGTAGATGCTTCCTGACCTGCAATTACGTTATTAGGCTGAAAGTTATAACCCAAGTTATTATATACATCACATTTACCACCTTGTAAGCTATATACATCTACCAGGTTTCCTTGCCAATCATTACTAATATTAATGTTACCGGCAGTGTTATTGAAGACTACAGCGTTTACGTAACTGGTTTTACCTGCAACAATCTTACTCGGAAAGGATTGCACTTCAAATGCTGAATATTTACGGGAATTAATCACAATATTGTTATAGATATATACATTTTTTGGCGTAGAACCAACTGTATGCCCCCATGCCCTGATGGCATTACCCTGGTGGTTACTTACATAATTATCATGAAAGCTTCCATTGCCCGATATCGCGAAGATACCGTTGTGGTTATTATTTGCCGTATTGATATTATTGATTCTATTATTGTGAATATTATAGTTTTCTACATTACCAAGGTAAACTACCGTTCCTACACCTGGTGAGTTTTGAAAATCAAGGTAAGCAATTTCGATATTTTTAATTAACCCTGTTATATTACCATTTTCAACATCACCACCTGTACTCAAAAGTTGGGCAGTATTATCGCAAGTAATATTCAAAAATTTCAAATCCTTCGATAAGGTTGCATCCGTACCGTTATATGCTGTCTTAATCTGGTAAGTAATCACATTGTTCGCAATATTTTTGAAAGCTACGTTTTGAAAAGTGAATTGATTAATCTGACCGGTCATCTCCACAGAACGGTAGCTATTATCTCTTAATACAAATCCCTTAGCAATTCCTGAAGTACCATCTCCAGATACGATTACGTTTTTTAGATCAGAAAGATTCAACTGGTTAAAGTTTCCGGCAATCTCTACTAACCCTTCATTTTTAATGGTGATCGGGCATCCGTCAGCCGATAAAATATTCTTGATATTAATGCCGCCATAGGTACCGCCTTTGATTTTAATAAGGTCGTTACATTGTAAGCTCATCGTTTTTCCATCAATCGTTAAATTTCCAGATCCGGTGCCTACATTAATTGTTCTCTTGTAAATTGTTGGTTTAGTGGTTACAGTAGTGTCTGGAACAACAACCGGAACGGTTGGTTTTGCATCAGGTAACTGGGATAAAATATCTTTTTTACATGATGAAAATAGTAATAATGTACCTGCAATTGCAAATGTTAGCATTGAAGTGCCTTTCATATATGTGTGTATTTAATTTTGTTTTGTAATAATTATAATACATAGGTACAATTAATAAATCATAACCCGAAGAGTTTTTTACATTATTTGGGGAAATTTGGGTAAAAAAATCTCGTAGTTTAGAAAATAAAGACTATAACACTATGAATTAAGGAATTAGAATATTTTATTTCAGCTTTGAGACATTAAAACGAGAAACTATTTGTAGTTTAATTCACAATCAATAACAAAATAAAATTTTACCCACCCCAAAATTCCCCATTCCCCATAATTCCCCGATTTTTTGGGGAATATCAAAGAATCATCAAAATATTGGCATGATATTACAATATACAGGTGAAAAATAGCAGTAAACTAAAAATCCCGTATTGCTTTAATTAGAAAAGCAATACGGGATTTTACATCGTACGTCGTTTTAGCACATTGAATTACAAAATGGCGATTTATGATTTATATTTAGCGGCAATATAATCACGAATCTTCTTCGTATTACGTTCAAACAAAAACCATAGTATCGTAGAATACAATATTGTGGCTACAGTAAGTGATGCGAATGTCCAGAAATTAGTCTTGCTCCAGGTTTCATCTTGAAAATGAATAATGGAAGTCACTAAGTAGATAAAAGGAAGATGGGCAAGATATAAAGTGTATGATATATTAGAAAAATAGGTAGAAATTCGTTGCAATAAATGATTTTTCATTTCGATATTTATTAAAAATGGTATCGCAATGGCAAAGAGAAAAGCTACTGTATAATTATTAAATAGCTCTTCGTGAATTTTCAACCTTAATAAACATACCGCACTAAGAAAGAAAAATAGTGCGATAAGAAGACCAACCTTTTTCTGAAGATAAGTGTCTTTAACTTTTAATGTGATAATATAACTTAGCCCACCCATTAACCAGATTGGAAAATTAATTGAGATCTGATAGCCTACAAAAAAAAGCAATGATACCCCCATAACGAGAAATAACAATCTGTATTTTACATTGACAGACGCTTTAGCAGCGAAATAAAACAATGGAAAAAGAACGTAATACCAGAATTCATTAGCTAAACTCCACAAAGCACCATTTGATCCTAAAGTTGGAACGAGAATTTTTTGTACAAAAAAAGCATTTCCTATAAAAATCTCTGCCGATAACTTATTGGCCAGGTCCTGATCAAAAAAGTATTTCCATTTATTTGAATAAAACAGGGAATCCCCCCAGTATTGAAGCCCGATCTTATCAAAGAGCAAACCAAGGAAAAGACAGGGTATAAGTACTACCCACAATCTATAAAACCTGCTTTCTGTATAATTAACAGTATCCCATCGCCCTTGTAAGACAGACTGATGGATGCTTTTAATTATCAAAAATCCACTTAACACAAAAAAGATAATAACAGAAATATGCCCGAAACCTGTCAGAAAAAAAATAATTTTACCTAACAAATCAAGCGTACCAGGCGCAACATCACGGTAACAAATAATTCGCAAATGCCCTGTAAATACTGCTAACGCAGCCATCCCGCGAATTAAATCTAACCAGTCATACTGAACTTTTTTTTTCATTTGAATATTTGTTATTTAAAGATAATGAAGCTTGCATAGTATTCATTGCTGTTTGTAAGATGTAATCTTATACAGGTTCATCAGAGCGCATTTATTTTTAAGATTATGAATCTTCCACAAGATTTTCATTACTTTTTATACGCTTGGACCTTATGCTGGTTTTATTTTTCTAAAGTAGTACTTTCCCCAATAGTAATAGGTGATTACAAAAAATAATTCCTTGTCGCCCACCTGCGGCTTGAAATTAAAACTGAAAGTTTTAAAACTGTATAAAACATCATTTCTATGGAAATTTTCATAATGAGTTTAAATGATATATGTATATTTAAAAAGGGATATTAAAGACGCTCATTTATATCCGCTACAATTTACATTATGTTCGTAATATCCAGGACAGTAGAAAATAGAGATTTTGGATAGACGCAATATCATTTATTACTTTTAATATTTACTTTTACAAAAATTAAGCCTTCGTTACTACATGATAAAACCTATACATAATTTTAAAGACGTTACCTTACTTGTTACGCATTATAATAGAGGCACCTCTCTTGAAAGACTTTTGAAGGCATTTAAAGATTTAAATTGCCAATTCGAAGATATCGTAGTGTCTGATGACGGAAGCAGGAAAGAGCACCTTGATCATGTTAAAAATCTACAAAACTCGTACGATTTCAGATTAATTACCACTCCGGTAAATAAAGGTTTAGGAAATAATATCAATAAAGGACAAGAAAGTGTAAATACTCCTTATACGCTTTACATCCAGGAAGACTTCACGCCTAAGGTTACTTTTCCTGAACATTTTAATGATGCATTAAACATCATGCAAGAAGACAAGAAATGGGATATGATTACTTTATATTCCTATTCTCCTTATCCCTACTTAGAACCATATAAGTTAGGGTTCTCCGAAAAAATATATAAATCAGCATTGTGGTATACAAACAACCTCAAGTTCTATCTTTATGGCGATCATCCTCACTTAAGAAAATCTTCATTTCTAAAAGACTTTGGTAAATATGAAGAAGGATTAAATGTTGATCAATCTGAGATGCGCATGAGTCTCTCTTTTATTAAAAAGGGCGGAAAATGTTTGTTTTATAATGACCATTACGGACTGTTAACACAGGAGAATTCTGAAGCTGAACCAAGTACAGCAACATATAGAAAATCGTGGACGGACAAAGACAATATCATCACACGGGTAGGAAAATGGGGATATTCAAAAATCAAATTTTTGAAACTTAATTACCAGTTGTTCAAACAAAAATAATATAATACCCATCTTCAGCAAGGACTACTTCTATTTATATGAGCAACCAAAAAGCGGCAATCAACGGTGCAAAATGGACTACAACAGCTACTATTATCACAACAGTTTTAGGTTTCTCCCAACTGGCTGTAGTTGCCAGGGTACTTGAGCCATCAATTTTTGGTCTGGTTAGTATCTGTAGCCTGGTCATGAATTTCTTTCACATATTTGCAAACCTGGGGTTCACTAATTCTATCATAGCTAAACAGGAAACCGACAGAAAGATTTTATCAACCATTTTCTTCGCAAGTATTGGTCTGGGTTTATTGATGGGGATACTGATCTATCTTAGTGCAGGATTAGTTGTAGATTACTATGATGAGCCGCGCTTACTATATGTTATTAAAGTTTCCTCACTTACATTTCCCTTAATTTATACCAGCCAAATCTATTGGAACCTGCTGCAAAAAGAACTCGAATTTAAAATCCTGGCAATTATTGAAGTGGTAGGTTCGGTACTTAATATTATATTAACGATTATCCTGGCCTATAATAACTATCAGGAACTTTCAATTATCTATAGCCAGTTAATTTTTACAGCGGTTAAAACTATTTTATATATCATCTTAGGCCGTAAATTATTTAAACCCCTTTTATATTTCAAACTTGATGAAATTAAAGACCACCTTAGATTTGGAATCTATCATTTAGGGGAAGGAATACTGGGTTTTGTAAATAGCAACCTGGAAAACATCGTAATCGGAAAGGCGATTGGTGTGAAAGAATTAGGGTTATATACCATAGCCTACCAGTTGGCTGTATTCCCTATTTATAGACTGAACCCTATAATAATGCAGGTTTCTTATCCTATCATGGCAAAGATGAAAGATGATAATGGTTTAAAAAGGGCTTATTTAAAGATAATTGACTTTATTACTTTCTGTAATTTCCCGTTACTTGCCGGATTATTTATTACTTCCACTAGTGTTGTGGTTTTCATCTATGGTTCAGATTATGCTGCAGCGGTTCCGTTGGTTAAAGTAATCTTGTTTGTTAGCTTTATATCGTGTACTGTAGTGCCTGCTTCATCAATAGCGATGTCTAAGAATAAGCCAAATGTGATGTTCTACCTGACACTATCTTCATTGATCATTAAGATACCGATACTGTATTTTAGTTCTAAGTATTTCGGACTCACCGGGATCGTCTATGGATATGTTTTAACCACAGCAATTGAGGCAGTGATCATCTTTAATATTGTGGACAAGCTAATTGGCAGCTTTGCCAAAGAGTTCTTAAGCAATATTATCAAGCCGATTTCATTCTGCTTCGTAATGGTTGCTGTGATTGCAGTCTACCAGCATTTTATTGGTAACCAGGGAATCATCCATATTATAGCACAGGTACTGATTGGGGGACTCATTTATATTGGCTTAACGCTTAAATTCAAACTTTCATTTAAAGAGATCATGGCTTTAAAACAATCTCTTTAATGGTCGCATAAATTTATATTAAGCTTATAGTGTCCCGTTCTTCAATTGTTCCGCTGCATAATGGCAGGCCCTGGCAGTTAATGCCATATAAGTTAGTGAGGGGTTCTGGCAGGCAGATGAAGCCATACAGCTGCCATCGGTAATAAATACATTGCTGACCTCATGCATTTGATTAAATTTATTAAGCACAGAGGTTTTTGGATCATTCCCCATCCTGACAGTTCCCATTTCATGTATAGTGGAGCCACCCGGACGGTGATAATTGAAGGAGCTGACATCCTTAAAACCAGCCTGGTCAAGCATTTCTGCAGAACTTTCCCTGATATCAGTCATCATTTTATTTTCATTGTCTTTAAAAGAGAAGTCGATTTTTAACAACGGCTGCCCCCATTTATCTTTTAATGTACGGTCAAGAGTAACCTGATTTTCATAATAAGGCAAACATTCACCCCATCCTGCCATCCAAACTGTCCACGGACCAGGGGTAGTGAGCTGTTGTTTAAAATCCTTACCAAACCCCGCTAAACCATATGCTTTATCCATCCATTCCTGGCGCTCTCCGTGTCCCTGGATATTATACCCCCTCTTAAAGTCAAGGTTTTCCTGGTCTTTCAGATTTCTAAACCTTGGAATCAGGAAGCCAGCAGGCCTTCTCCCCTTATAATACCGATCAAGATAATCTTCATGCATCCCCCATGCACCAGCAGAAGAATGGTGGTCCATTAAATTATGTCCGATCTGACCACTGCCATTGCCAAATCCATTTGGAAAACGTGAGGAAATAGAGTTTAGCAGCAAACCAGCAGTAGCTATTGTAGAAGCATTTACAAAAATGATCTTTGCATAAAACTCATATACCTCATTCGTTAATGTATCAATTACACGTACCCCTTTGGCTTTCTTTTTATGTTCATCATATAAAATCTCTGTAACAATAGAGAAAGGCCTTAAGGTTAAATTACCTGTAGCCATAGCCGCCGGTATAGTAGAACTATTACTACTAAAGTACCCTCCAAACGGACAGCCCCTGCTGCAAAGGTTCCGGTTCTGACATGGCCCGCGATTATCCCAGCCACGAGTTAAATTGGCAACCCGTGCAATGGTTAGTAACCTGCTATGTTCATTTCTTTTTATTGAATCCCCCAAATGCTTTTCAATACAATTGAGTTCCATCGGGTCTAAAAACTCCCCATCAGGTAATTGTGATAAATTTTCTTTTTGCCCGCTTACCCCAATATGAGACTCAGCATAACTGTACCATGGGGCAATATCCTTATACCTTATTGGCCAGTCAACACCTATCCCTTCCTTTAGATTAGCCTCAAAATCTAGATCACTCAGACGATAACACTGCCTGCCCCAGGTAAGTGACCGTCCGCCTACCTGGTATCCCCTAAACCAATTAAATGGTTTCTCCTGGATATACGGATGGTCGGTATCATTTACAAAAAAATGCTTTTCTGCCGGCCCTGAAGCATTACTTTGAACAGGGTTGATTTTTTGGTCTTCTACTGTATTATTAAATCCCAATTTAAAATCCCAGGGATTGAGCATCGCCGTAGGATAATCCTGTATATGTTTAACATCGCGGCCTCTTTCTAATAGTAAAGTCTTTAGTCCCTTTTTGCATAATTCCATAGCGGCCCAGCCGCCACTAATACCAGAGCCGATTACTATAGCGTCATAGCTATTAAGATTTTTACTTTTATCGCTAATATAGATCATTACTTAGTGGCCCAGGATTTCTGATTTGGTTTCATTGGAATACATGCTTCAAAAGTTTGGGGGATATAGTCATATGCCAGTGCTTTTGTAGCACCCAGCTGCGACTGGCAGTATCCTTCAACAGTTAATTGCCGAAGTTTTGTATAGAAAGGCGCGCCGAATAATTTGTTGTCGATTTTATTTAGAATTTTGTAAGAATAATCAGAATGTAGTGAAAAGTATTTTACTATGTCATACTTTTCTGCCGAATTACATTTTATAAAGTCCTTATCATATTTGTCCAGACTGTATTCTTCCAGATCCTCCAGCCCAGACAAAAATTTCCTCTGCTGCTTTAAAGGATTACAGTTAATCATAACGTTGATCACATAATCATGAACAAACGCTGATTTTGCACCAGGAGTATCTGTTTCCGGAATGATAACTTCGACAAGTTCTGCTAAAAGAGCACGTTTATTTATTAGCTCTTTAGGATCTATAGCTTTAGTAAGCTCAAAACCTTTAAAAATGGAAAAAGAGACTGCACCAATACCACTCAACACTAAAATACTCTTTAAATAGGATCTTCTATTCATTAAAATCTGACAAGATTAATAAATTAAAATATAAACATCAATAACACCACCAATCTATATAATCTGATAAAATTAAGCTTAAATAATTAGATTTTATATGTTTACACGCTTATCTTTAATATTTATAAGTTTCTGACTTTCCGTTCATCTTTTACTAAGTTATAGTCTTATCTTAGTATTTATTAAAAAAACATTAATAAATCTTAACAAGCATTAAATTAGGATACAATACATCATATGAATATTATTAACAACCCTGATTGGACCAAAGATTTCGACTATTCTTTTGAAAAATTTGAACAAATACCACAAAGTGTATTTGATACTATTAATCATGATCTTGATAAAATAACAGGTGACAATCCTTTAGTGACCATTTTAATTGCTGCCTGGAACGAAGAGATAAATATATTACGGTGCATTTCCAGTCTTTCTAAAACAGTTTTCGATCACCCAATTGAGATCATTGTAGTAAACAATAACTCAAAAGACCGTACCCAGGATACGATAGACCAACTGCATGTAAATGGAATGTTCGAAAAGAACCAGGGTTGTGGGCCTGCCCGGCAGCACGGACAGTTAAGCGCAAAAGGCAAGTATGTTTTACTGGCCGATGCAGACTGTTTTTATCCTTCTTGTTGGGTTAAGGAAATGATTGCCGTATTAAGCAAACCAGGCGTAGTATGTGTTTATGGCCGCTATTCATTTATCAGTGAAGCGGGCTTTCCAAGATGGAAACTGTATCTGTTAGAAAAAATGAAAGATGTGATCGCAGAATTCAGACAGATTAAACGTCCCTATTTCAATGCTTATGGTTTAAGTATGGGCTATGTTAAAGAATACGGATTAAAGGTTGGTTTTATAAATGATAACTTTTGGGGCGACGATGGTCAGCTTTGCCTCGGACTAATGGAGTATGGCAAGGTAAAACAAGTAAGGTCAAATAAAGCCAGGGCGTGGACCGGTGTGCGGACACTGCAGCGCAATGGCCATAACTTCTCCCAGGCTTTGATGTCAAGAATCAGTAAAGAAACTAAACGCTTCTTCAATAATTTTAATTCTAAACTTCCGGAAGATACCTATAAAAAGTCTTCCTGATTTTACTGATAACCTTGTCTGTTTGCTAGACAAGGTTATCATATACTTTCTCAATCTTCCTGGTCATCTTTTCTACATTGAACTCATGTTCAATCGTCTCTCCCGCTTTTTTTCCCATCGATTCCCGCAACTCTTTATTACCTGCAAGCAGCAGCAAAGCATCCGCAAGTTTCTGAGGAGATTTAACTGGTATTACAATACCATTCTCCATATTATTGATCACTTCCTTAGTTCCGTCAATAGCAGTGGCAACGATGGCCTTACGCATCGCCATAGCCTCCAACAACCCAATCGGCAGCCCTTCCCATAAGGAAGGCAGGCAATAAATATCTACTGCATTTAAGATATTAGGAACATCCTGGCGGAAATCCATAAATATAATCCTAGAAAACACATTCAGTTCTTTAGCAAGGTTAACCACATCATCTTTCAGGTCGCCATCTCCAACAAAAAGGAATTTTAATTTTGGATCTTCAGGCATCAAGGCAATAGCCCTGATCAGTGTTAACGGATCTTTCTGAATAGTCATCCTTACAATATACCCAACCAGCACTATATCATCTGCAATACCCAGCTCTTTCCTAACAGGTAAAAATGACGCTGCGTCCGGATTATATTTTTTCAGATTAATCCCGTATTTGATTACGGTGGCCCTCTTCATTTCAAACTGATCACCTGCATCTTTAAGGTTATTATCAGAAACGCAAATAGTCAGCGTAGATTTGTTAACCAGGTATTTTTCACCCCAGATACGCAGGGCACGCAGCAGAAAATTTTGATCGGGATGAAAAGACCAGCCATGAACAGTGTATACTACCGGAATACCCAGTTTTCTTGCGCTGCTATTGGTATTTGAGTTTGCCCTTGTTCCATGTGCATGGACAAGATCTATCTTTTCAGCTTCAATCAATTTCCTTACTTCTTCCCACTTAGAATAATCGAAGGGTTTTTCTGTAGGAATCACAAAGGTTTTCACCCCAATAGACTTCATATGCTCTACCATTGGCCCTTCAGTAAATGATAATACAACAGATTCGTACCGGTCTTTATCCAGCGCTTCTACAAGATCGATTACGTGAGATTCTCCCCCGCCAATTTTTCCTTGTCTGATGGTCTGCAGTATTTTGATCTTATTTTTTGCCATGGTAGTCGTGTTATCGGATAAATTTGAAGAGGATAATTATTTAAGGTCGCTTATAGTAGCGTCCTGATCATGTTTTGTAGCTACAGAAAGTTCATTTGCTTTTTTAGCTTTAACCAATGCCAGTACCTGGAAAAACATAAACTTAGGTACACTTTTTAATGAATCGTAAATCCGCTCATCAGCTTTAAAGTAAGATAAAGATTGATAAAACATAATCATAAAGCTGATTGCGGCTAAAACCCATACCCCGGCAACTAATGGCATTATAAAAATATTAATAGCAAAACATAAAAACGAAAGGAAGAACAGGATAAAAAGAGGCGGACGTAAAAGCATGATGCTAAAGAGGAATTGGTTCCCATTTAAGCTCAAAAGACCTTTAAGGTTTAATTTCAAACCCAATTGAAAGAATTTAAACCAGGTATTGATCCACCTTGCGCGCTGCTTAACCAGCTGATCAGATTTTGAGGTTTTTTCATCATACACCACAGCTTTTTCTGCAAAAGCGATCTTTAGTTTGCGATTGATAATCTCATATTGGAGGATTTTATCAAATCCTGCCCCGCTATTCACTAAATTTTCCAGGCATTCTTTATAAAGCCGCGTGGTAAAAGCCATTCCAGAACCCGACAAAGACGCAGAAGAACCAGCACTGAACAAAAGTTCCCTATCAATATAACGATAGTATATATCACCTGCAGCATCAAGACAAGCGTAATTAGAGTTCAGGTTTTTGGCCTCACGCACCCCTTGTACAGCTTCATAACCATGAGAAAATACAGTATTCAGTTCATTTAAGTATTCTGGGTCTACAAGGTTATCACTATCAATGATAGTTAATCTTTCATGTGGCCTGTTAAAACGGTCAATCGCATAAAAATGTGATTTAATATTATTTGATAAGGTATGTTCAGGACGGAGCACAATCACCCGTTGATCTTCAAATTTCAAAGCTGAAATATCGCATTTATCGGCAACTACATAGATGAGGTAATTTTGATAATTAAGACGCAAAATGGAATCGACCACACTTGGTATCAAGTTCGTCTGCTCGTACGCGGTAACTATCACCGCATAGTCAATTTCAAAACCAGGGTTAATCAGCTGCGTATTGCGCATTGGCTCCCGCCTGATCTTTTTCAATACCAGCAGTACCGCCGGGAATAACAAGTGGATAATCACCAATACTTGAAAAACAATAAATACAGTTAACGCTATGTCCATAGTAACGAATGCTTATTTCTTTATTTCACCCACCGCTGTTCCTAAAACGGCATTAATCCTATTCTTCATCTCCTGCACACTATTTTCCCAGGTATGGGTAAACGCAAACTCTTTACGCTCCCTATTTTTTTCTTTACTGTTTTCAGCGATTGCAAGTGCGATCAACTGCACATAGTCTGCTTTATTCTCTGCAAGATATACATAGTCTTTAAAGGCCTCCATCGTTTTTGTAAGGGTAGCAATCACAGGTTTGCCAAGAGCAAGATACTCATCAATCTTTCTTGGGTAATTTCCTATAGTGATTTCATTTACCAGCTGAGGGTTGATACATATATCAAAAGCGTTTATAAAACCCGGAAGATCTTTAACTGCACGCTGACCCAAAAAGATTACATTTTTTAAATTATGAAGTGGACTAGCCAAAAAGGTCTCGTCTTCCGGCCCCACTAGTACAATCGTATAATCCGGGTAGGTCACGGCAATATGCTCAATGATACCAATGTCTAAACGCTGACTATTCAATGCGCCCACATAACCGATCAAAGGCTTGCTGAGCCCAGCCAATTCGCCAATAATAGCACTGCCTACATTTTTAAAAGCTTCAATCTCACACCCCTGTCCAACATTATATGATTTTTCATTATAAGCCCTGCAGTATTCTGCCAGGTATTCAGAATTGGTAAAACAAAGATCGCTTTTACCGATCAGTAAAGGTTCCAGTACCTGACCGTGCTTTTTCCAGTAATCTACCCCCAGCATATAGTCCCTGGAGTAATACACACTTAATGTCGGCCGTAAAAATTCTTTCAAGTAAAATCCTTTGAACATTTCATTATCATTGAACAAGATAATGTCTTTAAAGCCTAAAGTACCGATGGCTTTACCAATCGATTTAGCCAGCCTTCTGTTATTAAATTTATTGATAAAACTAAAAATAGCAGTAGAACTTAGAAAATTGATAGATTCTACAAAACAGTCCGGATAATAATTCCACAGGTTATCCTGTATTTTTACTAAACCTTCTTCTTTGTGCCTGATCACATTAACCCGCTTCTGTACTTTTGGATCGTCCTTCCCCCTATAAAAGGTAATCCTGTCTAATGGAGAATTGATATACAGCACCCTGTTAGTTTTACTCAGCTCTAAAGCAATATTTTTGCAATTACTCCCAATTTCAGTATCCCATGGCTGCTGTCCAATAATTATAACATCGTTAAGAAGTGTTGTTGGGCTCTTACTCATAGAATGGTGGCTGTATGAACAGCTAATATAATTACTTAATATTTATATTTCTTAAAAAACAGGCTGTAATTAAAGAGCACTTGTCTGTAAATTACACGAGCAACATCTAACCAATAGCCTTCTCCTTTTCGCCACGACTTTCTTTCGTTATTCATCGTGCTTGGCTCAGAAGACGTATTGATCTGATCAAAAACAGATTTATAATCGTTATATAAATATCCCTTACCCTTGTGCTGCAGGTAAGATATCATCATATCGAACTCTGTTTTCTCAGGATTCTTTCCTTCGGCATATCTGCCAAACTTATCAAAGAAATTACTCCTTCTTAAATGCGGATGGTCACTATATAAAGGCCATTTGTCGAGATTTTTAGACCATGGGTCAAACACCATCTCCGAAAAACCGTCTCTAAACGGTTTTAAATTCGTATAGTTCAGGTAAGAATAAAACCTAACCGTATCAGCCGCCTTATCTTCTTCCAGAATCCTTAATCCATCCGCTATTGGTTTTTCAAAACCCGGTAATGGAATAAAATCTTCCTGAACATATAAAGTATATTCACTTTTAACTGCGTCTTGTCCCTTATTGATATTATTTCCAAGGCCGCTGTTCTTAGGAGCAGTTACTAACTTAAAATCATATTTATCTTGCAAACTTTTAATATATGCCACATGCTCCGGCTTGCTCCCGTCATCTGATACAACGATCTCAAAAAACGTGCAATTAGTTGCCGCAAAAGTACTTAATAACCTTTCCAGTGACTTACTTCTGTTATAATGGGTAACCAGTAATGTTATTTTACCAAAATGCAGTTTATCCGTGCTCATCATTTAAAAATTTGTTGTACTCAATTATTTATCCAACCTTTTCCCAGGCTGCAGTCTCCTTATTATACTTCTTAATCACCTTTGCAGGATTGCCCACAGCAATACAATACGGAGGGATATCTTTTGTAACTACACTTCCAGCACCTACAATACTATGTTTCCCTACTGTAACACCAATTGTAATTACACAATTGGCACCAATCCAAACTTCATCTTCTATCGTAATCAGTTTAATAATATCTTTCTGTTTGCTTGGCGGCACATTGATATCTTCATAACCGTGGTTCATTGCAGATACAACAACATTCTGTGCAAACATGACATCATTTCCAATATTCACTGGTCCGATTACTGTATTTCCTAACCCTATAATTGTCCGGTCACCAATAAACACATCCCCTACCCCATTATTAATCGTAGAAAAATCTTCTATAACAGAGCCATCTCCCAAGCTAAAATTATTAAAAGGAAAAACATCCATCCGGGTCATACTCCTTACTACAGAGCCCTTTCCACGTTTATGCTTAAATGGATTTAGAAATAACCTCACCCATAGTCTCGGCCTATGCTCATTTGCCGGAATCAGCAATTGAAGAGCAAGGCTCTTTAACGCAGGGTTCGATTTAATTTTTGAGACGACTGACATATTTTATATAGGGTAATTTACAAATAATCAATTAATTGTCTTTATTTAAAGCTTTTAATCCCTTGTAAAAACCAAAAGCAAAACATAGCAAAGCGGGTAGTCCAAATATTTCGTAAGGCATATTATTTACAATTTAAGCAAGAGTTTTCCCTTGAAGCTGTTCATCTAATTTAGGACTTATAAATACAAAGACCCATGACATATAACAAACTATAGAAGAAGGCATAGTGTTGATCACCTCATTTCCATAACTACAAAACAGTATACCAGCAAAACCACCGGTCAGTGCAATCATCTTTATCCGTAATCCGGGGTCCTTTAAGTTCCAGACTATCCCGCAGCACTTACCAAGAATATACATCATCATTCCAAACCAAAGGGTAAAACCAACAATTCCATACATGGCCCAAATCTTTACCCAGTAGCTATCCGGCTGTACAGTGGAAAGATATTTATCCCCATTGTATTTTTCTCCCCACGCACCAATAACACCAAGACCACCACCAAATGGGCGGGAGCTCATGTACTCCGTCAGCAATCTTTGTGTATTTATCCTGACATTCAACGAAGGGTCCGTAGGATCCACTGCAGTTCTTAAGCGATAAATCTGGTAATTGCCGTTACCTATAGTGGTATATTTTAGGAAACCTAAAAAACAAACTGCAAAAGCACCGCCAATCAATATTACTTTAAATTTCTTGCTCAGCATAATCGCAACAAATATGCCTACCACCAGTGCAAATAAAGCTCCCCTGGTCCCAGAGATCAGCATTCCATAAAACATTAATGCAGAAGCAATCAATAGTGCTGCACGCTTCCACCATTTAAACGGCCCAAGTGCCAGCACCAGGCACATCACACAAAAATGAGCCATTGACGCACCAAACTGGCCAGCCTCGCTATAAAATGAAAACACCCTTAACTTACCAAATAAAATGTGTGTAACACTTCCGCCATGATCCAAAAAATATTGTTCACCAGGTGACGGTCCGATATAGAGTTGCTTAATCCCATTTAAGCAGGCTAATAGGGATAAAGCTATAGTCAGTTTAAAAAAAATATTCAAGTCCTTATTTGTATTGAACAGTAGAAAGGTAATCGGAACCATCATTACCGGATATACTGCTGCAGAGCGGATTTCTTGTAGCCAACCCATTACCGCCGCACCAGCCGGGTTTGCAATTTCTATTACACTGAGTATAAACCATGCCAGCAGGATATAGAAAAGATCCGTTTGCACCACTTTCCATTCCTCTAAAGGAATTTTAATCATGGCCACAATAAAAGAAAAGAAAAGAAAACCCTCTACCAAAGTTCCCATTGGGAAGTCGAGCGCAGCTTCCCTCGCTAATATAGGGAAGAGAAAACAATAGCAGATCAGCACATACAAAGTTGATCTTGGCTCAGTAAAATAAATGATTTGCAACAGGATAAAGCCAGAAAGTACAATTACAAGCGCAGGCACTGAGGTACCAAACTGAAAAGACAAATTCGCTATAAAAATTGCTGCCAGAACACCTACTAATAAAAATATATTCCTTTTTGCACTGAAGGATAAACCATTAAGAAATCTCATCATAATTTATGATACTTTGCTTAAAGCGCTATTTAAGAATAAATGTCCCTTGCCCATTAACTAACTGCTTTTTCTTTCACCTTATTTAAAACCCAGCCCATAAATCCAGGCTGATTTTTAATATATGCAATAGAGGCTTTATCACTCTCACCAACTTCGCCGCCATATTCAAAAACAGCAATACTTTTATCTGTGAAAGACAACCATTCTTTAGCTTTATTGATCTCTACTAAACTGTTTACATCAATAACAATAAAATCAAATTCTTTTTTTAAAACATCAAATCCAATCTTTAGGTTTTGGGCACTCTGGGTTTCAAGCAAAGAAGAGTTATGTGCTTTGCTATTAAATACTGTGATCAGATCTTCTGTCTGTATCTCTTTTTTAACTAAAAAAGTCTCAAAAAACTCACTTGGAATCAATTTTTGTGAAACAGGTTTATCTGAATCCTCCTGCTCACCACTAATCAATAATACCTTTTTACCAGTCATAGCAAAGGCATAGATCAGACTAGAGGATAAAAATGATTTACCTGCACCATTCTTTAAACTCGTAATACCCAGAATCTGGGCATCACCAGCTGTAAGTTCTCTATCTAATTCGAAACGAAGCGACCTTAGCAAGTCTTTATATGTGTTAAAATTATGATTTGAACCATCGTCTTTCCAAATCATCCTTGGTTCTTTTACTTCCCCTTTAATCAAGTTTAAAGTACCAACAACAGGGCTTCCGACTACTTTAGCCAATTGCACAGGACCATAAATCGATCTATCCAAAAGAAATAAAACAACTAAACCTACAAAACATAGCATAAAAGTAGCTACGCCAGCCATTGCCACATAAATCATTGCTTTAGAAGGCAATGGGGTTCCAGGCAGGCCAATCTGTGCTATTGCAAGACGCGATCCGGTATTTTGTTCGGTGCGGCCTAAATTAGTACGGTCCAGGGCAGCCATATAATCTTTTGTAGCAATATCAGCATCTCTTTCGTAATTAGTGATATTTGCATCATAAGGTACCATCGTACTGTATTGCGCTTTCAAAGAAGCCAGCTCGCGGTCAATTGAACTTAGGGTATTTTTAATTTGGGCGTTAGCAATTTCAATAGCTGTCCGCTGTTGCGCCAGAGCTTGTCTCACAGTCTGTGGATTGCCAGATTCAGTTTCAGATGTTTTACCGGATTGCGCAGTAAGCAGTGTTTGCAAAGAATCTACCTTCCTCTTGTCAGCAGGTTTAAAATTACCATTGATATATTTTTCATTAGCGTCTTTCATTTGAGCTTTCAGGCTTAAAATAACGCCATTTTCCTTAATAGCAATCGCATTCAGGTTAGCTTTATTTCCATCTCCTACTCCTCTAAGCTTACTATCAATCTCAGTTAATGCCCCTTGATTAGCTTGAATATCACGAATAGCCGCAGCTTTTCTTTCTTCATATTGAGAAATCTGTGCATAAACACCAGCAGCCTGACCATCCAGATTTAAAATACCACTTTTCATTTTAAATTCCTTCAGTGCGCTATTTTTGCTGTTCATATCCAATTCCTTCTTTTTCAGCAGAGAATCCAGCAATGCAATAGAATTATTCTGGTTGTTGTAAGTGTCTAAGGTATAATTTCTGATAAATTCTGTTGCAAGTGTATTAACCAGGTAAGCTGATAATAAAGGATTTTCTGAAGTAAACTCAATATTGATAAAATCACTATTATCATTACGTGATGCTGTTAGCTTTTTTGCAATACTATTTTCATCATATCCAACAGAAGCTAATAGATCATATAATTTATATTTGCCTACGTTATCATAAACAGTAATTGGTGCCTTGGCTAAAAGCCTGGATTTGTAAGCTGCAATTACTTCTAACTTTTGTGCTGCAGAAAGCGAATCTATTTTCAGACTTGGTTTCCTAAAAGCAGTTTTAGGATTTTCAAGATCATGAATTATTAAATTATAAGAAAGGATGCTCGAAATCTTTCTCATTTTCATTTTCTCGAATATATTGGCGAATTGCTGACTCGTCTTATAGTAATCATTCTGCGCCTGAGAGGAAAGTTGCTTAGATTGATCAACAAGGCCTGTAGATATTTGTACCTCAGATTTATATTCTTTTGGAAGATTTTTACAAAGGGAATAGGTAATAGCTGCAGCTATAACTGGTATTAAAATCAATACCCAGGAATATCTCTTAAACAGCTTAAAAAATCTCGTAATGTCCATTAGTTATTTTTAGTTTATTTACTTTATATCCGAAAGCTTTTTGCCGATAATTTCTTCCAGAACATCTTTGGCATTTAAATATGCCACTTCACTTTGAATTTGTCTTGAATTTGATTCAGATAACAAAAGTCGTGCTGTATTATAGTTATCCAATTGAATTTCGCCTCTTTCGAACTTTGTTTTAGCATTGGCGGCAACACTAGAATTATCCTGAGAAGTTTGTGTTCTTATTTTTAGTTCGGCTAAGGCCTGGATATAATTATAATATCTCTGTCTTACGTCCCTCACCAAAGTAATCTCATAATCCTGCGTTTGTAATTTAGCGACTTTATATTCCAACTTCGCACGCCTTACCGCAAAAGGCTTGATGGCAAAACCACCCAGGTTCATACTGATACCAATTTGTACTCCATTAAAAACGTAAGGATTTAGAGATGGGTTGGAAGGATCAGCTATTGCAGTTTTTTCACCTGGTCTCCAAAAATAGGAGGCAGTAAAAAGATCTAAATAAGAAAGGGTAGCAGTAGTAATCCCAATTTTAGATATATCTTCCTGATGTTTGATAACTTGTCGTCTTGGGAAATAATCTTTGGCAGCAGCAATATATTTATCAAGCATCGCATAGTTTATATCCGGGATTATACTTTCCTGAGCAGAAGCTTTAATCGTAGAAAGACCCATTAAAATAATTGAGAGTGCTGTTATTTTTTTCATTGGTTTAAATTTATATATTGGTTTAAGATTTCTTGACCACTGTTTTATAAACCTGCAATAGTACAGAATTCTAGAATAGTATTATACTTTTTCCTTTTGAAACAATGCCGGGAAAGTTTTTAGCATGATACTGATATCAAACCATACAGAATAATTTTTCGCATAAAAATTATCCAGTTTTTTCCGCTCTGTATCAGACATATCTGCCTTTCCTCGTTTACTGATCTGCCAAAGCCCAGTAAGGCCCGACGGACCTAAGAATCGCATAGACCATTCATTTGAAGTCAGCATTTCCGCTTCATACAATGGTAATGGCCTGTTCCCTACTAAAGACATATCTCCCTTCAGTACATTAATTAACTGCGGGATCTCGTCCAGACTTGAACTTCTTAAGAAATTACCAAGTTTAGTTACGCGGGGATCATTCTTGATCTTTACAAAAGCATTTGCACCACTGCCATCATCCGCATATTGGTTTAATGCAGAAAGATTTTTTAATTCCAGATCTGCTCCTGCCTTCATAGACCTGAACTTATAAAAATCAAAAATCTTGTACCCTGTACCTACACGCTTGCTTTTATAGATTACCGGACCTTTTGAGTCTAGCTTAATCAATACAGCTATTATTAAAAGGATCGGTGAACTCACAAGGAGGATCCCGCCTGAAGATACTACATCAAAAATACGTTTTGGGGTAGGGATCTTATACTCGCGCTGCTTCTCCTTTTTAATCACAGAGAGCTGTTCAATATTTGGCTTGATCAGTTTAAACTTAATTAAAAAGCTCAATCGGTCTTTAAGGTCCTCTACATTATAAGGACTAAAATAGAGATCGTGGATCTTTGCTTTTATGGCCCTCATTCTTAGTTTTGCATCTGGCATCTGCCCTAGTAAAACAATAATTAGTCCACTCGTTAAAGGATTACTTTTAATCTTATTAATAATCGAGAAAACAAATTCTTCATCTTCCACTTCGATCATGATCACATCGGGAGTAGTAAAGAGAGAAAGTGTACTTAGATAATCTTCTAATTTAGATGCCCCGCCAACGTGTACAATATTGTATTCTTGTCCCAATACCTCCGCCGAATCAGCCGAAAGCTCAGTACCTGAATATACTAATCTTATTCCTTTGTAGTTGTAATCCATTTATTTATTTAACATAGGTTTAACCGCATCCAGTACACTAGTAATTGTATCCTTTAATTTTTCAGGATTAAAGGGTTTAGGGAAATATGCCTCAACACTAAAAGGCATATTAGAAACTATTTTTTCCAGATTTTCGGCCGCAGACAAAATGATAACCGGGATTTCTCTATAAAACCCACTGATTTTAATACTTTTTAAAAAAGACGTGCCATCAAAATGAGGCATATGCAAATCGAGGATAATAAGATCTGGAAAATTTCCATCTTCCAGCCACATATGAGCTTTATAACCACTTTCTACAGCATGAATATCATACTGCTTAGATAAAATGAAGTTAAGCAATTTTAAAATGCTGGGCTCATCATCAACGATCAATATTTGTCTTTTACCAAATGAGACACTTTCCATTTCTTGGTTATGAGTTTAATAGATAAAAATAATCTGTAAATTTTAATTTAGCTGGGTATAAATCACCATAATTCTTCTTTATTACCTCAAATATATATCATTATAAATACATTTTATAACTCAATCTCATAAATACGGTTTTATGAAGTCCTTAGTTTTTTGAGTCATAAGTCTCCATTAAAAACATATACTTAAAATCTTAAACATAACATATTCAAAATATTATCTCTAAGGCACCGAATATAACCAACGCTATCAAATTATCACTAAACGAACCTCACGTTTATGAAAAAATAGAAAATATTCACAAGAAATAAATCCCAAACAATAAAAATTATTTATTAGCGTTTGGCCTTCCTCTAAAATATTCTTTTATTTTAAATAATCGAAATTATAATTCATAAATATTTTCTTTTGGCCTTCGGGGAAAAATTTCAACTAAATGTAAATTCTGTTCCCCTAATTTTATTTTGCAACTACCCATCTCGCTAAAATAAACGTTCGAACACCTATAATAATAAATGGCATAATATTCGCGAAATGTGGACCGCTGGATTGCATTGTATAAATTGAATATCACTACAAAGAAGCAACTGTCATTTGTACCGATTGCAGCCTATATTTGTGTTTAATTATAGGGATCTCCTTAGTCAAAGGAATGATGAAATAAATACAACTTCTTCTTTCCAGAAAACCACACCCTCTTCTAACCCCACCTCTTGCTAATAAAATTTAGCCAATTAAACGAGTATTTAATACAGACAGGGAATTGAACCCAATGTTCAAAAAAATTGAAAGCAGAACTGGCTAGCGTAAAATCTTGCTGATCATTTTCTGCAGACAGATCACACAAAAATCAATAATCAACTGTAGATCAGCAGAAATAAAAATAAAATCATTGATTTTCTAAGTAAAAAACCAGCATATTGTAATTCAAATAAAGATAAGAAATTGGGTATTTTTTTACCCTTTCCAGGAATACTGCGCCACTATGCACGCAGTTCGCCCCAGGTAATCAACATCAAAAAAACATCGAAAGGAATACTAAAATCCATTTTTAGTATTAGTACTAAATTATGGCATAGTAATCGAACTTACAGTATTTGATAAATTGTTTACCATTAGTAAATTTAGTCAGTCAAATAATTTCTTAATTAACAATTTCAGCTAAATACCTAATACGACTAACCATACTAAAGTTATTTATTAAAAACTAACGCCGATGCTTTTTAACTCTCTCCAGTTTTTGATTTTTCTTCCGGTAGTGTTTTTTCTTTATTGGTTTTTGACCAACAAAAACCTAAAAGCTCAAAACATTCTCCTTCTAGTTTCCAGTTATTTTTTTTACGCTTGCTGGGACTGGCGATTTCTATTCTTGCTGATTTTTTCTACCCTGCTCGATTATTATACGGGGATCAAAATGGCTGAAGCCAAAAATACACGTCTAAAGAAATTCTGGTTCTGGCTAAGTATCTCCATTAATCTTAGTTTTCTAGGTATCTTCAAATATTTTAATTTCTTTGCAGCATCATTTGCGGCATCTATTGCACACCTGGGTTACGAAGTAGATCCCTGGACGTTAAAAATACTATTGCCAGTAGGCATATCATTTTACACTTTTCACGGGCTTTCTTATGTAATTGATATATATAAAAACAAGATTACACCAGAAAAGAACTTCATCAACTACTCCCTATTTGTTAGCTTCTTCCCTCTTCTCGTGGCCGGTCCAATTGAGAGAGCAACGCACCTGCTCCCACAGCTACAGCAAAAAAGGACTTTTGATTACTCAAAAGCGGCAGATGGCCTAAGACAAATTTTGTGGGGGTTGTTCAAAAAAATTGTGATCGCCGATCAATGTGCAGTATATGCAAATATGGTATTCAATGATCCGACAGGCTATTCTGGCAGTACACATGTGCTGGGAGCAGTATTCTTTGCTTTCCAAATTTACTGCGATTTCTCTGGTTATTCTGACATTGCACTGGGTACAGCACGGCTTTTCGGAATTGAGCTATTAAGGAATTTCGCATTCCCCTACTTCTCCAGGGATATTGCCGAATTTTGGAGAAGATGGCATATCTCACTTTCTACTTGGTTTAAAGACTATCTCTATATTCCCCTGGGTGGTAGTAAAGGCAATATCTGGAGGAAAGTAAGAAATACATTTATTATATTTTTAGTCAGTGGCTTCTGGCATGGTGCAAACTGGACTTTTATTATTTGGGGGCTCTTGAATGCGTTATACATTATGCCTTCTATTTTACTAAATACCAATAGGAACAATCTGGAAATTGTAGCAAAAGGACAGCTTTTGCCAAAGCTGAAAGACTTTCTGTCTATCTTGCTGACCTTCGCACTTACCGTACTGGCTTGGATTTTCTTTAGGGCAGCGAGTGTAGGACATGCCATTCGCTACCTGCAGGAAATATTCTCTGCTTCCTTATTTTCAATGCCGGAACTTTCGACGAGAACAGTTATACTGCTGCTGCTGCTGACTATATTTATAGTGATAGAATGGCTAGGCAGAACGCAACAATATGCTATTGCCAACATTGGTCTGAAATTGCCACGATTGGTAAAATGGCCAGCTTATTATACCATTATCATATTCATCCTCTATTTTACTGGTTCAGAAGAACAATTCATTTACTTTCAATTTTAAGCTATGAAACAGTTTTTGAAAACGATAACCTATTTTTCTCTGTTAGGGATTATTCCATTAGCTATTTTGTTATTTAGCTATATTTATTTTGATCCTTTTAAAGTGCTAAGGGATTATGACGATTATTCTTATTCCTATATCAACCCCGACCTTGATTTTATATCTACAGAAGTATATATTAAAAACAACCCTAAGTATCATTATAATTCATTTATCCTTGGAAGCTCGAGAACACTGGCCTACCAACCAAAATCATGGATCAAACATCTGCCGGAAGGAGCGCGGCCATACGTATTCGCTGCTTCTAATGAATCAGTATATGGTATATATATCAAATTAAAATTCCTGGACTCTTTGCATAGAAAAATTGATAATGCGCTGATTATATACTGCAGGGATGTGACTTTTAATAAAACAGCCAACGAAAGTGGCCACTTGTTCATTAAACATCCAGCAACAACACAAGAAAGTAAACTTGATTTTCAACTTGCTTTTTTTAAATCTTATCTCAGTCCGGTTTTTTTTATTAATTTCTATACCTACACCATTACAAAAGAATTTAAGCCCCACATGGTGGGCTATGTCGAAAATAAAAAAGTACATTATAATAAGATAACCAACCAGGTAAGTATTGTTGATGGAGAAAACGAAATCAGAAAAACACCTGATGAATATTATAAAAAACTAAAAGATGTATTTTATGAGCGTGAAGGCGAACGTATTGATTCTGTCCAAAGAATACAGGAGAAACAACTTTTTATGCTCAAAGAAATTAAGCGGATACTGAAAAAAAATAACACCAATTATAAAATCGTACTTAGCCCGCTATATGAACAAATCAAGTTCAATCCCCAGGACCTGGCAATACTTAAAGAATTATATGGTGATCACCTTTATGATTTTTCCGGAAAAAACTTCGTGTCCGATTTCAAAACAAATTATTACGAAACCAGTCATTACAGACCAAATATGGGAGACAGCCTGCTTAACATCATTTACCAAAGAAGAACACTAAACTCCTATCTTCGCTCCTATAATAACCAACCGAAGCTTGTTAGTGGAAATATAAAAAAACAACTGTTATCTACATACTTATATCGCTAGCTTTAACAATCCCTGTTTAAACACTTCATTCTTTATCATTTCCACCATCATTATCCTCAATTATTAAACTAAGAAACATGAGGTATTTAAATCTTAATCCTCAAAAAAGCAATCCCGATTTAGGCGTCATTTTGAAAGAAAACAATATCTTTACTAGCATAAATTTAATACAAAGCTATAACCTACTTGCCCATAGTATATGGTAAGCTAATTATAAAATGGACGAAGAAATTAGTATAAAAGATAAAAAAATAATAGCTGCTTTTGATTTTGATGGTACAATTACCAAAAAAGATTCGATGCCGGCTTTTATTAGATTTGTTTCAAGTATGCCTGATTTTCTATCGGGAACACTGCAAATGCTACCCTACTTTATCCTTTTTAAACTAAACTTTATTGGCAACGACCAGGCGAAAGAAAAACTATTTAAGATATTTTTTTCGGGAATGAACTATAAAGTGTTTGATGAAATAGCAGAACAGTTCTCCAGGAAAATTGACCAAATGGTAAATCCTGAAGCGATAGAAAAAATCAGATGGCACCAAAAAATGGGACATCATGTAATAATAATAAGCGCATCGGCAGAAAACTGGATTAAACCATGGGCTATTGAAAATGGGATCCAACAAGTATTTGCAACAAGGCTGGAGGTAATTAACGAAGAGATGACCGGCAGTTTTTCCAATAAAAATTGTCACGGACAAGAAAAAGTAAACCGCCTGCTAGAGGCTTACCCAGAGAGACAAAATTATACACTTTACGCTTATGGCGATACCCATGGGGATAAAGAGCTACTTGCACTCGCGGACCATTCGTTCTACCGGTCCTTTTAGCGGCCGCTTGTTATAAGTTTCAATCTTCCAATTTAGCTTTCCAAATTGCGGTATAAGGATGTAACCAGCCTTTTTCCTGCAAATACCAAAATAACCCTTCATCTATTCTGAAAGCAAAGATCCCATGAAGAATATTGTTGGCATGAAAGGAAAAATGATCTTTCCTGTATTGGAAATCTGTAGTTAAAGTTACTTCGCGATACCCGATTCTCCTTTCCGTACTGATCCTGCAATTTTGAAAAGCTAACGCATATCTGAAATCTGGATTAAAAATACTGGCCCACCGGTCCCATTTTACATATCCTGTACTTTTTCTCTTCACTTCTCTCGTGATACTTGGGGAATTTAAGATGGCGTTGCTATGAAAAACCCTTTGTTTACCTTCTGATGGAAAAAACAAATAGAAATTTTCTATCCCTGCTTCCGGAAAAGGGATAAGATCAAAAACTGTGACCATTATCAGGCAGCCATATATCCCCAAACGTTGTTTGGTAGTCAACTCTTCCTGATGGCTGACGCGTTGCTGAAGAATTTCTGCATGCCGGTTATATTGTTTGATATTGAATGGACTTAGCAGCATAAAAAGCACAATTCCAAGCAATAAAAACTTGACAGACTGTCTTTTACTTTGGTTTACACAAAAAATAATTATACTTGCTACGAAAGCTGCCGTTAATAAGTAGCTTACATACAATGAGTAACAATAAGTCCACACTATCAGGAATATATAAACCAATAATAACATGGATGAAAAGCTGTAGAAGAGAAAGAATTGGAGAAAATGAAAGAATGCTTTAGATTTCATACTTGTTTACCAGGATAATGTTCCCTACCAGACTACTTCAAATGTATAAAAATTATGATCAACAATTTATTGATAAAACTTAAGTCCGTTTATAAGCAAAATCCGTAATATAAATTATCACATTATATATTAGTTATCAAAAACAACATCTCTTCTTACATGAAACAGTTGTTACTTAATTTTCTCCTGATTGCTCTTACCACTCTTTCGGGTTATTCACAGGATACACTTGCTACTCAGAAAGCAGCCTCTGCAGAAATAAGCTATATACCTCCTGTAATTAAAATAGATAAATCACCCGAGGCTTTAGGAATATTACCATCAGTTAGGGCCGCTGTAGCAAAACTGCCTGCCCCACCAATTAACATTGCACTTTTTGCAGTAGACAGACGCAACAAAGAGCAGCAAGGAAATTCTGATGTGATTATAATTATCACCATAGACCAGGTGACTAAAAAATTAAAGATGTCTTCTATCTTAAGAGATACCTATGTTAGTATAGAAGGTAAAGGAATGGACAAAATAAATGCTGCTTTTGCTATAGGCGGACCACAGTTAGCGATCAAAACGCTTAATCAAAATTTCGCTATGGATATACATGATTATATTAACGTAGATTTTTTTGGGACCGCAAAGATGATTGATGCACTTGGAGGAGTTAACGTTAACATAAAACCTGAAGAAGTCCCGTACATCAATAACTATCTTAAAGAAATCTCAATTATAGAGAATATTGCTCCTGTAATCGTCAATCAGCCGGGAAATCAGCTCTTAAATGGAAAACAAGCCGTAGCGTACACACGCATTAGGGCTATTGGCCGCGGCGATTATGAAAGAACAGAAAGACAAAGAAGCGTATTAGTCGCCCTTTTTAACCAACTTCAGGGAGCTGGACCGGCTATATTCCCCATTTTTATGTCCCAGATACTTCCTAATATGGAAACAAGTATGTCTAGCATGATGCTCTTCAAAATAGGTGGTGATATTCTAAGTTCAAAAAGTAAAGTTATCGAACAAGCAAGATTTCCGCTTGATAAGTTCAGCAAGGGAATAAGAGTAAATGACACCTGGTATTTATCTGCAGATCTCAAAGCGAATACAACGGCACTTCATAATTTTATTTATAAAAACATTAATCCGGGTAAGTAATCATATTGCATGATTTGGAACCAAAAAAACCATCTTTAAGAGACATTTGCTCTAATGCAAAAAAAATATACTTAAATAACAGATAAGAATATTTAATTTGCAGTCCCAGTAATTATATGAATGATGTGCCAATACCCAGTAGTTTGGATGAAGCAGATAAGACAGATAACGAAAAGTAATTTGCATATATAATTAGGGTAACCACTGGTAATTAAAGATGTTAAGGGACAAAGTAATTGTATTTTTAGGGAACACAAGATTTGATGGAAATATTAAGTCGACTTCGTTGTTTATAGCCAGGAACCTTGCTAAAACAAATACTGTTTTTTTCATAGACTACCCTTTCACCCTGAAAGATTACTTCAATTACATGAAGACTGATCATTTAAAAGAACGGAAAAACAAATTTTCAATTTTCTCTGATGGCCTTATTGATACTGATTTACCAAATTTAAAAATCGTTATTACGCCACCGGTTCTTCCGATCAATTTTATGCCAGAAGGGATGGTTTTCCGTTCATTGCTTAAAATAAACGAATTACTGATCAGTCTCAGGATAAAAAAAATAATGAGAGATAAAAAGATTACTGATTTTATCTTTATCAACTCCTTTAATTTTCATTACCCAAACTTAGCTTGTAAAATTAAACCTACTCTTACTGTTTACCATTGTGTTGACCCGATGATCGTACCATACGACATGAAGCATGGTATAATATCTGAAGAACAACTGGTAATCCACAGCGACCTGGTGATCTGCACTAGTGTAAAACTTACGCAAGAGAAAAAACTCATTAACAAGAACACCTATTTCGTACCCAATGCTTCAGACTCGGATAATGGGTTTAATCAGTTGGAAGAAACTTTGCCTGTTCATCCTAAATTAAAGGATTTTAAAGGACCAATTATAGGTTACCTGGGTACAATTGAACGCAGGATAGATTATAGTTTGCTATTAAATGTCGTTGAGGCCAATAAAGATAAAATATTTGTTTTTGCCGGACCTGTCGAAGAAGATTACTTGTCCAATCCATTATTTGAAGCGCAAAATGTTTACAAACTGGGTGCAGTCCCTTATCTGGAAGTACCACAGATCATTAATAGTTTCGATTTAGCAATTATACCCTTCAAAAACGATGAGGTAAGCAGAACTATTTTTCCAATTAAACTTTTCGAATACCTAAGCTTTGGAAAACCAGTAGTATCTACCGATTTTAATATTGATCTGAAAGATTTTACTGACGATATGGTAGACTATTGCCCTGATGCAGCCTCTTTTAACAGAGCAATAAATGAGGCATTAGAAAATGACAGTCCAATCAAAGCAGAAGAAAGAAAAGCTTTAGCAAGACAAAACACCTGGAAGAAAAGATCCGATTATATTGCAGAAATATTAAGTCAGCATCTGGAAATGAAAAGCAAGTTATAACTACGCTTTAGAACCTTTCATAAAATATCTTCTGACATAATCTTTTACATCTTCGTCTGTTTTAGCATGAAGAATGGTAGCACCAGACAACTTAGGGAAAATTGTATTAAAGCAATCGAAATGATGTTCAGGCCCTTTTTTAGAAATAATTAAATTTATCCCTCCAAAGTAACTTGCAAATGTTGCCGTACCGCCATGTACTGAAATAAACCGATCTGCATTTGCATAGACCATTAATTGCAGGTGATTAAAATTGCGCGCCCCGGCTTTATTCTCTTTAAAAAGATCATCCATTAATAGCACTTCCGGATGAACAATTTTTAACCAATCAAATTCATGAAGGTTATAAGTGGCGCTATTATCGGGTGTAATATGCTCTGGTCTTGGCCGGTTATAGACTATGGTATAATCATTTTTAAGATTGCTGATTATATAATCAAGAGCCGGAATATCAAAGTAACTTACCGGAGGGCCGTCCCACTCCATATTGAACCGGTTGGCAATAATTAATAATGGCTTTTCATATTGATAAACATCATTCTTATAGTACTCCTTAAGTGGCACAGGCAACCATTTTTTGATATTGTAATCCTGACTATATAATATCCGCGGTATTTCAAAATTATAGTTTCCTTCCACTGTTCGCGTGTCAAAAACCTCCTGATGATCCGGAGAAAAAAAGTAAAGTTCTTTTGTATACTTGGCAGACTGAGTACTTCTTAGTGTACCATTTTTATAGTGCCAGTAGGCGAAAGGCAGCAGAAACAGAAGTTCTTGTCCAAATTCCCCATTAAAAGAAATCTCTTTATATTTTTTTTTGAAACCATAGTCTTTAATTAGATATCTTAACTGCACAAGCTCACAGCTGTAAGTATCACGGTAAAAATAACTGAGCTCTTTAGGTACATTTGGATAACGTATCCGCACAAATAAACTGAACAATTTGTTGGTAACTTTAGAAGGCATATAAACTATAGATAATTGATGGTTTAGTCAATATCTTTTACAAGATAAGTAAACATCCCATTCAATAAAAATCTATCCATTAATAATTATATAATGAATAGATTACTAATGATTTATAAAGGAATGAACGCATATGCCAAAATATTAAACTGTGCAATTCACGGTAAAAATTTCCCCAAAACGGGATTATCCCAGTTATCAAATTATATTATAAGAAGACCATAAATTGAAAATACTATCCTGACACATCAAAAATGTGCCATTTAAGAGCTTACGTCTAAAGCGGCATAGAAATCGCATAAGTTTAAGTATAAATTAAATTAGCTCTTATGAACTCACAACAACATCACTACAGCCCGTTCAGCCCCGCAGTTAGAAAATGGATGATTACTATCGGAAGTCTGATATTAGCCGCGACAATTTTTTATGCACTAAGTAGTGGTGTAGTTTCCTATTTTAACTACTAACGCCTCATATATCGAATACAACAGATCTTTCTCTAGCGGATTGGTCTGTTGTAGCATTTTATTCCCACAAAGGCATCTCTGTGCTAAAAACCGACTATAATTAATCACTATCAGTTGGTTTCGATTTTATCATTTAACCCTTCCAGTTTCCTATTCAACCTAGTTTTAATAACAATTATGACTTTTGGGCCTTTCTGGTTATTGGTCAGACTTATTCAATGATTTTCGAACGGATATTAAATAGGTCATGAACCATACCGCCGGCGCATTGGCGTAGCGTTGAGATAGGGTTGGAATAGCTTTGGCATAGGGTTGGTATAGCCCAAGGCTATATTTTAAGCTATAGGTTAAGCTATTGGTTTGGCTATTCTAAACCCATTCCAACATGGTTACAGTATGGTTGCGGGTCCGGATTTCAGCCTCTAATCATCTTTAAAGACAGTTTTTCGAACCTATTTTATATGCTTGCGACTTTATGCATACCTGTATATTTTTCAACTCAACGTATAGAAAACATAAAATAGTGTCTATATAAGTTCAGGGGCAGTTGTTGCTTACCCGACATAAAATTTCTCCCTGTATTCACTTGGTGTCATCCCAACTGTCTTCCTAAAGATCTTTCTAAAGGCCTTAGGATCGTTGTAACCCGACTGATAGATCACTTCGGTCATCTGTTGTGTCGTTTGCTCTAAAAGCTTCTTAGCAGCTGCTATACGGGTTTGTTGGAGATACTCTATCGGAGTTATACCTGTTACTTGTTTAAAGCGCCTGACGATATTTCTCCTGCTGGCAGGGATATCTTTGATCATTTCTTCGATCGTCCCTGTATTATGATAAGCAGTTTCAATTTTTTGCTGTGCCATGGCCACCAGGCTATCATCATGGTTATGGGAGATTTGGAAAGTGCTAAAATAAGATTGCTTATGGCGGTCCATATCGATGGAAAAAAGTTTAGCTATTTTTATTGCTACTTCTTTATTACAATACAGCTGTAAGAGGTGCAGCATTAAATGAAAGCTGGAGGTAGCACCGCCACTGGTATAAAGCCTTCCATCCTGGGTAACTGTTTTATCTGCCTGTAATTTTACTTCGGGAAAAGCAAGTGCAAAATCTTTGCATGCATCTACATGTGTAGTCGCAATTTTTCCATTCAGCAGACCAGTAGCGCCAAGTAAAAAAGCACCTGTACAAAAACTAGCTATTTCTGCACCTGCACAATACTGTGCCTTTAACCAGCCTATACCTGCGTAATTTAATTTTATGGATGCTTGAATATCTTCATTGATAAAAGAAGGGATCATAATCAAATCCTGTTTCAAATCCTCTTGCATAGCATATAAAGGATACCCATGGAAAGATTTTTGAAGAGCTGTAGACAGTTCATTTCGTCCGCAAATTATACTAATCTGGAAAGGTTGTTGTAACCCTTCTTTACCGTAAAAATTATTCACGGTTTCAAAAACATCCAGTATAGCAGCAACGCTCAGTAATCGATATTGATTAATAAGCAGGAGACCCAGTTTTATCATTTGGTTAGATTTAATATCTAAAGCTGCAAAAAAAACTTAAAACATTGGTTATAAGGCTTTAATTATTCTTACCCTAAACTGGATAAAGCTTACTCCTACAATGATTAAATCTTCATACCTAAACGTTCTTTCATTTTAAAAACATTCCCAATTACAGTTGCAGCAACGTAATCTAATATGGCCCGCTTCTTATTATAATATTTTTTATAGACATATACTGTTCTTCTCCAACCTCTATAATTTGAACTGTTTACCTGGTCGATGATGGTAGAAATATTTTGCATGTGTGCCATAGTGGTATGCCATATCCCACTTGGGATATACAACACTTCTCCTGGTTTAAGCGTAACAATAGTCGGTGTAGCTTCTCTGAACTTTGGGTATTTTTCATAATCAGGATTAGCAATATCTATAGGAGACCGTGATTCTAACATACCGCCAACACCTGGGTACATTAACTCCTCCTGATCCTTAGGAAAAATATAAACATCTTTTTCTCCGTAAAGCTGTATCAGCCAGGCATGTACATCATATGCATCTTTATGTAAAGGGTAATGATTTCCCGCACCGCCAATATGCAAGTCCATTCCATTGTTCAATCTATTTTTTAATAAGCTGCTCTCCAACCAGTTTGGCTTTACCAGATTAAGATGCAGAGGTTCCATCAGGGGCAGCATATCTTTTAACTCCCGCAGCATATTAAACTTTAAAGGATACGGGGCAGGATGCTCTTTAGTGCTGTTTGCCGTAAGTTCAATGATTTCGGAAATGGTATATTCCCGATTTGAACTTACCGTAGTAACGTGACCGAATTTTTCTCTAAAAAACTCTGGAGTGAACTGGAGATTTGATTTCCAGATCTTTGTTGCATTTTCTAAAATGACTGGTCGACCAGGTTTTTGATATTCTTTTATAAATTCTTTATAAGTTAGGTCTGACCTATTGTCTATCATTACCATTTCACTATCTTTTGAATGTTAATTATAAGAGATACCAGTATCAGCAAAAATTGTGATATACAATATAAGAAAGATAAAACGTTTTTTCTCATTAACCCACAGGAAAAACATAAAATATATTCTAGCATATTCCTAAGTGTCAATTGATAAATCAACCAGCATCTTAAATATCTTTTCTATATTTAAATGTTAACACTCTTATTCTTTCTGAATGCGCTCACAAATACAATCATCTGAAAACAAAAGCGATAACCAGCGCCCCCCTGGTTTAAGTCCCACAAACAAACAAGAACGAAATATAACATTAGACGTAATCCGTGGAATAGCCATTTTATTAGTAATGTTTAGTCATAGTTTAAATGTCAGTAAGGATGCAGCACCTTATTTTCCGCCAAGGTTATTTGTGAAGATGATGCAGATTGGCGGCTGGTGTGGTGTAGACCTATTCTTTGTATTGAGTGGCTTTTTGGTATCCGGATTGTTGTTTAACGAATTCAAGAAGACACAAAAGATACAACCTGGCAAATTCCTCATACGAAGAGGATTCAAAATATACCCAGGCTTAGCTTTTTTTATTCTTTTCACTTTTATTATAGAAAAAGTATTAAAGCTGCAGGCAGATCAGGTCTATTACCCATCCGCAGCTTATTTGAAAGACTTATTATTTTTGCATAATTATTTTGGCGGCAGATGGGAGATCACCTGGTCTTTAGATATCGAAGAGGCATTTTATTTTTTGCTGACGGCATTCTTTCTGCTGATGATCTCATTAAAAAAAATGAAGCTGAAAACGATGGTTACCACATACATCATTTTAGTAATTATAGGTATAACAGGACGTTTGATAACCAATCTTAACCACCCGGAATATGATTTCATAAAGCATTACGCCTATTCACATTTTAGATTGGACGGATTATTTGCAGGTGTTTTATTAGCTTACTTTTATCATTTTAAACATAACTGGCTTAATACGTTTATAACCAAATATCAGCTACTTTTTATTACTATTCCTGTTATCCTTCTTATACCTAATTTTCTATTTGAAAGAGATGAACATCAATGGATATCTATTTTCTTGTTAGCTACGAACCCCATTTGTTTCGGATTTCTACTGCTGGTTTTGTTAGAAACGAAGCGCACTTTTTTCAAAATCAAAGTGATGGCTTCTATCGGCAGAAATTCTTATCCGATGTATCTATGGCACCTGTTTATTAATGCTTACCTGATACAGTATTTCTACCCTATCAACTCTATTGCTGTGTTTTTCACCTATTCCGCTATATATTTTGGCAGCACAATTATAACAGGTATACTCGTAACCAGATTGATTGAAATTCCCTTTCTTAATATAAGGGATAGATTTTATCCGGCAAAAAGTATTTAATTGGTTTTAATCTCTAGTTTTGCGGAAAAATTTATATTATATGTTATCACATCACGTTTTATTCTGGTTAAAAGCCGAAACAACAGAAGAACAAAAATCAGCCTTCAGAAAAGGTCTGGAGTCGTTAGAGAAAATTGAGAGCGTAACCAGTTTTCACGTAGGCACCCCTGCTCCTATTGAGCGTGCAGTGGTTGACACTACTTATACTTTCTCGTTAGTATTATTTTTTGAAGATATGGCGGGACATGATGTTTATCAAGTCCATGAATTACATAAAGCCTTTTTGGAAGAATTTCGCGGCTTATTTGATGAGGTGGTTATTTACGACGCCTTATAGTTTATACAACCAGGATAGGATTAGCTCCTACCCTGGTTATCTTCTTCCACTATAGACAAAATATTACCTGATGGATCTTTGAACCAGGCGATTTTCATCCCATCGTCACTCCTTAATCCGTTTTGATCGGTTCCAAAGTCATCATCCTCATAAATTTCAAACTTCACCCCGCGTTTGCGCAGCTCTTCCATTTTTTCTTCCAGCTGGGTAACCGGAAAATTAAGCACTGTATAAGCTGCAGGTACATGATCTGGTTTAATATATAGAAACACAGGGATCCCGCCACTAATATTCAGCGATAATTGTCCCATCGGCTCTGATATTTCAAGACCAAGGGTCTCCTGATAAAATAATTTACTTTCTTTTAAGTCCCTCACCGAAAAACTACTAAATGCTTTGCTTTCTTTAAACATGACAGCCTCCTTTTTTAAGCTAATAAATTAACGTAACCTTTAAGGTTTACACTTCAAATTTCCAGCTATTTATCATGGTATACTAGGCTTAAACACGACAATTTAAAGGGGCTATTAAGACAATAGTAATAAATTTACACTTTATTATTTGTAATTAGTCTAAATAATAAGATATTTGTAAACCAACCAATTTTGATCCTATGTGTAAAGCTACAGTCATTGCCCGAAAAGGAAACATTTCCGTAACCCATTGTGTGAATTGCAAAGTTGTTAATATATGGCACCATAGTGTCCTCATCAGTTTCTCTTTTGAGCAATTTCATGCATTCATCAAAGCCACAAAAGGGCTCCAATTTGATGATTATCTTGAAATCTCACCTGATGGGGTAGAAATCGTTGTATTAGCCACGCCAAGTCCTGATTTTAATTTGGTATTTAAACGGCAGGAATGGCATGATTTCTTTGCAGTACTCAATGAAGCAGCATATATGCAGGAGATATATAAGATGGTACACTATTAGTTTTCTTCCCTAAATCCATTACTCTTTTTCCCAGGCAAATAATTTGGCTTTTTTTATTGACCAAGTTTAAACCGATAGCCTAACCGTAAAAGAAACTGTTTAAAACGGACCTGGTTATAGTCTTCGAACTTAACACCAGCTTCCAAACCGTTATCAAAACTATATCCTGCAGCAGCAGCATAAATGAGAGATTGCCTATTGCCGTAAGCCGAAATTTCTATACGTTGATCGGCAAATGTTTCAATTTTCGTAGCAGGACTATTTAAGCCAAATACGGCTCCTACTTCACCAGAAAAGAACAGCCTCTTACCTGCATAAGTACGCATTCCGGCTTTTATTGGCATGGCTTTAAAATCCTGAGTGAGGATTTCCAATGAATATCCAGGGGGATATCCTAAATACCTGGTTTGAGTTTTTTCCACCTGGTTATCCGTATAGCCTATCGATAAAGTTGCTGCCATTCTACCGCTTAGATCACGCTGGGTAAATACCTCTGCACCGTAAACTGCACCATCTGGCCAATCCCACCCCATTCCCGCTAGCGCTGCCGCGCCTAAATACCAGGAGCGGGACTCGTATTTTAGCTTACGCGCAGGTTTAAATACCGAATTGTAGGCAAGCCCTGCTTCCCAGCCTGAAAATCTGCTTTTTATAGCAGAGCGATAGCCCTGTTGTGGATAGGTTTCGGATGTGTAATTATTGAAGGTCGGACCGGCAACCAGACTTACATGATTTGACAAGTGTATATTTAAAAGTAATTTAGCCTGCTTCCACCTATCATCTACTGAGACGCCTGTATAAGGAAGCATCATACTGGCTACAGCGGATAAATAAACTTGATCACTAAACATAAAGTCGTGGCCAACCCCAATTCCAAAAACATGCATCTTATGATTTGCCGATAAATTAGACCCTAACACGATGGAAGTATAAAGCCCATGTGTACCCGTACTAAATGTAACATTTGTATTGGTGAGGTTGTTAGCGGTAAAGGATACTTTATAAAATCCATTGCGGATAATATTGATCAGGCCAATACTAACCCCAAAAGATGTATCAGCAACATTGACCAGTCCGATTTGAACGCCTTTTAATTTATGTGCTTCGTTTGTTAACGCTGCAATTTGCATCCCTGAAACCTGAGTTTCTGCTTTATTGATAAACCCAGCTAGCTGAATACCTTCAACAGTATCCAGCGACCGGTTATTGACTCCTGCAAGCTGTATCCCTGTAAAATTACCTCCTACCAGGTTAAACACGCCTGCCAGCTGAATATATTTTGAATCCCCTTTATTAATATTAAACAATCCGCCGATCTCTAATCCGTTCACCCCTGCAGTATACCCTCCGGCAAGATTCACAGAAAACCTATTAACCACCTGGGAGCTAAATAAGCCATGTGTGCTTAATCCCGGAGCAATAGAAATTTGAAAAGGACGTTTAGCGAAAAAATCGGGGATATTCAGACTTTGTATCCGTTGTCTGGCAGAAATAAAAACCCGCCCGAAAACATCATTTTCTACTCCATTTGCACCAGCTCGTTTGTACTGCCACGACTTAGCTCTGTTGTTGATAGCTACAGGCTGCAAGAAATTCATAGATATTTCTTTGTACAAGATTTTGCTGGCAGTGATCCGTAATGCTCCAGGATTACGCACCCTAACCTTCAGTTTAAAATAGCCATGTTCGTCACTCAATGTTGCAGCAAGGTTTTGCTTATCGTAAATACTTGCGTTCATCAGCCGTTCGCCACTTCGCTGATCGACCACAATGCCACTGATAGAATAACTATTGTTATCATTGGTGATATCGGTATTGATCAATGAAAGAGGAGGTAAAGCAGCAGAAATAATCAAATAATTATTTTGCTCTTCATATTCATATTTATCACCGAACAACTCTTTTAAAACCCAGGATATTGGTTGCGAGATTGCTTTTATAGAAACAACGCTATCTTTAGGCACCCATCTCCCGTTATAAGAAAAATAGAAACTGCCTTTACGGCCAATATCATTTAACACTTCAGCTAACCGCGCCCGGGTAAAATCAACTGTAATTTTCTTATCCAATATCCCGTAAGCGTTATCTTTTATAGCTTGTGCTTTAATCGTATTGGTTATGCAAAGCAATACGATAATGGCTAGCCAAATAAATATATAGCTGTATAACTGCGACCTGCAAATATCGATGCTCATAGAACAGGTTAATAGAGGATAATTTTATTTTCTTTTTTCTCTACCTTAATTTTAAAAGTACGGCTGATCACTTTTAGCACCTGATCCAGAGATTCATCTTTAAACGTGGTATTCAGTGGAAATTCTTCCAGCTCTTTCCTTCCTATAACAATATTGCTATCATAGGCTTCATTTAATATTTCTACCACTCTCTTTAGCGGTGTGTTATCTGCCACAAACACTTTACTGCGGTAATAAGTATATAATTGGTCTGAATTTCCTTCTTTAACCATGTCGGCTGCATTTTGCTTTACTAATACTTTTTCCCCAGGCTTAAGTGTGATCATACTGCCATTCCTGCTAACTTGCACCACACCAGTTTCTACAATCACTTCTATATAATCACCTTTGTTTTTTACATTAAAAGACGTGCCGACAACCCTGATAGTAGTACTGCCTGTATGAATCAGAAATGGTTTTTCTTTATCAGGTGTAATGTCAAAAAAGGCTTCTCCTTTAGTAAGCCATACCTGCCGCTGGCTACCTTTAAATTGATTAGGATAACGTAGCAGACTGTGCTTATTTAAGGTAATTACAGAACCATCAGATAAAGTGTCCATCTTTACCACTGCCTGTGTTAAAAACTCAACTTCCTTTACAGCAAACTGATTCGTAAATAACCACCCTGCACCTCCGATCAATACAATTGCTGCAGCAATCCTTGCTAAATAAGCGGCGGGCCACAAACGTACGGCCTTCTTTTGTTTCCTCATATAATCGTCTGCTGCCTCTTGCCTTTTCTCCAGATTTTTTGCCGCCTGAGCGACAATTTTTTGTTTTAATCTTTGCAGAGAGACCCCAGCATCAATCTTACCAGTATACTTTAACTTATGGCTCTTTTCCCAGATTATTTTAAACTGCGTAAACCGGTTTTCATTGGCAGCGTTTTCCCTTCGCCATTGCTCAATTTGTTTATCCTGCTCAATCGTTGCCTCTCCAAGCAAGGAGCTGATCAGCAGATCGTCGTTCATTTCCATAGGTTCAGCGTTAATCATTTTAATATATTTAATAAAAAACAACAGATAAGCGGCAGGTAATCTGCCAGCTGGATCCGTAGTCTTCTGAGTGCCTTACTCATGTGGTTCTCTACAGTTTTTATAGAGATCCCTAACTGTTGTGCAATCTCCGAATATTTCAATTCTTCAAAACGGCTCATCTGAAATACCGTCCGGCATTGTTCCGGTAGCTCATTAATAGCTGTATGGAGCTGTTGTTCCAGCTCTTTATACTGCATGGAGCCCGACGGGTTTTCTGTTCCATCACCATATTCAACAACAGCATAGTCCTGATGTACCTGTTTTACTTTCTGATGTTTAAAATAATTGAGGCATTCGTTATGTACCGCACGATATAAGTATGCTTTTAAAGAAGTATGGACATTCACCTGTCCGCCTTTCTCTAAAATTTTAAGGAATACCTGATGTACCATTTCTTCTGCCAGAACGCGATCATTCAGCATTGTAAAAGCATACTGGTGCAATGCAGGATAATGATCCGTATAAATACTATCAAAATCCTGATCATCTGCATTTAAAGACAGTGTTTGTTGATTCATCATCTATGGCGTGTCCTGCAAAATAGGCTTATATCTACAATTAGTTTTAAACATTACTAACTTATAGACAACCCACTTATGGTCCCCCCCTACAGACTGGTTAAAATAAAAAAGTATTAAAGAGAAAATACTACAGATGAGCTGCAATATGGTTGCTATAACAGGATCTGGCTGTGTAACGTAACAAATATTTCATTTAATAAAAACATTTATCGTCATGAATGGTTCTTAGTGACCAAATAATAAACTATGAAGAGTTCAAGACCCATCTACATTATCATGTTGCTCGTATTCGTATTCATTGTTGCCGGATTAGTTTACCGGTTAACAAAGGACAAAGAAACCGACAACACACCACCAGAAACGCATACCGGATATCCTTATTAACCTACATTACATAAAGCTAATTAAGGAGTGACCTAACTCCTTTACCTAATTCCTTTTTCGTTATTCAAAAACTAACGAAAAAGCTGTTTGATCACTATTTGTTTTATGAAGCTTATTATTGATTATTTGGCAAGAGGCCCTTTGCTTACTTGCTTTCCAGCTTTATAAACTGCTGATATGCTACGTGTCGCCATAATATCTTTTGCCGGATTCTCATTAAGAATAATTAGATCAGCTATTTTTCCTTTTTCAATAGTGCCATAATGCCGATCTATTTTTAACAGCCGGGCAGAGTTTTTAGTGGCTACACCTATAGCCTGTAAAGGTGTTAATCCTGCTTCCACCATTAATTCCAATTCAAGATGTTCTGAGAATCCTTGTGCACGCACAGGAGTTGCACCAGAATCTGTTCCCATTGCAACTAATACACCAGCGTCATACAGTTTTTTCAAATTAATCAATGCAGTGCTTAAAGCTGCCACAGTTTTCGGATACGATGGTGAGTTTTTTAAGCTGTCCTGATATTTTTTAGCAGTAACCATCTCATATACACCTGGCTCCAGCGATTTTTTAAAAAAGTCATTTTCAACCCATTCCGGTTTTCTCGAATAGATATAAGCAAATTCATCTAAAGATAATGTCGGGATATATGCCACATTTTTTGCCTTCATTGCTTTAACCAGCTGATCGTCCATCACACTATCGCGGATACTATGTCCGATCACATCTAATCCATCTGAGACTAGTCTCCGCGCATCGGTAAGATAATAAGCATGGGACACAACACGTAATTGATGTTTATGTGCTTCAGCAATGATTGTTTTATAAATCGCAGGATCCATTTTTTTGAATTTACCTCCGAAATCATCCACCCACATTTTTACAAAATCGGGTTTTACCTTTACCAGACTATCCATCATCAAAGCAATTTGGGAAGCTTTTAAAGGCCTATAAACATGATCCATTCCAAAGTCCGCCGGCGGTGCTCCCTGTGGTACACCGAAACCATAACCAGCAGAGTGAAATCTTGCACCAGGCAATAGGCCATTAAGTGAAGAATCCCTAAGTCCGCTTTCAAATATTACTGGCCGGTCAGTTCCCATTACCATAATATTGGTAACACCATAATCCTGATATTTTTTAAGCTGTGAAAGAATATTATCGCGTGTATAGTTTTCTTTTTTTGTCGATGTTCCTTTAAGCGTACCCACATGAACATGGCTGCTGATTAATGCAGGCATGATTGTTTTACCAGAAAGGTTAATCACTGTAAAACCAGTTGTATCAAGCTGCTTGCCAATGGAGGAGATCGTATCTCCCTGTACCAAAATATCTGTATGCGCTACCGGATCCCCTCCGTTACCGTCAATCAGGGTAACGTCCTGAAATATAGTACCAGCAGTATGTGCTGCAGGTTCTTTGTTGCTTTTACAAGAAACTAAAAATAAAATTGACAGAGAGAGGGCGATTGCGTAATGGAACTTTCTATTCATTATATGAAGACTTTGCTTCTTATAGAAACCACAAGTGGAATTATTTGTTTGCACTTTATACTGTTTTCTCCCAGGATGGTTCCTTATAAAGCAAGCAAATCAACAATTAATTTTGATTTCAGATAATAACGAACCAAGCTGATCCTTCCAATCCTGCTCACTAAAGCGATCTGCAGATCGTCCGTACCCATTTTTTTCTAAGGCATTCATGTTCCACTCCTGCTCAAAATGGCTGGAAAGACAAAGCAGGTATACGCGGTTGATAATGCCCGGATAGATAGTCCCATTACCACCATGGCAAATCATAAGGTCAGACTTTTGCAACACCTGACTTAGATTTACAAAATCCCTGGAAATTATATGTGGCGCACAAATCCTTTTTTCTGTGTCTCCAGCTGTAATAATCACATAGCGGGAATAATAAGGATCATTCAGAAAAGTAAGCCTTTGCCAGTCGCCCGTACTCCCCATACTCGCAAAAATTATAGGTTTGTCTGCCGGTATATTATTTAACCAATCCGTTTCCTGGTCATGGAATTGATAAATCAAGGGTCCGGTATACGTGTAATTTGCAGGAAGCTTTTTCTGCGGAAAAAGATCAGGAAGATCGCAGATTAGATTGCTGTTCCCTTCAATTTCTGAAATGTAATCAGCTTTAGGCAGCAGTCCGTACTTTTTCCTTAGATTTTTAAATGGCCCGTGCATCTTTCTGAAAGTTATTTTTTCAGCAAAATCCGTAATAAAATCTGCTATTTTCTCTGGTAATACCCGTAGAAAATCACTGGACATATGCATTTTAGGAACCTTTCTGGTCACTGCATAATATTTTGTCATGTATCCATTTAATAATGAAATATATGATACCCCAGTATATTCTGATGCCATATTTAGCGTAGGTGCCACATCACCGATCACTATAGCTGCATTGAACTTTTTAATAGCGGCAATTTGTGAGCGCAGTATCCTTTCTAATTCTGACTCATTTAACCAGGAAAAATCAAAATTCTTTGCACATTCCATCACGTAGTCGGATTGAAACTGGGCACAAGAAAAAGTCTCATATCCATGTTGCTCAACAAAACCCGCATATTGCGGAGAGTGTAAAAACAGGATACGGTATTCATTTTTATCGTAACTATCGGCCAGCACCAGGCACCGCAAATAGTGGGATAACAGGTTAAAAGGAAATATAAGTATGATTTTCACCGGATAAATTGTCTTTAACAGCGCTATGAAGTTATCCTGCCAGTTAAGCAGCATGATGTTTTAACAGTATTAGATTAGGTAATAAATAGGTTAATCAACAGCAGGCAACTCACATTACCTGCTGTTGTACACTACAAGAGTTCATCGTCATCCAGCTCATCATCGTCATCATCCAGATCATCTGTTGCTGATGATGTTTCTGCATAATCAGCATCGCTGCCGATTATTTGATCATCAATATCTTCCAGATCCGTTTCATCGTCATCTGATCCCAATCCCTTGTCATAATCTGCATCGCTGCCATCGATTTCGTCATCCAGACCAGCAACCTCTTCATCAGTAAGGTCGGAATCATCGTCATCAATATCTAGTGTTTCAGAAGGATCTCCGGGAATTGGTTCATCTTCAATGTTCTTGGGATTTGTGTTTTCTTCGTAATTTTGATCTTGAATTTCCATAATATCAATATTTAAAGGTTACGCTGTTAGGAGCAGTCATAGAACCATTATTTTT